>Ga0164242_10000187_pt1 | contig 77003 bp, 59 predicted proteins | sample OricomgcompostMG_FD_108783 | JGI IMG/M metagenome (GOLD analysis project Ga0164242, IMG submission 108783) | Miracle-Growth compost microbial communities from Emeryville, California, USA - Original compost - Miracle growth compost (MG) ... | reverse complement strand
TCTTATACGCGAGGAAATGCCGACCGGTATTTCGTATAAGATTTCTCCTCACCCGTACACACAACCCCGACCGGTTCGTCGAAATGACATTGTTTTTTATAATTTTAGCTATAAAATTGGATTTAAAAACATCAAAACATGTGTCCACACGGTAGCCGGGAGGGAGGAAGTAGAATATCATTGAGTAATAATATTTCTTTCGGACTTACCGACTTCCGGTCTTCGGGGGCTCATAAAAAATAAAAATAAAAGTCTTCCCTTAGGGGAGATTTAGAGGGACTTATGAATTACAGAAACTTTAAAAACATATCCGTTGCCGAAGTGGGCTTGGGTACCTGGCAGTTAGGCAGCGCCGATTGGGGCAATGTGGACGAGGCGGCAGCTTTTGACATTTTACACGCCTATGTAAATGCCGGCGGCAATTTTATTGATACCGCCGATGTATATGGCATGGGTATCAGCGAAACCGTGATCGGTAAATTCCTGAAGACCACTGATAAGGAAATATTTGTGGCTACCAAGCTGGGGCGCCGTGGCGACGAAAGCGGTTGGCCGCCAAACTACACTTATGATTATATCAGGCGCAATGCGGAAGATTCGTTAAAACACCTGGACGTTCCGCAATTGTTTCTGGAGCAGTTGCATTGCATCCCTACCGGGGAAATGCGCACGGGTAAGGTGTTTGATCATCTGCGCAAGCTGCAGTCGGAAGGACTGATCCGCTATTTTGGCGCCAGCGTAGAAACATCCGAAGAAGCCCTGATTTGCCTGGAGCAGGAAGGATTGGCTTCGCTGCAAATAATTTTCAACCTGTTCCGCCAGCATGTAGCCTATGAAATTTTCGCGAAAGCAAAAGAAAAAAATGTGGCCCTGATAGTGCGTGTACCTTTAGCCAGCGGATTATTGGCCGGTAAATTCAACGCGGATACCGTTTTCGCGCCTAAGGACCATCGCAACTATAACGCCAACGGAGAGGCCTTTAATGCCGGCGAAACTTTTTCGGGGGTCGATTTTAAAGAAGGTGTCCAACTGGCCAACCGTATTAAAACCCTGCTGCCAGATGGGCGCATGCCGCAATGGGCCATCCGCTGGATACTGGATCATCCGGAAGTAACTACGGTTATCCCCGGCGCTTCAAAAATTAGCCAGGTGCACAGCAACGTGGAAGCCTCGGCCCTGCCGCCATTATCCCAGCAAACGCATCAGCAATTGCGTAAATTGTATAATGAGGAGATTTATAATAAAATAAGGGGGCATTTTTAGTCCCGCCCCTTCCAGCCTCCCCAAAGGCGAGGAGTAAAACAACACGTCAACGCGAGGAGGAACGATGTGACGATCCCCGCCTTGTATAGCTCTGCAGGCCGGGGATTGCCACACTGCGTTCGCGATGACGTTATTGTTTATTGCAACTCCTTACAAATTAATGATTAACCCTATTTGGAAACTGCTAAATATTTTAGGATTTTTGCATTCCGGAAAAAAGTCCGTCGTTGATGGACCATAGACCATGGTTTTGTTAAACTATGGGTCATGGTCTGTGGACTATCAACTAACAGTATGAGTACACAAGCAGAACAAGATCCTCAAAAAAATATCATTATTAAAGGCGCGAGGGTACACAACCTTAAAAACCTGGATGTGGCCATACCCAAAAACAAGCTGGTAGTTATTACGGGCATGTCGGGTTCGGGCAAATCGTCGTTAGCGTTTGATACGTTATATGCCGAAGGTCAGCGCCGTTATGTGGAGAGCCTGTCCAGCTACGCCCGCCAGTTTTTGGGGCGAATGAATAAGCCTGATGTTGATTATATTAAAGGCATAGCCCCGGCTATCGCTATCGAGCAAAAAGTAATTACATCAAACCCCCGCTCAACCGTGGGTACATCTACCGAGATCTATGATTACCTGAAGCTGCTTTTTTCGCGTATCGGGCATACGGTATCGCCTGTATCAGGCAAAATTGTAAAAAAGGATACGGTTACCGATGTGGTTAATTTTATCCTGTCGCTGCCGGATGAAACGCAGATCACCATTCTTTGTCCGCTGCATCCGCATAACGATCGTAGCTTAAAAGAAGAACTGGCCGTGCTGCTGCAAAAGGGCTTTATCCGGGTGGAACTGAACGGCACAATTTCGCGGATAGAGACGATATTAGAGAGCGAGGAGGCCGATAGTCCATGGACCATAGCGCATAGCCGGAAAAACAAAAAAAACACTGACCCTGCACCATCGGCCATCGACCATCGACCATCCGTAAGGATAGTTATTGACCGTATTGTAAAGAACAGCGAGGAGGAAACCCTGAGCCGTGCGGCCGATTCGGCGCAGACGGCTTTTTTTGAGGGCAAAGGCGATTGCTATGTACGATACCAGTTAACCTCTCCCCAGCCCTCTCCTCCGGAGGAGAGGGAGCAGGAAGAAAAGGAGCAATTTTTTTGCGATCGTTTTGAGCTGGATGGGATACGTTTTGAGGAGCCGTCGCCCAATTTTTTCAGTTTTAATAACCCTTATGGGGCTTGCAAACGCTGCGAAGGTTATGGCAAAATCATCGGTATTGACGAGGATCTGGTGATCCCGGATAAAAGCAAAACTATTTATGAAGGCGCTATTGCTCCCTGGCGCGGCGAAAAAATGCGCGAATGGAACGACAGGCTGATTAAGAACGCCCTGAAGTTTGATTTCCCGATCCACCGCCAGTATAACCAGTTAAGCGCGGAACAGCAACAGGTATTATGGACCGGCAACCAATACTTTACCGGCCTGAACGCTTTTTTTAAGGAACTGGAGGAACAGACCTATAAAATACAATACCGGGTAATGTTATCGCGCTATCGTGGGAAAACTACCTGTCCTGAGTGCAAGGGCAGCCGGTTAAGACAAGATGCGTCCTATGTAAAAATAGACAAGAAAAGCATTACCGATATAGTACTGATGCCCCTGGATAAAGCGCTCAATTTTTTCCAAACACTAAAATTAAACGCGCACGACGAAAAGATCGGCAGGCGTTTACTGACGGAGATCAGCAATCGTTTGAGCTTTTTGAACGATGTGGGCTTAAGCTACCTGACACTGAATCGTTTATCCAACACCCTGTCGGGCGGCGAATCACAACGGATCAACCTGGCTACCTCGTTGGGGAGCAGCCTGGTAGGGTCCGTTTATGTATTAGACGAGCCCAGCATCGGCCTTCATCCGCGCGATACGCAACGATTGATCACGGTGCTGAAATCATTACGCGATGTGGGCAATACCGTATTGGTGGTGGAGCACGAAGAAGAAATTATGCAGGCTGCCGATTACCTGATTGATATTGGCCCCGAAGCCGGTACACACGGCGGCGAACTGTGTTTTGCCGGTACTTACAAAGAAATTATTAAGGACGATAAAAGCCTGACCGGCCGTTACCTGAGCGGAAAGGAACAGATAGCCGTACCCCCCCAGCGCCGCAAATGGAACGATTATGTTGAAATAAAAGGCGCACGCGAAAATAACCTGAAGCAAGTGGATGTGAAATTTCCGCTGCAGGTATTAACCGTGGTTACAGGCGTATCCGGATCGGGCAAAACAAGCTTGGTTAAGCGGATACTGGCCCCTGCCCTGCAAAAGGCGCTGGGTAATTATACCGGCGAGCAAACCGGCAGCTATGACAGTATTGAAGGCGATTATAATAAAATTGAACAGGTGGAAATGGTGGATCAAAACCCGATAGGCCGCTCCTCACGCTCCAACCCGGTAACTTACGTAAAGGCCTGGGACGAGATCCGTAACCTGTTTGCCGCGCAGCCTGCCGCCAAGGCTGCCGGGTTGAAACCTTCCGCTTTCTCCTTTAACGTGGAAGGCGGGCGCTGCGATGTTTGCCAGGGCGAAGGCGAGGTAAAAATAGAGATGCAGTTTATGGCGGATATTTTCCTGCCCTGCGAATCGTGCAATGGCAAGCGTTTTAAGCAGCATATCCTGGATGTGCAGTACAACGAGCAGAATGTATCGGAAGTATTGAGCATGACGATAGACGAGGCGCTTGAATTTTTCCGTAAAGAGCCCAAAATACTAAACAAAATTAAGCCGCTGGTTGATGTTGGCTTGGGTTATGTGCAGTTGGGGCAATCGTCAAACACGCTATCGGGCGGCGAGGCGCAGCGAATTAAGCTGGCTTCATTCCTGGTAAAGGGCAACAATACGCATAAAACCCTGTTCATTTTTGATGAACCGACTACCGGCCTGCATTTTGCCGATATTAAAAAGCTGCTAAAATCATTTGAGGCATTATTGGATAACGGCAATACCATTATTGTAATTGAACACAATATGGACGTCATAAAAAGCGCCGATTGGGTGATCGACATCGGCCCTGAAGGCGGCGATAATGGCGGCGAAGTAATATTTGAAGGCGTGCCGGAAGACCTGGTAAAAGTAAAGGACAGCTATACGGCTAAGTTTTTGAAGGAGCGGCTTGGTTAATAGTTCTTCACACTCGTCATTGCGAGCGGAGCGACGTGGACAACCGACCGAAGGGAGCTCATTAATGCCTTTGAAATAAACACAACATTAATAATCCCCGGTTTGAATAGCGGCTCTGCTAATCGGGGATTGCCACGCTGCGCTCGCAATGACGCGATGGTTTAATGTTTAGAATAATAGCTAAAAAAACACATTTAGGCAGCTTCTAACAAAAAAGGCTGTTTCTGACTTGCTCAGAAACAGCCCGTTTAATAGGGGTAACTCGAAACTAAAACTTATACGAAGTAAGTAATAGTAAATGAAGATTTGGTGAAGTTATGCCTTGTTATTGAATTTGAGCAGAAAGGTAGTGCCCTCCCCTTTTACCGATCGGATGTCAATGCTGATATTATGAAAAGCGGCTATACTTTTCACAATGGCCAGGCCCAGGCCAAAGCTTTCCATTTCATCGCTTTCCAGTTTTTCAAAGCGGTTAAAGGCCCTTTCTATCTGTTCGGGATCCATACCCAAGCCGGTATCAATAATCCGGAGGATATACTTACCGCCGGCAATGTCATCGCTAACAATGATATTGCCTTTCTTCAAATTATACTTAATGGCGTTATTAATAATATTGTACAAAAGCGTGTGGATCAATGGCCGGTTGCCAATCATGGCGTACTGGTGATTAACCTGGTTCCTGAAAGTGATGTACTTGGCTTCCAGCCTGTCTTCCAGTTCTTCAGCTATTTCGTTCAATGCATCGGCAATTTTAACCTTATCTGTTTTATTAAACTGGTTATTCTCTACTTTTGATATCAGCAGCAGGCTGTTAATAATTGACTTTAGCCGGTTAAGTGTTTTAAGGGAGGCGAATAGTTTATTCTCCGCGTCTTCTGTTAACGTTTCCTGCAGCATCAGGTTTTCCAGCCGCGTGCTGATAATGGAAATGGGGGTAAGCAATTCGTGCGATACATTGGCGATAAACTGTTTTTCCAGCAAAAACAGGTCTGTTATTTTTTTCATCAGCAGGCTGATGCTGTCATCCAGTAAATTAAAATCCTGGGTGCTGGTTTTTACTTTCTCATAGTCAAAGTTCAACGGATCGTTTACTTTGATCAGCTTGCGATCAATTATTTTATAGAACGGGTTAAGCAGGTACTTGGTAAACAGCAAATCGCTCACCAGGGTTAATGAGAGGGCAAAAAACAGCACTACGAGTGTAAACTGCTTAATAATTGTTTTCAAATCCTCTATCGAGGCTATACTTTCGCCAATTTCCAGCCGGTAGGTGTGATTTTTAAAGTTAAACCGGGTACTTAATATGCGGTATATTTCGTGGTTATTATCAATCAACCTATCGGCAGTGCGGTACCTAACCACCGGGTGCAGGTTACCCACGTAGGCAATAGGCTCAATTTGAACATATTCCTGGTTCAGGATATTGTAATCGGTATAAATTTTCTGGTTGATCAGGAAGCTATTGATTTCCTTTGATGATAAATTCAGGAAAAGCTGTGCCTTACTTTCCTCCAGCCGGTCTTCAATATGTTTATAGGATACCTTTTCAATAGCTATCATAGTAAACAGGCCGGTAAACAAAATAATGGCTATTTTGGTAAGCGTGTTATATAAGGTGAGTTTAACCTGTAGCTTCATACACCCCTCCCAACCCTCCCCAAGGGAGAGGGCTTTATTTGATCATCGAAATACTTTATTATACTCATCGTGTTACCATTCTTATCTCCCTCTCTTTCGGAGAGATGGCCGGGAAGAGGTGTTAAATATTAATACGGTAGCCAATGCTTCTTACTGTTTCAAACCAGTCAACAACAGCAAATTGCGACAGCTTTTTACGTAAATTTTTCACATGCACATCCACAAAGTTCGAATCGGAGTTAATCTCCAATACATCGCCCCATACATGTTCCGTAAGGTTAGTACGGGATATTACCCTGTTTTTGTTTAAAACCAGGTAGTTAAATATCTCAAATTCCTTTTTGGTTAAATTAAGCCGCTCATCGTTATAATAAACCGTTCGGTTCTGGATATTGGTTCTGAAACCTTTAACGTTAATTTCATTGCTCTCCAGCTTATGCTTACGGCGGGTAATGGCGTGTATGCGGGCCAGCAGTTCGTTCAGCGAGAATGGTTTGGGCAGGTAATCATCGGCCCCTTCCTCAAGCCCTTGTATACGGTCATCAATGGCGCCGCGGGCGGTTAAAATAATTACCGCGTCGTTACGGCCGGGCAGCTTTTTAAAGCTTTTCAATAAATCAAACCCATCGCCATCGGGCAGGCCCAGGTCAAGCAAAATAAAATCGTAACTATTTACAAATATCTTTTCCGCGGCCGATTTACGGGTGCGGGCATGTTCAACAGTATACCCCTCCCTGCTCAGAAATTCGTCAATTTCCAACGCCAGGCCCTTTTCATCTTCAACAATCAATATATTCATAGGGTGCAATTTACAAAAACATAAAACTTATAACGGCTGCAAATTGTCTTGTAAATAATATATTCAGCTACGGCCGTTTTTTCACTTAAAGGTTGTAAAATTGTTCAAATCAATTTAGCGCGTTTGGCGTTAATGATTAAACTTGTTTTTTGTATGAGACTATCCATCGAACGCAAACCCGTAAAAGTAAATCCAGATTCTAAACGTGTTATAGCCCGCTTCTTTTTTAATGGTAATGACAGGGCCAAAGAGGTAATACAGCGTGTAATGGAGATTACCGAAGATGAGGCTTTTGGCATAGTTTCGCCCATATTACAGGAATACTCCAAAAGGCACCGTAACATTACCAGGGTGCTTAACCGCCATTGCAGCAAGTTAAAAAGTCTTTTTGCCGAGCTAAGTATTGATTATGATAGCCTTACCGTTTACCGCAAGCTGCTTATCGGCTCGTATTTTACGCACGAGTATTCTATTGAATCGGCGGCTTTTTTTAACCCCTCCATTGTGGACGACCCCGACCAAAGCGAACTGGAGGATGGCGAACGCCGGGTGGTCATCAGTTTCAGGGCCGTCGGCGAGGGGCACATCTCATCCATTACCTTCCGCCGCGCACTTATTGACAGGAACAACAACATTAACGTTATACCTGCCGGCGATTATATTGACGAGGCCGAAATTGTGCGTAATGCCGTTTATAATAAAAAGCTGTTTTTTGAGAAAGCGGTAACCACCCAAATTAATATTGATGTGCTGCGCGAGGTGGAGCAAAAGCTTGATCATCATTTTGAATATGCCAACCTGCGCCGCATTATCCAGGACTCGCAAAAACTACAGGAGGGCGACCTTGAAAAGCTGGAATACGACAAGATATTATGGCTGGCCGATTCGTACTATGAGATTGTTTTTTCGCTGGATACCGATATATCCGACCGGGTAATATTCCCCATTTCCGAATATGAGCGTAAGGGGATTGAGGATGCCCGTTTTGTAAAGTTTGTTAATGACGATGGCAGCTTTATATACTATGCCACCTATACCGCTTATGACGGATCGTTAATTATGCCTAAACTATTGCAGACGCATGATTTTTACGATTTCCGCATTATGCCGCTTTATGGCGATGGCGCGCAGAATAAAAACCTGGCCCTGTTCCCCCGCAAAGTTAATGGTAAATATGTAATGATATCCCGTATTGACGGCTGCAACAATTACATCATGTATTCGGACAAGATCAATATCTGGGAAAAACCTATCCTGTTGCAAAAACCTAAATTCTCGTGGGAATTTATCCAGATAGGGAATTGCGGCTCGCCTATTGAAACTAAACATGGCTGGGTAATTATCACGCACGGAGTAGGCCCCATGCGCAGGTATGTATTAGGCGCCAGTTTGCTCGACCTGGAAGACCCGACCAAGGAAATAGGCCGTTTAAAAGAGCCGCTGCTGATACCCAATAACGACGAACGCGAGGGTTACGTACCCAACGTATTGTATTCCTGCGGTTCCATTGTACATAACAATAAACTGATCATTCCTTACGGCCTGTCCGATTATTCCACCTCATTTGCCGAAGTAAATATGGACGACCTGGTTAATAAGTTATTGGAGGATGGGAAGGCGTAGGCGTGTCTTAAATCACGTCATTGCCGACGAAGGAGGCATGGACAACCGACCAGGGAGCTCATTAATGCCATTGAAAAACAATCTGATATTAATAATCCTCGGCTTTAAGGGCCGCTCTGCTTGCCGAGGATTGCCACGTCGCTCCGCTTACAGCAATGACGCCTTTTTATTGTCATGCACTTATTTTTTCAATGAAGACACTCGGTTCTTCGCTCCGTTCATAATGACAAAATTTTTCTACCTTGCTTACCAATGAAGCAATACATTTCCCTCTTACTGTTTTTAATCCCAACCATAAACACCTTCGCCCAGCAAACCATTGTTTATGAGGACAAGGTATATCAGCCCGAAATTAAGAGCGTTCAGTTTTATAATACCGCCAGGGAAGCCTCATTCCCGATCATTAGTTTGCGCGGCAGCGAACAGATTTTGCTTTCGTTTGATGATTTGCGGGGCCATACACGCACCCTGAACTATACTATTGAGCATTGCGATGCCGACTGGAACTCGTCGCACCTGTCGCCTACGGAATACCTGCAAAGCTTTACCGAGGACAGGATCATGAACTACAACTATTCATCCAATACCCGGCAAAAATATATCCATTACGAGTTAACATTGCCTAATCAAAGCATCGCCCCAAAAATTCCGGGTAATTACCTGCTTAAGGTTTATGAGGATGGGGACCAAACGAAGCTTATCCTCACCCGCCGCCTATACGTAGTGGCCGGCAAAGTAAGTATCGCGGCCGAGATGGCGCCATCGGCCAATACACAACTACGGCAAACTAATCAGAAGATCAACTTCCAGGTTAATTACGGGGGGCTGATTGTGCAGAACCCGTATAATGATATCCGCACACTGATTATGCAGAACGGCAGGCCCGAAACCGGCATGATGAGCGCGCGCCCGGCCCTGATCCGCGGGTCGCAGCTGGTGTATAATGATGTAGCCACCAATGATTTCCCCGGTCGCAATGAATTCAGGCATTTTGATACCCGCTCGTTGCGCCTGAATTCCGAACGTATTCAGCACATTTACCAGGATACGGCCAATACTGTTACGCTGCTTACCGACCCGCTGCGTAACCGGCCCGATTATACCTTTGAATACGATAACGACGGCAAATTCTTTATCTCTAACCAGGACGGCCGCGATGCCCGTACCGATGGCGATTATGCGCATATCTATTTTAACCTGGCGGCTAACAAAACGGACAAGGATGGTTCGGTTTATATTACCGGTAGTTTTAACGATTATTGCCTGGATGCTGCCAGCAAAATGGACTTTGACAATACGAGCGGCCATTTTTATACCAGCCTGCTGTTAAAGCAGGGCGTATATGATTATGAATATGTATGGGTTGATAAAACCGGCAAAGCCGACGATACCATAATTGAAGGCAGTCATTTTGAAACCGAAAACGATTACCAGATACTGGTTTACTACCGCCCCGCCGGCGCCCGCTGGGACGAACTGGTAGGCTACCAGCTGTTAAATACGAGCGGGAAAAGATAATGTGCAGATGTGCAAATTATGACACGAACAAATGATTATAATATTCTGTACATTATTAAAAATTAAAATCCCCACATTTGCATATCTGCATATTTGCACATTAATATAATGAACGCCAAATCGCCCAAGGAATCCTATACTATTATGAACGAGCTGGTATTACCCAATGATACCAACACCCTGAATAACCTGATGGGCGGGCGATTACTGCACTGGATGGATATTGCCGCGGCCATATCGGCCCAGAAACATTGCAACCGTACCGTGGTAACGGCCTCGGTTGATAATGTATCCTTTAAGCACCCCATTAAGCTGGGCGATGTGGTAAATATTGAGGCTAAAATAACCCGGGCATTCAATACCTCGGTGGAGGTGCGGCTGGATGTGTGGGCGCAAAACATACCATCGGGCACAAAAATTAAAAGCAACGAAGCCTATTACACCTTTGTGGCGTTAGATATAGCCGGCAACACCGTAAGCGTTCCTGAACTGCAGCCCGAAACTGAAGAGGAAACCAGTTTGTTTGATGGCGCCCTGCGCCGCCGCCAATTACGCTTAATATTAAGCGGCAAAATGAAACCCGATGATGCCACCGAATTAAAGGCATTATTTTTTGCCGCTAAGGAATAACCAGTTACGTCCTGCTTAGAAGTTATCTAAACATAAAAAGAATGTCGAGCGTAGCGTGGCAATTACAACTATATAGAATTACGCTGCAAATCCTACCGTGCGGGCACATCTTATTGTTGGCAAATCTGCTCCTTTAGGAGCAAATGGTTGGCAGCATTTAACAAAAACAGGGATTGCGCAATGACGCGACGGGTTGATGTTTATAATCATATCTCAGAAAACAAATTCATATAGTTTCTTACTCCTGTTCAAAACATCCGTTAAACCAAACTGTTTATTTTAAGTCCTTATATATACGGGGGTATGGAATGACTATGGATGACAGGATCAGAATAACACAGGGAGATATTACTAAACAACAGGTTGACGCGGTGGTTAATGCCGCTAACGGGAGCCTGATGGGCGGGGGCGGCGTTGATGGCGCCATACACCGCGCTGGCGGCAAGCAAATACTGGACGATTGCCTGAAAATAATTGATACCCACGGGCGCTGCCAAACAGGCGAGGCTGTTATTACCACCGGTGGTAAATTACCTGCCCGCTATGTGATACATACCGTAGGCCCGGTATGGTATGGCGGGCACAAAAACGAAGCCGGACTATTGGCCAATTGTTATAAAAACAGTTTACAACTGGCAGTGGAAAAAGGTATTAAAACTATAGCTTTCCCTAATATCAGTACGGGGATATATTATTACCCAAAAGCGGAAGCCGCCGAAGTAGCTATTCATACGGTTCAGAATTTTTTAAACGATACCGATGCCATTACACAGGTTACCTTTGTTTGTTTTGATGAGGAAAACTACCGGTTATACCAGCAGATGACAGACAGGCATAAGCAGCAGGTATGGCATTAACCGGCCAATTAATTGCCCCTAAAATCCGTCGCTTATAAACAGGTATCTGTCAAATAGTTGCGACATGCAAATGTTAATAAATGCAAATAATTTGCTTTTTTAATGATTTATCATTTTATTTGATACATAAACCACAAAAAGGAGAACCCTATAGATAGCACTTTACTTAAAACAGGTATTTAATTTAACTTATTGTTTAAAGTAGCAGGAGTTCTATGGATTTTCAATTGAAAAGTGATCAGGATTTAATCCATCTTTATATCGCTGGTGATGAAGCCGGACTGGTTGAATTGATAAGGCGTTACCAATCAAAAATTTACACTTCCATTTATCTATTGGTTAAGGACGAAGCCCTGGCCGAAGATGTTTTTCAGGATACTTTTATTAAAGTTATTAATACCCTTAAGGCCGGGAAATATAACGAAGAAGGAAAGTTTTTGCCTTGGGTGACGCGTATTGCCCATAACCTGGTGATCGACCATTTCCGCCGCGAGAAACGCACCCCACTGGTAAGCAGCGGCGACGATTTCGACATTTTTGAAACCCTGGGGCATTACGATGAAAGCATTGAAGAACGCATGGTGCGCGAGCAAACCTATAAGGATCTGAAATCGCTCATCTATCTGTTGCCGGCCGAGCAAAAGGAAGTATTGATTATGCGCCATTTCGGCGATCTGAGCTTTAAGGAAATAGCCGATATTACCGAAGTGAGCATTAACACCGCACTTGGCCGCATGCGCTATGCCCTTAATAATCTGCGCAAAATGATGCAGAATAAGGAACTGAGTTTGAAGAATTAACCCCTCCCCGCCCCCCCAAAGGGGAGCTACCGTGTACCCACATCTTATAGCAAAACCCTGTAAGGGTTTAATGCCGGTAGCAATATGGCCAAAAATGCAGCTATTGCCGTTAGGTACATTACCATTCGGACATGTTCATGGTCTAACTGTCCTTGTAAGCCTGCTAAGTATCGCACCTACCGGAGCGAAATCCCTGTTTTTGTTAAATGCTACCAAGCTTTTGCTCCTAAAGGAGCAGGTGGTAAAACGATAAAAATGTGGGTACACGGTAGCCCGGACGGGGAGACTTTCTTCTTAAGTCATTGTGCCACGCTACGCAATGATGCGATTGTTTAATGTTTATAATAATAGCTAAAAAAACAAATTTAGAACGTCAGTGCGAGGAGCGGAGCGACGTGGACAACCGACCGAAGGGAGCTCATTAATGCCATTGAAAAACAATCTGATATTAATGTTTGAATAGCGGCTCTGCTATCCGGGGATTGCCACGCTGCGCTCGCAATGACGAGATGGTTTATCTAAAAAAACAAATTCAGGAGCTTCTGAGGAGAGGTTCACAAAATTTTCATTTAATTTTCATGTAATAAAATATTTCATTATCGTCTGCGTTGTATATTCATACTATTAATTAAAAAAAGCGTATGGATGAAACATTTACAAAAAAATTAAATGTAACTACAAACAAAGCCGCTGTGGAAGAATTAGATGTTATAGAACTGCTGAGCACAGATGAGATGATATTTTACCAAATCATCCGCTCCGATCTGGACGGTTTGCAAAGGGCTCCCCGCAAGCAAACCATAGATAACATTCTGAATTATTCAAAAAGCTCAGGAAAGTAGTTCGTTAAGTAAAAGGAAATCTTAAGTCAAAAAAATATTTGTGCTTATCCTGTTTTAATTATCCGACTCCATTTTTGACTTAAGATTTTTTTTTTAGTGTGCCCATTCAATCCCTGCCACAAGTTTCCTGTTATATTTGTCCATGCTTAAACAGGAACGCTATCAGCATTTTGTAAATTATTTTTCAAAGCATCAGCCCAACCCGGTTACCGAACTGCATTATACCAACCCGTATGAGTTATTGGTGGCGGTTATCCTATCGGCCCAATGTACCGATAAGCGCATTAACCAGGTTACACCCGCCCTGTTTAACCGTTTTCCCAATCCCGAATCATTAGCCCTCTCTACCCCCGAAGAAGTTTTTACGTATATCCGCAGCGTAAGCTATCCTAACAATAAAGCCAAACACCTGGTGGGCATGGCCCAAATGCTAACCACCGTATTCCACGGCGAAGTACCGTCGGACCTGAGCGAACTGCAAAAAATGCCCGGCGTTGGCCGCAAAACCGCCAACGTTATTGCCTCGGTAATTTATGATATACCCGCTATGGCGGTTGATACCCATGTTTTTAGGGTGGCTAACCGTATTGGCTTAACCAGCAACGCACGCACCCCGCTGGCGGTGGAAAAACAGTTAATGAAGCACCTGCCCAGGCATACCATAGCGGTAGCGCACCATTGGCTTATTTTACATGGCCGGTATATTTGCGTAGCCCGCCGCCCTAAATGCGAAATATGCCCGCTTACTTATTTTTGCAAGTACTATGAAAAGGTGATGAAGGATAAGATTATAATTAAATCAACCTGATTTTTAGTACTAAAACGCCATCTCCATTTCATCGGCGCTTGGCCCGTAACTACCCGGAATAGGCACATTCAGCAAACGCAGAAAGACCCCCAATTGCGCCCTGTGATGAATAATTTGCGAAAACGACATGCGGATTACCTCAGCTTTAGTTTGGGTAAAATAAATGATCCCGCCATTGCGCATGGTCCAGGGCTTTTCCAGCTCTGTTTCATTAGCTGTCTCAAGATCGGCTTTGGCGCCGGCATAATTAGCTTCAAAATAAGTTAGCACTTCTTTAGTGTTGTAAAATTGAGGCGGCATCTCGCTGGTGGCAAAATCCAGTTCGTTAGTTTTCAAAATCATACTTACCCAACCAAATATTTCGGCAACGTGGCTTGCAAGGCGGCTAATGGTCATGCTTTTTGCGTGTGGCTGCCAACGGTAGCTGTCATCAGGCACAATGGCTAACATTTTACGGGCGATCTGGGCTTCCTGCTCCAGTTCATTTAAATAAATTTTAATCTGGTTCATGTTTGTTTGTTTTTGTTGATGGCACAAAGAAACCACAGGGTAATGACAGCCCTATGTCAGCAGGTTTTTTTTAAGGGGTGAAGGAGTGATTTTGAATGAATGGATGCCTGGACCCTGATCCATCGGCTTTTAAGATTATAGGATTGGAAAGATAATCTCCAAATCTGTATATCCTATAAATTCTGGTTCCGATAAATGGGCGATGCCTTCGGCCCGGGCTTTCCGTTCCAAGTCCTCGCCTTGGCTGCCGCACAATCCTCAACGGCTGCGGGCTTTCCTCTTTAATCCCTATCGCGGACTGCGCTTCACTGGGAAAGAGCCTTGACTTTTTTTAATAATAATTTCCCAGCCCTCTTTTCGCGCAGCGAAGAGAGGGCTGGCCAGCGAAGCGCCGTCGGGGTGAGTTTTGCGTTAGGGGGAGAAGCGGATACCGGCCTGTGTGTAAGGCCCGCGGATCACCCGGCCGCAGGCAACGCCCATATACCAGTGTTGATAAACAAATTTGATTGCTATACACCCATTGGTTAAGTTTGGTTAGGAATAAATGCCGTTTTTCAGGACTTACTGAACGCTGGTCCAATAATCAATAACAATTACTAATAAAATTAGTAATTGTAAAAAATATATTTATATTTGTACACACAAATTTTAAGATGAACGCAAACGCAGATAAACTGAAAGCATTGCAGCTTACCCTGGATAAGCTGGAAAAATCGTACGGTAAGGGTACCATTATGAAACTGGGCGATACCGAGATTGAACCGGTAGAAGTAATTTCGACCGGATCGCTTGGATTGGATATAGCATTGGGTGTGGGTGGTTTACCAAAAGGCCGTGTTGTTGAAATTTACGGTCCGGAATCGTCAGGTAAAACTACGCTGGCTATCCATGCCATTGCCGAGTCGCAAAAACAGGGCGGCATTGCCGCTTTTATTGACGCGGAGCATGCTTTCGATCGCTTTTATGCTAAAAAATTAGGGGTGGATGTAGAAAATCTGCTTATTTCACAGCCCGATAACGGCGAGCAGGCCCTGGAGATTGCCGATAACCTGATCCGCTCGGGCGCCATTGATATCCTGGTGATCGACTCGGTTGCAGCTTTAGTTCCCAAAAGCGAAATTGAAGGCGAAATGGGCGATTCCAAAATGGGGTTACATGCGCGTTTAATGTCTCAGGCATTGCGTAAACTTACAGGCACCATCAGCAAAACCGGGTGCTGCTGCATATTTATTAATCAGCTGCGCGATAAAATTGGGGTAATGTTTGGCAACCCCGAAACCACTACCGGCGGTAACGCGTTAAAGTTTTACGCATCTATACGTTTGGATGTACGCCGCATATCGCAAATTAAGGATACCGATGAAGTATCGGGGAACCGGGTTAAAGTTAAAATTGTAAAAAACAAGGTAGCTCCGCCTTTCCGCATAGCGGAGTTTGATATTATGTTTGGCGAAGGTATTTCCAAAGCCGGCGAAATTATAGACCTGGGTGTTGATCATAACATTATTAAAAAAGCAGGCTCATGGTTCAGTTATGGCGAAACCCGCTTAGGACAGGGCCGCGACGCGGTTAAGCAGCTGATACTGGATAACCCTGAACTGATGGAAGAACTGGAAGCCAAAATTAAAGAAGTGGTAACCGGCGATAATTTAGCTGAAGCTGAAAATTAATCACTTTATATAATCAGATAAAAGCCCTGATGAGTAGTACTTATCAGGGCTTTTTTGTATCCGGCGGTTAAACCTTTCTTTTTTGAGAAAGCATTTTAGTAAGTTTTACGACAGCAGATAAGCTTCGGGCGAAATCAAACAGAACATATTGGCTTGTGTGATAGAAGGGGCATAGCGTTTTGTTGCTGAAGCGTGGACTTATGCGTAGGAAGTGGGGCAACATAATGCAGCCTGTGGTTCTGTTTGATTTGCAGGGCAAAGGCCACGTGCGGCAGAGAAACCCCTCTGCTGTCTTGATTTATTCACGTTTGAATTATTTTCAATGGTGTTCATGAGGTCGGTTCGCTTAGTTTTTGGTTACCTTTTTATCAAGAAAAAAGGCAACAGCTCCCACGGCTATTGAGCGGACTGAGCGTTCATCAGCTGATGTATCAGGCCCGATGAGCAGTATCAATTATATAAACTGAGATATCGCTAAAAACTTATCACGTAAAACTCAAAACTATTTTTCTTACATTTGCCCAAATCAACCCAACGATGCTTAATCCTACCCTGCTCGACGGTCAGAAGTTCCAAATCACCATACAACGTTTATGTCGTCAGTTAATTGAAAATCATAACGATTTTTCAAACTCGGTTATTATTGGCATACAACCACGCGGCATTTACCTGGCCAAACGCATAGCCGAGGAGTTGCGCAAAATTTTACCGGACAAAACCATCCTGCACGGCGACCTGGATATTACCTTTTACCGCGATGATTTCCGTCGCCGCGAACAGCTGGTACCCAATCAAACCCGTATTGATTTCCTGATCGAGAATAAGAAGGTAATTTTGATGGATGATGTGTTGTGGACCGGCCGCACCATCCGCGCCGCTATGGACGCGCTGATGGCTTTTGGAAGGCCCGAAAAAATTGAGTACCTGGCATTGGTTGACCGCCGCTATTCCCGGCATATCCCGGTAGCGGCCGACTATACCGGTATAGAGGTGGATTCCATCGCATCGCAAAAGGTTGTGGTAAGCTGGAAAGAAACTGATGGAGAAGATAAAATTGTGTTATTATCGGAGAAGTAATGATTAATAAAAACAAATACGTCATTGCGAGCGTAGCGTGGCAATCCCAGTTATGCAGAGTAGCTCGGTTTGCCGGGGATTATTAATGTTGTGTTTGTTTCAAAGGCATTAATGAGCTCCCTTCGGTCGGTTGTCCACGTCGCTCCGCTCCTCGCAATAACGATTTCATATAATTCCGAAATATAAAAAAATGGCATTAAGTACAAGGCATTTATTAGGCATAAAAGATTTAACCCGGGCAGATATTGAGCTGATATTTGAAACAGCCGATAACTTTAAATCGGTATTGAACCGGCCGATAAAAAAAGTGCCCTCCCTGCGCGATGTAACTATTGCTAATATATTTTTTGAGAATTCAACCCGTACCCGCCTGTCCTTTGAACTGGCCGAAAAACGACTGTCGGCAGACGTGGTTAACTTCGCGGCCTCATCATCATCTGTAAGCAAGGGCGAAACACTGATTGACACGGTGAACAACATACTGGCCATGAAGGTGGACATGGTGGTAATGCGCCATCCCTATGCCGGAGCGGGCGTATTCCTGTCCAAACACGTAAAGGCGCAGATAGTAAATGCCGGCGACGGGGCGCATGAGCACCCCACCCAAGCCCTGCTTGATGCTTTCTCCATCCGCGAAAAGTACGGTGACGTAGCCGGAAAAAAAGTAGTAATAGCAGGCGACATCCTGCACTCGCGCGTGGCGCTCTCCAACATACTTTGCCTAAAGTTATTAGGCGCGGAGGTAATGGTTTGCGGGCCAACAACGCTTATTCCTAAATACATCACCTCATTAGGTGTAAAGGTGGAACACAACCTGGTTAAAGCCCTCAACTGGTGCGATGTGGCTAATATGCTGCGCATACAACTGGAGCGGCAGGACATTAAATACTTCCCATCCCTGCGGGAATATACCATGCTATACGGGTTGAATAAGCAGATCCTGGATTCGCTTGATAAGGAGATCACGGTAATGCACCCCGGCCCCATCAACCGCGGCGTCGAGATCACCAGCGATGTTGCCGACAGCAAGCAGTCCATTATACTTGATCAGGTTGAAAATGGTGTAGCCATCCGCATGGCGGTGCTTTTCCTGCTGGCCGGGCAAACGGAGTAATGCAGAAGTAACTTATCCTGAAGATACTTCCCCAATATGTCATTGCGAGCCGACGAAGGAGGCGTGGCAATCTCCGGTTGGGTAGAGACGAATAATACCATTATTCAGCTTCAAGGTTTCGCTCGATATTAAGCTATGCCTTCTGGTTTCAGTCTGCGACTGAAAGCCTACCGATAAATTAAAGCCTGCGATATTTAACGTCAACAATTTTATTCACCCTATTCATAACTCCATTTAATTTTTTCGTAATATTGGATTAATGAATACCGAAAAACTGGAAGAATATATTGCCGCCGGCGATTTACACAGTATAAATGCCTTGCTAACCGATAACCCGGCTTTGGCAAAGGCAAACACCAGTCACCAGGTTTCACCATTGCTTTTGTCGTGCTATTTCAAAAAGCCGGAGGTAGCCACACTGTTACTTAAATATGTAGATGAGGTAAGCTTGTTTGAGGCAGCGGCAGTAGGCAAATTTGACGTTGTAGCTTATATTATCACCAATCACCCCGATTCGGTGAACGATTACGCGCCCGATGGCTTTACCCCCCTTGGCCTGGCCTGCTATTTCGGGCAGGTAGAGGTAGCCCGCTATCTGGTACTTAAAGGCGCTGATGTTAATATGCCATCAAACAACGGTTTTCATGTTTATCCTATACACTCAGCGGTGGCTGGTAATTATACCGATATCACCCGCATGTTGTTAAGCAATGGCGCGCTTGTAAATGTGAAGCAACAGGCCGGTGTTACACCCTTACATTCGGCCGCGCAAAATGGCAATACCGATATACTGATACTATTACTGGAAAACGGTGCCGAGGTAGATACCCGTATGGAAGGCGGCAAGCTACCCGCCGATCTGGCACGGGAAAAAGGCTTTACCGAGATAGCGGAGATATTGAGTTAGGAAGATCTGTAAAGGAGCGCCGGAACGTCCGGGAAACCGTAGTCCCGATTAATTAAATCAAAAACACAGTTTTTAACGTTAATATTTTAAGAATTATAACTTAGGCGATAGCTCGCTCCCACCTTATTCTTTAATTTATGAAAACAGAAAAAACCATTATGCTCACCGGTAAGGAATATCAGCACATTAAGGAGCATTTAACTCATAACCCCGAATATGAATACCTTACCGAAGGCGACCACCACACCGAGCGTATTAAAGTAACTGAGATTTATTTAGATACGGATGCCGATTTTACCCGCCACCCCGAACAGTTTGCCCGTGTGAACGATAATTTACAGGTACAGGCAAAAATTGTATACGAAGAATAACCGGCGTTGTGAACCTTAAAAACCGGTCACAAAAAAAAGCCGGGCGATACCGGCTCATATACTTCGATAAAAATTGATGCTTTTAATGCTTAATTAAAACCTGCGTTTGCCGCCGTTGCCGCCGTGGGTTGGGCGCGGGCCTTTGTCTTCAGCTACATTAACACGGATAATGTTCTCATAGTAGCGCTGCCCGTTCATGTGTTTAATGGCTTCTTTAGCTTCTTCTTCATTCACCATTTCAACAAAGCCAAAGCCTTTGCTTTGCTTGGTTTGATGATCTTTAATAATACGGAGCGATTTTACCGGTCCGAAATCACTAAAAACCTCTGTTAATTCGCCCTCTCCTACTTGTAAGGGCAGTCCTGAAATAAATACCTTCATTAAATAAATTGAGTTGTTTTTTTGATCTGCAAATGTACGCAAAAATAGGGCTCAAATTGTAGTAGAAAGGTAAGATTTTATATGTCGCGCATGATACAAAAGCGGAGGTAAAGCAGGTTTACTTATCAACTTTTATTAAATGCCGAAATTATAAAATGATTTTAAACTAAGCCCCAAACACCGATTTCCATAAAAATGCCACCTCGCGTTTTACAGACCGCGGGCAATGTTCATTAAACTCAATAGCGGGCCTGGCCTGGTCATTATCATTCAAAACCGGATAGGCAGGGTGCACTACGGTGAAATAGTTAGCCATATTCATCTTTTTTTCACGGCTCGAGGTATGTACCATTGTACCAAACTGGGTAAGTTTTTGATAAAACGCATTCATAAACATCCTGTTTAATTATCCGCCGCATATCCGCGGTGTTACAATAAATAACATATAGTTAATTTATTTGTTCAGGATGACAACCTGCTTTTTATCAACACGATACAAACATAAATTCACCTATATATCAACATGATATTAACAAACAATGTGAATAACCTGCTGATTATAAATCACATCAACGTAGCCAGGAAAAAACACTTAAGTATAAATGAAACGAGCGGAAACGGAAGCAATTATAACTAATAATTAACAAACCTCGAAAGGCGGTCCTCCCGCAATTATCCTGATGGCTTAAAGTAAATTGACCTATAGCTTGATGATCTTATCCTTACCTGGCTTATCATCATCGTGATGGGGCTTGGGGATATTTTTAACAATGGCAATCAGCGTATGCCCAATAGCACCCATAGCCATTGCGCCGAACTTTATAAAAGGCTTCATTACCTCAAAATTATAATGATGCGTTTCAGGCAGATCTGATTTCCCTTTGTTAAGCTGTTTGGGTTTATTGGATGCCATAATGTATTGATTAGATACCTTAATAAGGCTTATCGGCTTAATTTGTTTTAATCATCAGGTCTCATTCCAATGCTCCATGCCGGGCATTGGAAGGCTGAACTTGTTTCAGCATGGCATATTTAATTTAATGACCAAACGCGAAGCCTAACGTCACACCAACTCCACCAGGTGATATATCTTTTCCTTCAGTTCATCGGGCTTGAAAGGCTTGGATACATAATCGTTCATGCCCGATTCGTATACCTTTTCCTTAATATCAAATAACGCGGATGCCGTAAGGGCGATAATGGGGATATTAGATTTTTTAGGGTCGGCCATTTTGCGTATTTCAATGGCCGCGTCAAAACCACTCATAATGGGCATTTGCAGGTCCATCAAAATAATATTGAAGTTACCATAGTGCACAAGCTCAACCGCCCGTTCGCCGTTTTCGGCAAAAGTTGGCACAATGCTCCATTTGGAAAAAAGTTTTTTCATCAGCATTACATTAACCGGGTTGTCTTCCGCAATCAGCACCTGCAGGCCGCCCATTGGGTCAATGTCATGTTCGAGCGTTATTGTTTCATTGGCTGAAGCAGGTTTTTCGGTAGATACCGGAAACTCCATATTAAATGAAAATTCCGAACCGGCGCCCACCTTACTGGCAACGTGCATTTGAATATTCTGCAATTCCAGCAGGCGCTTTACAATAGCCAAACCTAAACCGGTACCGCCATACTGCCGCGTTGTGGTGATGGATTCCTGGGTAAAAGGTTCAAATATAGCCTCCATGTTACTATCCTCAATCCCAATACCGGTATCCTTTACGGTAAAGTTAATAGTCAGGGTATTATGCCTGTCGCCTAAGGAGGTAACGCGCACCCATACCGTTCCGGTTTGTGTAAATTTAATGGCGTTGCTTACCAGGTTAAAAATAATTTGGGTTATACGGGTAGGGTCGCCAAATATCATTTTATTTTTTAAGCGGCTATCTACATCCAGGTAAAACTTCAGTCCTTTCTGTTCGGCTTTAATAATTTGCCCGCCGCAAATATTATTCATCAGTTCCACCAGGTTAAAGCGAATTTTTTCAAACTCTACCTTCCCCGATTCGATCTTATTAAAATCGAGCACATCGTTTACAATGGAAAGCAGGTTATTGGCCGAAAATTTTAAAATCTCCAGGTTATCCATCTGGTCTGCACGAGGGTTGCTCATCAGCAGCAGGTTGCTCATGCCTATCACCGCGTTTAACGGGGTACGGATCTCGTGCGACATTGTAGATAAAAACTCCGATTTAGCCTGCGATGATTTCTCGGCTTTTTGTATCGATTTTTCATAAGCGGCATTCAGCCGCATCTGCTCCTCACCGGTATCATTCAGCTGCCTGATATTATTAACAAAGGCGTTATAAAAATGGCTGTGAATGTAAATGATCATGATGAAATTGGCCAGTATACTGATGATCACTGTTGACTGGTCTACCTTTTCGGGTTTCAGGTCGATAAAATAGCTGCTGCTATAATCAAATACCATAAAAGCCAGTACCGGGATAAGGTTGGCTAAGGAATAAATGAGGCCCCACCTTTGCCCCAGCATATAAAAGCTGAACAATACGGCCAATATAATTACCTGTATAGAGATCACATCAACCGACTGGATGATGATAAAAACATTAAGCAAGTTTATAACGGTAGCCGCGATGAGCAGGGTATGCGAGATGACAGACCAGTTAGGTTTCCAGGTAAGGTATTTGAACAACGTTGCCACCATAACCAGCAAACCGAGCGACAGGTAGGTAAATATAGGCTGATGCTGCAAAAATACATTAGCGCATAAAGCGCATAAAGCTACAAATGCCAAAAATAAGCCATAATAAAGCAAACGAATCCGGGCCTGGTCAAGCATGGATTGCCTGGCAGACAGAATTTTATTCAGGGTTATGTTAAAAAAGCCGGGGTCTTTAGTCATTTGCGGGTATTAGCAACACCTAATTATAATTAAACCGTGTGCCTGTACCTGCTTATATCACAATTAGTTTGCCAGCGCTGCTAAATTTTCGGTAAGTATCTTAATTTTCGATTCGGCATCGGCTTTCTTCTTTAGTTCGTTCTCTACAATCTCCGGTTTGGCGTTCTGCACAAACCGGTCGTTTGAAAGTTTGGCCGTTACCGATCGCAGAAATCCCTCCTGGTATTCAATCTCTTTTTGCAAACGTTCGCGCTCGGCGCCCGCGTCAATATGCCCGCCTAATGGGATATAAAACTCGTCTGTTTGCACCAAAAAGCTGGTTGCGCCGGCTACGCTATCATTTACAAAACTAATTTCGCTGATGTTACCCAGCTTAATAATAATGGATTGATACAATTTATAATCGACGCCCGAATTAACTTTTATCATAAGCGGGAGGCTCTCTTTTGGCGATAACTGTTTACTGTTCCGTGTATTCCGGATATCGCCCACCAGTTGTTTAATCAATTCTACATCAGTTGTTAACTGGGTATTTATTTGCCCAAATAATGGCATTTGTGCCACAATACAACAATCGAACTTTGTTCTTTCGCCAAATACTTCATCATGCCAAAGGTCCTCGGTAATAAAAGGCATAAAAGGATGCAGCAGCTTCAATATACTTTCAAAAAATGCAATGGTTTTTTGATAAGTCTCCCGGTCAATAGGTTGCAGATAAACCGGTTTTATCATTTCCAGGTACCAGGCGCAAAAGTCGTCCCATACCAGCTTATAAGTGGCCATCAACGCTTCCGATAAACGGTACTGTGCAAAATTATCTTCAATCTCGGCCAACGCCTGGTTAAAGCGGCTTTCAAACCAATTTATCGCTGTCTGATTATTATTAGGCAAAGCATCGTTTACCTCCCAGCCTTTTACCAGCCTGAACGCGTTCCATACCTTATTGGCAAAATTACGGCCCTGCTCGCAGTAGCTTTCATCAAACATCAGGTCGTTACCGGCAGGCGAGCATAGCAGCATGCCCACGCGTACACCATCGGCACCGTATTTCTCTATCAGGTCCAGCGGATCGGGCGAGTTACCTAATGATTTGGACATTTTACGCCCCAGCTTATCGCGCACAATACCGGTTAAGTAAACATTGCGGAATGGCAGTTCGCCGCGGAATTCGTGCCCGGCCATAATCATCCTGGCTACCCAGAAGAACAGGATCTCCGGCGCGGTAACCAAATCATTGGTAGGATAGTAGTAATTAATATCCGCATTGTTGGGGTCCTTAAACCCATCGAATACCGAGATGGGCCATAACCAACTGGAGAACCAGGTATCCAGCACATCTTCGTCCTGCTTTAAATCTTCAGATTGGAGATTGGAGATTGGAGATTGGAGATTTTTTGCCTGCTCAAACGCTTCCTCCCGGGTTTTAGCTATAACATACTTGCCGTTTGGCAAGTACCAGGCCGGGATCTGCTGCCCCCACCAAAGCTGCCGGCTAATGCACCAATCCTTCACGTTCTCCATCCAGTGGCGGTAGGTGTTGATAAATTTTTCGGGGATCAGCTTAATATCGCCTTTCAGCACATAATCCAACGCGGGTTTGGCCATCTCCTCCATCTTGCAGAACCACTGCATGGATAATTTAGGCTCAATAACGGCATTGGTACGCTCGCTGAAACCTACCTGCGATTTATACTCCTCCACTTTCTCCAGCGCGCCGGCGGTATCCAGCAGGGTGGCTATTTTTTTACGGGCGGCAAAGCGTTCCTCGCCTATTAATATCCGGGCGTTTTCATTCAACGTGCCGTCATCATTCAAAATATCAATTACCGGCAGGTTATGTTTCTGGCCCAGCTCATAATCGTTCAAATCATGCGCGGGTGTAACCTTTAAACAGCCGGTACCAAAATCCATAGTCACATATTCGTCCAGTATCACCGGGATTTCGCGATTGATCAAGGGGATCAATACCTTTTTGCCATGCAAATGGGTATAACGCTCATCATTAGGGTTAATACATATCGCCGCGTCGGCCATAATGGTTTCAGGGCGGGTGGTAGCAATAGTAAGGTAAAAGGTTGAAGGATGAAAGGTTAAAGGCTCTTCCTCGCCTTTTGCCTTTTGCCTTTCGCCTTTCGCTTCCTCTACAACCGCATAACGGATATAATAAAGCTTCTGATTTACTTCCTTACGGATCACTTCCTCGTCGCTCACGGCGGTTTTGCCCTGAGGGTCCCAGTTTACCATGCGTACACCGCGATAGATCAGTCCTTTTTTATGCAGATGGATAAAGGTATCAATTACGGCTTCGCTCAGGTCATCGTCCATGGTAAAACGGGTGCGGTCCCAATCGCAGCTGGCGCCCAGCTTTTTTAGCTGCTCCAGTATAATGCCGCCGTACTTTACTTTCCATTCCCAGGCATAGCTTAAAAACTCCTGCCTGCACAAATCTTTTTTATTGATACCACGCTCTTTCAGCATAGCTACAACTTTGGCCTCGGTAGCAATACTGGCATGGTCGGTACCCGGTACCCAGCAGGCGTTTTTGCCCCGCATACGGGCACGGCGTATCAGTACATCCTGAATAGTATTGTTCAGCATGTGGCCCATGTGCAGCACACCGGTAACGTTGGGCGGCGGTATTACAATAGTGTAAGGCTCGCGCTCGTCGGGCACCGATTTAAAAAAATCGTGCTGTAACCAGTAACTATACCATTTCTCTTCGGCTGCCGCGGGCAGATACGTTTTAGGAGTACTCATATATGCTGCAAAAATAGGGGAAAATGTGTAAATGTGCGTATATGCGTATATGCAAATATGCAAATGGGGGAATTGCAACATGGATCTTCGTTGTGTTCGTGACTTCCTGAGTGCCCTCATATGTGGTTAATTCATCACAGCGCGCAAAGACCATTATACCGGCAGACGCCAATCGTGCGGTGTTACAGCAAAATCCGACCATCCCTTAATTCTACAAATCCCGGATCAGACAAATAAATTAAAAATCCCGGCCCGATATATCTTTTATCTATTAACTTTATATTTGCATTTTATTGCTGATAAAGGATGCCGGTAAAAGGAAACCAGTTTAAATCGAATACTTTCAGGGGGGGCGATAACGAGCCCCGGCAAGGGAAATCCGCTAAACCGGCGGGCGAGCGTTCAGTGAAGGCGCGTGCCGAGAGTTTACCCACTTTCAACCTGAAAGAGGGCCGGCTGATCAAGATCCTCGGGCTCATTTTCCTGATAATGTCCATCTATTTCCTTATCGCTTTTACTTCCTATTTATTTACCTGGCAGGAGGATCAAAGCTATGTGGCCGAAGCTAACGGCGGCTGGCATAACCTGTTTAAAACCACCCAGGAACTGATAGATGCAGGCATTAAAAACCCCGTGGTTGATAACTGGCTGGGTAAACTGGGCGCGTTGCTGTCCAATCAGTTCATTTACGAATGGTTTGGCGTTTCATCTTTCATTTTTATAGCTGTATTTTTTATTGCAGGCTACCGCCTGCTGTTCCGTGTCAGGCTCTATTCTATTTTAAAAACGTTTGGCTATGCCTTTTTCGGGTTGATATTTTTCTCGGTTGCCATCGGCTTTGTTCATGCCTTCGCGGGCGATTATCCCCACTTTTTGGAAGGGGAGTTTGGTTTCTGGACCAATCGTTTGCTGGACGCCCAGATAGGGCAGGCAGGTACCGGCTTCGGGCTGGTTTTCGCGGCGCTGGTTTTCCTGGTTGTTGCCTATAATATTGATTTTAAACTACCACAGCGCAAAGCTAAGGATACTGCCTTCGCCGGTGCCGTGGGCGATATTATTCCCGAACCGGTAAACCTGGTTGATGAAGTTATTTCGGAACCGGTGGAATGGAAAAAGAACGGGAAAAACCATGTACCTATTGATAGCGAAAACGGCGGCCGCTTGCAGCAGCAGCCCATGAGTACCCGCCCGCTTAACCTGGATGTGGTGAACGAACCTGTAGTTCCGCGCGGCATGACCGAGGCGGAAAACACCCTGCGCCATGACCCGGTAACGCTGATGCCTGAACTTACCGCCGGAACCGAGGCAGGAAACGATATTCCGCTTACGCTGGAAACGGAACGGCCCAACCCGGTATCGCATATTGAGCAGAGTGATACGGATAAAAAGGCAGGATCGCTGGTTGAGCAGTTCGGTACTTTCGACCCCAAACTCGATCTATCCTCCTATAAATATCCGCCGTTGGAATTGCTGGAGAATTATGGCTCGAACAAAATATCCGTAAACAGCGATGAACTGGAAGCCAACAAGAACAAAATTGTTGAAACGCTGAACCATTATAATATCGAGATCGATAAAATTAAGGCTACTATTGGCCCTACGGTAACCCTTTACGAAATTATACCCGCGCCGGGCGTACGTATCTCCAAAATCAAAAATCTGGAAGATGATATCGCGCTAAGCCTGGCCGCCCTGGGTATCCGTATTATCGCCCCTATGCCGGGCAAGGGCACTATTGGTATCGAGGTACCCAACCAGCATCCCGAAATGGTTTCCATGCGGTCGGTGCTGGCTACCGAGAAGTTCCAGACCACCACCATGGACCTGCCCATTGCCCTGGGTAAAACCATATCTAACGAAGTATTTATTGCCGACCTGGCCAAAATGCCGCACTTGCTGGTTGCCGGTGCAACCGGCCAGGGTAAATCGGTTGGTATTAATGCTATCCTGGTTTCGCTGTTATACAAGCGCCACCCGGCCGAGTTGAAATTTGTACTGGTGGACCCCAAAAAAGTGGAGCTTACCCTGTTCCGCAAAATTGAGCGCCATTTCCTGGCTAAACTGCCCGATGAAGTAGATGCTATTATTACCGATACCAAAAAGGTAGTTAACACCCTTAACTCGCTTTGTATTGAAATGGATCAGCGTTACGATCTGTTAAAAGACGCGCAGGTACGTAACCTGAAGGAATATAACGTCAAGTTTATTAACCGCAAGCTAAACCCTAACGACGGGCACCGCTTTATGCCTTTTATTGTACTGGTGATTGATGAGTTTGCCGACCTGATGATGACCGCCGGCAAAGAAGTGGAAACGCCTATTGCCCGGCTGGCCCAGTTGGCCCGCGCGGTGGGTATCCACCTGGTTATCGCTACGCAGCGGCCATCGGTAAATATTATTACGGGTACTATTAAGGCTAACTTCCCGGCAAGGCTGGCCTTCCGGGTGCTGTCAAAAATTGATTCGCGTACCATACTGGATGCAGGCGGGGCCGATCAGTTGATCGGTCGCGGGGATATGCTGCTGGCAACCGGCAGCGACTTAATACGCCTGCAATGCGCCTTTGTAGACACTCCCGAAGTAGAAAAAATTGCCGATTACATTGGCAACCAGCGCGGCTATCCTACCGCTATGCTGTTGCCTGAATATGTGGGCGAAGGCGAAGCAGGCAATAGCCCGAAAGATTTTGACCCTGACGATCGTGACCCGATGTTTGAGGATGCCGCCCGTTTAATTGTATTGCACCAGCAAGGTTCCACCTCTCTCATCCAGCGCAAGCTAAAATTGGGCTATAACCGCGCCGGGCGCATTATTGACCAGTTGGAAGCTGCAGGCATAGTAGGCCCGTTTGAGGGCAGCAAGGCACGCGATGTGCTGTATCCGGATGAATATAGCCTGGAACGCCACTTGGAAAACCTGCAAAAGGGGAGCGAGTAAATAGCTATAATGCTGCAGGTTGGCTGGTCGGCTCAATTTAATTTATAATATTATCCTGAAATAAATTCAGGATAATAATTAAATCATTTTAAACCTATTCAAACAAAATGCATCTAAAAGCATTATCAGTTTGCATGAAAAAAATTACGATATATATTGTTTTGTTTTTAACCTATGCCCATTGCGCGTTCGCTCAAAAAGATGTCCAGGCTAAAGCCATATTAGGCCAGTTAAGCAGCAAGTACCGTTCCTATAAGGTGGTGAAAACCAATTTTACTTTTATTTTGGATAACCCGCATGCCGGGGATAAGGTGATCCAGAACGGCAACCTGATAGCCAACACCAAAAACGGCAAATTTAAGGTTACCCTGTTTAATCCCGGCAGCAAAACAGATGTAGAGCAGGAAATTATCAGCGATGGTAAAACCCAGTGGACCTATTTAAAAGGAGACAAGGAAGTACAAGTGAACAGCGCGGGCAAGGCAGACGACGAACTTAACCCGGCCCGGCTATTTACCCTGTATGAACATGGCTATAAATACCTGTACACCGGCGACCAAAGGGTAAACGGTAAACTTTGCCAGGTTATTGACCTGAGCCCTGAAAATACCGATAAGACATTTTTTAAGATAAGGCTGATGGTTGACAAGGCACGTAAGCAGCTTTACAGCGCCTTATTGTTTGATAAAGGCGGTAACCGTTATACCTATACGCTAAATACCTTTACGCCCAATGTATCCGTACCCGAAAGCACCTTTGCCTTTAATGCCAAAGCGCACCCAGGTGTGGAGGTGGTGGATTTAAGGTAGTTCATTAAAAAGCGGTATGCCCAACTAATTCGGTGTAGTGACCGTCATTCTGAGTTTTAAAATCCGGGGCCTTTAAGGGTACAATGACAGCATCGTAATAAATTTCCTATAAGTTCTGTCAGGCTGAACGGAGTGAAGCATCCGGCGCATGCTAATAACCTGATCTGCAAACGTCAGATCCTTCACTCCGTTACCCATAACAAGTTGAAAACGGATGCCATGGTGAGCAATGTCATTATTTAAGGAAATGAACCTCGTAGCGGTTAAAGCTTTGTAGAACAAAAGGCCCATTGTCTGCCAACTTCGTTAGGTGTTGAACCCGATTTGTTGAATACCTACGGCACTCTAAAACCTTGGTTTAATTTTTCTACAAAGCTTTCACCCCTATGGGTGGGGAAAACCCTTAAATAATGGCATTGCATCCTGGGCCTGTCGAACCACGGCGGAAAGGCCCTCTGCACCGCACTTCGACAGGCTCAGGGTGACAAATTCAATAAAAGAATATATTATGGGTAAATGTTTCAGGATCTCACAAGCAGATAACCTATCAAACTGACCTTAGGATGGGGTACCGAAACCAGTTCGGCATGACAAGAAGCAAGATTACTTGGCAGGCTGATCCTTCACCACTACAAAAACATCCTCGTTATCTTTTTTCATCAGATATTTTTCACGCGCGAATTTTTCGAGGGCGGCTTTGTTTGATGTCAGCTCATCCAGTTCCTTGTTTACCTCGGCAGTTCCTTTCTGGTAAAAATCCTGCTCCTGGCGCAGTTTGGATAGTTGCTGGTGATACTGGTACTGCGAAAAAATATCGTTCTTATCAAAAAACATCATCCATACCAAAAAAACAATGGTGAACAGAAAATACTTATTGCTAAAAAGACCAATGAGGCGCTTCATTTTGCAGTTGGGTTAATTTGCATTAAAGTTAATTTTAAATGTGCATATATGCAAATGGTATGAATGTGCAAATGTTTGAACGATACAGTAAATAATTACACCATCAACCATTCCATAATTTGCACATCCGCACATTCACCTGTCTGCACATTTTTTAAATTATGTTTGAAAACTTTAAATAAATACGCTACATTTGCACTCCTGTTTTAAAAGGGAACGAATAGAAAAATATAGTCATGAAAAGAACGTTTCAGCCGTCTCAGCGAAAAAGAAGAAATAAACACGGGTTCCGTGAGCGTATGGCATCTGCTAATGGCAGACGAGTTTTAGCCTCAAGAAGAGCTAAAGGCAGAAAGAGGTTATCAGTATCTGACGAGCGTCGTCACAAAGCATAATACTGGTTGCTTGCTCCGGTAATTAGGAGTTTGACCGGCTATGCAAGCATATCGGGTCGAAAAAGCAACTATGTACACTTTTAAAAAAGAAGAACGGTTATGTAATAAAAAGCTTATTGACGGGCTTTATCATAACGGTTCTTCTTTTTTATGTTATCCCTACAAAGTTTCGTGGTCGGTAATTGATAGCGGCAGCGTGCCTGCACAGGTAGTTTTTGGCGTGGCCAAAAAACGCTACAAAACCGCTGTCGACCGCAACCTGATTAAACGACGCATGCGCGAAGCCTACCGCCTGCTTAAACAGCAGTTTTTATACCATCATTTGCATACTGCCAATAAAAAACTACTGTTATCTATCAGCTACATCGGTACTGAAATTGCCGATTACGCGTTTATGGAGAAAAAAATGCTGAAACTGTTTATTCAGCTGTCTGAGCACATTGCCAAATGAAATTTATCTGGAATATATTTAAAACCATTATTGGCGGCATTTTTGTACTCCTGATCAAGATCTATCAATACTTTATCTCGCCGCTTACCGGGGCGGCATGCCGTTATACCCCAACCTGTTCGCAATACGGCGTTGAGGCCATAAAAAAACATGGCGCTTTTAAAGGCGGATGGCTAACTTTGAAACGGATTGCCAGTTGCAACCCCTGGGGCGGGCACGGGCACGATCCGGTACCCGATTAGTTGTGAATTTTAGCTATGAGTTTTGAGTTAAGTGTACTGCTTAACAGTAAAGAACTCATTATTCAAAACTTACAACTCAACACTAAAAGAATGATACTACAAATAGAAACCGCTACTACCTCCTGTTCCGTTGCCCTGGTGCATAACGGCCGCGTACTGGCATTAAGGGAACGCGACGAGCGCAACATACATGCCGAAGTAATTACGTTGTTTATTGAAAGTGTTTTTACCGAAGCCGGTAAAACCTATAATGAACTGGACGCAATCGCTGTAAGCAGCGGACCGGGATCATACACGGGCTTGCGAATTGGCGTATCTACCGCCAAAGGCCTGTGCTTTGGGCTGGGCAAACCTTTAATAGCCGTACCTACCTTAAAAGCCATGGCCGACGGGATAACGGAAAGATTGAAAAACGAGCTTACCGCCCATACCCTGCTTTGCCCAATGATTGACGCCCGCCGCATGGAAGTATTTACCGCCGTATTTAATGCCAGCGGCCAACAGGTAAGGCCAACCGAAGCAGTGATTGTTGGCGGGCATAGCTTCGCGGAACTATTGGATAGCCACAAGGTTATTTTTTTTGGTGATGGCGCCGGAAAATGCAGGGAAACCATAACCCATCCTAATGCCGTGTTTATTGATGATTTTATAAATTCGGCCGCATACCTTACCCCGGAGGCTACTGCAAAATTCGGTAACGCCGGTTTTGAGGATGTCGCCTACTTTGAACCTTACTATTTAAAGGATTTTATTGCCGGTAAAAAGAAAGTTTAATCATCTTTTTTGGTTATACGCTGCCAAAATCGTTTAAAAAAGCTCCTTTTTTCGTCCATTGGTATGGTGCTGGCATTAGCCGGATGCTCAATAACTGAACCTAACTTCATTGAAAAGCCCATATAAATATTGGCGCCGCTAAATTCCGAGTTTTTGGAGGCCTGACTTGAAGTTCTATTCATGGCTAAACGCGCAAGGCCCATGGTTTGCCATAGTCGATCGCTGCCTATAAAAAATTCGGCGTTGGGAGACTTTATCATCAACTGACCGCCCAAATTGAAGATCTGGTTATTATCATAGCTGCCCGTTACCGTAGCCACCAGGTTACCGTGTTGAAAGTGATTAACCAGGGCTCCCGTAACGCCAGAATAAAAAAGTTCTTTTGATAAAATAACTGTTGGCGTATACTTAATAGAGTTATAACCCAACCAGTATGATTTTGACGCGCTAAACTCGGCATGCCCGTCTGTAGGGCTATTGAACCCTTGCTGGCTGGCTCCGCTTTGCACCACGGTAGAAACAGTTTTGGCCAAGTTATCTTCAAACTGAATGGTTGATAAGCCTTTAATAACCCCCGTATTGTTAAAAGTGCCTGCAAGCGAACTCTGATTCCAGTGTATAAACCCCAAATCCTTAACATTCCATTGCATTTTTATCCCGTCATTGGAGATATAAGCAGCTCCAATACTAATGGAAGCGCCTGGATTTTTAGTTGTCGGCAATACGTCGCTCTTCTCAAACTTGCCGGGCACAAAACTGGCGTGATACCGGCCGGCTAAACTGATAAAAGCCCGATCATTTTCCCTGTCAAAATTAAGATAGGAGTGATTAATCTCAACCTTATTGTATACAATGCCAAATAACGCGCTTAATTTAATGCCGAATGAAAACTGCTTATCCAAATTCTCCCGGTAAGTAAACCCAAACTGATGATAGGCCTGGTAATTAAAATTAAAGTTTAAAATGCCGGTAAGCGGATCATCGCCTAAAGTGCTGTTATCACCAAGTAATTGCGCCGATTCATCCGAAAAAACACCATGCCCTTCTCCTTTGGTTTGTATGGCAAAACCTATTTCCTTATCGCCATCCAAACTGGTATATAGCTTTAACATAAACGCGTACGCGTTTATGTTGGTGTTAAGATGGTTTAAATTCCCTTGCCCCAGTTTCAGCGACGATTCATCATATCTACCGATAAATACCCGCTTTTTAAACAATTCCTGCGCGTTACCGCTCAATACCAGGTCGGCATTAAAATTAGGTACAAACAGGTTGAACCCTACGTTACGGCTGGAATCGGGCGTAAATGACTTTTGTGAAGGATTCTCGAACGAGTCATACAAAGTACCGGCATTGTACTGGGAAAATTGCTGTGCAAAAAGAGCTGAATGAAGGAGGAACACAAAAAATGTAAGGGTAAAAAGTTGCTTCATTCTATAATCAGATAGCTTGCGCCGGCCTTAAATATATAACTCTAATTATATATAAGTATAAGCCTTTGTTAATTGCTTTTGTTTAAACGCAATAATAGCACCAATAGTTCTTGTTTTGCTGATAAATTTTAATTATCGGTATTAACCGTATCGGCCTGGCTTAAGCGCATGTAGAGGTTAGTATAAAAATTCTTGTCTGTAGCGCTTAGCTGATAGGATAAGGCATAAAATTTATTAGGCCCCTCATCGCCAGGATTAAAAATGGCGGAAAAAGCCGGCTTCATATCGCGCCTCAGGATGGGGAAAACATTCCTGAAATGGACAAAAAAAGCCACATTACTGCGCTCGGCCAGCAGGTTATCAAAATTGGTATAAGCCGACATATGGCTCAGGAACTTATGATTCAGGTAACTATCCTTATAGCTATCCAATTCCTTGGTACTGTTGGCCAGTATCAGGTAATTATCCTCTATCATAAAATAAGGATGGGTAAATACGCCAAAAGCATCGCCCAATAAATAAAACGGCAGCTTGTCGTATTTAAACTGGCCAATATCATCATTTACCATTTTGCTCACATCAACCATCAGGGGCCGCATTTGTACGCCGTTTTTCAGGGCTATAATGGCCAATCTTTCGTCAAACCGGGTAGTTACGATGGCAAATTCGCCCGCCAGCAACTTATTGAATGAGGTATTGATCTGCACCCCTGTTTCGCTTTTAACACGCGCTAACAGGTCTGTCTTTTCAGCACTAAATCCGGCGTTGGCATCGTATTGCGCAAGGTCATCCATAAAGCGGCGGTTATCCGACAAGGCAAAACAAGTACTATAGGCTGTTGTGGAAGGAAAAATATCTTTCAAATGCCTGGCAACCGGTTGCTGATTACGGAACACGCTCAGGTAGCTTGATAGTTTATTTTCCCGCAGGTTGGTAAACCCATTAAACATCAGGGCGTCGGTTTTATAGTTAAGGGTTAAGCCTGCCAGCGCGGGCAGCTTCCGCAGCTCTTTAAAAAAGCCGGCATTTTTGGAAACAAACAACTCATCAAACAGCGGGGTAAGCTGCGCGTAGTTAATATACAGATTAGCTAATGAGCTGGAATTTTGCTGATCGGGTATCTGTAAAAAATCGATAGTGTTTTTGGCCGGCTGATAGCGGGCGCTTTGCAGGGCCAGTTCCCTCGAAAAACTCCCCGAGAAAATATGATTACCCCGGTTAACCAGGTAAAAGCGTTTTTTTAAATCGTTAAAATAAATGCCATAGGCCTGTTTACCGCCAAGGTTTATGCTGTTAATAAGCATACCGGTATTGGTTTGTTTGGCCAGTTGCTCCCAATGGCCAATACTAAAAGTTTCGCTGCCCGCAATAGTGATCAGGAAATCAATGCTATCGCGCTGCCGCCCATGCAGGGATACATAAATATGCTGCTGATCGAAAAAGTTTTTAAGCAGGGGCTGCAGCAATATTTTATTACGCAATACGGAGAGCTCGTCCATTTTCTCCTGCCCGGTAATATCCTTCAGTAAAGCATTACCGCTAAATATATCGTAAAAACCATTATCGTTGCCAAATTCAAATACCAGGGCCGCGGTATTGGGTATGCTTTGCATTATCCGGGCGGTGTGGGCGGCAGGAGTATTCAGGTTTTTAAAATAAATAACTGTTATCGCCACTAACGCGGTAAGCAGAACAAGCGTGGTGATGATGAGCTTTTTCATAGTTCCTTGTGTCAAAGGTAGGATTTTTAAACGCCATCATTAAAGTAATACTTTCAAAATTGATAACTTAGCTTTTTAATCTGCATGAATAAACAAATTATAATCACCGCTTCTTTTTTTGGCGTGCTCGCGGTTATTGCCGGGGCCTTCGGCGCGCACGGTTTAAAAGGTTCGCTTACCGCGCAGCAACTGGAAGTTTGGCATACGGCCGTTCAGTATCATTTTTACCATGTGTTCGCTTTATTGTTCCTTTCTACCTTCGCGCGTTTTAAAAGCGGGTTAATATCAGCCAGCTATTACCTGTTTGCCATAGGCATCATCTTTTTTTCGGGCTCGTTATACCTGCTGGCTTGCCGCGATGTATTGGGCTGGAGCTGGATACCGGCTATGGGGCCCGTTACGCCGCTTGGCGGGCTGCTATTTATTGCCGGGTGGATAACCCTGGCATTGGCCGCGTACCGCAATAAATAAAACTGGTTATGTTAGAGTTTGCCGAGGCACAGCATACCAACCGGAAAACACTTTTTGTAGAAGTGATTTTACCGCTGGCTATAGCTATTAATTATACCTACCGGGTGCCGTATGAAATGAACGGACTGGTAGCCGCGGGCAAACGGGTAGTAGTGCAATTTGGCAAAAGCAAGCTTTATACAGCTATTATTGCCCGCATCAGCGAACAGGCGCCTGATAAGTACGAGGCCAAATATTTATTAGAGATACTGGATACCGAACCGGTAGTTAACGCCAGGCAGCTGTACTTTTGGCAATGGATGGCCGATTATTACCTGTGCAACATTGGCGAGGTAATGAATGCCGCGCTGCCATCGGCCTTAAAGCTGGCCAGCGAAACAAAGGTGGCCCTGAACAAGGGTTTTGAGTTTGACCGCACATTACTAAACGACCGGGAGTATTTAATTGTTGACGCGCTGGAAATTCAGCCCGAGCTTACGGTAAGCGATATTGCCAAGCTGCTGGGGCAAAAAACGGTAATGCCCATCCTTAAACTGATGTTCGAGAAGAACATTATCCATATATCCGAAGAAGTAAGCGACCGCTACAAACCCCGTAAACGTACCTTCATCACCCTTAACCCGGTTTACCATAACCAGGATCAGTTAAAGGAATTATTCGCGATACTGGAAAAACGCGCGCCCAAACAAGCGGATGCCGTGCTGGCATATATCCAGTTATCGCGCAAGCAAAAAACAATTTCCAAAAATGAGCTGGCGGAGGCAGGCGTTACCGCCGCGGTTATCAAATCACTTACCGGGAAAGAAATATTTTTTGCCGAGGAAAAGAATGTTAGCAGGCTGTATGATAACGATGATGAACTGGAAAGCAATTTCGCGCTAAGCACTGCTCAGCAAACCGCCCTCGCAACTATAAAAGATGAATTTATACAGAAGGATGCTGTATTACTATATGGCGTAACTTCATCGGGCAAAACCCAGCTTTATATCCGCCTGATTGAGGAAATGGTGAACAGCGGCAAACAGGTATTGTTCCTGCTGCCCGAAATTGCCTTAACCACGCATATTGTTGAACGGGTGCGCCGTTACTTTGGCAACAGCATAGGTGTTTACCATTCCCGTTTTAATGATAACGAACGGGTGGAGGTTTGGCAAAAGGTGCTGAACGGCCAGTACCGGGTGGTGCTGGGCGCACGATCATCCATATTTTTGCCGTTCCATAACTTAGGGCTTATTATTGTGGACGAGGAGCATGAAACCTCCTACAAACAGTTTGACCCGGCCCCCCGCTACAACGCCCGCGACGCGGCTATTTACCTGGCCAATATGCACCAGGCTAAAGTGTTGTTAGGTTCGGCTACGCCATCGTTCGAGTCGTTTTATAATGCGCATAACGGCAAATATGGTTTCGCGGAACTGGCTGAACGTTTTGGCGGCGTGGAACTGCCGCTTACCGAAGTGGTAAGCATTACCGAGGAAACCAAGCGCAAAACCATGCAATCGCACTTTAGCAGTGTGCTGATGGGCGATATTGCCCAGGCGCTTGCCCATAAGGAGCAGGTGATCCTTTTCCAGAACCGCAGGGGCTATGCCCCTATTATGTTATGTAAGGTGTGCGCCTATACGCCAAAATGTGTAAACTGCGATGTAAGCCTCACCTACCATAAAAGCAGCGGCAAGCTGCATTGCCATTATTGCGGTTACAAAGAGGAATCGCCCTCGGTTTGCCCGGCTTGCGGCTCTACCCAGTTGGAATACAAAGGCTTTGGTACCGAAAAAGTGGAGGATGAGTTACGGATGATCCTCCCCGACGCGCGCATAGCCCGTATGGACCTGGATACTACCCGCTCCAAAAACGCCTTTCAGAATATCCTGAACGACCTGGACGAAAAACGCATTGATATTTTAGCGGGCACCCAGATGGTAGCCAAAGGCCTGGATTTTGCAGGGGTAACCGTTATAGGCATTATCAATGCCGACAGTTTATTGAAATACCCCGATTTCCGGGCAAATGAGCGGGCTTTCCAAATGTTGTCGCAGGTAAGCGGCAGGGCTGGCCGCCGCGGCAAACAGGGAAAAGTGGTGATCCAAACCTACGACCCCGGTCACCGCGTAATTAAACAGGTAATTGAAAACGATTATGTAGACCTGTATAATACCGAAATGACCGAGCGCAAAAGTTTTAAGTATCCGCCCTTTTACCGCTTAATACAGCTTGATATAAAACATAAAGACCCCGAAGTGCTATATCACCAGGCCGAATACCTGGCCAGGGAGCTGCGCAAACAATTTGATGACCGGGTTATCGGCCCCGAATACCCGTTAGTTGGCCGGATCCGCAACTATTTCATTAAGTCCATCCTGTTAAAGTTCGAGAAGGATAATGTATCGCTAAACAAAGTAAAAACCACCATCCGCGAGGTTATTTTACAATACAACACCACTAAGCTAAGCAAGGGCAGTATTATTCAGCCGGATGTTGATCCTTATTGAGATTATTCTATTTCACACCCACGTCATTGCGGAGCGCAGCGACGCGGCAATCCCCGGCTTGAAGATCAACATTGCAATTCAGTCTGCTTAACTGGAATTGCTTCGTTGCTGCGCTCCTCAATGACGAGACTTTTTATTGTTAGTCGCGGGACTGAAGCAAGGAAAGTAATGAGTCATTTATAATAAGTATAAATTATGCTACATTGCCCCACATTTTTTAGCTTTCGCTATATTTACGTATCCAATTAAAAAATAACCTTACAAATGAAAAAAACACTTACGCTATTTATAAGCGCGTTTATGCTGGTTGCATTAACCGGTCTTTCTGTATCGGCACAAACCATGTCAAAGGCCGATGCCGATAAATGGTTTAAATCCCGCACGTACCTTAACGGCTTAAAGCTGGTTCCGCACGAATCAACCAACACGGTGGAGTTTGCCCATCAGTACGCGGTTAATAAAGATCAATGGGATAAAGTATTCGCTTATCTTAAAAATACCGATCTGGATAAACTGGCACCCGGCAAATATCCCATTGAAGGGACCGACCTGTTTGCCTCAATAGCCGAAAGCCCTACCAAGGATTTTGATAAAACACAATGGGAATCGCACCGCAAGGTGATCGACCTGCAGTATGTGATACAGGGCGCCGAAAAGATCAGCGTTTTCCCCGTAGCCCAGGCCAAAGTGACCGTACCTTATAACGAGGCCAGGGATGTGGCCCGTTACGAAGCTGAAGGCACCATATATACCGCGGTACCAGGCACTTTCTTTTTGTTTTTCCCTACCGAAGCGCATCGCCCAAGCATTAAGGCCAATGGTTTTGATAAAAACAAAAAATTAGTAATAAAAATAAAATACATACAATAGCCGCTTTATATCCAGCTGTTTAAATTTATTATAAACCCTTGCGAGTTTTCGTAAGGGTTTTTGTTTGGCATTTTATATAAATTTACCCCTGTAATGGCCTATAAGTTTATTGATAATTACAGGGAAAAAGGCGGCAGAAAGCGGCTGGTTGAACTGTTGCGAAAAAAAGGGATTGAAGATGAACGCGTGCTGGATGCTATTGGTAAAATACCCCGTCATTATTTTTTTGACGAAACCTTCTGGAACCAGGCCTATAAAGATATCGCTTTCCCTATAGGCGAGGGGCAAACCATATCGCAGCCCTATACCGTAGCCTATCAAACCGAGTTGCTGCATATTAAAAAAAGGGATAAAGTATTGGAAATAGGCACCGGTTCGGGCTACCAGACCTGCGTGCTGATGGAACTTGGCGCGACGGTTTATACCATTGAGCGGCAGGAAAAACTGCACGAACGCGCCAAACAGGTTTTGCCTTATATGGGCTACAAAGCCAATTTCTTTTTGGGCGATGGCTCGCGGGGGATAGCCGAACATGCCCCTTACGATAAAATTATTGTAACCGCCGGCGCGCCCACCGTTCCCGAAACCCTGTTAAAGCAATTAAAGGTTGGCGGCATTTTGGTGATACCTGTAGGTACGGAGGACGCCCAAAAAATGATCACCATTTTAAAGACCGGTGAAAACGATTACGAAAAAATTATATTAGATACTTTCCGGTTTGTACCGCTGGTGGGCGATAAAGCCTGGTAAAGCGGATGCAACCCACAAGCTATACCCTGGCAAAAGCGCCATTCCGTAAGCCGGATGGCGCTTAAAATAGCTGCGCTAAATAATTAACTCTCGTGCAAAATGGCGGTAAAAGAACTATTCAGCAAATCAAATATTTCTTTCCGTTTTAAATCCTTCGCGTAATCTACCGCCGATTTATGCTGATGATCGCTTAACCGGGCATCGGCGCCGCTGGCCAGCAAATGTTTCACCACTTCCGTATTGCCTGCTTTTACAGCTGCTATTAAAGCGGTAACACCGGTAGCGTTCTGGATATTCGGATTAGCATGATGTTCAATCAGCAGATCTGTTTCCGCCTGGCTACCACTTAAACAGGCTGTTATTAAAGCGGTGTTACCCGCCTTATTCTGTACATCGACATCCGCATCCTTTTCCAGCAGAAAATGGACCGCCACCTTCTGCCCGCTCTTTACAGCGACAATTAAGGGCGTATTTCCCTGCGCGTCCCTGTCGTTTACATCTATACCGTAATTCAGTAAAAATTTTATTCCTGTTATATCGTTTAATTGCGCGGCTTTAAAAATGTTTTGTGCCCAACCAGGCATAGACAGCAGGAGAAGTGCATTTATCAGGATAATTTTTTTCTTCATTTTTGATTGATCTGAGTGTATTATTGTTCCTAAATAAGCTACTTATACGTAAAATTAAAACTAACAGTTGCGCATATTGCATTTTAACTGTTGAATATGTTTGAAATATCGAAGAAAATATTCATATATTTTTTTGTTTTATCAAAATATTATAAACATCAGGCAATGAACTTATCTACCTACGAGGATAAACTATTTGAAAATGAAACATATACTAACCAAACCATAAGTGGTAAGGAGTTTGAAAACTGCGATTTTAAAAAGTGCGATTTTTCAAACAGCCGCTTTTTAAATAATAAGTTTATGGATTGCACTTTTGAAAGCTGTAATCTTTCTATGATGAAACTAAGCGGCTCCGCGCTAAACGGCGCGCGCTTTAAAAACTGTAAAATATTAGGGATTATCTTCAGCGAATGCCAGGAGTTTCTTTTTAGCGTGGAGTTTGATGGCTGTATCCTGGATTATTCCTCATTTATGGGCATAAAGATGACAAAGACCCCCTTCATTAAAACATCGTTAAAGGAAGTTAACTTTACCCAAGCCAACCTTTCGGGGTCGGTTTTTGACCAATCGGACCTGCTTAATACCACATTTAATCAAACCGATCTTACAACCGTCAATTTTTTAACAGCTTATAATTATAATATTGATCCTGAATTGAATACGATGAAAAAATCGATCTTTCCGGTTCAGGGCCTGCCGGGGCTTTTAACAAAACATCAGATCAAAATAGTTTAAAAAGGATTGCTTTTGAGCCATTTTTATAAAATCATCGTATAAAAGACAAAAATGAAAAGCTTGTGATTAACACGCCGAACCCCATTCTTACCGACACTTATAACCTGGAACTGTTTTTTGAACTGTCGCCGGATTTGTTGTGCATAGCCGGTTACGATGGTTTTTTTAAAAGGATAAATTCTACGGTTTCAAAAACACTGGGGTATACCAACGAGGAGTTATTTGCTAAGCCCATCAACGCTTTTGTACACCCCGATGACAAGGATATTACCGCGATAAACCGCGAGAACCTGACAAAGAATAAGCCCCTTTTGAATTTCGAGAACCGGTATATTACTAAAAGCGGCGAAATTGTATGGCTCTCCTGGACATCCATGCCTATCGACAGCGAAAAAATTGTATTCGCCATTGCTAAAAACATCACCCACAAAAGAAAACTGGATGAGGACCGGAATGCACTGCTCGCTAAATTAACCAAGGCCAATCACGATCTGAAACAGCTGACTTATACTACCTCGCACGATCTGCGGTCGCCGGTTAGTAATTTGCTGGCGGTATTTGACATGTGGGACATCTCCAAAATACAGGACAAGGAAGCCCTTGCCTTTATAGAAGTATTGAAAGGCGCTGCCGAGAGCCTGAGGGATACCCTTAATAGCTATGTAGATGTATTGAGCCAAAAAGATACCGTAAACATTTTAATTGAAAACCTGGACATGGAACAATGCCTTGATGCCACGCTTCATTCCATCCAGTCGGTTATACAAAACTCCAAAGCCAATATTCATATTGATTTTTCTGCCTTCTCCGCCATAAAATTCAATAAAGCCTATTTAAAAAGCATATTCCTTAATCTGATCACCAATTCCATAAAATACGTTAAACCGGGGCACCATCCCGATATTTCCATTTATACTCATATAGAAAATGGGGCAAAGCAGCTCATCATTACCGATCAGGGTCAGGGTTTTGATATGGAAAAGGTAAGGGACCGGATATTCGGCTTCAGCCAAAAGTTTAATGATTATACCGATAGCAAGGGCATTGGCTTATACCTGATATATAACCACGTTACCGCTTTAGGCGGGCAAATTGTAATTGATAGCGTTATAAACGAAGGCGCCAAATTCACTATCACCTTTAAAAGTTAAAGTTTAACGTAATTATTTATTAAATCATTATTTCATTCTCTTAAGCCTTTTCCTGTGAAGAAGGGTTGGGATGAGGCCGCTTTTTCCCTTATCCCCAACTCACGCTAATAAAAACCAAAAGCCGCTCCAATACAGGAACGGCTTTTGGTTTTTATTGTTAACAGTTGTGTTTATCCCTTGGGCACCACGGTGCTTAATGGCACTACGCTGTTCAGATATATTTCGATATTGCTGTATCCGCCGCCATTTTTAGGAAACGCTGCCGCATCCGCGGCATTGTGCGGGTTCAGTCCGTGTTTAACCTCGTAAGCATCGGGCAGGCCATCATTATCGGCATCCTTGTAAGGAGTGCCTTTATATTCGGGGTATCCGCCAACCTGGCTTATATCTGTAATAATACCTTTGGTGTATGAGTCATCGGGTAAACGATGTTTCAGGTATTTACTGCCATTATTGGTGTTGGTGTTAGGCACATAGGATATTTTACCGGTTTTTACTTCTGTAATAATACGGGTATCCACCGCGTCACGTTTTGGCAGGGCCGCGCCAACATTTGCCAGCACATAATTATAAGCATCTTTTGTAGGTATAATAGTTACCTTATTCATGATGGGGAAAGGCTTATCAGAACGTATGCTATCCGCATATCTGCCGGCATCGGGCATATCGCCTATTTGTATACCGCCATCCCAGTTGTTTTTGGTTACTTTTTCGTTTCCTTCTACAATATTACCATTAGCATAAACACGGCCGTATAAACCTTTATTTGATTTATCCCTTCCCGATTCCGGTTTCAGTATCCGGTGACCGATTGGCTTGTCAAGCGGTGTAATTGGCCCTGGTTTGTAATAGTTATTAATAAAGTTGAAGAAGGAATTGTTGTCGCCGCCATCCGCGCTGCGGTTCCACCAGTTAAATACCACGTTATCAAAAAAGCCAAAATCGCCATACATACCTACCGATGGGTTACGGCTGATGTTATTGGCCCATAAATTACGCATAAAGGTACTGTTTAAGCCACCGATGGTACTGCCGAAAGCATGATTATAAGTATCAAGCGCTTCCGAAAATATGGAGTTTTGGATAGTAACGTTAACGGTCGGCATTTTTTCCTGCTTGGCTCCCTTACGATCGTACACGTGGCGGTACATCGACATGTTTTCGTCCAGGCCCCAGCTTGCTGAAACGTGATCGATCATGATGTTACCTATCGGGTTGCCCCCAAAGGAGTCATCGCGGCGGCCTACCTCTGTAGCGCCTCTTCTGAAACGGACATAACGCACCACCACATCGTGGGTATCAATCCAAACAGATTCGCCGGCAATACAAACACCGTCGCCGGGCGCTGTCTGGCCGGCAATGGTAATATAAGGCGCACGGATACTGATAGGGCTGGTTATTTTAATAATGCCGGCCACGTTAAATACAACTATGCGCGCTCCTCCCTGTTCGCAGGCGTCGCGCAAACTACCGGGACCGTGGTCATTCAAATTGGTTACAACAATTACCCGGCCTCCGCGACCGCCAAAGGAGTACATGCCGCCACCTTCGGCACCCGGAAAGGCGGGTATTTTAGCCTGCGGAAGGTCTGAAGGTTTAGCCGCCCATGGAATATAAGGTTTTCCGTTTTTTTCATCGCGTTCAATAATAGGCAGCGCTTTTTGCCAGGCCGCGTCCGATTTACGCTGAGCCACAGCTAAAGCCGAATCGGCCACAGCCTGCACGGCCGGAGGGATAACGGGATACTGCGCATAAGCAGCGGTAACGCCAAAAGATAAAGCAGTTACAATAACAAGGTATTTTTTCATTTATAAAATGTAATTTGTTTCGGGCAGCCAAGGTGGTACCCGCAATTGGTTAAATAGCGAATTTAAAGGTACAGCACTATTGGCAGCGGCTACTAAAATAGATTATCACATCATTGTACAATATTATCCTATTTGAAAGCATTACGATAGTAATCAAAAAAGAATAATATACATTTGATATAAATTATAAATAAAAGGCCGCTATTTCCCGCGTGCCTCATCTGTATTAACATCATATACTAAATGAAACGTTTCTTCTTTTTGCTTGTGCTGCCGGGCACATTGTTTTTTGCGGATACCTATGCGCAATCAAAATTAAAACCAGCGTCGTTGTTTACTGATAATATGGTATTACAGCAGCAAAGCCAGGCGCCCGTTTGGGGCTGGTATAAAAGCGGCGGTACCGTTTCCGTTATCACTTCCTGGAACAAAAAACATTATAAGGTTACCGCTAACGATGCCGGTAAATGGCTGATAAAGGTAGCCACACCCGTTTATGGCGGTCCGTATACGGTAAGCATCAGCGCCGATACAACTATTAAACTCACCAATGTACTAATTGGCGAAGTATGGATCTGCACCGGTCAATCAAACATGGAAATACCCATGAAAGGTTTTAAGAGCCAGCCGCTGACAGGTTCGGTGGCTGCTATACTTAACTCGGCTAATAACAACATCCGCCTGTATACTGTTCCGCGTTCATCAACAACCCAATTGCAGCAGAACAGCAAAACATCGGCCTGGCACGTGGCCGCCCCGGCGTTTGTGAGCAATTTCAGCGCTACCGGTTATTATTTCGGGCGCCAGCTGAATGAGCTGCTGCACATACCCATCGGCCTTATAAACGATTGTTACAGCGGATCGAACATTGAAGCCTGGATGGACCCGGAGGTTTTGAAGGATTTCCCCGAGATCAAGATCCCCACCAAGGACACGCCTATTAAAGAGGTATCGCGCACGCCTACTACACTTTACAACGGCATGCTGCACCCGGTTATAGGTTATGGCATAAAAGGCTGCATCTGGTACCAGGGCGAATCCAATTACGATCGCCCGGATCAATACGAAAAGCTGTTCCCTACCATGGTAAAACGCTGGCGGCAACTATGGGGCCAGGGCGATTTCCCCTTTTACTACGCGCAAATTGCCCCTTATGATTACGCCCAGCTGCCGCCTTATAACGCCGGCGGAAAATACAACTCCGCTTATTTGCGCGATGCGCAGCGTAAATCGTTAAGCGTAATTCCTAATAGCGGAATGGCCGTTTTAATGGATATTGGCGAGCAGGCCACCATTCACCCCCCGCGTAAGGAGCAGGTGGGCACCCGCCTGGCCTACCTGGCCCTGGCCCAAACTTACGGTATTAAGGGCTTTGATTATGCCAGTCCAACATACCGCGACCTGTCGGTTACCGGCAATGTTGCCACCATCCGTTTCCTGAATGTAGATAACGGACTGACTTCCTTTACCAAACCTTTACAGTTATTTGAAATTGCCGGAAAGGATAAAATGTTTTACCCCGCTTCGGCGGCCATATCGGGCAGCACAGTAGTGGTATCATCGCCTTTAGTTAAGGAGCCGGTAGCCGTTCGCTACGCTTTCCGCGATTTTGTAGTTGGCGATCTGTTTGGCACCAACGGCCTGCCTGTTTCCTCATTTCGTACCGACGACTGGTAATTTTTATCGATATGAAAAAGCTGATTCTTTTTTTATGCCTGTTTTATTGCACAGCAGCTTTCGCCCAAAAACCGGCTGATATTGACCGTTATAACGTGACATGGAACAGCCAGAGCCAAAATTCCTCTGAATCTATGCCCTGCGGCGGTGGCGATATTGGCCTGAATGTTTGGGTGGAAAAAGGCGATTTGCTTTTTTACATCGCCCGTAGCGGCACATTTGATGAAAACAATGCCATGCTGAAGTTAGGGCGGGTAAGGGTAAAACTATCGCCCAACCCGTTTGCCGAAGGGGGCGATTTTAAGCAGCAGCTAACCCTGCAAAACGGGTCGGTATCCATCAGCGGTAAAAACGGGCAGTTGGTAGCGCAGGTTAAGGTTTGGGTTGATGTATTTCGCCCGGTTATACACTTATCCGTTCAAAGTAATAAGGCTGTAAAAACTGAAGTAGGCTTTGAAAGCTGGCGATACAAGGACCGGCCGGTAACCGGCACGGAAAAAAATGAAGGGTCGTGGAAATTCGGGCCGCAAACTAATGTGGTTACCCGGAAGGATAACATCGCCTTCAGTAATAATGGCATCCTGTTCTATCATCACAACCCTGATTCTACCATTTTTGATGTTACCGTAAAGCAACAGGGCATGGATGCTGTAAAACAGCAAATGTTCAATCCGCTCAAAAACCTCACCTTCGGCGGCTTAATTACCGGTAAAAACCTGAAGCCAGCCGGAACTTATACCGGGCAATACATCAACACCGATTTTGAGGGATGGAAACTGCAAAGCGCCGCTCCTGCACGTAAACAGGACATAACGGTTTACCTGCAAACCAATCAAACACCCGATGTCAGTCAATGGCAATCGGGCTTGAACCAGGTGATCAGCGACGCGGAAAAAAATCAAAAAACGGCCTGGCAAAACACTGCCGGCTGGTGGCAAAAATATTGGGAAAAGAGTTTTATTTATATCGGCGAAAGCCAACCGCAGGGCTCCCCCGGGTGGCAATCGGGTAAAAATTACCAGCTGTTCCGTTACATGCTGGGCTGCAATGCTTTCGGCGCGTATCCCACCAAATTTAACGGCGGCTTGTTTACTTACGACCCGGTTTTTATAAACAAAGGCTATAAGTATACCCCCGACTTCCGCAACTGGGGCGGCGGACTAATGACTGCCCAAAACCAGCGACTGGTTTATTACCCGATGCTGAAAGCCGGAGATTTTGACCTGATGAAGCCCCAGTTTGATTTTTACCTGCGCTCGCTCGGAAACGCCGAACTGCGCAGCAAGGTATATTGGGGCCACGCCGGTGCCGCCTTTACCGAACAGTTGGAAAACTTTGGCCTGCCTAACAGCGCTGAATATGGATGGAAACGCCCCGACGGCTATGACAAAGGCATGCAATATAACGCCTGGCTGGAGTATACCTGGGATACCGTATTTGAATTTTGCCAGATGATGCTGGAAACTGAACGCTATGCAGGCAAGGATATTCATCAATACATCCCTTTTATTGAAAGCTGCCTTACTTTTTTTGACGAGCATTACCAGTACCTGGCCAGCAACCGCGGCAGCAAAGCGCTGGATGGCGAAGGCCGCCTGGTGCTGTACCCCGGCGCAGGGGCCGAAACTTTTAAAATGGCTTACAATTCCAATTCGACCATAGCAGCGCTGCAAACTATCACTCAACGCCTGCTGGCCCTGCCCGCGGCTTATTTAAATAGCAATGAACGCGCTAAGCTACAGAGCTTTTTAAAACGCATACCGCCGCTTACTACCCGGCAGATGGACGGGCACGAGGTACTTTCGCCGGCCAAATCCTGGGAACGGATTAACAATGTGGAAGACACCCAGTTTTATACCGTTTTCCCCTGGGCCATTTATGGGTTAGGTAAACCCGGCTTGGATATTGCCCTGAACACCTGGAAATATGATACGCTGGCCATTAAGTTCCGGAGCGGCATTGGCTGGAAACAGGATAATATCTTCGCGGCACGTTTAGGCTTAACCAAAGAGGCTGCCGACCTGACCACCTTTAAGCTCAAAGATTCCGGCAGGCGCTTCCCCGCCTTTTGGGGACCGGGTTTCGATTGGACGCCCGATCATAACTGGGGCGGCTCGGGCATGATAGGTTTACAGGAAATGCTGCTGCAAACCGACGATAAAAAGATCATGCTGTTCCCCGCCTGGCCCAAAAACTGGGATGTTCACTTCAAGCTATACGCCCCCTACCAAACCACCATTGAGGGCGTATTAAAGGATGGCAAAGTAGCATTATTAAAAGTCCTTCCCCAGGAACGGGCGAAGGATGTGGTGATGATGTTGAAATAAAGAGTGATGAATTGAACCACCACGTCATTGCTGTAACGAAGCAATCCCCGTTAAGCAGAGTGAATTGCAATGTTAATCTTCAAGCCGGGGATTGCCACGTCGCTCCGCTCCTCGCAATGACAAATACTTTTTTGGTGAATCGAAGCTGCGCTTCGATTCACCTTTCACCTTTCACCTTTCACCTTTCACCTACCTGCTAAACGGTATCCATGTTTCCATTTCCACATGGCCGCGGTTTCCCCAGGCAAAATAGGGGATCAACTGTATATTCACAGTTCCGGCTGGTTTTTCGGCCACATTGCGGTATAACTGATCCTTCTTCCAGCTAACATTGGAAAGCAATGTAGCTTGTCCGCTTAGGCCGACAATATCGGTGCTGTCAATAGTAATATGACGTGGCCTTAAATTCACCTGTGCCGATAAGGATAAATTAAACACTTTCTTACCCTTAGGCACATCTGCCGATTCCATACAATAAACCAGCGGACCGCGTTTCACCACGATCTGGTTACGGGCCTCCTCCACCAGCGGATTAGCTTCTACCATTTTAACCGGCATGGGTAAGGTAAGCTCAATTTTATCACCTGCACGCCATTTACGGTTAATTTCGGCATAAGTACCTTTGTTCAGCGTGGCTTGCACCGCTTTCCCGTTAACAGTTAAACGAGCGCCATTGCTCCAGCCCGGTATCCGCAGAAACATGGAAAATGCCGCTGTTGGGGCCTGCGTTATAGTGATATTGATATTTCCGTTCCAGGGATAATCTGTTTGCTGGCTAAGTTTAATAACCGATCCGTCTTTTAAATGAGTATTTAAAGTATTGCCGCCGTACAAATTCACCCATAAACCTTTAGCGGATATATTGTAAGCATAGTTACCCACTTCGGCAATGGTGCGGATCACATTCGGAGGGCAGCAGTTGGAATAAGCTATATAACCCACCCTGTCCTTTGACCAGCGCTGCTGAAAAGGCAGATCATCCGATACACTGAGCGGGTTGGTGTACAAAAACTTTTTACCATCCAGACTAATACACGCCAGCATACTGTTATACAGGGCCAGTTCCATCACGTCGGCATACCGGGCCTTGCCGGTTAATTGCAGCATGCGCCAGTTCCATAGCACATTGCCCACGCTGGCGCAGGTTTCATTATGGGCGGTAAAATTAGGCAGCTGGTAATCGCGGCCGTAGGCCTGGTGCACCAGTTGCACATCCTTGAGCAGGTACGATGTTCCATCGGGCGAAGCGCCGTCGTACAATGCGCCGCAGCCGCCGGTTACATACATTTTATGATAAACCACATCCTTCCAAACCAGGTTCAGGGTGTGCATCAAGGTGGTATCGCCGGTTTCGGCAAAAACATCCGCCGCGCCCGCGTATAAATAATTAGCCCGCACGGCATGGCCGGTAGCTTGGGTTTGCTGCCGGAACGGGATGCGGTCCTGGTTATCATCCGTACCGTCTTTCATCAGCCCACGTATATCTATCAGGTTTTTGGCCAGCTCCAGGTATTTAGGGTCGCGGGTGGTGCGGTACATTTCCACCACACCCATATAATGCGACGGGCAGATGGCGTTTCGCGCCAGCTCGGGCGATGCTTTTTTGTAGAAGTTATACAAATAATCGGTAGCCTTAATGGCAATGTTCAGGAATGTTTTTTTACCTGTGGCGCGATAATGCACGCAGGCAGCCGTCATTAAATGGCCCAGGTTATAGGTTTCAAAGTTCAGCCTGTCCTCAAACGCTTTTTGGCCGTTGGGGCGCTGCCTTTCCTCAATCAGCACCGGGGTATGGATATAACCGTCGGCGCGCTGGGCTTTGGCAAAAACTGCAATGGTTTTATCCATCAGCTCATCCAGTTTTTTATCCTTAGTAACCGCGTACATACTGGCCATGGCCTCAAAAAGCTTATAAAAGTCGCCATCCTGAAAAGGCGGCCCCACGTGCGAACCGGTATCCAGTCCCGCGGCTATCTCAAAGTTTTGATAAGCATGGCCCATTTTGGGGTCATTATAAATTTTCCACATATTAGGGATCATCGCCTCGCGGCAAACCTTAAACCTGTCGGCCCAAAAACCGTTTGTCCAGTTAACATCGTTCAGGTTTACACTGCTTAAAAGCGCGTATGGGCTTTGGGATGTATTGGTTAAGCTGCTGGTTTGCGCCATAGCGTTTGTACCTGCCAGCAACAGGCCTACCCATATCCCTTTTCTCATCATCCTGCTCATATCTTTATTTCTTTTCATTCGTTACTATTTTAACCGGGCCTAATAAGCCTGCCGGTAATAAAGGTTTTTTATCCAGCCGGTAAGGCGCGGTGGTATTGGTGATCCGCTTACCCGGCGGCAAATCATGGTCGCCAATTAAACGGTTTGCCCAGGTATTGCTTACCGCTATAGTTATTTTATTATTACCTGTACGAAGGGCTTTGGTAATATCAACCCGGTAAGGGGCCGTCCAGGCCACGCCGCATGAAATTCCGTTTATTTTAACGTTGGCAATGTTAGCTATAGTACCCAGGTCGATCCAGTAGCGAGCACCTTTTACCAATCCGGCTTGATAATTTAAGCCGGTGCTGTATGTGGCTGTGCCGGAATAATACCGGATGCTGTTATCCACATTTTTACTCCAATCGGTTAGCTGTTTAAATACAACAGGATTAACAGGGCCGCCAAATTTTGGATCGAATTTTACCTGCCAGGTGTTGTTAAGCTGGGTTACGGTTTTCAGTACCTCCCAATTGTCGCTGGTATTGCTGTGATTTACAGCAGGCTTACGCAACACCACAAATATGGAAGCATTTGGGGCCAGGCGTAGTTTCAGGCTTGTCCGCCCGTTTTTATTCAGCCACGAGGCAGCCAACCGCGTTTCGCCGGTCACGGCATCCCATAGTTCGGGTATTTTATTAGCTACGCGAAGCGACAAACCAATGGTCCGCTCCGCATTTTGCTGGTTAGCGATAAAATAAATATCGAACCCAGTCCCGGCCCGGTGTGTCCAGGCTATTTGCCTGGCATATTGCCCGGTTGAATCTGTAGCGATCATATCACGTTGCACGCCCAATTCATCAAATGTAGCGGATTGATAAGGCGCCCTGATAACCGCGCCTTTGCCCGAAGCATGAACGGGTTGCCCGTTGACTATTACCGTTGCCCCCTCATTTACTAATTCCTGTATTTTTTTTGTTGACGCGGCCGACAAAGCATCCTCATCGGGCGACATTTTGCTGTTACCCGGTATAACCAGCACCTTATAACTTGCGCCACCGGGCAGTGCTACCCTACCGTTTTTCACCTTAGCCAAACGCAGCAAGGCATCGGGGTTAAAGGAATCATAGGCATAACCCCGCAGCGGGTTAACCCAGTTTTGCGTCTCGGCTATATTGGCCGATGAGGTTACCCCATCGGGGATTACGTGCATGGGCTCGCCTTCATTTTTTAATCTTTTTACTTCACTTGCCACTACATTGGCTCCAAATATACCGGGCAGTATATTTACCAGCCTATCGGGCAAAACGGCGCGGCGCGGAATTTCGTTACCGGTAAATACGGCTACATCAGCCACCGGTTTGCCCATTTGCAGCAGCGCCTGGCAACGTTGCAGGTAAGTTACCCAGGCCCGCCCTGGCTTAAACCAGGTTTGGTCGCGCTGAAAATACAGGCCTACGCCGTCCAGCGTCATGCCGGGTTTACGGTCCGTCCAGGGGTTATGTGCAAACACATGCAGCACAAAGCGGTTAATGCCTAAGGCAAAATTGCGATCGCCCAGCGTTTTTATATTTGCGGGGGTTTCGGCCCAATTCATCCGCACCTCGGTAAAAGCCTCTGCCTGGATCAGGTTTTTACCATAAACGTGCCCTGCCGAAATAGCATCCAGCACATCATTAGGCTTATCGTGCGTTGGGCTGCGCAGCCAGAATTCCCCCATCGGGATGTCGGTTTCCCGCTGGTGCAGCATACCATCGCCGGTCATGGTTGGCGCGGTGCTTTCCGCGCTGAAGGCACAGCCTTTGCTATGTGCCAGCGCGGCCATAGTATGATAAAATTTATCTACCAGCAACTCGGCTATGGTTTCCCGTACATCGTGCAATATATCTTCCGATTTTGAAGCGCTTTGCACCGGCACGCCAGCCATCACCGGCAGGTAAGGCAGCAAATCATACCCCCGGCGATTTTTAAATTCCGCCAGGAACGAGTCCGACCAGTTCTGGCTGCCTACTTCCCAGCTATCTACATGAAATATTTTTAATACCCGGGCCGTCAATTCCGGACCTGCCACACGTACCGCCTCGCCAAACCAATGGTCGAACTGAATTTTTACCGCTTCGGGGTTAAACTTATCGCATTCCAGACCCTTTCCGGCTCCGCCTGTATCATTCATGTGCCCGGTTGTGGTATGGCCTATCCGCAAAATCACCCAGTTACCCGCCGGCGCATTCCAGTTAAGGCGGCCGGTGGCATCCAGTTTACCGGTTAAATTGATCAGTTTGTTTTGCTGCACACATAGCTTGTCCGGGATTTCGGCAGCGGTAGTACGGGCGGCTATCCGCCAAACTTCCCCATTTTTGGCCTGGTACTGGTTAATAACTGGTTCTGACGAAAGTTTAATGCCCGATAATTTAAGCGCGGGTTTCCATTTGGCTGCCTCGTTATCCTCTGCACCTGGTTCGGTGCCTGTTTTATCATAAACAAACCTGAAATATTTTGCCGTAACAGTTGGAATGGCGAAGGTATTATCGGCATCGCTATCCTGCCAGCCGCTGCGGGGCGGTTCAAGGCGGGTTACACGATGGAAATTTTTGCCGTCATCACTTATTTCTACAATTAACCGCTCGGCCTGGTAGTTACTGCTGTTTACCCTGATGGTAATATTGCGACAGGTAAAGGGCTGCTCAAAGGCGTACTGGATCCAGCAATCGGCGCTGCTGCCAAAGCCTTTTTTATTGTTCTTATCCGCCAAAAATTGTGCTTCGGCACCCGGCACACTCGAGGTTATGATGGGCTTAACGTCATCTGTAGAAACAGCATCCGTAGCCGGGTAAGCATACACGGCCACATCTTTATAATAACCATGACTAAATGCCGGCGTGGGTAACGTATCATTATAATGCCGCCCGCCGCTGATGGTTGTTTTAGACCAGGTAAGCTTTTGCATGGACATTTCCGGGGTTATCCAGGGGCCGCCGGCTACGGCGAAGCCGTCGCAATCGTGCATGGCCAGTTTAATGCCCAGGCGGTCGGCCTCCGTCATGGCGAAACGTACCATTTGCCACCATTTCGGGGTAAGCTGCTGTACGGGCGGGGTCATTAACGATGAATCGGCCGGGCCTTTGATGCTCATCAGGTAGGCGCCGCCAATGCCGGCTTCTTTCATGGCCTGCAAATCGGCAGTGATGCCCTCGCGGGATACGGCCGACTGGATCCAGTACCAGAATACCCAGGGCTTGGCTGCTTGGGGCGGGTGAAGGAAGGCCTGCTTTAATTTATCCTGGGTGGAAACGCGCGGTTTTACCTGGGCCTGTACCGGTTTGGTAAAGCACCACAGCAAAACAACAAATAGGGTAATGACGGATCTTTTCATACGGTTATTTGCTTTCAAACCTCATTTGCCGGTTTACCTGGCTCCAGCTTTTGCCGGTTTGCTTTACCGGCGACAAATAAAAGCTATAACGATAATCACCGGCCTTTATACGGTATTGGTCAAGGGCCTCGCCCACATCCGACCAGCTATCGTTACCGCCAACGCCCATCTGTTTTAAATCAATATTCAGGGTAATATAACCCGCGTCGTGCAGTTTGTTGGTATGTTTTGCCGTAACTATATTTTGCTCGGTATAAGGCCAGGCGCTCATGCTTAATAAACTATCGGCTGTTACCATTAAGCCTTCCTTATTTTTTGCGGATAACAGCATCCAGCGCACATCGGTGCGGTTACCGTTTTCCTGCGGCACAATGTAAGGCTCCATAAACTCATTGATGGGTTTGCTGTATATCCCCGCTTCCGAACCCGAATCGCGGTCGATATAATTCTCGTAAGGGCCGCGGCCGTAATACGTGATCTGATCATAAGCGCGGAGGATACCCATCTGCATCCCCACCTTAGGCAGGTCGGGCAGTTTCGGATCGGCTTTAAGCCAGTAATCAACCTTAATTTCACCTTTGCCATTAATGGTGTAAGTAACGTCCACTTTAGCGCTGTCGTTTATTAACGAATAAGCGCTATGTACCACAACCGAATTTCCGTGCTGGGTTTGTTCCGTAGCGGTTAACTTCATACCGGTATTAAACCAGGGCTTTAGCTTTTTCTCCATTTTCCAGCCACGATGGTCATTATCGGTAACCGGACGTGTAAAATGAGGCATTAACGGGGCAAATACCTGTTCCTTACCGTTCCATAGGTAGGATGCCAGCGCGCCGTTTTTATCAAAGCTGATACGGAAGCCTTTGCCGCTGACCACAATTTCTCCATTTATTTTTGTTAAGGCTGGTGTACTACCACGACTAACCACTTTTGGGGTTGCCAAACCAGTAAGCGCAAACTGATCGGCGGCAATTTCATAACCTTTTTGCGCCCATGGTTCATCCTGCGCCAGGTTGAAATGAATATCGGCCAGGTATTCGTGCCCGGCTTTTAATACCGGAAGGTATTTTTTAATACTGATGGTGGTATCATGCCCGGCGGGCAGATCAATACGGGGAAGTTCTTTTTTCAGGATGATATTGCCGTCCTCCCGTAGTTGCAACGTCACCTTATATTTATTCAATGATACCACGCTGCTCCAGTTTTTGATATGGATGGTAGCCTGTGCCGCGTCGACTATTTTACATTCGGCAGGCTGAAAAACATGCTTACACTCGTAGATAGCTGGTTTTGGCCTTCCATCGGGCGCCACGATGCCTTTAATAGTAAAATCATCATAATAGCGTCCGCCGTAATCGCCGCCGTAGGCGTAGTAGGATGTGCCGTCCGCATCTTTTTTCAGCAAGCCCTGGTCCTTAAATTCCCAGATAGCGCCGCCAATAATACGCGGGGTTGTACGCCACTGGTCCCAAAATTCCTTCAGGTTCCCGTTGGAGTTACCCATAGCGTGCGAGTATTCCACAAAAAATATGGGGCGATGATCGCCATTAGGCTGATTGGCCAGCAGCGGCGCGGTATATAAACCGGGATACATCCGGCTAATAATGTCTACATAAGGCTGATCGATAGGGTTTTGCAAACGATGCGAGTGATCATTAGTTTTAGGGTAACGCGGGTCATCCGGCTCAATATAACCTTCGGCCTGCGGGGTGCCCTGTGCCGGTTCATAATGTACGGGGCGGGTAATATCAAAATCGTGCACCCAGCCGGCCATGGCGGCATGGTTAGGCCCGCGCCCAGCCTCGTTACCCAGGCTCCAGATAATAATGCTGGGATGGTTTTTATCGCGCATAACCATGCGGGTTATCCTATCCAGGTAAGCGCCGGCCCAGACCGGGTCATTGCTTAATTTGGAACCCAGTCCATGCGTTTCCAGGTTAGCCTCGTCAATAACAAGGATGCCATACTCGTCGCACAAGTCGTAAAAGTAGGGGTCCATCGGGTAATGGCTGGTGCGGATACAGTTAAAGTTAAAGCGCTTAATAGTTTGCACATCGCGCAGAATATCCTCCCTGGAAAGGGCCTTGCCTTTTATGGGGTCGTGGGCGGGCCGGTTAACGCCATACAGGTAGGTTACTTTACCATTGATGAGCAGTTTACTATCTGTTTTTGAGAACTCAATGCTCCGGAAACCTATTTTGCAGCTTTTTACTTCCAGTACATGGCCCAGGCTGTCTTCCAGCGAAAGGGTAAGTGTGTACAGGTTAGGCTCCTCATCGCTCCATTTAGCGGGGTTTTTAATTTCGGCCTGCATCAGGCCAAATTTCACGTTATCCAGCCGCGGGTAAATTTCATTCACAATGCTTTCTACGCTGCGTTGCAATGGCTTGGGCAATACTTCTTTATTATTTTTATCAAAAAGCTGTGCTTTTAACTGGTAACCGGGGATAGGCGCACCCGTAAGGTTCTCCATTCGCGGACGGATGCTTAGCAGCGCGTCCTTATATTGTTTATCCAGCTTACATTCCCATTGAAAATCGGCAATGCGCAGTTTGGGTTCGGCCAGCAGCATTACCTCGCGGTGTATACCGCTCATGCGCCATTGGTCCTGGTCTTCCAGGAAATAGCCGTCGCTCCAGCGGATCACCTGCACCGATACCACATTTTCGCCCGCCTGCAAATAAGGCGTAATATTAAATTCGGACGGCAGGAAACTATCCTCGCCATAACCTAAAAACTTACCGTTGAGCCATACTTTGAAACCCGAACTTACGCCCCCAAAATGCAGCGTAATATTCATATCCTTCCAGTTAGCCGGGATGGTAAATGTGCGCTGATAGCTGCCCACGCCGTTATAATCCTGCGGTACGTGCGGCGGGTTAACCGGCCTGAAGGGATAAACGGCGCTTTTATAAATAGGCTTATCGTACCCCTGCATCTCGATGCTGGATGGTACGATGATCTTTTTCCAGCCGCTTACCCGGCTTTTATAAAAATCCTTAGGCGCGTCGGCAGGCTTGCTGGCGTAGGAAAAATCCCAGTAACCGTTAAGCGACATCATCCGGCCCGACTTTTCCCTGTCGCCTTTCAGCGCGTCCTGCACGCTGGCGTAGGAATAGGCTGTGGCCCGCGCCGGATCGCGGTTAATCCCATCCACCTGCGGGTTTTCCCAGGGCTCGGCGTTATAAACTGCCGGGGCATTGGGTATGGCTGCCGGGGTTTTGTCAACCAGTTGGGCCGAGGCCCCGAAGGGCAGCATTAAGAGTAATATCAGGTATTTACGTATCATTTCTTTTTAATTTCACCCTTTTTCCGGAATTATTGCGGCAATCTCATTTCATAGCCAGTTAATCCGCGTACGAGAGCCCGAAAACAAATTACCTTATGACGTCTCTCCCATAGCACACAATTTGTCATTGCGAGCGCAGCGTGGCAATCTCCGGTTTGCAGAACCGCTCTGTAAATGGGGGATTGCCACGCTCCTACGTCGGCTCGCAATGACGTTTTTATTATATAGCGCTATAATTTACTGTATACTGCTTCCCTTTTAATATAGTCAGTTCATAGCTGTTCTTACCCTTAGCCACAACCGAACCTTCTTTGCAAACCGGCAGTGTTTTACTGGTAAAATGCAGGGTGCCGGTACCGGTTTTGGCGCTTACTTTAATCTGCCGGGCATCGCAACGCACATGAATATCGCCATTAGGTGTAGGTACGCTGCCTTCCATCCATTGCAGGCCGCCCAGTTTAGGCGTTACCATGTAACGACTGTAGCCCGGCGCGGTTGGTTTTACACCCAGGTAATATTTGCCCAGCAGGTAAATAGGGCTGGCACCCCAGGCATGGCAAAGGCTTTTACCAAACTCGCGGCCATACATGGAATAATGGTCGGCGCCTTTTTTGGTTGGGTTATATTCTTCCCAAAAGGTAGTAGCTCCCAGGTTAAGCATACCGCCCCAGTAATCTTTTATCTGGTTCAGCACATACTTTTGTTCGCCCATGGCACATAAGGCCTCCAGTTCGTAAAAACGCATGTAAGGGGTGGTAATCTTGGGTATCTTACTGTTCATCAATACCGATTTTTTTACCTCCTGCTTTTGCGCCTCGGTGAAATAATTAAAAAAGATGGAGAACATATTGGCGTACCGGGTTACATTACTGGTTTGTTTGCCATTAACACGGCTATGTACCAGGGCATGTTTCTGATTGTTCCAGTAGTATTTGAATATCTTCGATTTCAAACTGGCCGATAATTGCTTGTAGCGTGCGCCGCGCACATTATCCTTCATAATATCGGCACATACCGACATGGTTTCCAGACTGCGGCAAAGCAGTAGCTGTTCAAAGCTCACCTCACCTTTTTTGCTCAGGCCATCGGCCCAGTCAATAAATACCCAATCGCCGGGCAGGCCTTCCATCAGTCCGTTCTTATCGCGGCGGGCCAGGCAAAAATCCATCATGGTTTGCATGCGTGGATATATTTGTTTTATGAAGGCCTTATCGCCGGTATATTGATAGTAGTCATAAATACCCATAAACCAGTAAAAAGTATAATCCATAATGGTGTTGATATGACTGGTTACCGGGTCCTTGCCACGTAGGGCATACAGGGTGCGGGTTACCGTCGGCGAATCAAAAAACAGGTAATAATTCATCAGGTAACTTTGGTAAGCGTCGCCGCTCCATACCCAGCGGTCGCGTTTAATGCCGTCAATAAAAAACTCCCGGGTATTCAGGCGCAGGGTATAAGCGGCCACGTCCCATATTTTATTGATCTGCTGGTCCGAGCAGCGGAAACTGCCGCGCTGCTCAACCGGCGAATATTCATACAGCATGGATACATCATCAATATCCACATCATCATCAAACTGAATGTTTACATAACGGAACGCGCGCGAGGTGTTCATGGTCATGTTCACCTTTTCGGGTTTATCAACTTCCATGCGGTCAAGCGTCTCGCAGGTATTGGGCGATGATGCTTCTTCTTTCGACTCGCCATAATAAAGCGCTACCTTGCCCTTCCCTTTCAGGCCAAGCAGCCTGACGAAGCCAAAAGTTTCCTTGCCAAAATCCACAAATATGGAATGTCCTTTTTTATTTTTTGATACGGCCTGCTGCTCCTTGGTAGGCAAATGGAATGTTGATGGCGGCGATTTAGGATCGTCCAGGTTCCAGGCGCCGGCCGGGTAATATTTGGTGGCCGATATATCGGATGTTTTACCCGACGCGTCTATCCATTCTTTATCCTCAAAGGTAACCAACCACGAAGTATCCGATACCAGGTGCGGCGCTTTGATATAAATAGCCGGTACGTTACCCTGGTTAAACACTTTTAAACTTAAGCGGTGTTTGCCCGCCGGTACCTCAATTTGTTTAGGATAACCGGCAATGGCTTTTCCGTCCAGCTTTACATTGTACTGGCCTTCTACATTCAGTTCTACCTTTTCGGCAGTTGGCAGCGTAAAGTCCTTATGAAACTCTATCAAGGGGTAAGGGCTGTCCAGTTTCCAGAATGGCGGCAAAAACGAACCGCGCTCGGCACGGCGGCTCTGCATTTTATTACTCAGCCATACTTCATAATCGCCGGGATACCATATCCAGGTGGCTTTTTGCGCCATAGCGGCGTCGGCCACAAACAATGTCCCTAAACAAAAGATCAGGGCAAACCAGTTGGCCGTTTTTTTACGGGTAATTGTGCTTTTCATTTTTTAATGTCCGTTAAATATGAGATATAGAATAACCATCACAACGACCAGCAGGGCCCAGGCGATCTTTACTCTTTTAGTTGGTTTTGCAATATTGCTGATTTCCTCCGCATTGGGCTGATAAATGGTTGGGGTACTATCCAACAGCGATATGATTATCGCCGCCACAAACAGGAAAGCAAATATATAGAACGATAACAGCAGGTAATGCGGCCAGAAATGATATTGAGCCGATGGCAGCACCCACAAATAAACAACGCCTGTACCCAAACTAACGGCCGAACCCGCGGAAAGCACCAAATTTACGGCTTTGCGGGTGGTACGTTTCCAAAATACGGTGAGCAAAAACACTACGGCCAGCGGCGGAGCGATAAAGCCCAGCACCGATTGAAATACATCGAACAAATTCAATCCCTTGATACTATCAATAGCCAGGGCCATACCTATAGCGAACAGGCAGCCCGCGAGTACGGTGATACGGCCCACGCGGATCAGGTCCTTATTGGTAGCATTCGGATTAATTTTTTCGGCATAAACATCTATAGTAAAAACGGTGCTTAATGAATTAAGCGACGAGCCGATGGTGCCTACCAGTACGGCTATCAGCACCACAATCACCAAACCGTTCATGCCCGGCGGAAACAGGTTAGTCACCATGGTCATGTAAGCCTCGGCCGGATCATTCAGATGCGGGAACAGGATGAAGCATAAAATTCCCGTAAGGATAAACAGCGGCAGCGACAATATTTTAAGCCAGCCGATGAAGTTAACGCCTAACTGCCCCTGCTCCAGGTTTTTGGCGCCTAATACAGATTGTACCATAGCCTGATCTGTACAGAAGAACGCTACGGCCGATACCGGATAACCCAGCAGAATGGCATACCAGGGATATTGGGTATCGCTGGCCGGGTGTATCAGGTTCCAGTATTCGCCGGGTACTTTATGGAATACCGCCGAAAGCCCCCCTACCTTATTTATCCCTAAAATGCTTAAGGTGAGCGATACGCCGATCAGCAGCAGCATTTGAAACACGTTTACTTTGGCGATGGCTTTCAAACCGCCCGCAAAAGCAAACAAACCGGCAAACAGTACCAGCACAATTACCGACTGCCACATGGGTATGCCCAATATTTGCCTTACCAAAAATCCCCCGGCAAACAAACCGAGCGACAACCAGGAAATGAGTATTTTAATGAGCGCGTACCAGGCCAAAATATTACGGGTGGAATCGCCGTAGCGGTTACCCATAAATTCGGGCATGGTAGAAACTTTGTCCGCTATGTATTTAGGCGCGAAAACTACCGCCAGCAGCAACAGGAACACAAAAGCATACCAATCAAAATTTACCGCTACTATGCCCGTTGTATAGCCAATACTGGCAAAAGCCAGCAGCATGGACGGCCCCACATTAGTGCCCCACATATTAAAACCTATACTGGCCCAGCCTAATGATTTATTGGCCAGGAACAGGGTTTGCCCTTCCTCCGACTTTTTCTTTTTGCCGAAGCTGGCCATATATCCAATTACCATCAGGATAATAAGGTAAGCTACCACAATGGCATAATCCAGGGTGGTTAAACGGGATACGATATTGCTCATGCCTAATATCATGACACGTTGAGTTGTTGAGGTGATAAGCCAAATTCGGCTAATATATCGTTAACCTTTACCGGCAAGCCCGTTTGCAGCGACCGGTCCATAGCCTGCAACAGCGCTATGGTGCCTATTCCCTCTTTAATATCCGGATAGGCGGTATAGCCTTGTGTTATGCTATCAACAAAATATTCCAGGTAATTCTGGTACTCGCCCGCGTGGTGGCTTTGCCCCTCGAACCTGAAATAGTATTTGATGGTTTTATCGCCCCAGGCAACTATTTTTTCTTCCCCGGTTTTATCGGTTATGGCATAGCGCAGTTCATGGTAATCCGCCTGCGAGGCGCCTTCGGTACACCTCAGTATCACACTCATGCCGCTATCACGCTGCGTAGGTTGGGTGGGGCCGGTATAGGCCCCGCTCACACGGGCTATGCGGCCGTCCGCGGCTTTAAATATAAAGTGCATGGTGTCCTCGTTTTTCAGTCCGGCTGTAGTGCCGTTACTGCTGATCATGCCATAGCCCATCACTTCTTCAATATCGGGCATATACCAGCGTATAAAATCTACGGGGTGGCTTAGCCCGCCATACAGCCATTTGAAGGTACTTTCCAGTGCCCAGGGTTTCTCTAAAAACCAGCGGTGATCGGCATGGTAATGGCTTTCAACCGTAATCAGTTCGCCCATTAAACCGGCTTCAAAATCTTTTCGCTGCCGTTTGGCCGGTTCAAAAAACCGGGAGCTTTGGCCTACAAAAACACGTTTACCTGTTTTTTCCTGCAATGCCAGCAATCCGGCGGCATCGGTTAAATCATCAATAAAGGGTTTGGTGCATATTACGTGCTTACCAGCCAGCAAGGCTTGTTTCACATGCCCGGCGTGCAGATGGTCGGGCGTGTAAATGGCAATGATGTCTATCTCTTTATCATCCAGCATATCCTGGTATTCGGTAGTGTACTGGTGAAAATTAAATTCTTCCGCCCGGTGCTTGCACATTTCCAAATTCCTGTCACACACCATTTTCAATTCCACTTTGCTGCTTTGCAAAGCGGCCGACATGGTGCTGCGCCCCTCTCCTAATCCTAATATTCCTAATTTCATTTTCTTTATTTAGTCCGGAAGTCGGTAAAGACCGTAAGTCCGGAAGATGATCTTCATTTTTAGTATTCACATTTGCCTACTGCCGGTCTTTACCGACTTCCGGACTTCCCAACTCCTTTCAAAAACACCCATACCTCGCCTTTTTTGGTACCGGGGATGCCTTCCTGGTATTTGCTCATCAGCTTGTTCCAATCGTTTACCCGGGGGTTGTTCTCCGATGTTTTAGGGTTTAGCTTATCAAAATCAGCCCCATGCGGTATGCTGATAACGAGCATTAGTTGCCGCCCTGTTTTAAAAGCCAGCAATTGCTGAAAATCCGCATTGCAAAAACCCTTAGCCACCTCGGGCCATTTTTGAAATTGGGTGGCGTGATAGTGCAGGTATTCCTGTTGTTTTTTGGAATTATTCACCAGGTTAGCGGTCAGCAATATGTTATCCCAGTTTTTCACTGATCCTTTACCGCCGCAGCGTTGTTTGCGGTCGAAAACGTAATAGGGGTTTTGGTAAATTTTAACCGAACAGGATGGATAACTTTCTGACAGTTCCCGCTGCAGCAGGGCCACCCGATTCAACAATCCATATAACACTAAATGATTGTTCCACTGGTAAACTGACGACGGGGGCAGATGATCGGCCTTGGCCAATTGCAGCATGGCTTTGGCATTTAATTTTTTACCTAACGGCCCGGTAACTTCTACCGCCGCGTATGGACTGTTGGCGGCCGATAACTTTAAAGCCGGACAAAGCAGCAGCAATATCAATATCAAACACAGTTTAAAACTGTACCGGGGCCTTATAGCTGTCATTCTGTTTTATGATTAATGGGCTGGTTATCCCTATTCACGCTTTTATATTTTAACAGGTATTGATAGGGTGGTTCAAGCCCGGCTGCATTTTTGATTTCGGCAGCTACCTGCGGACCATTGTTTTCCCATACATCGCCCGGCCCGTTGGCGTTTTGCAAAAATTTTTGCGCCGGGCACCAGTTGTTTTTTACGGTGATATAGGACGAGCCTTCGTCGCCATACAAATAAAACCAGTGTTCAGGATCGTGCGGATAAGGCGCCTTATAAATGCTGTCCACATAGTTATCGCTGATCACCGTTCCCGGCTGGGCCGAAAGGGTGTATATTCCCGCCACATCATACATATTGCGGGCATAATGATGGATCTTATTAGCTGTGATGTGATTATCGCGCATGGCGTTGACGGTTTTTGTCCACCCCCAACCAATGCTGATGCCTGTATAATTTACATCGCAAACTTCATTATGCGCTATGGTGACGTTCCTTACATAGCCTGCGCCTATGCCTACGCAGCCCCAATCCTCGTTGGTGGCATCGGTTATCAGGTTATCGGTAATTAATTCGTCGCTGCATACTTCGCGTTCATCCCTGGGGTTATAAGGCAAGTGCACCTCCTGCGCCTCATCCGAATATACACCGGCCAGTATAGCCGTACCGCCGATATCCTTAAACAGGTTGCCTTTAATTATATCCGCATGTGTGCCGCGCCGATAATCCAGCCCTGTAGCGGCCATATGTTCAAATTTGCATCCTTCAAAAGCTGTATGATCGGCGTAAGCTACTTCAACTGCCGCCGCCGGCCGGCCTACCCAGGCTTGGTTTTCCAAGCCTTTTTTATCGGCCGTACCGGGGACTTTGAGCTTATAAGCGTCAACCATGTACATGCCGGCCTGGTGCGGAACCAGGCCTTGTTTAGATGGCAGCAGCCAGCTGCTATGCTGAAAAGAAATATTTTTAAAGCTGATATACTTTATTGGGTTATCTATTGTCCCCTGAATTTTCACCAGCGTTTCCAGGTAAGGAGCCGTTATGGCAGCTGTGCGCATGTCCTCGCCGGGGCGGGGGATGTAATAAACCTTTCGCGCGGCCTCATCCAGGTACCACTCGCCGGGCTGGTCCAGGAACTGGATAGCATTGCTGAGGTAAAAGGCGGAATTACCTGTTTTTTTGGATATCCAGGGCGCGGGCCAGGGGTGTTCGGATTCCACCCGGCTTTCGGGCTGATAAAAGGACAGCCGCACACTATCGCCACGCGTTTCCGCGGATTTAATTCTTAATATGGCTATTGCCCACCACTGGTGGATAAACATCTCCATTCCTTTTATTGTGCCGATGTTCACGCCTTTTGGCCGGGGGATCCAGCAAGTCTGAGTTTCATGATCCCAGGAAAGGATCCGGTTCATCAGCGGCGCGTTTGTTTCGCGTGCGCGGATAGCCTTATTATTATTAACCCAAAGCTGCCGGAACAACAATGTTTCATTACCTATAGCAGGCGCATCAGCCGCCCAAACCTTTCCATTAGCGGCAGCAGGCAAACCGGGCAGCGTATTAGCTGCTTTGTGCCAGTTATTAATAGTAATTCCGCCGCTCAATATGACTTCGCCGTTTACCCCCTCAATTACGGTCGGGCTTTCGGCTGTGCCGGAATCTTCCGGGCGGATAAACAACGGTTCATCCAGCTGGTAGCCGCCCTTTTCAAGTTTAATAGCAATTCCGTTTTTAATGGATGGATCATTTAACCGGCGCAATTCGCGGGCTTTCCTTAGGGCCATAGCCAGTGTGGCCAGGGGTTGTTGTTCTGTTCCCTGGTTCCGATCCGAACCAGTTTTTGTTACCCAAATGTCGGCCGCATAGCTATTTACCGCTAAACCCAGGCTTAACAGTAAAATCCAAACCAACGCGTTACCGATCTTCATTTGGTTTATTGTTTAGCAGTTTGAAAGACCGATTTAACATAGGCGGCATTAGCGCCAAAGTTCTTTTTTACATTATGCACATCGGTGGTATCGCGCGAGCGTTCTATAACCAGCCAGCCGCTCCAACCCATTTTATCTAAAGTAGCCTTCACTTTCTTCATGTCAATTTCAGGGTCATTTTGCAGCCAGTAGCCATCGGTATTGGTACAATGGATCATGGCGATATAGTTTTTGCCCAGTATCTGTAATTCTTTTTCCAGGTCGCGGCCATTATCCAGCGCGTTCTGGAAATTGAAATAGCTTTTAATAGCCGGCGAGCCTACATCTTTCAGCAACTGCAATTCATTACGGGCGTCGAGCGATGTTTCAATGCCTATTACTACGCCTGCTTTTTCGGCTACTTTACCAACTGTTTTTAAGCGGCTTACAATCGCGGGGCGCAGCTGCGGATATTTTACCAGGTCGCCTTTTATGCCCATCGGTAAAAATCCCACCTTTACGTTCATCAGCTTCATGGTATTAATGGCATCTTCCACGGCCTTTACCCCGGTAGGCCGCTCCGCGAACGACTGGGAGAAGAAACCCGTCATCCCTATCGAAGAAATTTCAAGATTATATTTTTTAGCTTCGGCTAAAAATTGCCGACGTACTGTATCGTTTGTTAACTGGTTATCAAATGTCGGTCTGTCGCCCAGGCCGCCCATATCTACCTCAACTCCATCAGCGCCTATCTGGCTGGTCAACTTAAATGCTCCTGCTTTTTGCCGTTTCAGGATCATAATATCGGCAACAGCCACTTTATAACGTTGTTTGCTAACCTGCTGCGCCGCGCTTTTCCCTGCTGAAACACTCAGCATCAGCACCGCGCATAATCCTGATATAAATATTTTTTTCATGTTTTATTTACCGATAGCCTTGTTAAAAACGGTTTGTAATTCGTCAAAGCCTTTAATAGCATTGGCGGGCAAACGTTCGCCTTTATCGCCAAATACATATAAGGCCCGTTCTTTTTCAATAGTACATTTCGATTCGTCCAGGTTCCCAGCCGCGTCCTGAACAGCTTTAGGATCGAGGTTGAGATATTTAGCCATAAACGCGTATACCGCTTTTCGTTTGGACGGCCCGTAATCATGGCCCTCATTAGGCAGATGCACATTGGTCACCAGGCCGGTTTTCCCATAAAAACCGTAAACCCTTTGCAGGTAAGGGAATTCTATTTGCGGCACATGGTCGGTCCAGTCGCCGCCATCCGATACTACCAGCTGCGGCCTCGGGGCGGCCATAGCGCCTATTTCGGGGTTGTCGGTATCGCCGCCGCACAAATGTATGGGCATGCCGCTTTCCGATTTGGAGCCGCCATAAAAGTAGCACGACATCATTACCACGGGAGCGGTAACTTTAATACGGTCGTCCAGCGCGGTGAGCAGCATGGTTTGGCTGCCGCCGCCCGACGCGCCGGTGATACCTACACGGGTAGCATCCGCGTCCTTTTGTGCCAGTAAGTAATCCAGCCAGCGGATACCGTTCAGCGCCTGTATCGTCATGGCCAAACTGCGTTCATGATCGGCCGATTTAAACTGCAGCAATGATTCGCCCCAGGCAAACAGATCGTAACTGAGTACCATAGCCCCCATCCGCGCCAGCGATGCGCAGAGGACCTGCTGGTCCTTATTATACCTGCCCGTAGCGAAGTGCCCGTTCGGCGAGATGATAACCGGTATTTTACCCTTGCTTTTTGTTGGGCGATAAATAGATCCGCAAACATATAAACCGGGCAACGTTTGTATAGCCACGTTTTCAATCGTGTAGCCATCCATTTGCCGTTTAGGTAAAACAATTGGCTTTGAAGCAGGCATGGCCGGTAATGGCGATAGCATCAGGGTGCTGTACATGCAGGCCCGCAATTCATTGCGGCGTTTTTCCCAACTGGCCTGATCGGTATAAAGCGAGGCCAGGTAGTTCAGTTGCTCCTCCCCGTCCTCAACTGTCCAGCGGGGGTAATCAAACGCCCGCAACTGGTAAACACCCTTGGTTTTAGGGAATGATATATTAAAAGGGGTAAGTATATTATTCAGCGTTTTCTCCACACTGGCCGGGCGGATCCGCCATTTGGCAAAAGATACTACCTTATCCTTCACCAAAGCGTCGCTGTATTTAATCTGCACATGGAACCTGTCGGCCACTTCGGTCAGTACCTGCTTTAATGGCTCATTTTCGCCATCGTCCGCGTTTTGCGCAAAGCCGCACGCCGAAATACTGAGCAGTCCTGAAATAATAATACCCGCTTTTTTAATCATGATCTGTTAGGTTTTATTGTTATTTGCCGTCTTCCTTTATAACAGGGAGTGTATAGCCTTTAACATCCGGCCATTTACCGTTCACAATCTCTTTAGTTACCAGTTTAGCCGGATCAATTACCACATGTTTAATCCGCTGACGGCGCCAGGTATAAACTACGTGTACCATACCATCAGCTGTTTGAATAACCGATGGATAGGAATACTGGCTGATGGGCGAATCTTCCAATATTAAAGCGGCATACCAGGTTTTTCCATCATTTGATATGGCCACATTCAAAGGCGTACGCGCGCCTTTTATGGCGGTACCCGGTGGCAGTACGTGGTTATAAACCAGCAACTGCCTGCCATCTTTCAGCGTTACCGCGTCGGTTCCTGAATTGTTATTGGGCAAATTTGTTTTCTCGAGCGGCGACCAGGTTTTGCCCATATCGGCCGACCATGAAGTTAATATGGCCCTGTTCTGGCTGCGGCAAAGTATCTGCAATTTGCCATCTTTATGCTGCAAAATACTGGGCTGTATCGCTTTCATACCTTTGCCATCATTTATGGGGCCTATCATTTGCCAGGTTTTGCCAAAATTATTCGATGCCTCGAAATGCACCTGCCAGCCATTATTCTCTGTACTCGACGGGCTCATCAGCGTACCATTTTTAAGCAACACCGGCTTGTTTTTAATGGGCCCTAAAAAACCTTCGGGCAATGCCTTTTGCGCAGACCAGCTGACGCCATTATCTGCAGATGTTTTATAAAATCCTTTCCAGGTTGAAGGGCTTGGGCCTATCTTGTAAAACAGGATCAGTTCGCCGTTAGGCACCTGGTACAATACCGGGTTCCAGCAAGGGTAGCGCAAGGTAGCGTTCTGGATACCGTTAGCCACGTTAACACCTTCGGTCCATTTACCGTTTACATGCCTGCTCACCCATATACAAACATCAGGGTTACGCTCCTTGGTGCCGCCAAACCAGGCCGCCACCAATCCTTTCGGCGTTTCGGCAATAGTAGAAGCGTGGCACTCCGGATAGGATGCCTTCTCATAAATAAACTCGTCGGTAATGATGCCTTTACGCCAGGGGTTTGGGCCCTGCGCGAAGGTTGAACCTGTCAGTAATCCTGATAGGATAATCAGCAATAGCTTTTTATACATGTTTTCTATGTTATTAAATCTAATTCAATAGCATTGTGCTAAAATCACAAAACTACTTGTCATTTCGACGAGGAACGAGGAGAAATCTTATACGGGACGCATATGCTGTACTTGTCGTATAAGATTTCTCTTCACTCCACCCACTACCTTTGCTGTTCATCGAAATGACACAATTTATTCTTATTTATTAGCCGCTTTTTTGGCAGCAGCCTGATCCGCCGCTTTTTTGGCCTTGGCGGCATCAACATAAGTTTTAAACAACTGGTGCCAGTTGCGGCCATGATCGTTCAGATATTGTTCGTTTTTGGTTTTATAGATCTCGAATATACCCGATATCTGTTTCATGTTTTTAAAATCGACAGCCTGTTCGCGGGCCTGTTTCAGGTTAACCAATATGGCCGCTTCCTCGGTTGGTGTCAGGTCGGGCACGATGGATTTATATCCGTTTAAGGTAAACGCCACCTTGCCTATGGTGTATTTATCCAGGATGGCCTCCACCTGCTCGTCGGTAAGGTCCTTGTGCAAGCCGGTCATCAGGTTTTCATGTACCGATTTAGGCAGCGATGAGTTAACGATGATCTGCCTGTCCATTTCGCTCAGCGGTTTCCCGGATAAGGGATTGATCCCGGCAGGCACCATATCAGCCGAGTGGGAATTATTCCAGTCGCGCACAGCTTTCAGATGGGTAGCTATAACTGTTTTTACACGGGCCTCTTTCGCGGCATCATTCAGGTTAAGCGAGGTTACCCATTCACCCGCTTTTTTATCAATATCCGCATCGGCTTTGGCTTGTGCCTCGGCTGATAAAGGAGCTGCTGTTTTTGGAGCTGTCTGCGCTTTAGCCAATGCCGGCAATGAAAGCGTTGCTGCCAGCGCTATACCAATGATATTTAATTTTTTCATTATGTTCTTCTTTTATAAATGATTAATTATTTGATTCAAATTCATAATTCCCCGAGCTAACTTCAAATACCGCGCAGTTTCCTTCCATACGCAAATACTTTACGCCCTCGGCGGCCACCGCCTTTTTCCCGCTTTCGGTTACCTCCCCGGCTGTTTTGGCGGGTACATACACCAAAGCGCTGGTATTGGCCGGGATACTGAGTTTCCAGTTAAATTTCCCGTCTTGTTTTTTCCAGTCGCTGCTGATCAAACCGTGAATGGAATGATAGGAGGCGTTCACAAAGTTTAATCCATCCACTGCCTGGGGTTTCATGATCAGTTGTTTGAACGCGGGGTGTTCCGGGTTAGATTTTATGCCGGCCAGGTCCTCATAGAACCATACCAGCAAATCGCCCAACAACATTACATGGTTTCGCGAGTTCATGGATGGGTCGGCGGTATCGCCGTTCCACAGTTCCCAAAAGGTGGTAGCGCCCTTATTTACCATGTAGCCCCAGCTTGGGTAATCGGTATTGGTGGCCAGGTGCCAGGCAATATCCGCATGACCCTGGTTGGTTAGCCCGCGCATTAGCCATTGCGTGCCAATTACCCCGGTACTGATATGCCCGGTATTGGCAATGAGTATTTTATCCTGAATGCTTTTAGCCACAGCCGGTCGGGATGCCTGTGGCACCATGTCGAAATACATTGGCAGCAGGTTAGCCGTAACCGTATTATTACTGTATTGCTGTGTTTGGGCGTTAAAGAATTTTTGATTGAATGTTGATTTGATATGTGCGGACAGCGCGACAAATTCCTTTACGTCCTGCGGTTTATTAAGCACTTTGGCAAAACCTTCCATTAAGCCCAGCATTTTGAAATAATAAGCCGAAGCAATTAGCTCCCCATCGGTGGTCCGTGCCGGGTCTTTGGAATGGATCAGTTCCGGCGATTCAGGCGGCATGCACCAGTCGCCGTATTTATCCTTCGTCAGCACATAATCCTTCATGTATTTCAGCTTCATATAGGCCAGCCATTTTTTCATGGAGGCATAGTGTTTGGCAATCGGGCGTACATCGCCATACTGGTGATACAGCATATCGGCAACCTGCAAATAAGTGCCGGGCCAGGTCATGTTATCGCTGTAATAGTTCCAGTAAGCCGGGGCCACATCAGGCAAAGCGCCGTCGGGCTTTTGCGCCTGCTCAATATCATCCAGCCATTTGGCATATAGCTTGGCGTTATCAAACACAAAGCTTTCGCTGTACGAGCCGGTAGCATGGTCGGCCAGCCAGGGCATACGCTCGTTACGCTGCGGGCAATCCAGCGGCATCCCTTTATAATTAGCCTGGATACCCCACTGGGCGTTCCGGTATATTTTATTGATCAGCGTGCTGGAAGTTTCAAAATGCCCGGTATTTTCCAGGTCATCATTCACCACCTGCCCTTCAAAATCATCAACTGTTGGCGTACCGGGATAATTAACAATCTCCACATACCTGAAACCATGATACACAAATACCGGGTGCCAGCTTTCCTGGCTGCCGCCCTTCAGGGTATATACATCGGTTACCTTGGCATCGCGCAGGTTAGCTACTGATAGCTCACCATCTTCCTTAACGGTTTCGGCATACCGCAGCTGCACTTTTTGCCCACGGGGGCCTTTTACTTTTATGTTTAACCAGCCTGCCATATTCTGCCCCATATCCATAATATAGATACCCGGACTAAGCGGCTTAATAGCGATAGGCTTAACCGTCCCCACCACTCGTATCGGCTCGTTCATCTGGGCTACCAGCTTACCGCCTGGTGCTGCCACCAGTTCGGGCTTCAGCCATTTGCTGTCGTTAAAACCGGTATTGTTCCAGCCGGGAAACTCCTTGGTGGCATCGTATTCCTCGCCATCGTATTCGTTATTAGTGCGGATGGGGCCATCGGCCGTAAACTTCCAGCTGCCATCGCTTACAATCAACTGTTTAGCGCCATCAGTATATTCCAGTTCCAGCTGCAGCAGCATTTTAGGGAAGCCGAACTCTTTTATTTTTTGAGGCTTGTATTTGGGGCGCATGGTAAAAAAACGGCCATTGCCCAGGGTAGCCGCTATGGCATTCGCACCTTGTTTAATATTTTTTGTTACATCGAAGGTATTATAGATCACCGATCGGGTGTAATCTGTCGGCGGTGTGGATAGCACCTGGTTGCCTATTGCCTGCCCGTTGATAAACAATTCGTAATGCCCCAGCCCCACAATATAAACCGTGGCTTTTTTAATGCTTCGGGACGCGTTAAACTGCTTGCGGTAATACCTGGCAGACAGGCGCGAAAACTTGGAAACGCTATCCCACGGGAAACCATGATCGTACCCTATCCATTTCGCTTTCCAATCGGCAGCGTTGAGCAGGCCCTCGGTCCATGACGCGGTCTGGCTCCAGGCGCTTTCGCCTTTATTGGTCCATATTTTAACTTTCCAATAACAGGTTGCGCGACTGATTAATGGCTTGCCCGCATAATTGATCATGATAGATTCGCCGGAAACAACTTTACGCGAATCCCACAGATCGCCTACATTAGCGGCCAGTTTAGCCGGGGTTGAGGCAACCAGAACCTGGTAGGCGGTTTGATTGATGTCCCGCCCATCACCGGTGATCTCCCAGCTCAGCCGCGGATGCACCGCATCGATACCACGCGGGTTATCCAGCATTTCGCAGCGCAGGTTTTGCGTGGATATTGCCGCCATACACTGTCCCCATGCCAGTATTAAAGCCGGCAGAACGAGGCTATATATCAATCTTTTCTTCATTTTCCTGAAAAATCAAAATACAGGTTAATTTTCAGCGCCATATCTATATCCTTATAATAGTCAAAATATTTGTTCGGGAAACCCTGCGGGCCCAGTTTATCGGGCTTTTGCGATTTGGTACCGATAGCGGTAATGCCATTCATGAACGATATATCGCCCGATGGAAAGGCCGGGGCCGTATTATATACCTTGGCGGGGTTAGCCGGGGTAAACAACCGCATAAACACGTCCTGGTTATCACAAACTATGGTAATAGGCTGCGTGGTGGTATTCAGCTTCATCCAATACAGGTTGGAATAATAGCCCTTAAACTCCGGATAGATGATGGGCGAAGGCCAGGGCTGCCCGGTAATGGTATTGTTATAGGTTTTGTCCCATACATTCAGCGAGGTACCTTTCAGGCGGTTTTTCCATACCCGGTAAGGGCCGTCGCCCATATAGGTTACCCCTTTTACATCCTTTTCGGGATAAGAGAAGCTTACGCCAAGCATATTGCCCTCCTCGCCTATCGGCCAGTAGCGCACTTCCATTTGCACCCAGCCCGAAGGATAAATGGTCCACTTTAACAATGCCTCGGTTGTCTTTTTATCAAATGAGGCTTCTATAAGCAGGTTATCGCCATCGTAATGGTGAGATAATTTCTGAAAGCCGCTTGTTTCCCAGCCTTCGGCCAATACGGGGCCGTTATTGAAAGGGATATCGCCTTTGGGATTGCTTACTTTTGCCAGCAAGCCGTTTTTACGGCTAAATTCCAAATTAATGCCGTTAGCGCTCACTTTATAAAACGCGTCGGTTTCAGTAATTACCGGTTTGCTGCCGCCGGTTAATTTCACCATGCGCTGGGTTATTTTAGCATGGCCACTGATGGGGTGGCTCCAGGTAAACAGCTCGTGCCCGGTAGGGTCATAGGCTGTAATGTACAGCACATCATAACTTTGCCAGCCTGCAGGTAAGTGCATTTGCAGATAACCATACTGTCCGGGCACTACATCGGGCGCGGCAATAGTTCCCGTTTTGGGGGCTGTCGTATTTTTTTGATAGGGATTATCCAGGTTAGCCAGCTTATAGGCAAACCGGCATTGTTTTAGGTTAGTGTAAAAATAACGGTTCTCCAGCCGCAGCTTACCGTCAAAAGCCGGGGTAATATCGCGCGGCTCCATGTGTACGGGGCACCATATTTCTTTTATAGCGAAGTAACTGCCTTCCTTTTCGTGATAAGGGCCTAATATACCGTCGGGGGCATGATCGCCGTCCGAATCAAGCGCACCGTTCTTATCGGTACGTACTACATCCTCATCGGCAAAATCCCATATAAAACCGCCTGCCGATAGTGGTGTGTGCCACATCAGCTCCCAAAAATCATCCAGGCCGGCACCGGCACCGCCATCATACAAACCGTGCAAAAACTCGGTAGGGAAAGTAACATCGTGCCCGTGGAAATTAGTAGCGGTACCATAATCGTAATTAATATAGTGCTGGGTATTAATCCCCCTGAAAACCGCCCAAGGGTGTATAACCGGACGCTTTTGCGGGTCGTACTCATCAAACAAATGGTCCAGGTCAAAGTTAAAGCCGCCTTCGTTACCATTATCCCATATCACAATCGACGGGTGGTCCACATCCTTTTCAATCATCTCCTTTACCAGCTTCGAGCCAACCTGGGTATCGTATTTACCATGCCAGCCGGTCAGTTCGTCCAGTACGAACAGGCCCAGCGAATCGCAAACATCCAGGAAATGGTCATCGGGCGGATAATGCGACATGCGTACCGCGTTCATGTTCATATCCTTCATCAGCTTTACATCTTCCAGGCTGCGGGTTTTATTTAAAGCCCTGCCGGTTGTCGGCCAAAAGGAATGCCTGTCCACCCCCTTAAATTTGATCTTCACATTGTTTACGTAAAGGCCATCGTGCTCGCGCAGTTCAATGGTGCGGAAACCGAAACGCTGTTTAACCCGGTGTACGGCCTTACCATTTTGGATGAGGGTAAACACTACGTTATACAGGTTAGGGAATTCGGGTGTCCATAATTTTGGTGCTACAAGGCGCGATCTTAATTGTACCAGCGTATCGCCCGCGTTTACTTTGGTATTGAAAGCCCGACCAAATTTCTGACCTGTTAGTGTATATAACTGCGCGGTAACTGAACCGGCCTTTGCCGAAGCTAACTTTAGGTTTGCCGTAAAATTGCCATCGGCTTTGGCATTGATGGCGTTGTAACTGATATGCGCCCTGGGAAATGCTTCCAGGTAAACCGGGCGGAATATACCGCCGAAGATCCAGAAATCGCCTTTGCGCTCAGCTGTATTTACCGATGCGTTAGCCGAATGTTTGGAAACCTTTACTTCCAGTAAATTAGTCTGCCCATAATGCAGCAATTTGGTAATATCATATTTAAACCGATAGAACGACCCCTGGTGAACGCTGCCCGCCAGCTGGCCGTTCAGCTTAACTTCGGTATCGGTCATTGAGCCATCAAATACAATGTTGATGGCCTTACCCTGCCAGTTAGCGGGTACCTTAAACTCGTATTTATATAAGCCTTGTTCCCTGCCTTTTAAACTATCCTTATCCGAGCCGTAATTGTATTTGCCAAAACCCTGCAATTCCCAATTAGAGGGTACAGGTATGGTGGCCCATTTGCCCGAGTTTTGCCCCGCGGTGCAGAAAAACTGCCAGCTCACGGTATGATCGCTCCCGGTACCCGATAAAAACATTTTTTGCGTATCCTGCGCATAGCCTTGTATAACAGCCATCAGCAGCAGGACAAAAACGAATATTTTCAGGCAGACAAATCTCATAATCAAATCTTAGTTATCGGTTAAGGTAAATTTTAAAGGATTATCGGTACGGAAGGGTACCGCAGGCAAATTGTTCTTATTAAAAAAGTTGGGTTGCGCGGCTTCCGTCCAGGCAAAGCGGGCGGCAACCGGTTTTTTAACCGATGGTGCCGATACTATTACCGTATTGCCTTTTATCTCCGCCTTGGCATCAACAAATTTCCCGTCGCTGCCGGCAATAGTGAAATAATTAAGGGGTTTGCCATCGTGGCTTTCCAGGCCTTTCCCCACGTAATTAAAATGCAGGATGATCTTGCTGCCGCTTACCTGCATGTGGTTATACATCGGGCCCGAATACACCACATCCTTACGCCCATAGGTATTGGCTAAGGCCTGCAATTCCAGGCGGCGGCCCACTTCCCATTTAAATGGCGGATGGATATTTTTTAAATTATCATTCAGATCGGTAGTTACGATCATACCCGTATGGGGTATTTTAAGGGCCATAGTCTGGGCTTCGCGCAGTTCGGGTTCGGTAAATTCGGTAAAAGGCCCCTGCCCTTTGGCCTGCGAATAATAGAACGGCGCTATTTGCACATAATAAAAAGGCAGGGTTTTATCGGCCCAAAGCTTGCGCCATTGGTTAATTAAAGCCTCCATTTTATAGGTATAGCTAATGGTTTCGGCCAGGTAAGCGCTTGATTCGCCCTGGTACCACAGGAAACCTTTGAGGGCAAAAGGCGCTACGGGTTGTATCATGGTAGCATAAAACTTACCCGGATCGCCGTTTATTTTAATATTATTTTGTTTGAAGTAGGGAACAGCATTGTACGCCTCAACAGGAGCCCAGGGTTCAATGCGGCTGCCGCTGATGGCCGAGCAGATAATACCCACCGGCACCTTCAAATCGTGATTGAGGTTTTTGGCGAAGAAGTAGCCCGCGGCCGAAAAGGCACGTAAAGCCGAATCCTGGGCTATGGACCAGCCCGAATGGGTGGGGTCGGGTTTCCGCAGGTTTTTCTGGGTGGTCAGGAAAATCCTGATTTGCGGGTTATGCGCGCGTTCCAGTTCATCAACCGGCGAATTTACCGTGCTGGTATCCGGCTTTTTCACCTTGCTGTTCTTCCGCATTTCGTACGACATGTTGGATTGGCCCGAGCATAGCCACACCTCACCAACCAATATATTTTCCAGTTTAATAGTATTGGTGCCCGCTATGGTAAGCGTTGCCGGTGCAGCCGAGGCAGCCATAGGGTTAAGCGCCACCCTCCAGTTTCCCGAAGCGTCGGCTACGGTTGTTTTGGTTTGGCCACTGAAGGTAACGGTCACCTTTTCGCCAGCCGCTGCTGTACCCCATACCGGTACGGGTTTATCGCGCTGCAGTACCATGCCGTTACCCAGTATTTTAGGCAATACCACCTGGGCGCGGCATATCACCGAAGCAATCATCACTAAACTCCATATAATCGCGCGTTTTCCCATTCTTAATAAGTACTTGTTTTAAATGATGTGATATAAAATGCCGCTGCCTTATCCTTGCTGCCTGTATTTTTCAGATCGTATAGCTGGTCTGTCGGCGTATCCGCGTTGGGGAAACGGCGTACACCGCCCGTGCGGAACACTACCCGGTTTAAGGTTAGCACCGGGGCGAAGAACAGGTTGGTAAGTACATCTTTTCCGTTCACATTTACCGTGTAGAAGCGGGTATCGGTATGCAGTTTCACTGTAATATGATAAGCCTTGTTGGGCTCATACTGAAAAAAGTTTTTATCGCGGTAGCCTACCTTGGCTTTAAACTGCATGGTTGAATCGATAGTTAACCGGATGGCCGCGGTCCCTTTCTCGTCCTGGAACTCGATATCCAGCATACCGTTATTATTTTGCGCGGGGATGATGGTAAAATCGGCCATTAATTTTTTGGTAGCAGGCACTACTCTTTCCGCCCTGGCATAGTCAAACGGGTCCCAGTCTTTCAGCATCAGCGCTTTGGTACCGTCGGGAGCCTTGTCTATTCTCACCGGAGCCCATTGCCCGCTGTAGGTGTTCCATAGCTCCAGTTCCTTGCCGGCAGGCATGGTGTTAAAGTTTTCGTTGGCCTGTGCCGTAGCGACACCGGTAATAGGCACGGGGATGGATGATACCCGGATATCTTCCTTGTTCATGATATAGGTTACTCATTCTTTGCCGCCGGGTAC
>Ga0164242_10000186_pt1 | contig 77009 bp, 79 predicted proteins | sample OricomgcompostMG_FD_108783 | JGI IMG/M metagenome (GOLD analysis project Ga0164242, IMG submission 108783) | Miracle-Growth compost microbial communities from Emeryville, California, USA - Original compost - Miracle growth compost (MG) ... | reverse complement strand
GCATCATGCCGGAGATCAGGCCGCCGATGGTGCCGGCGCAGATCGCGAAGATCAGATAGAGGGTGCCGATGTCCTTGTGGTTGGTGGACATGAACCAGCGCTGGAAGAAGGGCGGCCGGTGGCTGGCATCGTGATGATGCTCGTGCGCTTCCTCATGCTGGAAGAAATGGGCATTGGCGGCGGTGTCGGTCATGGTCCTCGCCTCAGTTCGTCGTGGCGGCCTGGTTCGCGGGCTGAGCCACGGCGGTCGCGTTCTCGGTGGCGGAGGTGGGCGTGCCGGCCCCCGTCGCATTGGGGTTAAGCTTCGCCGGCGGATTGGTGATCGGCGAGTTCTGCGTGGCGTCCGGGCTGGTCGCCTTGCCGCCGATCGTGCCGCCTTTGGAGGCGACCCACTGGCGGAACTGCGCCGGCGTCACCACCTCGACGGCGATCGGCATGAAGCCGTGCCGCGCGCCGCACAGTTCCGAGCACTGGCCGTAATAGACGCCGGGGCGATCCACCTTGAACCAGGTCTCGTTGAGCCGGCCAGGCACCGCGTCCATCTTGAGCCAGAAGGCGGGCACCGCGAAGGAGTGGATCACGTCGTCGGAGGTGACGATCAGCTTCACCACCGCGCCCGCGGGCACCACCATATGCTCGTCGACGCCGAGCTGGCGCGGCTGGCCGGTCGCCTTGTCCTTGGCGTCGTCGAGGATGTTGGAGACCACCTCGAAATCGCCGTCGTCCGGATATTGATAGGACCAATACCATTGATGCCCGATCACCTTCACGGTGAGATCGGGCTTGGGCGTGTCATATTGCGCGGCGAGCAGTTTGATCGAAGGCACCGCGATCACCAGCAGCACCAGCACCGGCAGCACCGTCCACGTCACCTCGAGAATGGTGTTGTGCGAGGTGCGCGAAGGCGTGGGATGGGCGGCACGGCGATAGCGGAAGATCGCCCACAGCAGCAGCACCAGCACCAGCAGGCAGATCGCCCCGATGATCGGCAGCAGCACCCAGTCATTCATCCAGGCCGCGTATTTGCCGAGTTCCGTCACCTGCGGCTGGAGCGTGATCTTGTCGGTCGGCTGGCCGATGCCGGGGGTGGGCTTGTAGAAAACGGGGGTGGCGGCCTGGGCGGCGGGAGTCACGGTCGCGGCGGGCGCCGGAGCGGCGGCCGCCGGCGGCGTGGCCGAGGTGGCGATCGCCGGCGCAGTTCCGGCGGTCGGCGCGGTTGCCACCGCGGTCGGCGAGGCCGTGGCCGGCGCGGCGGCGGGGGCCTGCGCCGACGCCGCCCCCGGCAGCGCCATCGCGAGCGCCGCGGCCGCGATCAGCATCCTCTTGAGACTCTCCATTGCACCCCTCTTTATGCGATCTTCCCGGTGAGCGCGAGCGCGCGGGACGGCGACCATTCACGGCCTTATAGCAATCGAAGGCCAAGCCTCAAGCGTCACGGCGCTCCAAATTGGGGCTTCGACGCGCGGCGGCCCCTTGCGCCCATTGAAGCCCGGGCCTCTGATGCCTATCAGCCCCCCAAGACGGAAACCGGGAAGAGATGCCATGACGGACGAGGAGGTGCTGGCGGAGTTCCGCACGGCGCGCGCGCTGCTGGAAGGCCATTTCATCCTGTCCTCCGGGCTTCGAAGCCCCACCTATCTCCAATGCGCGCGGGTGCTGATGGACCCGAAGCGCGCCCAGCGCCTGTGCGCCGAGCTCGCCTCGCGCCTGCCTCCGCCGGTTCATGCGGGCGTCTCGGCCGTGGTCTCGCCCGCGATGGGCGGCGTCATCGCGGGCTATGAGATGGCGCGCGCGCTCGGCGTCGACTCGATGTTCGTCGAGCGGCCCGAGGGTCGCTTCGAACTGCGCCGCGGCTTTGCGCTGGAGCCGGGGCAAAAGGTGCTGATGATGGAAGATGTCGTCACCACCGGTCTTTCCTCGCGCGAGGCGATCAAGGCGATCGAGGAGGCCGGCGGCCGGGTGATCGCGGCGGCCTGCCTGGTCGATCGATCGGGAGGCAAGGCCGATGTCGGCGTGCCGCTGATCGCGCTTCTCAAGCTCGACGTGCCGACCTACGAGCCCGAGTCGCTTCCCCCCGAGCTCGCCGCCATTCCCGCTACCAAGCCCGGCAGCCGCGCGACGGTGGCGGCGGTCTGAGCGAAGGCGGGCGGGGGAGGATGAGTCTCCCTTCCTTCCGTAAGCTCGCCCTCGCCGCCCTCGCTCTGCTCGCCGCCGCTGCGCATCCGCCGCGCCCGCTCGACCGGATCATCGATCGGGCGCATTTCGAGGGCGTCGCGATCGCGGGGCGCGCGGACAAGCCCGGCTATGTCCGCGCCACCGGCCTCGCCGCGCCCGGCGTTCCCAACCGGGCGGACGCGACATGGCGTTGGGCCTCCGTCACCAAGCAGCTCACCGCGACGATCGTGATGCAGGAGGTGGAGGCGGGCCGGCTCGATCTCGACAAGCCGGTTTCGGATTACTGGCCCGAATGGCCGCAGGTCTTCTCCGATCTTATCACCATCCGCGATCTGCTCCGCCATACCAGCGGGCTCGCCGATCCCGAGACAGACCGCAAGCTCGCCGACGGCATGCCCGCCTTCTACCGCCCCGCTCCCGGCCGCGGGACCATGCACTATGAGGCGACCCATTATTGCGCCGAGCATCCCCACGCTCGGCCGAAGAGCGGCTTCCACTACGACAATTGCGATTTCATCGTGCTCGGCGCGCTGCTCGAGCGGCTGACCGGCAAGCCCTTCGCCCGATTGCTCCAGGAGCGGATAGCCCGGCCGCTCGGCGTCCGCATCGGCCTGTTCGAGCCGGACAAGCCTCCGGCGCGCCATGTCCGCGGGCTGGTCGGCGGCAAGCCCGAGCCCGCGCTCAATCTCGGCGTCTATGGCGCGGCGGGCAGCGCCTATGGTTCGCCGCTCGCGCTCTACGCCTTCGATCGCGGGCTGATCGACGGCAGGCTGCTGGGCGCGAAGGCGCTCGCGGAGATGTGGGCCGGCGATCCGAAGCTGGACGCGGCCGCGCTCGGCCAGTGGCAATATGCGACCAGGCTCCAGGGCTGCGCCGCGCCCGTATCGGTGGTCGAGCGGCGCGGCCAGATCGGCGGGGTGCAGGTCCGTAACTTCATCCTGCCCGGCTCCGGCCGCGCTCTTGTGCTGTTCACGCGGCGCGGGCAATTCGATTTCGGCGAGGTGTGGCGCGGCAAGGGCTTCGCCTTCGACGCGCTTTCGGCGATAGGATGCGCGCCATGACCATGAAGCTCCGCCTCGGCGTCAACATCGATCATGTCGCCACCGTCCGCAACGCGCGCGGCGGCGATCACCCCGATCCGCTGCGCGCCGCCCATATCGCCGCAGCCGCGGGCGCGGACGGCATCACCGCCCATCTGCGCGAGGATCGCCGCCATATCCGCGACGAGGATATCGCCCGGCTGAAAGCGGAGATCGCGCTGCCGCTCAACCTGGAGATGGCGGCGACCGAGGAGATGCTGGGCATCGCGCTGCGCCACCGGCCGCATGCCGCCTGCATCGTGCCCGAGCGGCGCGAGGAGCGCACCACCGAGGGCGGGCTCGACGCGGCCGGGCAGATCGAAGCGCTCCACCCCATCGTGGCGCGGCTGGGCGAGGCGGGGGTGCGCGTCAGCCTGTTCATCGAGCCTTCGGCCGAGCAGATCGAGGCGGCGCTGCGGCTCGGCGCGCCGGTCGTCGAGCTGCACACCGGCGCCTACGCCAACCTGCCCGAGCCGGAGCGCGGCCCCGAACTCCGCCGCATCGCCGAGGCCGCCGCCCTCGCCGCCAAGAACGGTATCGAGCCGCACGCCGGCCACGGCCTCACCGTCGCCAATGTCGGGCCGATCGCGGCGATCCCCCAGATCGCCGAGCTCAACATCGGCCACGCGCTGATCGGCGAAGCGATCTTCGTCGGCCTCGACGCCGCCATCCGCCAAATGCGCGCCGCGATGGACGCGGCGCGATGAGGGGCCTTCCAAACCCTCCCCGGAACGGGGAGGGGGACCGCTCGCGAAGCGCGTGGTGGAGGGGGGTCTGCCACAAGGGTTTCGCCCAGCTTCGAGCCCCCTCCGCCAGCCTGCGGCTGGTCCCCCTCCCCGTTCCGGGGAGGATATTGTGATCCTCGGCCTAGGTTCCGATCTCTGCAATATCGAGCGCATCCAGGCCTCGCTCGATCGCTTCGGGCGGCGGTTCGTGGAGCGGATCTTCACAGGCGTCGAGCAGGCCAAGGCGGAACGCCGCCAGCTCACCCGCGCCGCCACCTACGCCAAGCGCTTCGCCGCCAAGGAGGCGTTCGCCAAAGCGATCGGCACCGGATTCCGGCAGGGCGTGTTCTGGCGGGACATCGGCGTGGTCAATCTCGCCAGCGGCGCGCCCACCTTCGCGCTCACCGGCGGGGCCAAGGCGAGGCTTGACGCGCTCGTGCCGCCGGGCCACGCCCCGATCGTGCATCTGACGATGACGGACGATCACCCCTGGGCGCAGGCCTTCGTGGTGATCGAGGCGCGGCCGATCGCGGCCGGGGACATGAGGGACAAGGCTTGACCGACGACAGCAGCGACACCGCCGCCCCGGCGACCGAACCGGCGAAGGAGGAGCCGAAGGAGAAGAAAGGCACCGACTGGTGGGCCGAGATCCGCGGCATCTTCTGGCTGATCGTGGCGGTGCTGGCGTTCCACAGCCTGGTCGCCAAACCCTTCTACATCCCGTCCGAATCGATGATGCCGACGCTCATCAAGGGCGATCGGCTGGTGGTGAGCAAGTTCCCCTACGGCTGGAGCTACGATTCGTTCAGCTTCCACGTCCTGCCCTTCATCCACGGCCGCCTGTTCGGCCGGATGCCCAAGCGCGGCGACATCGTGATCCTCACCCCGCCGCACGAGAGCAGCGATTACATCAAGCGCGTGATCGGGCTTCCGGGCGACACCATCGCGGTGAGGGGCGGGGTCGTGTGGCTCAACGGCAAGCCGATCCGGCGCACGCCCGAACCGCCGGCGATGATCCCGATCGACGCCAACATCCCCTGCGCGAGCCCGCTCGAATCGATGCATCGGGTGATCGGCAAGGACGGCAAGGCCTATTGCGCGCTCCCCATCTTCCGCGAGACGCTGCCGAGCGGGCGGACCTACGATACGGTCGATTTTGGCCCCGGCGCGAGCGAGGGGGACAATTACGGCCCGATCACCGTGCCGTCGAACAAGATCTTCGTGATGGGCGACAATCGCGACGAATCAGCGGACAGCCGCTACCCGGCCGAGGAGAACGGCCTCGGCGGCCCTGTGCCATGGGAAAATCTGGGCGGCCGCGCCGAGTTCATCACCTTCTCGCTCGACGGCACGTCCGAATGGTATAACCCGATAAGCTGGTTCACCGCGCTGCGGCCCGGCCGCGCGGGCACCAGCCTCCACCCGGCGCATGTCGCGCCGCCGGCTTCGGCCGCCGCCCCGCCGACGCGATGAACGACAAGCCGGCCGAGCCCCGCGTCACCTCGTCCGGCCCGGTCGAGTTGCGCGATCCGGAGACGCGGCGCGAGTTCAAGCGCGCCGCCGTCTGGCTGGGGCTCGGCTGCGCGATCGCGCTGGTCGTGCTGCTCGCCCAGCCGCTGCTCATCATCCTGGGCGGGCTGGTGTTCGCGACGATGCTGGACGGCGGCGTGCGGCTGCTCGGCCGCGTACTGCCGATCCCGCGCGGCTGGCGGCTGCTGATCGTGGTGTTATGCGTGATCGCCTTCATCGCCGGCACCTTTTATCTCACCGGCATGCAGATCGCGGCGCAGTTCGCACAGCTCCGCGAGACGGTGCAGATCCAGGGGCAGCGGCTGGCACAATGGGCGGGGCATCTCGGCATCCTGCCCGGCGGAGACGATCTGCAAGGCATCGCCCGGCAGGCGCTGGGCTCGCTCGGCAAGCTCACCTCCTGGGTCGGCACCGCGCTCGGCGCGATCACCACCCTGTTCATGATGATGGTGATCGGCCTGTTCGTGGCGATGGAGCCGCGCATCTATGATCGCGGCCTGCAATGGATGATCCCCCAGAGCAGCCGCGCCGAGTTCGCCGCCACCGCCGAGGAAATGGCCCGCACGCTCCGCCGCCTGCTCGCCGGCCGCCTGCTCGGCATGGCGTTCGAGGGTGTCATCACCTGGCTGCTGCTGATGCTGTTCGGCGTGCCGATGGCGCTGGTGCTCGGCCTGATCGATGCGATCCTGGCCTTCATCCCCAATGTCGGCGCGTTCATCACCGGCGTGCTGATGGTCGCGGTGGGTTTCAGCGCGGGCACGGACACCGGCTTCGCGGCGATCTTCACCTACATCGTGGTGCAGACCTTCGACGGCTATGTACTGATCCCGATGGTCGCCAAGCGCACGGTCGATCTGCCCCCGGCGCTGACCCTGGGCGCGCAGATCCTGGCGAGCGCGCTGTTCGGGGTGATCGGCCTAGCGCTCGCCGATCCGATGACGACGATGATCAAGGTCGCGCTCGAACGGAGGAGTGACCGCAACGAGGAAGCGAAGCCACTGGCGGCACAGGAGTAGGGGCGGTTCCTAGCCGCCCTACCGGGTGGCGCCGGGAGACTCCGAATTTGCTGAACCGAACTCAGCCCGCGCCGCCCGGCCCGCCCATGCCCGCGGCGCCATAGCCGGGCTGCTGGGGAGCGATCGCGCGCAGCGTCACGTCGAACACCAGCACGCTGTTGGGCGGGATCACGCCGTCGCCCGCGCCCTGCGCCCCATAGGCGAGCTCGGGCGGAATCCAGAGGCGGTATTTCGCCCCGGTGTTCATGAGCTGGAGCGCTTCGGAGAAGCCGGGGATCGAGCCCGCCACCGGCATGATCGCGGGCTGGCCGTGCTGCGCGGTCGAATCGAACACGCTGCCGTCGAGCAGCTTGCCGGTATATTCAATCGCGACGATATCCTGCGGGCCGGCGTTGGGGCCGACGCCGGGCTTGAGGATTTGGTATTCGAGGCCCGAGGCCGTCTTGTGGACGCCGTGTTTTTCGGCGTTCTTCGCCATGAACACGGCGGGCGGTTGGCCCATCGCCACCTGCCGCGCGGTGGTGCCCCAGGCGAACGCTCCGGCCGCGACCGCCACCACCACGATCCCGGCCCACAGCTTCGGCATCGTGCCCGGCGCGACCGGGCGGAGCGGAACGGCGGTGACTTCGGACATGGATCAGAGCCTCGTCAGCAGGAGGGGACAAGCGTGCTCCCGCTATTGCCCGCCCGCGCGCGCGCCGTCCAGCCTTGAAGCGAACGGGCTTTTACCGGACGCCGTCGCGCTCCGCGCGCTTGCGCTCCAGCTTGCGGGCGCGGCGGATCGCGGCGGCGCGCTCGCGCGCGCGCTTCTCCGACGGCTTCTCATAATGGCGGCGCAGCTTCATCTCGCGATAGACGCCCTCGCGCTGGAGCTTCTTCTTCAAGGCCCGGAGCGCCTGGTCGACATTGTTGTCGCGAACGATGATCTGCATAAACCTCGGTATCTCCAGCTCGGGCGGGTGGGAACGAGGCCGTTTCCTCGCAGAACCACACAGCGCATCGAAAAATGCGACGAAGGGCACGCCCGACGCCGTGAACGCCGCGCCCTAGCAGCATCGGCGATTCGGAGCAAGGCGGAGGAGGTGCGGCTTATTTGCCACCTCCGCCTTTTGGAACACGTCCGTCCGGCTTGTCTCGCCGCTGATCGGCTTGCACCTGCAGGCGCGCGAATCGAAAAGATCAGGCGATCATCCGCTTGAGCGTCGCGATCAGGTCCGCCTCGTGCGCGGGCTTGTCGCGGCGGATGCGGCTGATGCGGGGGAAGCGCATGGCGAGGCCGGATTTATGGCGCTTCGATTCATGTATCGAATCGAAGGCCACCTCCAGCACCAGGCTCTTCTCCACCTCGCGCACCGGGCCGAAACGCTGGACGGTGTGGTTGCGGACAAAGCGATCGAGCCATTTCAGCTCCTCGTCGGTGAAGCCCGAATAGGCCTTGCCGACGGGCAGCAACTCGCCGCCTTCCTCCGGCGGCGCCGTCCAGCAGCCGAAGGTGTAGTCCGAATAGAAGCTCGATCGCTTGCCGTGGCCGCGCTGAGCGTACATCATCACGCAATCGGCGGTCAGCGGATCGCGCTTCCATTTATACCAGAGGCCGGTGCGGCGGCCGGCGACATAGGGGCTGTCGCGGCGCTTGAGCATCACCCCCTCGATCGCGGCGTCGCGCGCGTTGAGGCGGATGGCGCCCAGCGCGTCGAAATCCGCAGCCTCGATCAACGCGGAAACGTCGAAGCGGTCGGGCGGAAGTCGGGCGGCGAAGGCCTCCAGCCGCGCGCGGCGCTCCGTCCAGGGCAGGGGCCGGAGATCCTCCGCGCCGTCGAAGAGAATATCGTAGAGGCGGACGAAGGCGGGATAATCGGCCTGCATCTTCGCCGAGACCAGCTTGCGCCCGAGCCGCTGCTGGAGCGCGTTGAAGCTCGCCGCGCCGCCGCCGTGCGCCGCGCCGCCCTGGGCCTGGCCGCGCACCAGCAGTTCGCCGTCGAGCACGCCCTCGAGGCGGAAGGCGGCGGCCACGTCGGGGAAGCTGCCGGTGATGTCATCGCCTGCGCGGCTGTAGAGGCGCGTCTCGCCTCCGGTATGGACGAGCTGGACGCGGATCCCGTCCCATTTCCATTCGGCGGCATAGTCGGCGAGATCGACGGTCGCGTCGTCGAGTGGGTGGGCGAGCATGAAGGGGCGGAACACCGGCAGATCGACGGCGTGCGGCTTGCCGGCGCGGCCCTCCGCCCAATCGAATAGCGGCGCGTAGGGCGGGGCGAGGCCGTGCCACAATTCCTCCACCTCATCGACATCGAGGGCGAAGGCCCGGGCCAGCGCGGTCCTGGCGAGGCGGCCCGACACGCCGACGCGCAGCGCCCCGCTGGCGAGCTTGATCAGCGCATAGCGGCCGGAGGAATCGAGATGATCGAGCATGTCGGCCAGCACGCGCGGCCCTTCGCCGCGTGGCGTGCCGGCCAGCCGCTCGATCACGGCGGAGAGGCGTAGCGTGCCGTCGTCCACTTCCGGAGCCGAGCCGTCGGCCTTGGGCCAGATCAGCGCCACCGTTTCCGCGAGATCGCCGACGAAATCGCGGCTCAGGCCGAACAGCACCGGATCGACCCGCATCGCCGCCATCTCGTGGATCGCGGCGGGCTTCGCCGCCTTTAGGTCGATCGCGCCGGTCAACGCCGCCATCGCCCAGCCACGATCGGGATCGGGGGTAGCCTTGAGATAATCCGCGATCAGCTTGAGCTTAGCGTTGCGCGAGCGGGTGTAGACGAGACCGTCCAGCAGCTTGGCGAAGGCGCGCATGGAACGCCCTCTCCTTTGGGAGAGGGCTTACCCTATAGCTTGTCCGCCACCTTCTTGCCCGCGATCAGGCCGAGGATCAGCAGGATCACGAAGATCGCGATCGCGATGAAGAACAGGATCTTGGCGATGCCGATGAAGGTTCCGGCGATGCCGCCGAAGCCCAGGATCGCGAAGATGATCCCGATGATCAGGAACAGGATGGCCGCCTTGAGCATGATCGTCTCCCCTGGTTACGGGGTGAGAACAACCGGACGCACGGCGGCGTTCCCGCTTCAGCCCTTGCGGCTGGCTTCGAACAGGAACCAGGCGCGCTCCTCGGCCTGATCGGTCCAGTCGTCGAGGATGCCGGAGGTGGCGTTGTCCTTGGCCTCCTCGACGATCTCCTTCGCCTCACGCAGCGATTCGACCAGCTTGAGATTATCGTCGCGGAGTTCCGCCAGCATGTCGGCGGCGGAGACGAACTCCTTGTCATTATCCTTGATACGCTGATGGCGCGCGATGTCGCCGATCGAGCGCAGCGTGGTGTTGCCGGTCTTGCGCACGCGTTCGGCGATCTGATCGGTGGTGCCGAGGATCTGCGCCGCCTGATCGTCCATCATCAGATGGTAATCGCGGAAATGCGGGCCGGAGACATGCCAATGGAAGTTCTTGGTCTTGAGATAGAGCGCGAAGCTGTCGGCGAGGATCGCGTTCAGCGCGTCGGCGACGGTGGCGGCCTTGTTGCCGGCGATGTCGGTCGGCGTGTCGAGCTTGGCGGGGGGCGTTTCGGCCATGATGTTCATCTCCTCGGTTCGGTTCGGCTCCTCAACGAGCTAGGGCGCGAAGGGTTCTGCGAAAAGCCCCCGCGGCGATGAAGAATCCCGATCGCTGTGATCGGATGCTCAGGCGAGCTCCAGCGCGCGGATCGCCAGCACCAGACCGGCGAGCATCAGGAGCAGCCCGACGCCGAGCCGGATGGCGCGGATCGGCAGGCCCATCGGCCAGCGATCGGCGAGGAGGACGGCGGGCGCGGAGGCGAGCGTCACCCCCGCCGCAGCGCCGATAGCGGCGAAGACGGGCGCGCCGCTGCCGGCGCTGATCGCGGCGGTGATGAACTGGGTCTTATCGCCGAGCTCGAGGATGAAGAAGGCGAGGGCGGAGGAGAGAAACGCTCCCAATCGCCAGCCCTCCACCGAATCGGGTTTCTTGACGCGCAGCAATCCGCCGGTTCCGGCGAGGAACAGGGCAAGGCCGGTGAACAACTGGATGGCGCGGTGGCTCACCACCTGCCCGATCGCCGCTCCCGCCGCCGCGCCGATCGCCATATTCAGGATCGTCGCTAGCGCGATTCCCGCCAGCACCGCGCCCTTGGAAGCGAAGCGCCGCCCGAGCAGCAGGCCGAGAAGCTGGGTGCGGTCGCCGATTTCGGCCAGCGCGGCGATGACGAACAGCGGGACGAGCGCGTCCATTCAGCGTCTCGCCCGCCGCGCGTTCCTCATCCGGCGAGGCGCACCATCACCGCCGCCAGCCAGGCGTCGTCCCCCGGCCGGTCGCCGGGCGTCATGTCGTCGATCGCGTCGCGGAGCCGTTCGAGCCAGGCCCCGATCGCGGCGCCCCGTCCGCCCTGCCCCAGCGCGGCGGCGAGCCCTTCGGCGAGCCGTTGCGCCGCCGCCAGCCCGTAATCCCCCGCCAGCATCGCGATCGTCCATGCCTCGCCTTCCGCGCCGATCGGCCCGCGCCGCTCCAGCCGCGCCTCCAGCGCATCGAGCCGGCGGCCGAGATCGGTGCGGACCAGCAGCATCGCCTCGTGTCGTTCGAGCCCCATCGGACCCTCCCCTTCATGGGGGAAGCTAGCGCAGCCCTGTTGCAATCCGGTTAACCATCTCCCTCACTTCGCCGCCAGGCTCTCCGCCATCACCGGCAGCAGCACCGCGCTCCGCCCCTCCGGCCCATGCTCCACCGTCATCGTCTGCGCCTTATAGTCCTCCGGGTTGGCGAAGAAGATGTTGGGCACAAAGGTCTGCGGATTGCGGTCATAGACCGGGAACAGGCTGGACTGGATCTGCACCATGATCCGGTGGCCGGGCTCGAATACATGGTTCACGGCCGGCAGGCGGAACTTGTACTCCTGCACCTCGCCCGCCGGGATCGGCTCGGGATCGGAGAAGCTCTTGCGATAACGGCCGCGGAAGATGTCGAGGCTCACCGGCAGCTCGTAGCCGCCCATCTTGGGATCGTTCGGCATGGTGCCGGGATAGACATCGATGATCTTCACCACCCAGTCGGCGTCCGTGCCCGTCGTCCTGGCGAAGATGTCGGCCCAGGGCACGCCCTGCACGCGCACGGCTTTCGTCAGCACCGGCGTCTCGTAGGTCAGCACGTCAGGCCGGTCGCTGGCGAAGCGCTGATCCTGCACCAGCCAGCTCTTCCAGCGATCCGAATCGCCGAAGCTGATCGGGCGGGTGAGATAGGGCACCGGATGCGCCGGATCGGAGACATAGCTGTCCGCCCCGCCCGCCGGCTGCCGGAACGCGAGGCCGAAGCCCTGCTGGAGGTAGAGCGGGGTCAGGTTCTGCGCCGCCGGCCAGGAGGCGAAGCTGTCCCAATGATTTTCGCCTGTGTTGTAGATCAGCACCTGCGGGATCGGCTTGGCCGGCTTCTCATCCTTCAGATATTGATCGAAGAAGGGCAGCAGCACGTCGCGGCGATATTGCTCGGCGGTGTCGCCGTTCCATTCGAGCGGGCCGAGATGGCGGGCATTGTAATTGACCTGGCTGTGCCGCCACGGCCCCATCACCAGATGGTTGTTGGCTCCATAGCCTTTCGCGACCAGCGCCTGATAGCAGTGGATCGCGCCGTACATATCCTCCTGATCCCACAGCCCCTGCTCCCAGAAGGTGGGGACGGTGGAGGGATGTTCGGCAATCAGCTTGTCAAGCGCCTGATCCTGCCAGAAAGCGTCCCAGGTGGGATGCGCCGAAAGCCGGTTCCAGAAGCCCAATTGATCGAAGCCGTGCTCGGTCGCCCAATGCCCGGCCGATCCCGCCTTCAGCATGTTGGTGTAATCGTCATAATCCTCACGCGGGACGGCCTGGCCGTCGCCCTTCTTCGAGGATTCCTCGGTGAAATAATCGAGGTTCACCTGCCGGAACGCGCCATAGTGGAACCAGTCGTCCCCCATCCAGCCGTCGACCATCGGGCTTTCCGGCGAGGCGACCTTCAGCGCCGGATGCGGGTGGAGCAGCGCCATCACCACCGTCCAGCCTTCGTAGGAGGAGCCGAGCATCCCGACCCTGCCGTTCGATTCGGGCAGGTTCTTCACCAGCCAGTCGATCGTGTCCCACGCATCGGTGGTGTCGTCGGTCTTGCTGGGATTGAGCGGCCCGCGCGGCGGCCGCGTCATCACGAACTGCCCTTCGGAGCCGTATTTGCCGCGCACATCCTGAAACACGCGGATATAGCCGTCCTTGATGAAATACTCGTCGCCCTGCGGCGCCACGTCGAGCATGTTGGGGCTGTTCGATCGCGCCAGCCGCGAGGAAGCGTCGTAGGGCGTGCGGGTGAGCAGGATCGGCAGGTCGTGCGCGCCCTTGGGCTCGAGGATGACGGTGTGGAGCTTCACCCCGTCGCGCATCGGGATCATCACCTCGCGCTTCACATAATCGAAGTTGGCCCGCGGCGGCTGCCAGTGCGCCGGAATGTCGCTGCCGGTCTGGACGGTAAGATTCTGCGGCGGCGCGGCGGCGATGAGCGCCACGGCGGCGAGCGCGAGGGTGATGCGCATCCAAGGTCCCTTGTTCCCGTTATCGGGGGGGCTTGTCGCGCGGGAGCGCGTCTTTGGCAATGCGCCGCCGGATCGAAGGCGGCTACTCCCGCAAGCTCCTGAGCGCCGCCCCCGCCGCGAAGGGCGCGCCGAAGGTAAGGAGGAGGGAGACGGCGGCGAGCAGTTTGAGCGCGCCGACGCCGCTCGGCTCCAGCGCGCCCGCGCCGAAGATGAGCAACGGCACCGCGAGGGGCAGCAGCACGAGCCCGGCGAGGGCGCCCGCGGCGCGCAGGCCCGTGGTCAGTGCCGCCACCGTCACGCCGAGCGCGGCGAGTGCCGGGGTGCCGATGGCGAGCCCGATCTCCAGCCGCCCGAGCGCGCCGCCGTCGAGGCCGAGCAGCGCCGCGCCGGGCAGCGCCGCCAGCATCAGCGGCGGGCCGAAGCTCAACCAGTGGGCGGCGATCCGCGCCGCCGCCACCGCCTCGTCGGCGATGCCCCGCGCGGCGAGTTGATCGAGCACGCCCGCTTCCGCGTCGGGCGCGATCAGCCGCTCGATGGGCAGCAGCGCGGCGAGCAGCGCCGCCAGCCACAGCATGCCGCCGCCGGCCCGCGCCAGCAGCTTCGCGTCCGGGCCGACCGCGAAGGGAAACAAGGTCGCCGCGATCAGGAAGAAGGCGACCGGCAGCCCCGCCGCGCGCCAGCCGCGCGCCGCGTCGCGGCGGATCAGGTGGTGGAGGATCATGCCGGAACCGCCTCGCCCAGCCGCAGCGCCCGCGCGTCGGCCAGCGGCAGCGGCAGATGCGTAGCGGCGAGGATCGCGCCGCCCTGCGAGCGGTGCAGCGCGCAGGCGACTCCGAGCCGCGCCACGCCTTCGTCGTCGAGGCCGTTGGCGGGCTCGTCGAGCAGCCAGAGCGGCGCGCCGCTCGCGATCGTCCGCGCGATGGCGGCGCGGCGGCGCTGGCCGGTCGAGAGATAGCGGACCGGCACGCAGGCGAGATGGGCGACGCCCATCGCCTCCATCGCGCCGTCGAGGCCGCGCGCGCCGTCGAGCCGCGCCCAGAAACGGAGCGCGTCGGCCAGCATCCGCTCCCCGTCCAGCGCCGCCTGATCGCCCAGCCAGCTTGGGCGCGCGCTCCGCTCCACCACCCCCGCAGCAGGCCGCAGCAGCCCGGCGGCGATGCGCAACAGGCTCGATTTGCCGACGCCGTTCGGGCCCGTCACAACCAGCGCTTCGCCCGGCGCGAGAGCCAGCGATAGCCCCTCGAACAGCAGCCGCCCCCCGCGCAGGCAGGCGATGCCGGTCATCGTCAGCAGCGCAGGAGTTTGACGAGGTTCCATGCGGCGGCGACATTAGGGCCTCGGGCGACGGAGCCGAAACTATTTTCTGAGGGCCTGCATTCGCCTTATTCCGCCCGTATCTTGACAGAAGAGGCGCGCTGGCGCAGGGAGTGCCCGTTCGAGCGGCGATTGCGCCGCTTTTTGCATTTTCGGCGATTCGGGGAAGGCGGCCGGCGATCGGCCCCGCCAGGGATCGCGCCAGGTTATTCAGAGGGCGTTTCGCGATGGCCAAGCCGACCACGGTCAAGATCAAGCTCGTCAGCACGGCCGACACCGGCTTCTTCTATGTCACCAAGAAGAATCCGCGCACCAAGACCGAGAAGCTGAGCTTCAGCAAATACGACCCGATCGCGCGCAAGCACGTCGAGTTCAAGGAAGCCAAGATCAAGTGATCCGCCGGCGGGCATGACGCCCGCCGACACGCCGGACGCTTCAGGATCGCGTGCCGATGCGAATCGGCGCGCGATTTTTTGCGTGCGCGGCATCCTTTTATCTCGGGGGAGAGGGCGACTTGCGCCCACTTGCGACGCGAAGATCGCTGGACCGAAGCTGAGACGGTATCAATTCTGGGCAGATTATACCGCGCCGCTTCCGGGCAACGGATACTGAGCGCCCATTGCTTTCGCGGCCTCCATCGTCGAGAGATAGCCCATGTCCGCCACTGAAGCTGTTTGGGCTTTAACTCCCCTCATTGCAGCGCTTGTTGCTTTGCTGGCATTCTCGCGGAATCGCGATCGTACGGCCGATTATGTTGAATGCCAAGCAGCCAAAGCAGAACTTCCCGGTTGGGTGAAGCTGGTCGAGCTGCTTAACATGACTGCTTTCTGCGCCATTTTTTCAATCCGCCGTTTGGGTCGTGCTTGGAATTGGTGGGATTGTAATGCCTCTGGCGTTTCTAGCTGCCAATCTGCTCAGTTGGATCGTCGCACCTCTCGGGCAAGCAAACGAAAGGGCTTTCCGAGGCCTCCAGGTTTCGTTCAGAACCCTCAATTCGGGGCTTATCAGGTTTGCGTGCATTTCGGTCCCACTTGGCGCTGTTGCGCTATGTATCGCGGCAATTGAGCCGTGGGCACGCTAGACAGGGAATGTTGCTGATAAGGGAAGCGGGATCCCGCTTGCGCCGGAATGACGGGGAGGGGATTACGCGCCCTCAGCCCCTCCCGTCCCCGCCTCCAACGCCTCGATCGCTTCGATGAAGCGCATCACCGAGATCGGTTTGGAGATGTAGCCCGAGGCTCCCGCCGCCCGCGCGCGGTCCTCGTCCTCGGGGGAGGCGTAGGCGGTGACGGCGAGGATGGGAACGTGGGCGAGCGTCTCGTCCGCCTTCATCGCGGCGATCAGTTCCAGCCCGCTGACGTGCGGCAACTGGATGTCCATGACGATCAGATCGGGCCGGACCTCACGCGCGCGCGCGATCGCCTCGCCGCCGTCGGCGACGGGCGTGGGCTCGTAGCCGTGGACCTCCAAAAGGTCACAGAACAGCTTGAGATTGAGTTCGTTGTCCTCGACAACGAGCACCTTGCCCGGCAAAACGTGCCTTTCCCGCGAACCTTGAGCAGTGGAGATAGGCGATGCGAGCGGCCGAGACAAACCCGCCCGACGCAACCGCGCTGGCGCTCGCCGCGCTCGCCTGGACGCTGGAGGACAGCGAACGCGCGCGGCGGCTGCTGGCGCTGACCGGGCTCGACGCCGAAGGGCTGCGCCTGAACGCCGCCGATCCCGCCCTGCTCGCGGCCGTGATCGGCTTCCTCGCCGCTCACGAGCCCGATCTCATCGCCTGCGCCGAGGCGCTGGACGTCGCCGCGCAAGAGTTGATCGCGGCGCAGAAGGAGCTGGAAGCGTGAGCCGTCCGCTGCTGATTTCCGATTGCGACGAGGTGCTGCTGCACATGGTGCGGCATTTCCGGGATTGGCTGGACGAGACGCACGGCATCGATTTCGCCATTCACCAGGAGGATTGGGGCGAGGCGCTGGTGCGGCGGGGGACCGGCGAAGTGGTGCCGGCCGAGCAGGTCTGGCCCTATCTCGACTCCTTCTTCGATACAGAGATGCGGCGGCAGACGCTGGTTCCGGGCGCGCTCGACGCGCTGGAGCGGATCGACGACCAGGCGGACATCGTGATCCTCACCAATCTCGGCGATCATCGTCAGGCCCCCCGCATGGAGCAGCTCGCCCGCCACAGCATCCGCCACCGGGTCGAGTGCAATCAGGGCGGCAAGGGCCGGCGGCTGGCGGAGCTGATCGCCGAATATCGGCCGAGCGTGACGGTGTTCGTCGATGATCTCGCGCACCAGCATGCTTCGGTGGCGAAGGCCGCGCCCGAGGCGTGGCGGCTGCACATGATCGCCGAGCCGCTCGTCGCCGCACGTCGAGGCAAGGCGCCCGCCGCGCACGCCCGGATCGACGACTGGAGCGAAGCCGCCGATTGGATCCTCGACCGCTTCGCCCAAGGCCCCGCTCCGGCCTTGACCGGGCCCGCGGGCGCGGCCTAGGCGACGAGGCATGAACATCGACGCGCGCCTCGCCGAGCTCGGCCTCACCCTTCCCGCCGCCGCCGCGCCGGTCGCGGCCTATGTGCCCGCGGTCGAGGCGGGCGGGCTGCTGCATGTCTCCGGCCAGCTCCCTTTCGATGAGGCGGGCAAGCTGATGACAGGCCGCCTCAACGGCCCGGACGATATCGCGCGCGGGCAGGAGGCGGCGAAGCGGTGCGCGCTGATGCTGGTGGCGCAGATCAAGGCCGCGCTCGGCGGCTCGCTCGATCGGGTCGAGCGGATCGTCAAGCTCGGCGCGTTCGTGGCGTCCGCGCCCGATTTCACCGATCAGCCCAAGGTCGCCAACGGCGCGTCCGAGCTGATGGTAGCGCTGTTCGGCGAGGCGGGGCGGCACGCCCGCTCCGCGGTGGCGACGCCGGTGCTGCCGCTCGACGCGGCGGTGGAAGTGGATGCAATCGTCGCCGTTCGCGGCGCTTGACGCGCGGCTGGCGCCGGCCCCAGAGCCGCGCCGGATCGCCTTCTTCTCCTATACCAGCGATTTCGCGCATCGCGGCCTGTGGGGGCCGGGCGCGCCCGAGAACAGCCTCGCCGCCGCGGCCGCCGCGATCCGCGAGGGCCACGGCATCGAATGCGACGTGCGGCTGAGCCGCGACGGCACGCCCCATGTCATCCATGACGCCGACGCCCGGCGCCTGTGCGGCGATCCGCGCCGGATCGATCATATGAGCGATGCGGAGATCGCCGCGCTCCGCCTTTCCGCCACCGAGGAGCGCGTTCCCACCCTGGCGAGTCTGCTCGCACTGATCGCCGGGCGCGCGCCGCTGCTGATCGAGATCAAGACCGACACCCGCGCTCACGTCGCCATCTGCCTCGCGGTGCGCCGCGCAATCGAAGGCTATCGCGGGCCGGTGGCGGTGATGGGCTTCAACCCGGAGGTTTCGCGCTGGTTCGGCATCCACGCGTCGCGCGTGCCGCATGGGCTGGTGATGAGCGAATATCGCGATCGGCCGATCCGGGACGCGATCCGCCGCCGCCTTGCGGTTTGGCGGGCGAGACCCGATTTCCTGGCCTATGACGTGCGTTATCTTGCCTCCCCGCTTCCGACCGCGCTCCACCGCAAGGGGCTGCCGCTGGTGACGTGGACGGTGCGGACCGAGGCCGATCGCCGGCGCGCGGCGCGCTCAGACGCGATCCCGACCTTCGAGCGCGCGCCCGCTCGATGAGCGGGCCGATCATGGCGCGCATCGCCGGCGGCGTCGACGCGTTCGGCGCGGAGGAGTGGGACGCCTGCGCCGGCGCGGACAATCCCTTCGTCAGCCACGCCTTCCTTTCCGCGCTGGAGGACTCGGGCAGCGCCACGGCGCGCGCGGGCTGGCAGCCGGTGCCGATCGCGGTGGACGGGGCGGACGGCAGGCCCGCCGGCATTCTCCCCGCCTACGCCAAGAGCCACAGCCAGGGCGAATATGTGTTCGATCACGCCTGGGCGGACGCGTGGGAGCGGGCGGGGGGCAGCTATTATCCCAAGCTCCAGATCGCGGTGCCCTTCACGCCGGTTCCGGGGCCGCGCCTGCTGCTGCGCGACGAGGCGGCCGCGCCCGCGCTGATCGCTGCGGCGGAAGCGGTGGTCAAGGAGCATGATCTCTCGTCTGCCCACGCCACCTTCATCGCGCCCGGGCAGGTGGCGCTGTTCGAGGCGGCGGGCTGGCTGATCCGCATCGGTAGCCAGTTCCATTGGCGCAATGACGGCTATCGCGACTTCGCCGATTTCCTAGCGGCCCTGTCCTCGCGCAAGCGCAAGGCGATCGTGAAGGAGCGCGCGGCAGCGCAGGCCGGGGTGGAGATCCGCGCGCTTTCGGGCGAGGCGATCGGGGAGGCGGAGTGGGACGCCTTCTGGCGCTTCTATCAGGACACCGGCAGCCGCAAATGGGGCCGGCCCTATCTCACCCGGCGCTTCTTCACCCTGTTGGGCGAACGGATGGGGGAGAAGGTGCTGCTGATCCTCGCCTACCGGCAAGGGCGGCCGATTGCGGGCGCGCTCAACCTGATCGGCGCGGAGGCGCTCTACGGGCGCTATTGGGGCTGCACCGAGGATGTGCCCTTCCTCCATTTCGAGCTCTGCTATTATCAGGCGATCGAGCAGGCGATCGCGCGCGGCCTCGCCCGCGTCGAGGCGGGCGCGCAGGGCGAGCACAAGCTGGCGCGCGGTTATCGGCCCGTGCCGACTTATTCAGCGCACTTCATACCCCACCCGGCGTTCCGCCGTGCGATCGAGGATTTTCTTCTGCGCGAGCGCGCCGCAGTGGAGCAGGAGATCGCGATTCTGGAGGAAATGGCGCCGTTCAGGAAGGAGGGTTAGTCCTCTCCCCTGAAGGGGAGGGGGCGAGAGAAGCGAGCGGAACCTCGGGCTGCGCCCTCGCCCCTCACCCCAACCTTCTCCCGCAAGCGGGAGAGGGAGTTTTACGCTGCCCGGCGCTGGTTCAGCGCGAGCCAGGCGCGGGCCTGGCGCTGGGCTTCGACGATTTCGCGCGCGGTCATCTCCTCGGCGATCTCGGCGCGCATCTCTTGCGCTTCGGCCGAGCCCGAGAGCGCGGCGAGGTTGAACCATTTATGCGCCGCGATCAGGTCGATGCCCTGCCCGTCCATGCCGGTCGAGCAGGCGATGCCGAGGTCGAACAGGGCGGCGGCGTTCCCCGCGGCCGCTTCGGCGAGACGACTCTCGATCAGCAGCCGGGCGGATTTGAGGCTCGTAGCCATAAGCGAAAATCCCCTCTTGTGAGAGGGACATTCGCAAGCGTTGCCGAAAAAATGGTTAACGCCATGATCAGCGATCCCTCTCCCCTTCCGGGAGTGGAGGAATGATCGGCAGATTGTCGATCAGCCGCGCCGGCCCCATCCGCGCCGCCGCCAGCAGGCGGGCGGGGGTTTCGCCCAGGCGGTCGATCGGCTGAAGGGTGGCGGCGTCACGCAGGCTCACATAATCGATGTCGGTGAAGCCCGCCTCGGCGAGCCGGGCGGTCGCCGCCGCCAGCGCGGCTTGCGCCGGCTCGCCGCGCGCGATCGCCGTCGCCGCCTCGCCCAGCGCGCGGGGAAGCGCGCGGGCCGCAACCGTTTCCTCCTCGGACAGATAAGCGTTGCGCGAGGAGAGGGCGAGGCCGGCGTCGTCCCGCACGATCGGCACGCCCGCGATCTCCATCGGCAGATCGAGATCCGCCGCCATCCGGCGGATGACGCTGAGCTGCTGCCAGTCCTTCTCCCCGAACAGCGCGATATCCGGCGCGACCTGGTTGAGGAGCTTCAGCACCACCGTCGCCACGCCGTCGAAATGCCCGGGCCGGGATGCGCCTTCCAGCACCTCCGACACGCCGGAGACCGAAACATTGGTGGCGAAGCCTTCGGGATACATGGTCTCGGCCGCGGGCGCCCACAGGATCGCGCAGCCCGCCTCCTCCAGCATCCGCGCATCGGCGCGCTCGCGGCGGGGATATTGGGCCAGATCCTCGTTCGGCCCGAACTGCTTGGGGTTCACGAAGATCGAGGCCACCACTGCGTCGGCGCGCCGTAAGCCTTCCTCCACCAGCGCCATATGGCCGGCGTGGAGCGCGCCCATCGTCGGCACGAGCGCGATTCGCCTGGCCTCGGCGCGAAGCGCGGCGACGGCTTCGCGTAAGGGAGCAAGCTCACGGATGATTTGCACGGGTGAAGGGCCTCCGATATGGCTGGGGCGGGTTCTCTGCGTCGTCACCGGGGCCAAATCAAGGCGACGCGGGATCATGAACAGGGTGGCTTCGAGGTTTATGACCGCACGCGCGCACTTCATCGTCTTCGCCAATGAAAAGGGCGGGACCGGCAAATCCACCACCGCCGTGCATGTCGCGGTGGCGCTGGCGGCGCAGGGCCGGCGGGTGGCGACGATCGACCTCGATACGCGCCAGAAAACGGTGGTGCGCTATCTGGAGAATCGGGCCGCCACCGCGCGCCGCGAAGGCGTCGATCTCGCCACGCCCCGATTCGAGGTGTTCGATCCGGCGAAAGATGCGGCGATCGAGCGGCGGCTGGATGCGCTGGCCGAAGACGCCGAGTTCGTGGTGGTCGACACGCCGGGCCGCGATGATCCCTACGCCATGAAAGCGGTGGCGCGCGCCGACACGCTCGTCACCCCCATCAACGACAGCTTCATCGATCTCGATCTGATCGGCCAGGTCGATCCCGACACTTATCGGATCAAGCGTCCGAGCTTCTATGCCGAGGTGGTGTGGGACGCGCGCAAGGTCCGCGCCAAGACGGACGGCGGCACGGTCGATTGGGTGGTGCTCCGGAATCGCCTCCAGCATCTCGAGGCCAAGAATATGCGGCGCGTCGGCGCGGCGGTGGACGAACTTTCCAAGCGCGTCGGCTTCCGGGTGATTCCGGGCCTGGGCGAGCGCGTTATCTATCGCGAGCTTTTCCCCAAGGGGCTGACCCTGCTCGACCTCGGCGCGATCAAGGAGGCGGGGCTCTCCCATGTCGCGGCGCGGCAAGAGCTGCGCGAGATGGTCTCGGGCCTCCAGCTTCCCGAGCCCGCCGATCTCTTCAACCGCGAGCGCGTCGCCGCCGCATGAAGTTTCTTCTGGCGCTCGCCGTCATCGCCGCGATCTGGTGGTTCGGGCAGCGCCGCCGCCCGGCGATGAGCGCGGCCGAGGCGCGCCGCCTGCTCGAAGTGCCGCGCGACGCCGACGAGGCCAGCATTCGCGCCGCGCACCGTCGCCTGATCCAGCGCGTCCATCCGGACGCCGGCGGCTCGGCCGCGCTCGCCGCACGGGTGAACGCCGCGCGCGACATTCTCGTTTCGGAATTGAACCGGAAGCGGGGATAAGCGTCTCCCTCCCGGCGCACCCATTCAGGAGACAATCACATGAGCCACCGCTTCGACCCGACCTCGCTTCGCGAATATGACATACGCGGGATCGTCGGGAAGACGCTGGGGCCGAAGGACGCTTTCGCGGTAGGGCGCGGCTTCGCGACACGCGTGCGGCGCGCGGGTGGCACGCGGGTCGCGGTCGGCTATGACGGGCGCACCCACTCGCCCCTGCTCGAAGCCGCGCTGATCGAGGGGATGACCAAATCGGGCGTCGACGTCGTCCGCATAGGTCTGGGGCCGACGCCGATGCTCTATTACGCCGAAGCGACGATGGAGGTGGACGCCGGCGTCCAGATCACCGGCAGCCACAACCCGGCCGATTACAACGGCTTCAAGATGGTGCTCCAGCACCGTCCTTTTTTCGGCGAGGACATCCAGACGCTCGGCCGCATGGCCGAGCAGGAGGATTGGGACGACGGCGAAGGGACCATCACCAACGCCGACATCATGGACGATTATGTCGGGCGTCTGATGGCGGGCTATGCAGGCGGCGCGTTCCGCATCGGTTGGGACGCCGGCAACGGCGCGGCCGGGCCGGTGGTCGAGAAGCTGGTGAAGCTGCTGCCGGGCGAGCATCATACGCTCTACACCGAGGTGGACGGCACTTTCCCGCACCATCATCCCGATCCCACCGAGGAGAAGAACCTCGCCGATCTCAAGCGCCTCGTGAAGGAGAAGGGGCTCGATTTCGGCCTCGCCTTCGACGGCGACGGCGATCGCATCGGCGCGGTGGACGGCGAGGGCCGGGTCGTGTGGGGCGATCAGCTTCTCGCCATCCTCGCCGAGCCGGTGCTGCGCGAGGAGCCGGGCGCGACGATCATCGCCGACGTGAAGGCCAGCCAGGCGCTCTACGATCGCATCGCCGAGCTGGGCGGCATGCCTTGCATGTGGAAGACCGGCCACAGCCTCATCAAGACCAAGATGAAGGAAACCGGCGCGCCGCTCGCCGGCGAGATGAGCGGGCATATTTTTTTCGCGCATGACTATTACGGCTTCGACGACGCGCTCTACGCCGCCGTGCGGCTGATCCGCGCCGTGCGGCTGCTGGGCGGCTCGCTGACCGCGATCAAGTCGGCGATGCCGGCGATGGTCAACACGCCGGAGCTGCGCTTCCAGTCCTCCGAGGCGCGCAAGTTCGAGGTGGTGGACGAGGTGCTCCAACGGCTGGAAGCGCAGGGCGCGGACGTGAACCGCACCGATGGCGCGCGGGTCAACACGCCGGACGGCTGGTGGCTGCTACGCGCTTCCAACACGCAGGACGTGCTCGTCGCGCGCGCCGAGGCGAAGGACCAGGCCGGGCTCGACCGGCTGATCGCCCAGATCAACGATCAGCTCGCCCAAAGCGGCGTCGAGCCGGTGCTGGCGGCGGGTCACTAGCGGCCGCGCGGGTGGCCGCGTCGGGGCATCGCAGGGCGCTCGATCGCTTCCGGCGGCTGAGGGCGCTGAGCCGCGCCGCCGGTAAGGCGCTCCCCGGCCGCACCCGCATCGAGCATGGGCTCGCCCATGCCGCGCTGGCGACGGCGGCGGCCCTGGTCGCCTATGTTCCCACCCATGCGCTGGGGCTGAAGGAAGGTTTCTGGGCAGCGATCACCGCGCTGGTGGTGGTGCAGACCGAGTTCGCCGCGGTGCGCTCCACCGCCCGGGACCAGTTGCTCGGCGCGGTGATCGGCGGCGTGGTCGGCGCGGCGGCGGCGATGCTGCTGATGCCTTCGCTGGCCCGCTACGCCGCGGCGGTGGCGGGATCTATCCTTCTCGCCTGGATCTGCAATGTCGCCTCCTCCGCCCGGCTCTCGGCGGTGACGGTGACGATCATCCTGCTGGTGCCGCACCAGAACAGCGCCGGGCAGATGATGATCGCGCGGCTGAGCGAAGTCGGCTGGGGGATCGTCGCCGGGATCGGCGTCACCTGGCCCGCGCTCGCCCTCTCCCGCCGCAAGCGGCGCGCCGAGGGAAAGCAATAGGGCGGCCGCTCCATTCGAAGCAGCCGCCCGTGATCGTCAGTCGTGACGCCAGTTGTGCTTGGTGCGATGGATGCGGTGGCTGGCGCGGTTCTCGCGATGGCGCAGGATCTGGCGGTCGCGCCAGGTCAGATGGCCGCCGTGCCGCGCGCGCATCGCATATTCCTCGTGCCGGATCGAACGCTGCTGGCGCTCGTCCCGGCGCGCCTCGCGCGGGGTCAGGCGGCCGCTGGCGACGCCCTGCTCGATCCGATGCTGCTGGTTGGCATGGCGCTGATCGACACTCTGCGCATTCGCGGCGGCGGCGATACCCATCGCGGCGGCGGCGGCGATCAAGAGCTTGAACGAACGGATCATCTTTCACTCCTTCAACAGGCGGCCGGCTTCTTCCGGCGATCGCCTTGGGCGGATCGGCGCCACTCCCAACGCCAAAGCCGTCGATCCAGGCCGGCTTCAACGCACGCCATCCTAAACCGATGCGCTGAACCGCACAGGAATATCGTTTGCAGCTTCCGTTCAGCGTGAGACTGGCCCCGCCCGCCGCGCCGGGCTAGCCTCCATTTCGGCGAAGCGGGGGAAAGGCGATGCGCACGTCGCGGATGGAAGCGTTCACCGACGGAGTGGTGGCGATCGCCATCACCATCATGGTGCTGGAGCTGCATGTGCCGGAAAGCGCCGATCCGCGCGTTCTGCTGGCGGCGGCCCCGCTGTTCCTCGCCTATGTGCTCGCCTACATCAATATCGGGCTCTACTGGAACAATCACCATCACCTGCTCCAGGCCGCCGAGCATATCGACGGACGAGCGTTATGGGCCAACCTGTTCCTGCTGTTCTGGATCACGCTGGTGCCGTTCGTGATCCGCTGGATCGATCAGGCGGGGGTGCTCGCGCCCGCCCCGGTCGCCGCCTACGGCATCGTGCTGGGGTTGGCGGCGGCCGGCTATATGTGGCTCACCAAGGCGATCATCACCATCAACGGCGGCAGGGATTCCACGGTGGCGCGCGCCGTAGGGCAGGACTGGAAGGGCTGGATGTCTCTCATCGGCTATGCCGCGGCGGTGCCGATCGCCTTCGTCGCTTCCTGGCTTTCGATCGCCATCTATGTGGTGATCGCCGCCGCCTGGTTCATTCCCGATCGGCGGATCGAGCGGCGCGTGGCCCGCGATCAATCATCCTCGTCCTCATAGCCGACGAGATCGAGCGCGCAGGCCTTGATCTGGCGGGTGAGGCACCAGTGGACCAACGCATCCTCGCGCCCGTGCGTCACCCACACCTCGGCGGGGCCGAGCTCGGCGATGGTGGCGGTGAGCTCGTCCCAGTCGGCATGATCGGAGATGGTGAGCGGCAGCTCGACATTGCGCTGGCGGGCGCGCTGGCGGATGCGCATCCAGCCCGAGGCCATCGCCGTGATCGGATCGGGCAGCCGCCGCGACCAGCGATCGTTGAGCGCCGAGGGCGGGCAGAGCACGATCGCGCCCTTCAGTTCCTCTCGGCTCGCCCCGGTGGCGGGGCGCAGTTCGCCCAGCGCGACACCGAAGCTCTCGTACAGCGCACACAGCCGTTCGAGTGCGCCGTGGAGAAAGATCGGCGCTTCATGGCCGCGCAGGCGAAGCTCCGCGATCAGCCGCTGCGCCTTGCCGAGCGCATAGGCACCGACCAGCACGCAGCGATCCGGATTGGCGTGGAGCGCCTCGAGCAGCCGGTCCACCTCCGCGCCGGTGTCCGGGTGACGGAAGACGGGGAGGCCGAAGGTCGCTTCGGTGATGAAAATATCGCACGGCACCGGCTCGAAGCAGGCGCAGGTCGGGTCCGCGCGGCGCTTGTAATCGCCGGAGACGACGGCGCGCTCGCCCCCATGCTCCAGCACGATCTGGGCGGAGCCGAGCACATGGCCGGCGGGCGCGAAGCGGATGGTGACGCCGTCCAGCCGGATGGCCTCGCCATAGCCGATCGCCTGGCCCCTCTGCGGCCCGTAGCGGCTTTCCATGATAGCCAGCGTCTCGGGCGTGGCGAGCACCGCCCCATGTCCGCCGCGCGCATGATCGGCATGGCCGTGGGTGATGAGCGCGCGCGGCTTTGGGGCCGAGGGATCGATCCATGCGTCGGCGGCGGGCAGATAGATGCCCTCGGGCCGAGCTTCGATCCAGGAGCCGAGACGCGCCATGCCGGTTATATGGGCGAGATGAGGAGCAGTTCCAAAAATCCTCCCCGAGCTTGCTCGGGGAGGGGGACCATGCGCAGCATGGTGGAGGGGCCGGCGGAGCCGGCGGGCTGCACCCGCCACCCCTCCACCGCCTTCGGCGGTTCCCCTCCCCAAACAAGCTTGGGGAGGATCGGGGCATGATGCTCCCCCCTCCCCTCGCCGACTGGTTCGCCGCGCGGGGGTGGACACCGCGGCCTTATCAGCTCGCGATGCTGGAGGCGGCGGGGGCGGGGCGGAGCGCGTTGCTGGTGGCGCCGACCGGGGCCGGGAAGACGCTCGCCGGCTTCCTGCCGAGCCTCGCCGAACTGATCGAGCGGCCGAACGAAGGACTGCACACCCTCTACGTCTCGCCCCTGAAGGCCTTGGCGGTGGACGTGCAACGCAATCTGCTCGAACCCATCGCCGAGATGGGCCTGCCGATCCGTGTCGAGACCCGCACCGGCGACACGCCGTCTGACCGCAAGGCCCGGCAGCGGACGCGGCCGCCGCAGATGCTGCTGACCACGCCCGAGTCCTTGAGCCTGCTCCTCTCCTACCCCGATTCGGCGGAGCTGTTCGCGGGGCTCAGGCGGGTGATCATCGATGAGGTGCACGCCTTCGCCCCCACCAAGCGCGGCGATCTGCTCGCGCTCGGCCTCGCCCGCCTGCAACGGCTCGCGCCGGAGATGCGCCAGATGCGCCGCGTGGCGCTGTCGGCCACCGTCGCCGATCCGGATCTCTACCGCGCCTGGCTGTCGGGCGACGGCGACATCGAGTCCGTCGCGCTGATCGAAGGCGAGCCGGGGGCGGAGCCGGATATCGCGATCATGCTGCCGGAGGGCCGCATCCCCTGGGCCGGTCATTCCGGCCGCTACGCCGCCGCGCAGGTGATGGCGGAAATCGCGGCGCACCGCACCAGCATCATCTTCTGCAACACGCGCAGCCTCGCCGAGCTGATCTTCCAGGATCTCTGGGCGGTGAACGAAAAGCATCTGCCGATCGGCATCCACCATGGCAGCCTCGATATCGAGGCGCGGCGCAAGGTGGAGCGGGCGATGGCGGAGGGACGGCTGCGCGCGCTGGTCGCCACCTCCAGCCTCGATCTCGGCGTGGACTGGGGCGATGTCGATCTCGTCATCCAGATGGGCGCCCCCAAGGGCTCCTCGCGCCTGCTCCAGCGGATCGGCCGCGCCAACCACCGGCTCGACGAGCCTTCCAAGGCGATGGTCGTGCCCGGCAACCGCTTCGAATATCTGGAGGCGCGCGCGGCGGTGGACGCGATTGCGGCTGGCGAGCGCGATCCGGACCTGTTCCGCCCCGGCGCGCTCGACGTGCTCGCCCAGCATCTGATGGCCTGCGCCGCGGCCGCCCCCTTCACAGCCGACGCTATGCTCGCCGAGGTGCGCGAGGCCGCGCCCTATGCGACGCTGGACGCCGAGACCTTTGATCGCGTGCTCCAGTTCATCGCCACCGGCGGCTATGCGCTCCGGGCTTACGACAAATATAAGCGGCTGACGCAGGGGCCTGACGGGCTGTGGCGCGTCTCCCACCCGCGCTTCGTGACGCAGCATCGGCTGAACGCGGGCATCATCGTCGAAGCGCCGATGCTCCATGTGCGCTTCCGCAACGGCCGTTCGCTGGGCCGCGTCGAGGAGGGTTTCGCGGCCACGCTCGCGCCGGGCGACACCTTCTTCTTCTCCGGCCTCAGCCTGGAGGTGGAGGGGGTGAAGGGCGAGGATCTCCTCGTCCGCGCCACCTCGCGGCCCGCGCGCATCCCCACCTACGGCGGCGCGAAGATGCCGATCTCTACCAATCTGGCGGATCGGGTGCGCGGTTTCCTGCACGATCCCGCGCAATGGCCGCGCTTCCCCGATGATGTGCGCGAATGGCTGGAGATGCAGCGGCTGCGCTCCGTCCTGCCCGCGCCGGAGCGGCTGCTGGTCGAAACCTTCCCGCGCGAGAGCCGGCATTACATGGTGGTTTACGGGTTCGAGGGCTGGAATGCGCACCAGTCGCTCGGCATGCTGCTCACCCGGCGGATGGACGCGGCGGGGTTGCAGCCGCTCGGCTTCGTCGCCTCGGATTATGCGATTGCCACCTATTCGCTGAAACCCATCGCCGATCCCCGTCCGCTCTTCTCGCCGGACCTGCTGGAGCGCGAGTTCGTCGAATGGGTGCAGCAATCCTCGCTGCTCAAGCGCGCCTTCCGCGAGGTGGCGGTGATCGGAGGACTGGTCGAGCGCCAGCATCCCGGCAAGCGCAAGACCGGGCGGCAGGTCACCTTCTCGACCGATCTCATCTATGACGTGCTCAGGCGCTATGAACCCGGCCATCTGCTGCTCGAAGCGGCCTGGGCGGACGCGAAAGCCAAGATGACGGACCTCGGCCGTCTCGCCCATCTGCTCGAGCCCGAACGGATTGACCACGTCGCTCTGCCCCGAGTCTCGCCGCTCGCCGTTCCCGTGCTGGTGCTGATCGGGCGGGAGCGGGTCGCCGCCGGATCAGCGGAGGAAGCTCTGCTCGTCGAAGCTGAGGCACTGGTCGCCGACGCAATGGCGCGTGAAGGCCCGGCGTTAACCTCCTCCTGACGCCATGGGCGTAACGATGCGACTCGTTCGGGGAGCGAACCGAGCGGGGTAGCGTAATGAAGGCGTGGGGCATCACGCTGGCCCTCGCGGCGATGGTGATCGCCGCGCCGGCGCTGGCGCAGGACGGGGACGACGGCCGGATCGGCCCGGGGCTCGAATGCGTGCCCTTCGCGCGCCAGATGTCCGGCATTCAGATTCACGGCGACGCCTGGACCTGGTGGAGTCAGGCGCAGGGCAAATATCAGGAAGGCAGCACGCCGAGAGTCGGCGCGGTGCTGGTGTTCCGCCCGCACGGCGCGATGGCACGCGGCCATGTCGCGGTGGTGAGCCGCATCGTTTCCCCGCGCATCATCATGGTGACGCACGCCAACTGGTCCCGCATCGGCGGGGTGCGCGGGCAGATCGAGCGCGACGTGACGATCGTCGACGTCTCAGCCGATAACGACTGGAGCGACGTACGGGTGTGGTGGGATGCGAGCCAGGGGCTCGGCACTACCACCTATCCGGTTTACGGCTTCATCTACGAAACCCCCGCCGCGCCCGGCATTCAGGTCGCCCAGCCCAGCCCCAATCTCTCCGGCCCCTCGCCGGATATCGTCGGCGCGGTGATCGACTCGCTGGGATAGGCCGCCCGTTCCAGGCAAGCCGCTTGCGCGGGCCCGGACGCGCGCTATAGCGCGGCTATGGTTCGCCTTTCGTTCGCCGGAGCCGAGTTCCGGGCGCTCACCCCCGGCGCGCTGCACTGGCCGGTGCGCGCGGCGCTGCTGGTCGCCGACTTGCATCTGGAGAAAGCGAGCTTCTTCGCCCGCGCAGGACAGATGCTGCCGCCCTATGACTCGGCCGCGACCCTGGCCGAGCTCGGCCGGTTGATCGAGGCGACCGAAGCCCGCGAGATCTGGTGCCTGGGAGACAGTTTCCACGACGCCGAAGGCTGCGAACGGCTCGATGCGGAGATTCAGGCCCGGCTGCGCGCGCTCACCGCCGCGACGCGTTGGACCTGGATCGCGGGCAACCACGACATCGCGGCGGCGGGCCTCGCCGATCATTGCGGCGGGAGGGTGCTGGCCGAGGCGGAGGTGGACGGCTTGCTGCTCCGTCACGAAGCCGATCCCGCCGATCCGCGCCCGGAGCTTTCGGGGCATTTCCACCCCAGGCTGCGCCTTACGCTGCGCGGCCGCAGCGTCGCCCGGCGCTGCTTCGTGGCGAGCGCCACCAAGCTGATCCTGCCCGCCTTCGGCGCCTTCACCGGCGGCCTCGACGCCGCCAGCCCGGCGATCGCCCGCGCGCTGGCCCATCAGCCCGCCCAGGCTCTGGTGGCGCTGGAGGATCGCCTGCTCCGCTTCCCGATCGCGGCTTGATTCCATTCCGACAATGCTCCTGCGAAAGCAGGAGCTCAGGGTCACGAAGGACGTCGCTGAAGCTCCGGGCTCTTACTTTCGCAGGAGCACAAGGGCGGAATCAGCCGCCCAGCACCCAGAAAATCAGCAGCGCGATCAGGCCGATGAGCGCGATGATACCCTGAACAGGCCGCAGCCGCGCGAAATGGGCGGGGGCATGCCCGTCCAACGCGGCGGCGCGATCGAGCAGGCCCATGCTCGCATAGCCGATGATCAGCAGGATCAGGGCTTCGAACGGGGTGGGGACGACCAGGGCGGCCGCCCCCAGCACGAACAGCCACAGCATTGCCGCGAGATCCTGAAGCCGCGCCCCGCCGGGCGTTTCGAAGCTGAGGCCGCGCCGCACCCCGCCGATGAAGATCAGGATGATCGCCCCCCAGCCGATGCCGAGCCAGATCGCCGCGAGCGGCCATGGTTCGGGCAAGGTCCAGGCGAGCAGCGCGGCCAGCGGAAGCGGCAGCATCGCGCCGATGCCGAGCACGACGCTGGCGCTCGGCGGGCGCGGATCGCCGTAATTCCCTGATCCGAGCGCCATGCTGCTACTCCATTGTGGAAGAAACGCGGCCAACGCGCGGACTTCTCCGAACGATCCGCCGTCAGGCCCGGTAGAGCGCGGGATAGAGGCGTTTCAACGCCGCCACCTTCGGCGCGTCGTTGATCAGGATGTAGGGATTGCGCGGGTGCCGGGCCATGAAATGCTGGTGCGCGGCCTCGGCCGGATAGAAGCCCTGCGCCTGCTCGATTCGGGTCACGATCGGCCGTTTCCAGACATGCGCCTTGGAAAGCTGGGCAAGATAGGCGCGCGCCACCCGTGCCTGGGCGGGAGTCTGGGGGAAGAGGGCGGTGCGGTATTGCGGGCCGCTGTCCGGCCCCTGCCGGTTGAGCTCGGTGGGATCGGCGATCACCGAGAAATAGATGCGCAGCAGCGTCGCGTAGCTGACCCGATGCGGATCGAACACCACCCTGACCGATTCGGCATGGCCGGTATCGCCAGTTGAAACCTGGTCATAATGCGCGGTCGCCGCCTTGCCGCCGGCATAGCCGGAGGTGGCGCTGACGACGCCCTTCACATGATCGAACACGCCCTCCACGCCCCAGAAGCAGCCGCCCGCGAAGATCGCCGTCTCGCGACCGGCGGACACGGGAATGGTGAGCGCGGGCGGCGGAGCCTTCACCGCCTGCTCGGCGGCCTGGCCGGAGGTGCGGGCCGCGAACAGGCCGATCGCGGCGAGAAAAGCGGCGGCGCAGAAGGTGGACGTGCGCATGGCGCGGCTCCGAAGCGGCTACCCCCGAAGTTACGTGGGGCGGCCGCGCCCGGATGCAAGCTCAGGCGAGCGCGGCGCAGGCCTCCGCGATGCGGTCGCAGGCCTGGGCGAGCAACTCGTCCGACGTGGCGTAGCTGACCCGGAAGGCGGGCGAGAGGCCGAACGCGCCGCCATGCACCGCCGCCACCCGGCCGGCGTCGAGCAGATAGCCGACCAGCGCCTCGTCGCTGTCGATGACATGGCCCGAAGGCGTCGTTTTGCCGATCAGGCCGGAAACGTCGGGATAGACGTAGAACGCCCCCTCCGGCCGGGGGCAGACGATGCCGGGAATCCCGTTCAGCCGCTCGACCACCAGATCGCGGCGGCGCTGGAAGGCGGCCGCGCGCTCCTTCAGGAAATCCTGCTGGCCCGACAGCGCCGCGGTCGCCGCCGCCTGCGCGATCGCGCTGGGGTTGGAGGTGGATTGCGACTGGAGCTTGGCCATCGCCTTGATGAGCCAGCTCGGCCCGCCCGCGAAGCCGATCCGCCAGCCGGTCATCGCATAGGCCTTGGAGCAGCCGTTGACGGTCAGCACCCGCTCGTAGAGCGCGGGGCAGACCTGGGCGATGGTGGCGAACTCGAAGCCGTCATAGACGATATGCTCGTACATATCGTCGGCCAGCACCATGACCTGCTCGTGCCGCTCGATCACCTCGCCCAGCGCCTTCAGCTCCTCGGCCGAATAGGCCGCGCCGGTGGGGTTGGAGGGGGAGTTGAGGATCACCCAGCGCGTTTTCTCGGTGATCGCCGCCTCGAGCTGCTCGGGCTTGAGCTTATAGGCCTGGTCGGAGCCTGCCTTGACGATCACCGGCGTGGCCCCGGTGAAGGCGACGATATCGGGGTAGCTCACCCAGTATGGCGCGGGGATGACCACCTCGTCGCCCGGATCGAGCGTCGCGACCAGCGCGTTGAACAAGGTGTGCTTGCCGCCGACGTTCACGCTGATCTGGTTGGCCTCGTAGGAAAGCCCGTTGTCGCGGCGGAACTTCTCCGCGATCGCGGCCTTCAATTCGGCCGTGCCGTCGACATTGGTGTATTTGGTCTTGCCCGCGCGGATCGCCTCGATCGCCGCTTCCTTGACGAAATCGGGCGTGTCGAAATCGGGTTCGCCGGCAGCCAGCCCGATCACGTCCACCCCCTGGCGCTTCAGCTCCAGCACGCGACTGGTCATGGCGAGCGTGGCGGAGGGCTGGATGCGGCCCAGCGCTTGGGACGTGTTGCGCATCGGATTTCGGGCTTTCGGGTGAGGTGGAAGACGCGCGCCTATAACCCGATGTCGCGGCTTACGGCAACCGCGCGAATCAATCCGCGAAGCGCGTTTCCAAGCAAGAATCCGTCGCGGAGATCGGCGGCGCGGACATCGCCTTCCACCGCGCAGCTCTCGTCCAGCAGGCGGCGGCGCAGCACGCCGGGAAGCAGCCCGCGCGCGAGCGGCGGGGTGACGAGCAGGCCGCCTTCGCGCTCCACGAACAGGCTGGTGAAGCTGCCTTCGGTGAGAAGTCCGTCGGGGCGCTCGAAGATCACCTCGAACGCGCCCGACGCCGCGCGCGCTTCATCGAGGAAGGCTCGGTCGCCGGTCTTGTGGGCGAGGCGGAAATCGGCGGGCGAGACGGGCAGCGGCGCGATCCGGGCCGTCACCGGCTCGGACGGCGGCGGGGGCAAGGGGCGCAGCTCGATCGCGACGCGGCCGGAGCGCGCCAGCCGCAGCCGCACGCGCGCCGGCCGGCGCTCGCGGAAGGTGGCGGCCTGAAGCTCGTTCCGGACCGCATGGCGATCGAAGGCGAAGCCGAGCGCATCGGCCGACGCCTTCATCCGCGCCAGATGGCGTTCGAGATCGGCGATGCCCTCGACCGGATCGAAGCGCATCGTCTCGATCAGATCGAGAGAGCGACAGGCGGCGGCTATGAAGCCGCCCTTGGAGAGGCATTCGCGCCACTCGCCCGCCCCGTCCGAATCGGCGACGATCCCCGATCCGAGCCCGATCGCGGCGCAGCCTTCCTCCTCGATCACCAGCGTACGGATCGCCACGTTGAAGGCGGCGCCCCCCTTCGCGTCGATGCGGCCGATCGAGCCGGTGTAGGGCCCGCGCGGCCCCGCCTCCAGTTCGGCCGCGACCGCCATCGCCCGCAGCTTGGGCGCGCCGGTGATCGAGCCGCAGGGGAAGGCGGCTTCGAGCAACGCCGCCGCGTCCCTGCCCGGCGCGAGGCGGGCGGTGACGGTGGAGGTCATCTGGTGGATGGTGGGATAGGTCTCGACCGTGAACAGCGCGGGCGCGGCGACGCTGCCCGGCTCGGCGACGCGCGACAGATCGTTGCGGATCAGGTCGACGATCATTAGATTTTCGGCGCGCTGCTTGGGATCGGCGGCGAGGGCGCGGGCGGCCTCCGCGTCGGCCTGGGACTCCGGGCGGCGAGCGGCGGTGCCCTTCATCGGCCGCGCCTCGATCCGGCCGCCTTCCAGCTTCACGAACATCTCGGGCGAGAAGGAGAGCAGCGTGCGTGCGCCGTCATGCACGATGCCGCCCCAGCCCGCCGCCGCCTGCCCCCTCAGCCGCGCATACAGCGCCAGCGGATCGCCCGCGGTGCGGCATTCCGCGCGGAAGGTGAGGTTGGCCTGATAGATGTCGCCGGCGGCGATATAAGCCTTCACCCGCTCAAAGGCGTCCAGATAGGCGTCGCGCCCGATCCGCGGCGCGGGCGGCGAGGCCCAGGCTCCGGCGGGATCGGGGAGCAGGTCGGGAACCTCTTCCGGCGCGATCGTCTCGAAGCGATCGAATAGGCCGAACCAGAAAAGCGGCTTCCCTTCCTCCGCTTCGCCCGGCGAGTCCGCCTCGCCGAGCGCGCCCGCGTCATAGGCGATATAGCCCGCCGCGTGCAGGCCGCGCGCCGCCGCGCCGCGCAGCTTCGCCAGTGCATCGGCCAGCTCCGCGCGCTTTTCCGCTGCGATCGTCTCGAGCGGATCGCGATAGAGCCGCGCCGCCGCCGCGCCCTCCTGCCGGGCGTCGTCGAGCAGCACGAAGGGGCGGGAGCGATCGAGCGTCACTTGTCCTCCCTGCCCGCCGTGGCCGCTTCGGACAAGGGCGGCTTGCGCCCTCCTGTTTCGATCCCCACAAGCCGTGCATGACCGACGCCCGACCCGAACCGCCACTGCGCGCCGCGATCATTCCGGTGACGCCGCTCCAGCAGAACTGCACGCTTCTGTGGTGCACGAAGACAATGCGGGGCGCGCTGGTCGATCCCGGCGGCGATCTGCCCAAGCTGGAGGCGGCGGTGGCGCAGCATGGCGTGACCTTGGAGAAGATCCTCGTCACCCACGGCCATATCGACCATTGCGGGCAGGCCGGCGTGCTGGCGAAGCGGAAGGGCCTGCCGATCGAGGGCCCGCAGGAGGCGGACCGTTTCTGGATCGCGCGGCTGGCCGATGACGGCCGGCAGTGGGGCCTGCCCGGCGAACCGTTCGAGCCCGATCGCTGGCTGGTGGACGGCGACACGGTGATGGTGGGCGAACTGGAGCTGGAGGTGCGGCACTGCCCCGGCCACACGCCGGGCCATATCGTGTTCCGCCACGCCCCATCCAATTTCGCGATCGTCGGCGACGTGCTGTTCCGGGGCTCGATCGGCCGCACTGATTTCCCGCTCGGCGATCACGCCACGCTGATCGCCTCGATCACCCGGAAGCTCTGGCCGATGGGGGAGGGCACGCTGTTCGTGCCCGGCCACGGCCCCACCTCCACCTTCGGCGCCGAACGCGCCTCCAACCCCTTCGTCGGAGACGGCGCGCTCGCTCAGAGATAATGGATGGTCTGTCGCGGAGCTCCGTGCGCGGCCAGCCAGATCGCCCAGATCGCCAGGGCCAGCAGCACCAGCCAGGTGACGCCCGCGCCCGCGACGCGCAAAGGATTGCTGGTCTGCCGGTCCATGCCGAAAGCATGGAGCAGGCGCGCCGCCACCGTCGCCGCGCCCGCCGCCCACAGCCAGCGCGGGCTGCCGCCGGCGAGCTCGATCAGCGCCATCAGGATCAGGATGAAGGGCACATATTCGACGAAATTGGCCTGCGCCCGCATCCGGGCGGCGATCAACGGGTGGCCGCCGTCCCCGATCAGCACGCCCGCGCCGCGCCGCAGCACCGAGATCCGGAGGCCGAGCCACAAGGCGATGAGCGCGAAGGCTCCGGCGAAGGTGAGCGAGATGGGCAGCATCAGGAGGCTCCATGACGGACGGCGATGCGCCTCTCGCTGGCACGGTGCGGCGCGGCTTGCAACATCGGCTGAAATCGCTATAGGCGGCGGCTCGCGACGAGGCCGGCTGCGCTTCCGATTCCGCGGCCCTTGTGAGGGTCTCGGCGATTCGAGGCGCGCCCGGCCTCCGCATTCTGTTTTGATCGAACCAGCTAAGGTGCCGAGATGGCCGTCCCCAAGAGAAAGACTTCGCCCTCGCGGCGCAACATGCGTCGCAGCCACCATGCGCTGACGGCCGAGGCGTTCCAGGAATGCCCGAATTGCGGCGAGCTCAAGCGCCCGCATCATCTGTGCAACGCCTGCGGCCATTATAACGGGCGCGAGATCATCGCCACCCAAGGCTGAGGCCTCGGAGCGGGCGAACGGCAGGATGAGCAACGCGCCGCGAATCGCCATCGACGCGATGGGGGGCGACGGCGGCGTAACCACCATGCTGGCCGGCGTCGCGCTGGCCCATGCGCGCGCCCGCGATCTGCGTTTCCTGCTGGTCGGCGACGAAGCCGAGATCACGCCCGCGCTCGATCAGCACAAGGCGCTCGCGGGCGCATGCGAGGTGCGTCACGCGCCCGACCGCATCTCAGGGGACGACAAGCCCAGCCAGGCGATCCGCCGCGCCAAGACCAGCTCGATGGGTCTCGCCATCGCCGCGGTGAAGGCGGGCGAGGCGCACGCCGCGCTGTCCGCCGGCAACACCGGCGCGCTGATGGCGATGTCCAAGCTCGCGCTTCGCACCATGAAGGGCATCGACCGCCCCGCGCTCGCCGCCCGGCTGCCCAGCCTCGGCGCGAACGACGTGGTGATGCTCGATCTCGGCGCGAACACCGAATGCGATTCGCGCAACCTCGTGGAATTCGCGCTGATGGGCGCGGCCTACGCCCGCATCGCGCTCGATATTGCCCGGCCCAAGGTGGCGCTGCTCAACATCGGCACCGAGGAATTAAAGGGCACCGACGAATTGAAGGCCGCCGCCGCCTCGATCCGCGCCGCGCCCGATCTGCCGCTCGCCTTCGAAGGCTTCATCGAGGGGGACCGCATCTCGCGCGGCAAGGTGGACGTGATCGTCTCGGACGGATTCTCGGGCAATATCGCGCTCAAGACGGCGGAAGGCACGGTGCGCTTCGTGACGGACCTCTTGCGCCGCTCCTTCACCAGCTCCTTCCGGTCGAAGATGGGCTTCCTGCTCTCGCGGCCGGCGCTGCATCTGCTGCGCTTCCATCTCGATCCCAACAACCATAACGGCGCGGTCTTCCTCGGCCTCAACGGCATCGTGGTGAAAAGCCACGGCGGCGCGGACCCAAAGGGCGTGGCCAACGCCATCGACGTCGCCGCCAAGCTGGCGCGCGACGATCTCAATCGCCGTATCGCGCACGATCTCGCCGACTATCACGCCGCCGTGCCCGACGTGCCGGTCGCCGCGAAATGACCGCCACCACCCGCCGCGCCGCGATCGCGGGCACCGGCTCCGCCCTGCCTAAACGCCGCGTCACCAACGCCGAGCTGGCCGAGACCGTCGACACCACCGACGAGTGGATCGTCGAGCGCACCGGCATCCGCGCGCGTTACATCGCAGGCGAAGGCGAGACCACGGCGACGCTCGCCACCCAGGCGGGGGAGAAGGCGATCGCGGCGGCCGGGCTCCGTCCCGCCGACATCGGCCTGATCGTGCTCGCCACCGCCACGCCGGACCAGACATTCCCGGCCACCGCGACCCGCGTGCAGGCCGCGCTCGGCATCGACGACTGCATCGCCTTCGACGTGGCGGCGGTCTGCTCGGGCTTCCTCTATGCGCTTTCGGTCGCCGAAAGCATGATTCGGGGCGGCGCCGCGGCGCACGCGCTGGTGATCGGCGCCGAAACCTTCAGCCGCATCCTCGATTGGGAGGACCGCGCCACCTGCGTGCTGTTCGGCGACGGCGCGGGCGCGATCGTCCTCTCCGCCGAGGACGGACCCGCCGACAATCGCGACGCCGCCGCGCGCGGGGTGCTTTCGGCCAAGCTCCACGCCGACGGACGGCATAATGAACTGCTTTATGTCGACGGCGGCCCCTCGACCACCGGCACGGTCGGCAAGCTGCGCATGAAGGGCCGCGAGGTGTTCCGCCACGCGGTCGTCAATCTCGCCGGCGTGCTGGGCGAGGCGCTGGCCGATACCGGGCTCGGCATCGCCGATATCGATTGGCTGGTGCCGCACCAGGCCAACGCCCGCATTCTGGAAGCGACCGCACGCAAACTGGCCCTCTCCCCTCAGCATGTCATCGTGACGGTGGACGAGCATGCCAACACCTCCGCTGCTTCGGTGCCGCTGGCGCTGGATACGGCGGTGCGCGACGGGCGGATCAAGCGCGGCGACCTGCTGGTGCTGGAGGCGATGGGCGGCGGCTTCACCTGGGGTGCGGCGGTCGTCCGCTACTGATCCCGCCCGGGACGCGCGCTATGGTCTTGCGATGCGCGCCGATGCGGCTAAGGTCACGCGCACTGGGGCGAAAAGCTCGAGGGGAGGCGCTATGGCGGATGCAGGCACGTTGACGCGGGCGGATCTGGCGGACGTGGTTCATCGCGAGATCGGATTGTCGCGCGCCGAATCGGCGTCGATGGTGGAGCAGGTGCTGCGCCATATGTGCGAATCGCTGTCCAGGGGCGAGAACGTCAAGATTTCGGGCTTCGGCACCTTCGTGCTGCGCGACAAGGGCGAGCGTATCGGCCGCAACCCCAAGACCGGGGTGGAGGTGCCGATCGCGCCGCGTCGGGTGCTCACCTTCCGCGCCAGCACCATGCTGCGCGATCGCATCGCCAAGGCGGATTGAGGCCGGACGGCGTGGAAAAATCCGACGCCGCCTTCCGCACGATCGGCGAGCTTTCCGACGATCTCGGCGTGCCGCAGCATGTGCTGCGCTATTGGGAAACCCGCTTTCCCCAGCTCCGCCCCATCCAGCGCGCCGGCAAGCGCCGCTATTACCGCCCCGCCGATGTGGCGATGGCGCGACGCATCCACGATCTTCTGGCCCGGCAGGGCTATACGGTGAAGGGCGTGCAGAAGCTGCTGGCGAGCGGAGAGGGGGAGGCACAGGTCGCCCCGCCATCGCCGGCTCGTTCGGGCGAACTGCGGGCGATCCGCACCCTCTTGGCGGACGCGCTGGCGGCGAGTTGAGCTGTCTGCCTTTTCGTCATCTTCGTCATTGTTTCGCTACGCTCGCAATAACGGTTCCTTCTATCCCTCTACATCCGGCCCCAGCGCGGGATCGAGGTCGCGGGGGCGGATGAAGCGGAGGAGGCGGCCGGCGGCGGGCGCGAGCTCCGCCCACCGATCGATCGGAAGCTCGAGCTCGGCGACGCTCGCGGTGGGATATTTCTCGCCGACGCTGCCGCGTGTCGCCGTCTGCTCCTCCCCATCCTGTGCGGCGAGCAGCAGCACCAGCTCCTCGATCCCCGGATTATGCCCGGCGAGCAGCACGGCTTCGGCCGTATCGGACGCGTCGTGCAGCACCTCCAGCAGGTTGGCGGCCGAGCCGAGATAGATGCGCCGATCCCAGGCGGGGACGAAGCGGCGTCCGTAGCCGTCGAACAGCGCGTCCAGCGATTCGGCGACGCGCACCGCCGGCGAGGCGATCACGGCGTCGAAGCCCAGCCCCAGCCCGCGCAGGTGGCGGCCCATCGTCGCGGCGGCGCGCTTGCCCTTGTCGTTGAGCGCGCGATCGAAATCGCGCACGGCGGGCTGATCCCAGCCGGACTTGGCGTGGCGAAAGGTGATCAGCCTTTTCATCGCGCCTCCCCGTCCGCGTTCTCCGGGGCCTGATGCCCGATGCGGCCGCGCATGGGAAGGCCGGCTGCGATCGCCGCCGCCGCATCGTCGAGCGTCACGCGGCGGATCGGCACACCGGCCGGGAAGGCGTCGAGCAGGCGCGAGGGCGTGGCGGCGGAGAGCAGCACGAAGCGGCCGCTGTCGTCGGCGCGGCGGATCAGCCGCCCGAACGCCTGGGCGAGCCGGGCGCGGACCACCTCGTCGTCATAGGCCGTGCCGCCGCCCGCCGTCCGCCGGGCCGCGTGGAGCACGGTGGGGCGAGGCCAGGGCACCTGCTCCATGATGACGAGGCGCAGCGAATGGCCGGGCACGTCGATCCCGTCCCTCAGCGCATCGGTGCCGAGCAGCGAGGCGTGCGGATCGTCGCGGAAGATGTCGATCAGGGTGCCGGTGTCGATCGGATCGACATGCTGGGCGTAGAGCGGCAGGCCGTCGCGCGCGAGTCGGTCGGCGATCCGCGCATAGACCGCTTTCAGCCGCGCGATCGCGGTGAACAGGCCGAGCGCGCCGCCCCCGCTCGCCGCGATCAGCCGGGCATAGGCGTGGGCGAGCCCGGCCAGATCGCCGCGCTTCACGTCGGTGACGATCAGCACCTCGGCGGCAGCGGCGTAATCGAAGGGGCTTTCGGCGGCGAAGCGCCCGATCGCGGTGTCGAGGTGGCGCGCGCCGGTCCGCGCCTCGGCGCGCGCCCAGTCCCGCCGGGGGCCGGTCAAGGTCGCGGAGGTGACGAGCACGCCGTGCGCGGGCTCCAGAACCGTCTGCGCGAGCGGACGGCCCGGATCGAGCCAGTGGCGGTGGAGGCCGATATCATATTCGCGGCCCTCGATGCGATCGACCGCCAGCCAGTCCACGAAATCGGGATCGGGCGCACCGCCCAGCCGCCCGAGCAGCGCGATCCAGCCGGCGATCATCCGGGTGCGCAGCGCAAGGCCCGCGGCGGCCCCCTCAATGCGGGCGCGGGCCGGGCCGTCCAGCCAGTCCGGCGCTTCCTCCAGCACGGCGAGGAGACGGCCCGCGAGCGCGTTCATCGGCCGCATGAGCTGTTCGAGCGCGCTCGCGGCCGCTCCCGCCGCCTCGACCACGGGGCCGTCCAGCGCGGCCGCCTCCGTCTCAATGCCGTAGCCCGCGTCGGCCGCGGTGGCGCGGGCGAGGACGATGCCGCGCACGGCGGCCAGCAGCTTCTCGATCGGGCCCATCGCCAGCCCCTCGGCGATGCGGCCGAGCCAGCCGTCGGCGACCAGCATCCCGCTCGCCTGGATGGTGGCGTCGAGCGCCGCCGCGCCTGCCTCGTCATAGGAGACGACATCGGCAAGGCGCGCGGCGAGGCCGCGCCTGCGCCCGCGCGAGGCGCGTTCGGGGCCCGTAATCCAGCGGCGCAGCTCGATCGCCTCCTGTCCGGTCAGGGCGGCGGAGAAGGTCGAATCGGCGGCGTCGTGGAGGTGATGCCCCTCGTCGAACACGATGCGGCCGAGCGCGCGCCCCTCCTCGCGCCGCCGCTCGGCCAGCAGCATGACGAGCGCGTGATTGGCGATGACGATATCGGCCGCTTCCGCGCGGCGGACGCTGTGCTCGATGAAGCAGCGGCGATAATGCGGGCAGCCGGCATAGACGCACTCGCCGCGCCGATCGGTGAGCGCGTTGGCGCCCGCGCGGCGGAACAGGGTGGAGAGCCAGCCGGGCAGATCGCCGCCCACCATATCCCCGTCGCGCGTGTAGGCCGCCCAGCGCGCGACGAGCTGCGCCAGCACCGCCGCGCGGCCCTGGAAGCCGCCGTAAAGCGCGTCCTCCAGATTGAGCAGGCAGAGATAATTCTCCCGCCCCTTGCGCACCGCGACGCGCGCGCGGCGCACGGCGGGATCGGGGAAGAGGCGGGCCGTCTCGCGATCCAGCTGGCGTTGCAGCGCGCGGGTGTAGGTGGAGATCCACACCGTTCCTTCCGCCTGCTCGGCCCAGAGGCCGGCGGGGGCGAGATAGCCGAGCGTCTTGCCGATACCGGTGCCCGCCTCGGCGAGCATCAGGCGCGGGCGGCCTTCGGCGAGGCGGGGCGCGAAGGCGCGCGCGGCGGCGGCGGCGTAGGCGCGCTGGCCGGGGCGGGCTTCGGCGCCGTCGCCGGTGAGCGCGGCGAGGCGCTCGACCGCCTGCTCCTCGCCGATCGCGACGGTGCGGGGCTGCGGGCGCGGGGCGGCGTCCTCCCATTCGGGCAAACGGGCGAACAGGCCGCGTTCGGGCTTCTCCGGCGGGGTCATGCGCTGGATCAGGGCCTGCGCCCAGGGCCAGCGCAGCCGGGCGAGGGCGTGGGCGGAATCCCATGCGCCCGCGCGCTCGGGCCAATCGCCCTCCACCGTTTCGAGGACACGATCGGCGCAGGCGAGCAGCGTCGCGGTGGCGGCGACGTCGTCCTCCGGCGGCGCGAGGCCGAGCGCGCGCGCCAGCCCCGCCGGGGTCGGCACGGCGAAGCGGGCGGGGTGGACGAAGGCGAACAGCTCCAGCAGATCGAGGCCGGAAAGCTCAGCATGGCCCAGCCGCTGCCCGACCAGCGGCGCGTTGAGCAGCACCAGCGGACGCTCGGCGGCGAGCGCGATCGCCTCGCCCCGCGCCAGCGCGCGCACCCCCTCCCCGCGCGTGGCGAGCCAGACGCCGCCGTGGGTGGCGTGCAGGGCGAGCGGAGGCAGCGGGAAGGTCACGAAGGCCTTATAGGGAGGCGCGAACGGAAGGGAAACGGGCCAGCGCCCCCGGACGGGATCGGGAGAGGACCGGCCGCAAGGCGGGACAGGGCGGCGGCAGCGCCGGACGGTAGCGGAGCGCGGCGGCGTCGGCTAGGAGCGCGCTTGCCATGACCGACTCCCCCGATGCCCTCCGCGCCGCCGCGCTCGTCTCCAAGGCCTGGCCCTATGAGGAGGCGCGCAAGCTGATGAAGCGCTGGCCGGACGGCAAGCCCGGCGGCGAGCCGGTGCTGTTCCAGACCGGCTACGGCCCCTCGGGCCTGCCGCACATCGGCACCTTCACCGAGGTCGCGCGCACATCGATGGTGCGCAACGCTTATGAGGAGATGACCGGCGGCGAGACGCGGCTGATCGCCTTTTCGGACGATATGGACGGGATGCGCAAGGTGCCGGGCAACCTGCCGCATCCCGAGATGCTGGCGCAGCATCTCGACCAGCCGCTCTGCCGCGTGCCCGATCCGTTCGGCACGCATGAGAGCTTCGCGGCGCACAACAATGCGCGACTGATGAGCTTCCTCGACCAATTCGGCTTCGATTACGAGTTCCTCGCCGCCTCCACCGCCTACCCCTCCGGCCGGTTCGACGAGATGATCCGCGCGATCCTGCGCCACTATGACAAGATCATGGGCGTCATGCTGCCGACCCTGGGCGAGGAGCGGCGCAAGACCTATTCGCCGATCTTCCCGATCCACCCCGAGACCGGCAAGGTGCTCCAGGTGCCGATCGAGGTGGTGGACGCCGAGGCGGGCCTCGTCGCCTATGCCGATCCGGAGACGGGCGCGCGGCGCGAGCAATCGGTGCTCGGCGGGCAGGCCAAGGCGCAATGGAAGGTGGACTGGGCGCTGCGCTGGGCGGCGCTCGGCGTCGACTATGAGATGGCGGGCAAGGATCTGATCGATTCGGTCACGCAATCCGGCCGGATCGCGCGGGTGCTGGGGGCGAGGCCGCCCGAGGGCTTCAATTACGAGATGTTCCTCGACGAAGCGGGCGCGAAGATCTCCAAGACCAAGGGCAACGGCCTCACCATCGAGGAATGGCTGACCTACGCGCCGATCGAGAGCCTGGCTTTCTACATCTACCGCGAGCCGAAGAAGGCGCGGCAGCTCGGCTTCGCGGTGATCCCCAAGGCGGTGGACGAATATTATCAGTTCCTGGCCGCCTACCCGAACCAGCCTATCGAGCAGAAGCTGGGCAATCCCGTCCACCACGTCCATCTCGGCAGGCCGCCCGCCGCCGACATGCCGGTGAGCTTCGCGCTGCTGCTCAACCTGGTGGGCGTGGCGGCGACCGACGAAAAGGCGCTGCTGTGGCGCTACGTCCAGCGCTATGCGCCCGAGGCCAGCCCCGAGAGCCACCCGGCGCTGGACCGGCTGATCGGCTACGCCATCGCCTATTTCCGCGACTTCATCGCCGCCTCGCTCCACCGCCGCGCGCCCGACGAGCGCGAGCGGGCGGCGCTCGCCGATCTCGACCGGCGGCTGGCGGCGCTGCCGGAAGGGGCGGACGCCGAGGCGATCCAGTTCGAGGTATTCGAGGCGGGCAAGGCGGCCGGTTTCGAGCCGCTGCGGGACTGGTTCAGGGCGCTCTACGAGACATTGCTCGGCTCCAGCCAAGGCCCCCGCATGGGCAGCTTCGCGGCGCTCTACGGCCTGCCCGAGACGCGCCAGCTCATCGCCGAGTCGATCGCGCGGCGGGATTGACGATTTCGCGGAACTGTTGCGAACCTGCCACGGGGTCGGCGCGTTGTTGCGCGCGGTCCACCCCTTTCGGACTGGTGTCGCGCTTGGCCTTGCGCCACGCCGCATCGGCCGCGCCGCCGCTTCCGCACGGCGCGGCCAACCGCGGGGCGGACTCGCCTTTGCTTGCATTGGCGTCCGCAACACGCTTATTGTTCACGCATGTCGTTGCGTTTGCTTGCAGTTTTTGCCGCAGGTCTGGTTGCGTTCTCATCACCCGCGCTTGCCGCCGGCTCCCGGGCGACGCTGATGCGCGCCGCGTTTGCCACGCATGACAAGCATCAGGCACTGAATCTGATCGATCAGGCGATCGAGGAGGCCAAGGCCGAGCTCGCCCGGCATCCCGGCGACCGGGAAGCGCGGCTCGAGCAGGCGCTGGGGGTGGGCTATCGCGGGCAGCTCACCCGCTCCCCTTCCGAAGCCAAGGCGGCGCGGCGAGCCTTCGAAGCGCTGGTCGCCTCCGATCCGCGTGATCCTGACGCCCGGATCGCGATCGCCGGCTGGCATCTCACCGCCGTCGGCGAACTGGGCGGATTCCTGGCGCACACGCTTCTCGGCGCTTCGAAAGCGAAGGGACTGGCCGAGCTCGAGCGCGCGGTGGCGCTGGGCGGAAACCGCGCCTTTTATCCGGCCTATGCCGCGCTGATCCGCATCCGCCTCGATCCCGACGATATCGCGACGCCGCTCGCTCTCGCCCGTCAGGCGGCGACCGCCAAGACGCCCGAACCGATAGACCGGCTGATGCAGCGCAACGCCGCGCGCCTGATCGGACCGCTCAGCGCCGGCAAGGGTGAGGAGGCGCGGCGGCTCGCCAAACTGATGCTGCCCTTCGGCACGGTGAATTGATGGCTTAACGCGTCGGCTTCGGCCGGATGTGGACACCGCGCCCCGCACTACGTCGCACCTCGAATGCTCCGGTCTTCTCGACCAGCACCACCAGCTTGGCTTGCCCGAAAGTGCGCGGATCGAAATCGGGGGCAAGCGTGGAGAGGCGCTGCCCGACGATCCCCAGCGGCACCCATCCGTCTTCGTCTTCTTCGATCTGCGCAACGGCGCGGCGCAGTAGCGGCACCGCGGCTGAGGGTGGTCGCGCCACCGAAGCCGGGCGCTCGTCGGGGCGTTCCGGCTCGTCGGCGGCGGGCGCTTCGGGCAGCAGATTCTCGGTATAGATGAAGCGGCGGCAGGCTTGGCGAAAGGCCTCGGGAGTCTTCTGTTCGCCGAAGCCGTAGACATCAACGCCCTGCTCGCGGATGCGCGCCGCCAGCCGCGTGAAATCGCTATCGGAGGAAACGAGGCAAAAGCCGTCGAAACGGCCGGTATGGAGCAGGTCCATCGCATCGATGACCAGCGCGATATCGGAGGCGTTCTTGCCGGCGGTGTAGGCGAAATTCTGGTGTGGCAGGATGGCGTGGGCGGCGAGGATATCCGCCCAGCCCTTGAGCCGGGAACTCGAAAAATCTCCATAGATACGACGCACGCTGGCCTCACCGATCTTGGCGATCTCCTCGAAGAGGCCGGTTGCTATGCGGGCCGAGGCGTTGTCCGCATCGATCAGAACGGCAAGGCGGGGCGTGCGGGATTCGGAAGCCATGCCCGTGCCTACACGAGCATGGTCTCCAGGACGAGATCAGTGCTTCTGACTGGCGATCCAGTCGTCGACCTTCTTTTCGAGCACGGTCATCGGCAGCGCGCCGGTGTCGAGCACCACCGCGTGGAAGGCGCGCGGATCGAACCTGTCGCCCAGCGCCGCCTTGGCCTTGGCTTTCTCCTTCAGGATAGTGAGCTGGCCGATCTTGTAGGCGAGCGCTTGCCCCGGAATGGCGATGTAGCGCTCGACCTCGGCGGTGACGTCCGCCTTGCCCATCGCCGAGTGGGTGGTCATGTAATCGATCGCCTGATCGCGCGTCCAACCCATCGCATGGATGCCGCTGTCGACCACCAGCCGCATCGCGCGCAGCATCTCGTCGTTGAGGCCGCCGAATCGCTGATAGGGATCGGTTTCCATGCCGAGCTCGGGCCAGAGCGACTCGGCATAAAGCGCCCAGCCCTCGACATAGGCGGTGTTGCCGCCGAAGCGCATGAAATTGGGGAGGTCCTTGTTCTCCTGCGCCAGGCTGATCTGGAAATGGTGGCCGGGTATGCCTTCGTGGAGGAACAAGGTCTCCTCGCCCCAGATGAAGCGGCTGGGGAGATCATAGGCGTTGTAATAAAAGACGCCGGGCCGGGTGCCGTCCGCCGAGCCCTGCATATATTCGCCGGCCGCCGCGCCCTTCTCCTTGTAGGGCGGCTCGGCCCTGATCTCGAGCGGGGTCTTGGGCACCAGCGAGAATTGCTCGGGGATGCGCTTCAGGATCCGCGCCTCGATCTGGCGATAGCGGTTCTCAAGCCATTTGCGGGAAGGCGGCGCGAACTTCGGGTCCGTCGTCATGTAATGGAAGAAGGCGTGCAGGTCGCCCTTGAAGCCGACCTTGTCCTTGATCGCCTCCATCTCCTTGGTGATCCGCGCCACCTCGTTGAGACCGAGCTGGTGGACCTCGGCCGCCGACATCGGCAGGGTCGTGTTCTGCTCGATCAAATAGGCGTAATAGGCTTGACCCCCCGGCAGGGCGCCCAGCCCCACCGTGTCGCGGGCGTGGGGCAGATATTCGTTCTTGAGGAAATCGCGGAGCTTCATGTCCGCGGGCATGATCTCGGTTGTGATCGCCTTCAGGTAAGCCGCGCGCAGCCGCGCCTGGTCGGCCGCCGAAATGCCGGCCGGGAACTTGCGTACCGGCCCGTAATAAGGCGACGCCTCCGGCCCCTTCGCGAACTGGAGATTGAGCTCGTCGATCATGTTGTTGACGACTAGCTTGGGTTCGATAATCCCCTCGGCCATGCCCTGCCTGAAGCGGCCGATGATCTCGTCGACCAGATGCGGATATTGGGCGTGGCGCTTCAGCGCGTCCTCATAATCCTTCACCGTCTTGAACGGCGCAGCGCCCTCGCCGGAGGAGAGATCGGCGTAATCGAGCTGCAATCCGTAGAAATGGTTGATCGGCATCGCTTCCGCGACCTTGAGCAGATCGGGGCGGTAGCCTTCGAGGTCGATCTCGGTGCTCTTCTTGAACACGTCGTAGGCGATCTGATCGGTGGGCGTGAGCTGGTCGCGCGGGATGGCGGCGAGCTGCTTCAGCGCATCCTCGTCCGCCGCTTTCTCGGCGGCGAAATGCGCGTCGGAATAGGGATCGCCGAGCTGATCGGCATAGCGCAGGTCGCCGCGATAGAGCGCATAGAGCGGGTTGCGCTTCAGCATCGCCTCGTCGGTGTCGTGGAAAAGCTGCCGAAGGCGCTGGTCGGCCTGCGACGGCGCCTTCGCGGCGGGAGCCGGGGCGGCGAGGACGGGGGTGAGTGGCAAGGCGGCTCCGCCGAGCAGCAGGGCGAGCGCGATCGAACGGGAAAGGGCCACGAAAAAGCCTCCGCAAAAGGAATGATTTACGGAGGCTTATCGGCCGCCGATGACGGCGGCAAGCGGCCCCGGAACTTTCGTCCCGAGGCCGGCGTGACGATCAGTAGAAGAAGTCGGTATTGACGGCCACCACGCGGCCGGTGCGGGTGTTCACCAGCACCACGTCGTTGCCGTAGCGTACCCAGCGTTCCCACCGGCCCGGCGCGGGCAGGCGATACATGTAGGGATCGGTGATCCAGTAGCGGCGGCTGTAATAGACCGGCTCGAAGCGATGGCCGACGATGACCCGATGATAGCGCCAGCCGCGCGGGCCGACATAGGCGCCGCGGTGGAAGATGCGACCGTGGGTGCGGCGATAATCGCGCCAATCCTCGCGGCGCTCCCGGCGATCATTGCGCAGATCGCGGCGGGCGTCGCGCGCTTCGCGCCAGTCGCCGCGGCGCTGCGCCCGATGCAGATCGCGTTTGTCCTGGCGGATCTCGCGCTGATCGTGGCGCACCTCGCCATAGGACTGCGCCATCGCGGCGGCCGGTAGAATCGTCGCGGCGATCGCGCCGGCAAGAATGAACTTACGCATATCGAAGTCCTCCATATTCCCGCTCTTGTCTCGTCGGGAGCCGGCGGACGGCGCCACGACTTGCCGTTTCTCGCATGGCCCGAATGAACCGTCCCGGAATTGCTCCTTTATCTACGCTTCATCTTGGCGGACCCGTTCCACACGCACAAGGCAGGAGGCCGGAACGGCAACGGCCCGCCGCCGGTTCCCCGGAGGCGGGCCGCGCCGTGACGAAAGGGGAGCCGGACTTACCAGAAAAAGTCCGGAATCTCGTCGACCACCATGCCGGTCTCGATATCGACGAGCAGCGCGTCATTGTAATAGCGTACCCAGCGATAGGGGCCGTAGGCGGGCGGCAGGCGGTAATACCAGGGATCGGAGATCCAGTAATTCTCGGCGAAGAAAGCGGGCGCGATCCTCACCCCGACCGAGAAGCGCCGATAACCCCAGCCATAGGGCGAGCGATACGGGCGCAGGCGGTAGATGTCGCGGTGGCCGCGCCGCCAGTCCCGCCAGTCATAGCGATCATTGTTCCGCCAGCCGCGATTCCAATTGCGGGAGTGATCGCGATCACCCCGATTCCAATGATCGCGATCGCCGCGATTCCAGTTGCGGTCGCCGCGATTGTCGCCGCGCCACGCCCGGTCCCATTGGACCCCGTGATCGCCGTTCCGATTCCAGCGATTGTCGTTGCGATCATGGCCGCGATCGTCATTCCGGTCCGCGCCGCGCCAGCTTCCGTTCCATTGGCCGGGATGCTGGTGATCGCCGCGGTTCCAGTTCTGTCGGTCGCCGTTGCGGCCGCGCCAGTTGTGATCGACATTGGCCTGCCAGTGCGATCCGCCGGCCCGGTTATCGGCCTGCGCACGCTGCTGCGGTGTGGGCACTCGGATTTCCGGGCGGCCGCCCTGCACGCGGCTAATCTGCGGCCGGCCGCGCTCCATGCCCCGGGCATGGCCGCCCCGGAAGCCGGGCTCGGGCCCGTTCTGCGGGCGCACATTGACGCTCCGGTCGCCACGCGGACCGCGCTCGTGATGCGGGACCTGATGATTATCCTGCGCCAATGCCGGGGCCACCGCCGTGGCCGCCAGCAGCACCGCCGCGATCGTCTTCAGCATGATCTCATGTCCTCAATGTTTCGGCGCGAGATGCGGCCGACTGTGCCTATATTGGAACGCGCGCGCTGACGAGGTGCTGAACCAAGTCGTCAGCGATGCGAAAGCTTTGCCGCTTCATTGAGTTCCGCAAGAAAAGCCTCGCCCGCGCGGCTGCGGCGGCGATCGCCGTGAACGAGCAGGGTGAAGTCGCGCGGCGGCAGCGCGAGATCGATCCGCCCGATCCGCCCGGCCGCATAATGCGGCCCGGCGGCGAGCGCGGAGACGGCGGCGACCAGCCCGCCCGCCTCGATCGCGCCCAGCACCGCCTCGTTGGAGGGCAGCTCCAGTCGCACGTCGAGCGTATCGGCCGGGATGCCGAAGCCTTCGAGCGCGCGCTCGAAATGATCGCGGGTGCCCGATCCGCGCTCGCGCAGCGCCCAGGCGAGGCGCGGCAGATCGGCGGGCGCGAGCGCCCGGCCGGCCAGCGGATCGTCGATGCCGACATAGAGGCCGAGCCGATCGCCCCCCACCCGCCGTTGCGCGAGCGCCGGCTCGACCACCCGGCCCTCGACGAAGCCCAGCTCCGCCTCGCCCGCCAGCACGGCGGCGGCGACCTGCGCGGTGTTCATCGCCTCGAAAGCGACAGCGACGCCGGGATGCGCCGCCGTGAAGCGCGCGATCCGCGACGGCAGCCAATAGCTCGCCACCGTCTGGCTGGCGGCGATGCGCAACGAGCCGCGGCGCAAGCCCGCCAGATCATCGAGCAACGCCTCCGCCTCGGCGGCGCGGACGAGCACGGCGCGCGCTTCGGGAAGGAAGGCGCGTCCGGCTTCGGACAGCGCCAGCCCACGCCCGACGCGATCGAATAACCGGGTGGCGTGGCGCGTCTCCAGCGCCGCCACCGCCGCGCTCACCGCCGATTGCGTGAGATGCAGCGCCTCGGCCGCGCGCGTCATGTTGAGCCGCTCGGCGACGGCCACGAAGATGCGAAGCTGCTCCAAAGTCATCTATCTACAAGTATAATCGATCCTCATGGCCAAAACAATGAGTTGGATTTGTTAAGCAGGGCTTGCCAGTTCCCAAGCATGGCTACCGTCCCGCTCCGCACCGGCTTCCCTGCTGTTCCCGATCGCCTCCGTTCGACCCTGCCTGGCCTGCTGCTCTGTCTCGCCGTCACCATCGGCTCGATCCTGCTCGAAAGGATCGAGGTGCGGATCGCCGGGCGCAACTGGCTGGAGGCGCTGGTGATCGCCATCCTGCTCGGCACGGCGGTGCGCACCGCCTGGTCGCCGGGCGCGCGCTGGCAGGCGGGGATCGATTTCTCGGCGAAATTCCTGCTGGAGCTGGCGGTGATGCTGCTCGGCGCGACGATCAGCCTTCGGGCGATCGTCGGCGCGGGCGTGCCACTGGTGGCGGGGATCGTGGCCACCGTGACGCTCGGCATTGGCGCGAGCTACGCGATCGGGCGACTGCTCGGCCTGCCCAGGCGCATGGCGACGCTGATCGCATGCGGCAACTCGATCTGCGGCAATTCGGCGATCGCGGCGGTCGCGCCGGTGATCGAGGCGGAATGCGAGGATGTCGCCGCCGCGATCGCCTTCACCGCCGTGTTGGGTGTCGCCGTGGTGATCCTGCTGCCCTTCGCGGCGATCGCGCTCGATCTCGGCGAGCGCGGCGGCGGCGTTCTGGCGGGGCTTACCGTTTACGCCGTGCCGCAGGTTCTCGCCGCCGCCGCGCCGCTGGGGATCGTGGCCGTGCAACTCGGCACGCTCGTCAAGCTGGTGCGGGTGCTGATGCTGGGGCCGGTGGTTATGGCGCTATCGCTTGTCATGGCGCGCAGGCGGCCGAACGACGGCACGGCGGAAAGTCTGACACCCACCCGCCTCGCCCGTTTCCTGCCCTGGTTCATCCTGGGCTTCCTCGGCCTCGCCGCGCTGCGCTCGACCGGCCTGCTGCCAGCCGCGGCGGCCGCGCCCGCAGGCGTGCTGGCGGAATGGCTGACAATCGTGTCGATGGCGGCGCTGGGCCTCGGCGTCGATCTGCGCAGCGTCGCCCGCGCCGGGCCGCGCGTGGTCGCGACGGTCACGCTGTCGCTGATCTTCCTCGCCGGGGTGGCGCTGTGCGTGATCCGGCTGGCGGGGATTTACTGATCTTCCTTGCGCAAGCCGATCGCACGCGCCGCGTCGAGCAGCTCGGTCGGCAGCATGGTGATGATCGTGCTGTTGCGCTCGGTGCCAATCTCGGCGAGCGTCTGGAGCCGCCGGAGCTCGAGCGCGCCGGGCGATGCGCTGATCGTCTCGGCCGCATGCGCGAGCGCGTCGGCGGCGACCTGCTCGCCCTCCGCCTTGATGATCCGCGCGCGCTTCTCGCGGATCGCCTCGGCTTCCCGCGCGATGGCGCGCTGCATATTCTCGGGGATGTCAAGATCCTTGATCTCCACCGCGTCGATCGCGACTCCCCATTGCTCCACCGCGCGGGTCAGCATGCCCATCAGTTGCTGGTTGATCGAGGCGCGGTTCTTGAGGAGCTGATCGAGATCGGACTGCCCGATCGCGTCTCGAAGGCCCGTCTCGGCCGCCTGGAGCACCGCACGCTGCCAATGCTCGACCACGGTGATGACGCGCACCGGATTGGTCGCGCGGAACCACAGCACCGCGTTGACGCGCACCGCCACGCCGTCCCGCGTCACCGTCTCCTGCGTTTCCAGCGCGATGGTGACGGTGCGGGTGTCCACCTTCATCGCGCGATCGACATAGGGGATCAGCCAATACCAGCCCGGCCCCTTGGGCTCGATGATGCGGCCGAGGCGGAACACCACCGCGCGCTGATATTCCTGATTGATCCCGAAGCTCTTGAGCGCCGAGACGAGGATCAGGAGGATCGGGATGATGAGCAGGTAGAGCAGGGGCTCCATAGGATATTCCTCAGCAGCACGGCGGACCTAAAGCCCTCTCCCTCGAGGGAGAGGGTTGGGTGAGGGTGGCCCGCCGTCGATAGCGAAAGCTCGCGCTGCGCGCTCGCCCCTCACCCCGACCCTCTCCCGTAAACGGGAGAGGGAGAAGCATCCGTCTGATCGCAACGCATCATATAGCAAATCAGGGGCAGCAGGGAATCAGAGGGGCGCCGGCATGTCGCCGCTTTGCCCGCCTCCGCATCCCGGCTATGGAGGCGCGCATGTCCAGCCATGCCGATCGTCTCGCCGCGCTGCGCGGCGAGCTTGCCCGCCGCCGTCTCGACGGCTTCGTCGTCCCGCTCACCGACGAGCATATGAGCGAATATGTCGGCAGCTACGCCCAGCGCCTCGCCTGGCTGACCGGCTTCGAAGGCTCGGCCGGCACCGCCGTGGTGCTGCCGGAGGAGGCGGCTATCTTCGTCGACGGGCGCTACACGCTCCAGGTGCGCGAGCAGGTCTCGCCCGATCAGTGGAGCTATCAGTCGGTGCCGGACACCTCCGTCGCCGAATGGCTGAAGGAGCATGCGAAACCCGGCGCGCGCATCGGCTATGATCCCTGGCTGCACACCAGGGGCTGGGTGGAGAGCGCGAGCAAGGCGCTGGCGGCGCGCGGGGCCGAGTTGGTCGCCGTGGAGACCAACCCGATCGACGCGATCTGGGCCGATCGCCCCGCGCCTTCCGACGCGCGCCTCGTCGTCCAGCCCGATGAGCTGGCCGGCCAGTCCGCAGCCGCCAAGCGCCACGATATCACCGAATGGCTGACGAAGCAGGGCGACGACGCAGTGGTGCTCTCGGCGCTCGATTCGATCGCCTGGGCGTTCAACGTGCGCGGGCAGGATGTCAGCCGCACGCCGGTCGCGCTCGCCTATGCGCTGATCCGCGCCGACGCCACCGCCGATCTGTTCGTCGACCCGGAGAAGATCGACGAGGCGGTTTCCCAGCATCTCGGCAACGCCGTGACGGTGAAGCCGCGCGCCGCCTTCGCGCCCGCGCTGGACGAGCTCGCGGGCAAGCGCGTCGCGGTCGATCCCGATCGCGCGGTTGCGGCGATCTTCGGGCGGCTGAAGGCGGCCGGCGCGAAGATCGACGAGACGCGCGATCCGGTCGTGCTGCCCAAGGCGATCAAGAACCCGGCCGAGATCGCCGGCATGAAATCCGCCCATGTGCGGGACGGCGCGGCGGTGACGCGCTTTCTCCACTGGATCGACACGGTGGCGGCCCAAGGCGGCGAGGACGAGTTGAGCGCGGCGGCCAGGCTCGAATCCTTCCGCGCCGAGACGGGCGCGCTCAAGGATCTGTCGTTCGACACCATCTCCGGCTCAGGCCCCAACGGCGCGGTGGTCCACTACCGCGTCACCGAGAAGACGGTGCGGCCGATCGAGCGGGGCACGCTCTATCTGGTCGATTCGGGCGGCCAGTATCAGGACGGCACCACCGACATTACCCGCACCGTGCCGATCGGCGCGCCCACGGCGGAGATGAAGGACCGCTTCACCCGCGTGCTCAAGGGCCACATCGCCCTCGCCCGCGCCGTTTTTCCCGTTGGCACGCGCGGCAGCCAGCTCGATACGCTGGCGCGGCAATATCTGTGGGAGGCCGGGCTCGATTACGCGCACGGCACCGGCCACGGCGTCGGCAGCTATCTCGCGGTGCATGAGGGGCCGCAGCGCATCGCCACCCCCTCGGCCTCGCAGGCGGGGACGGACGAGCCTCTGAAGGCGGGCATGATCCTCTCCGACGAGCCGGGCTATTACAAAACCGGCGAATACGGCATCCGCATCGAGAATCTGGTGCTGGTAGAGGAGCGGGCGATCGAAGGGGCGGAAAAGAAGATGCTCGGCTTCGAGACGCTCACCCTCGCGCCCATCGACCGTCGCCTGATCGAGCTTTCGATGCTCTCGCCCCAGGAGCACGAGTGGATCGACGCCTATCACGCCCGCGTCGTGCGCGAGATCGGACCGCTGGTGCCCGAAGAGGTGCGCGGCTGGCTGGAGAAGGCGACGGCGCCGCTAGGCTGATCGCTCGTCGGGAGAGGGTGGGGACGGCGTCTCCCCCTCGTCCTTCTCCCGGGCCTGCGCCTTGCGGCGGCGGAGATTCGCCCGCAGCGCCTCGGCCAGCCGGGCCTCGCGTTCGCTTTTCGCGTTCATGCATCAGGCGGTTAGGCCGAAGACGCGGGTTCGATCAAGCCCGCCTTGACGCGGCCGCCCGCTTTCTCCATAGCGCGCCCACCCCGCGCCCCCGACGGCGCGACAGCGGGTGATCATGCTGCCGTAGCTCAGTGGTAGAGCGCATCCTTGGTAAGGCTGAGGTCGTGAGTTCAATCCTCACCGGCAGCACCATTTCCCGTTTGTCGGGATGAGAATGGTCTTCAAATAACCGGGAGGGCTCTTCCGGTCGTGCGATCAAGACCGCGCGCAGCCACAATGTCGAGCATCGTTGCGCCAGCCACGAACGCCAGACTGCCCCATATCCACCGGTTGCGCGGAGACCTGCGCGCGGCGGCGCCGAGCGCCGCAAGGTCCATGGCATCGCCGGCCACCCTGCCCCAGACGCTGGAGGCATTAGCCGGCATATTGAGGAGGCCAAATCCGGCGACGACCTCGCGCACGCCGAAGCCGCGGATCAGGCCTTCGTGATCCTTTGCATCGAGCGCGCGAGAGATGCGGCGCGCGCCCAACAACTCGGCCGCGCCCAGCGCCATCGAGAAAAGGCCTAAGCCGAAGCCGAGCTTTTTATAGTCCATGGGAATTCTCCTGTTGATCGGTCGGCATGAACGCCTCCCGAGCGCAATTCGCTCTCCCGAACCATGCACGCCGGCGCAGGTTCCGCCCCCGAATGTCGGGAATGAGCGCCATTTCCAGATAAAGAAAGAGAAGCGAGTGTCCGGACGGCGGAAGCGGCCGCTATCGCCATCGGGCTTGCGCCCCGCCGCCGCGAGCGGGCAGAGTGCGCATCTCGGGAGGAGGCGTTTAGATGGAGCAGGGGCGCAGGCGGGCGGCGATGATCGGCGTGGGCGTCGTCATCCTCGTCGCGCTGCTGTTCGGCGCGGCTTACCTCGCCTCGACCCTGTGGCCCAAGGTGGTGGTGGTAGAGCAGAAGGCGGTCGCCAATCCGCCCGGCGCGGTCGGCCCCAAGCCGGGGCTCCAGCCGTTCGACGAACTGATCGATCGGGTCTGTCCCGCGATCGTCGAAATCGCCGCCGCGCCCGCGCCGAATGAGGCTCAGTCCAAAAGCTCCGGCCACGCGAAATCCGCCAAGGCCAAGGCCGCCGACCAGCCGCCACCGCCGCCGGCGGTGGGTTTCCTGCTCTCCTCCGACGGAACCGTGGCGACGGCGGGCAGCCGGCTCGGCGACGGCAATTCCTTCGTGGTGACGCTGAACGACGGCCGCAGCTTCACCGCCACCCGGGCGGGGGACGATCCACTGACCGGCCTCGCGCTGCTGCATGTGCCCGCGACGGGGCTGCCCTTCCTGCGCTTCGCCGGCGCCTCCTTCCCACGCGCGGGGCAATGGGTGGTGGCGGTGGAGTCGCCGGCGGGGCTCGGCTGCATCGGCCAGGTGAGCACGATCGCCGCCGATTCCTTCGTGATAGGCGAGGAACGCGCCGATTATCTCGAGCTTCACCCCGATCTCGATCCGGTCGCGATCGGCGCGCCGGTGTTCAACCCGGAAGGGCGCGTGGTGGGCATCGCCGGGCTGGGCCTCCCGCCTGAAGCGGCCGCGCCGGCGCGCTATGTGCTGCCCGCGAACCTCGCGGATCGGCGGATCGACGCGCTCCAGCACAATGCGCCCGATAGCGGGCCGCTCGGGTTCGTCGCCGACGATCTGACGCCCGCGGCCGGGCAGCGCTTCGGCGCGCCGGACCAGCGCGGCGCGTTCGTGGCGCTGGTCGCGGCCGGCTCGCCCGCCGATGAGGCGGGAGTGCGCGTCGGCGATATTCTCGTCTCCGCGAACAACCAGCCGATCGCGCGCGCCGACGATCTCGCGACAATGAGCTTTCATGCCGGTTCGACGGTGGCGCTGGCGGTGACGCGGCGCGGCCAGGCGCTCACCCTCTCGCTTGCGCTGCCGGCCGCCGAGCCCGCTAAAAAGGAAAAAACCAGGGGATCGTGAGCCACGCCGCGCCCGCGGTCAGGATGGTGAGCGGCAGGCCGACGCGCACGAAGTCGCCGTAGCGGTAGCCGCCCGCATGATAGACGATGGTGTTGGTCTGGTAGCCGAAGGGCGTGAGGAAGGAGGCGCTCGCCGCCATCATCACCGCCACCGCGAAGGGGCGCGGATCGGCCCCGATATCCTGCGCGATGCCGATCGCAACCGGCGTCAGCAGCACCGCCGCGCCGGCGTGCGACATGAACTCGGTCAGGATCAGCGTGGTGACGTAGAGGATCGCGAGCGCCCCGCGCGGCCCCAGCCGCTCCGTCACGTCCGAGAGCGCCTGCGCGGCCAGCGCGGCGAGGCCGGTGCGATCGATCGCCGCGCCGATCACCAGCATCCCCGCGATCATCACCAGCAGGCGCGGCTTGACCGCGGCATAGGCCTCGTCCGGCGACAGCACACGGCAGGCGATCAGCAGGATCGCACCGACGAAGGCGGCGATCGCGATCGGCACGCCGCCCACCGCGCCGCCGATCACCATCGCCAGCACCGCGAGCGAGCCGATCGCCGGGATCGGCCGGATCGGCATGACCGCGCGCGGCACGTCATGCTCCTCCTCGTCGCCGGGGCCGAGCGGGATCAGGCGCGGGGCGAGGAAGGCGAGATAGGGCGCGCCCACCGCCGCCATCGACAGCCCCACGCCGGTCATCTCGAACAGACCGAAGCCGTGTAGTCCGGCCTGGCGCACCATCTCGTCGACCAGCAGATTGGTCGACGTGCCGATCAGGGTGCAGGTGCCCCCCAGGATGGTGGCGTAGGAAAGCGGGATCAGCAGCCGCTTGACCGGCCAGCCGCGCCGATGTGCCGCCTGCTGGATGACGGAGGTGCCGAGCACCACCAGCGGGGTGTTGTTGAGGAAAGCGGAGATCACGCCCACGCAGCCGATGATGACGGGCAGCGCGCGTCGCCCGATCCGCTCGATCAGCCGCTCGGCCAGCGCGAACAGCAGGCCGATCGCGCCGGTGAGATACAGCGCCTCGACCAGCACGAACAGCGAGGCGAGCGCCAGGATGGCGGGGCTGGCGAAACTCGACTGGATATCGCCCACCCGCGCGATGCCGAGCAGGCACAGCACGCCCGCGCCCACCAGCGTCACCAGATCGGCGCGCACCCGTTCGGAGGCCAGCGCGATCACCACCGCGATGAGCACCGTGACGGTCGCGATCTGCGCCAGGTTCAAGCCTGCCTCGCCCGCATCATCCCGTCCGTCTAGGGGATGGCGGTGAAACCCGCCAGCGGTCGACGCATATCCCGCGCTTAGGGCTAAGATCAGTTCAGCCGGCCACGTGCGGCTGAGCCGTTCACGACATGATGCGCATGGAGCAGCGAGCCTGGTTCCATGCTCGGCTTTGGCGGCTGCGCCAGGAGGGTTTCGTACAAGGCGAGATAGGCGTCAGTCATGCGATCGACGCTGAACCGCTCCTCCGCGGCGCGGCGGCAGGCGGCGCGGTCGATCGTGTCGATGCGGCCGATCGCGTCTGCCGCCTCCTCGAAACTGTCGACCAGAAAACCGGTGACGCCGTGATCGATCAGTTCCGGCATCGAGCCGCGCCGGTAGGCGATCACCGGTGTGCCGCAGGCCAGCGCCTCCACCACCGAGAGGCCGAAAGGCTCGTCGAAGCCGATCAGGTGAAGCAGCGCTTTCGCCTTTCCCAGCACCGCCGCGCGTCGGGCGCCGCCCACCATGCCCAGATAGGAGACGCGATCGCCGTCGATGAAGGGCGCCACCTCGGCGGCGTGGTAGGCTTCGTCCTGCACCAAGCCGGCCATGGTCAGCCGATGGCCGGTGGCGCGCGCGGCGCGGATCGCCTCGGCGGCGCCCTTATCGGGATGGATGCGGCCGAAGAACAGCAGATCCGGCCCGCCTTCGGCATCGAAGGGGAAATCCTCCAGCCGGATGCCGTGATGGATGGTGGCGGCGTAGTGGAGGTCGGGATGCCGGTCGGCGTCGCTGATCGCGACATAGGCGATGCGATCGTCATAGCGGCGATAGACCGGCAGAATGCGTTCGGACGAGAAGCCATGGATGGTCGTCAGCATCGGCGTGTCCACCAGGCGGGAGAAGACCAGCGGGACGAAATCGGCCTGGTTGTGGATCAGATCGAACTCGTGCGCGTGCTCGAACAGCTCGGCGACGTGGAGCATCTCCCAAACCTTGGCGTCGAGCGTCCGGTCTTCCGAATAACCGTGAGGGGCGACGCCGCGCAGCTCGCCGGCCGTGATCGAATCCCGCGTGGCGAACAGGGTCACGTCGACCCCCCGCGCCACCAGCGCCTCGGTGAGCAGGCTCGTCGCCAGCTCCCACGGGCCGTAGGCGCGCGGCGGGGTGCGCCAGGAAATCGAGCTCAGCATCGCGATCCGCATCAAGTCAGGCTCCGTGTTCGGGAAGAAGGATCACGCCCTCGTCCGGCCGCAAAAGCCGTCCATAGCCGCCCGGCCCGAGGGTGGAGACGAGCAGCCGCCCGTCCGCCTCGGTGGGGAGCGGCCGCTCCCGTCCGCCGAGATTGAGGGCGACGAGGATGCGCTCGGCCCCGTATCGGCGCTCATAGGCGAGCACCTCCTCCTCCGCCTCGACCAGCGCGAAATCGCCGACGGAAAGCGCGGGGTGGGCGCGCCGCAGCGCGAGCAACGAACGGTAGAGGTTGAGCAGCGATCCCGTATCGGCGCGCTGGGCGGCGACGTTGCGGGTGCGCCAGTCGGCGTTGAGCGGCAGCCACGGCTCGACGGTGCTGAAGCCTGCATAAGGGCTGTCGTCCCACGGGATCGGCGTGCGCGCCGGATCGCGCCCCAGGCCCAGGCCGGGCTCGCGCAGCTCGCGCGGATCGCGCAGCCGATCGGGCGGGATGTCGACCTTGCCGATGCCGATCTCGTCGCCCTGATAGAGCGTCGGCGTGCCGCGCAGGGTCAGCAGCAGCATCGCCGCGACCCGCGCCTGGGCCTCGCCCAACCGTCCGGCGATGCGCTGCGCGTCGTGGCTGCCCAGCACCCAGTTGGGCCAGCCGCCGGGCGGCAGCGCCGCCTCATAGGCGGCGATGATCGCGGCGAGGGCCTTCGCGTCCCACGGCGCGTCGAGAAGCTGGAAATTGAAGGGCAAATGCACGCCCGGCGCCTCGCGGCCGTAATACTCCATCAGCCGATCGACCGGCAGGCAGATCTCCCCCACCAGCACGCGCTCGCCATAGCTGTCGGCGAGCTTGCGGAACCCCGCGGCGATCTCGTGGACTTCGGGCTGGTCGGTCGAATGGCGCTGGAGAACGCTGAACTTCTCGCCCATTTCCGGCCGGTAATCGGGATTGGGCGGATTGTCCGGCAGATCGGCGGCCTTGACGATGTGCCACAGCACGTCGATGCGGAAGCCGTCCACGCCGCGATCCAGCCAGAAGCGCAGCACGTCCATCATCCGCGCCCGCACCTCCGGGTTGCGCCAGTTGAGATCCGGCTGCTCCTTCAGGAAGGCGTGGAGATAATATTGGCCGGTGGCCGGATCGAAGGTCCAGGCCGGGCCGCCGAAATCGCTGATCCAGTTGTTGGGCGGCCCGCCATCTGGCGAGGGATCGCGCCAGATATACCAGTCCCGCTTCGGATTGGCGCGCGAGGAGCGGCTTTCCAGGAACCAGGGATGCCGGTCCGAGCTGTGGTTGGGCACGAAATCGAGCAACAGGCGGATGCCGCGCGCGTGGAGCGCCCCGATCAGCCGGTCGAAATCGGTGAGCGTGCCGAACAGCGGATGGACGTCCTCGTAATCGGCGACGTCATAGCCGAAATCGGCCATCGGCGAGGGATAGATGGGAGACAGCCATACCGCGTCGACGCCGAGATCGACGAGATGATCGATCCGCCGTTCGATGCCGGCGAGGTCGCCCACCCCGTCGCCGTCGCTGTCCTGAAAGGAGCGGGGATAGATCTGATAGACGACGCCGCGTTCCCACCAGGGATGGTCGGCCGCATCGCGGCGCGGCCTCGCGCCTGCATCCGTCGGATCGCTCATGCTCGCCCGACGCCGCGCGGCGGCTTAGGTTCCGCTTATCGCCGTCGTCCCACCCCCTTTCATGTAGGTTATTGAGAACGGATCGCGACAGGAATCGAATCCGCCTGTCCATGCAAGCGGAAAAGGGTTCGGTCATGACCGGCAGGATTCCGATATGCTTTCCCTTCCTCGCGCAGGTGCATCAGGCCTTTCATTCGCTGCCGATCGCGATGGAGCTGGCGCGCCGTTACCCGGAGCTCGACGTGCATGTCGCCTCGGGGACGGCCGATCATCTGGACTGGCTCAAGGGGCTGGCGGAGACATTCTATCCCGGTGTCCCCGTCCGTTTCGATCTGCTGCGCCTTCCCGGCGTGTTGCGGCGCTTCGTGCCCAGGGTGGATCAGGGCGTCGCCCCCAAGCTGCCGCTGCTTCTTTGGAATCTCGGTTACTTCAGTCGTTTCGAGGCGGTGGTCACGCCGGAGCGGACGACTCTGGCGCTGAAGCGATTCCTCAAGCGGCCGCGCATCATCTGGACGCGCCACGGCGCGGGCGATCGGGCCAGCGGCTTTCAGAGGGAGATCGCCAAGTTCGATTTCGTGCTGATGGCCGGGAACAAGATCGAGCAGCGGCTGCTCGCGGAAGGGCTGGTGCGGCCCGGCCGCTACGCCACGGGTGTCTACGCCAAATTCGATCTGGTGCGCCGCATGCCGCGCCGGAGGCTGTTCGATAATGATCGGCCCACCATCGTCTACAACCCGCATTTCTGGCCAAGCCTCTCATCCTGGCCGGTGATGGGTCGCCGGGTGCTCGACCTGGTCGCGGCGAGCGATCGCTACAACCTGGTCTTCGCGCCCCATATCCGGCTTTTCTATCCGCCGACCGCCGCGCGCTATCGGGAGTTCGAGGTGTATCGCGGCCTTTCCCATATGCGGATCGATCTCGGCAGCCCGGCCTCGGCCGACATGACCTACACCGCCAACGCCGATCTCTATCTCGGCGACGTCAGCAGCCAGGTGGCCGAGTTCGTCGCGGAACCGCGCCCCTGCGTCTTCCTCAACGCCCACGGGGTCGATTGGCGGGGCGATCCGGATTATCGTTTCTGGATGCTGGGGCCGGTGGTGGAGGATGTCGCGATGCTGGAGGAGACGGTCGAGCGGGCTTTCGCGACGCATGATTTCTACCGGGCGCGCCAACAGGCCTATGTGCGCGAGACGTTCGGCGCGTGCGAGCGGCTGACCGCGCCGATCGGGGCCGATGCGATCGCCCATTTCCTGCATGAGGCGGTCGCCTGAACGCCTCCCCCCTCTCGGCGCTCGATCGGACGGAAGTCCGGGAGGAGCGGTCCCGCCACGGCGCGGTGTTCGGGCGGATGGCGCGCAACATCGCCTGGCTGCTCGGCGGCAAGGGCTTCGCGGGGATAGCCAGCCTGATCTACGTCGCGATCGCCGCGCGTGTGCTGGGGCCGGAGCGCTTCGGGGAGTTCTCGCTGGTGCTGGCCTATGCGCAGGGAATAGCCAATCTGGCGCAGTTCCAGACGGGACAGGCGGTGATCCGCTACGGCGCGCTCCAGCTCAGGACGGCGCATTCCGCTCGATTGGGCCGGCTGATCGGGCTGGGCGCGATGCTGGATGCGGCGAGCGCGGTCACCGGGGCGGCGGTGGCGGCGCTGGGCGTGTTCGCCGTCGCCCACTGGCTGGCCTGGCCAGCGGGTGTGCGCGATCATGCGATCTGGTTCGGGGCGGTGCTGCTCCTGACCACGGGCACAACCGCCAGCGGCGCGCTCCGCCTGTTCGACCGCTTCGACCTGTTCACCGGCTGCGAGGCGGCGGGGCCCGCCGTGCGGCTGGTGGGCGCGGTGATCGCCTGGGCGTCGGGGGCGGGGATCATCGGCTTCCTGATCGTGTGGGCGGCGGCGCCCGCGATGCAGGCGGTGTTCAACTGGGCGGCGGCGCTCATGGTGCTGCGCGCGCGCGGGCACCGCGTCCGGATCGGCTGGCGGCCCATGCGGCTGGCGCTGCGCGAGAACCGGCGCATCTGGCGTTTCCTGTGGCAATCCAACCTTTCCTACACCCTCTCGTCGCTCTGGCCGCAGGTCGGCGTGCTGGTCGTGGGCGGCGCGGGCGGGGCGGCGGCGGCGGGCGGCTTCCGCGTCGCCGGCAAGCTCGCCAAGGCGCTTGCCAAGCCGGTGCAGACCATCGCGCGCGCGCTGCTGCCCGAACTGGCCCATCTCGTCGCGGCCGACGATCGCCGGACCTTGGGCCAGGTGGTGCGGCGGCTGACGATCGGCTCGGTGATCGTGGCGGTGGCGATCGCCCTGCTCGCCGCCTTCGCCGGGCCGCTGCTGCTCCAGATACTGGCCGGCAAGGCCTATCGCTTCGCGCATCTTTTCCTGCTGCTGCTGGCGATCGCGGCGGGGATCGATCTCTGCCGTTTCGCGCTGGAGCCGCTGCTGGTGGCGCGCGGCAAAATGGGCAAGCTGCTCCGCTCGCAGGCGATCGGCGCGGCGGTCTATGCGGCGGCGCTGGCCGCGCTGGTGCCGACGATGGGGCCGACGGGCGCGGCGGCAGCGGCGATCCTGGGCTCGCTGGCGCTGACGCTGGCGGTGGCGCAGGTGGTGATGCGCTCTCGCCGCCAGCCGTTGAGACGGGCGCGGCCGTGACCGCGCCGATCGCCGCCTCTCCGCCGGCGAGGGGGCGATCGCTCGGCTTCTGGCTGGAAAGCGTCGTCTATGCGATGGCGGGCCTGCCGCTGGCGCTCGGCTGGTCGAGACCGCCGCCCGGGACGGACAAACAGGCGATCCGTGCCACCTGGCTGCGCCGCTTCCGCCATCCGCATGGTCTGAACGAGACAAGCGCGCTGATCGCCGGCATCCTGCTGCTGCCGATCCTGCTGCCGGCGATGGTCATTGGGCTGACGCTTCGGAACGGCCCGGCGATCCGCCGCCTCGCCGGCATCGGTCGTCGTCACCAGGCGCTCCAACAACTGCGCCTGTTCGTTCGCGAAGGCATGCTGCCGCCCTGGTATTATATCTTCGAGCTGCACGATCCGGCGCACGCGGCGGATGCGGGCCGCTATGTCACCCGCTTCGAGACCAAGCGCGGCGTCTATCCGGCGCTCCGGCGCACGGGGCCGGTGTCGCCGTTGCGGGACAAGGCGCGCTTCGCCGACCATTGCCGCGCCCGCAGCATCCGCTGCACGCCGACCTTGTGCGAGGTGCGCGGCGGCAGACTGATCGGAGCCGAGACGCTGCCGGAGGAATCCTTTTTCGTGAAGCCCGCCGCCGGCCGGGGCGGGACGGGGACGGAGCGCTTCGAGCTGGTCGCGCCGGGACGCTATCGGAATGCGCACGGCCATGACTTCGACGCCGCCGCGCTGCGCCGTCATCTCGAGCATCGCTCGCACACCACGGCGCTGGTGGTGCAGCCGCGCCTGGTCAATCATCCGGCGCTCGCCGACCTCTCCTGCGGCGCGCTTTCCACCGTGCGCGCGCTGAGCTGCCTCGACGAGGGAGGCGAGCCGGTCGTCACTCACGCGGTGTTCCGCATGGCGATCCGGCCGGGCGCGGTGGTCGACAATTTCCACGCCGGCGGCATCGCAGCGGCGGTGGACCTTGCGGACGGCGCGCTGGGTTCCGCCACCGATCTCGGCCTGATCGCGCGGACCGGCTGGGTCGATGCCCATCCCCGAACTGGCGCGGCCATCGTAGGTCGGCGGCTGCCCTTCTGGCCCGAGACGCTGGCGCTGGCCGCGGATGCGCATCGTGTTTTCGGCGATCACGCCATCATCGGCTGGGATATCGCGATCCTGGCGGACGGCCCCTGCATCGTCGAAGGCAATGGCGGCCCTGATGTCGATCTGATCCAGCGCCCCCACCGCGCCCCGCTCGGCGGCACTCGCTTCGCTGAGATCTGCGCGTGGCGATTGGCGCGGGCGCAATGCGTCGAAGCAGCCCCCGATGAGCACCGGACTGTCCGATTGTCTTGAAAGGGGCTGGTGCGGTCGAGAAGACTCGAACTTCCACGGCCTTTCGGCCACAGCGACCTCAACGCTGCGCGTCTACCAGTTCCGCCACGACCGCACGCCATGAAGTCCGCCCCAACCCTTCACGCGGAAGGGTCCGGCGGCCGGTAGGCGCGTGCCTCTAGCAAAGCGCTTTCCGCCGCGCAATGCGCTTTCGAGAGAGGCATTGCGGTGGACGAGACCGCGCGGGCTCAGCGCTCGGGCGTGCCCGCGAAGCTCAGGTTGAGCGCCTTGGAGCCCTTGGGCACGTCCACCTCGGCGCTGTCGAAATCGGCGCTGGCGTGGGGCGGCAGCGAGCGGACCGGCGCGCTGATCGTCCAGCCGTAGATGGTGCGCCCGTCGCCGTCGCGCAGCTCGGCGCGGATGTCCGGCACCGTCTGCGTCGCGGCGGTTGGATTGACGATGCGGCCGGAGACGGCGAACAGCTCATTGCCGTTGGCGAGCGTGCGCCGTTCGGGCTTGCGCACCACCTGGAGCATCAGCGGGCTGGTGATCCCGCCTCCCCCTTCCGTCCAGCCGGTCAGCCGACCCGCGCCGAACCAGGCGACCGCGCCCGCCGCGGCCAGCAGCAGCACCGCCGCCAGGCCCGCGAGCAGGGTGGCGCGCCGCAACGGATTGGGCCGCGCGCGGAACGGCGGCTCGGGCGCATAGGCGTCGTAGCCCGCCTGCTCGCCTTCGCGCGGGACGAAGGCCTGCGGCGGCGGGGGGGGCGGCGTCTCGATTCCCGTCGGCGGCGATGGCATGGCGCGGGGCGCGGGCTCCGGCGCGCGCGGAGCGGGAGCGGGTTCTTCGACGGGCGCCGCGAAGATCGAGCCCTGCTCGGCTCCGCCCGGCGGCGCGGGTTCCTGGAACCAACTATGCCGGCACGAGGCGCAGCGCACCTGCCGTCCGTTGCCGCCGATCGCGCTGTCCGGCACGAGATAGCGCGTGCCGCAGGCCGGGCAGGTCAAGATCATCGCGCTTTCGTCCGCCCCCTTGTCGCCACGCCACCGGCTTGGTCTAGGCCGGGGCGGGGCGCGCTGGCAAGCGCCGCCGCGCCGCTTGCCCGCATGCGGGCGGCTGTGCGAAAGCGGCGCGGAGACGCGCGAGCGAGCGGGCGCGGCTCGGGGTTGGGAGAAGCATGACCGGCATCGTCCAGTTCGAGAATGTCGGCCTGCGCTACGGCACGGGGGCGGAGACGCTTTCGGACCTGAGCTTCAGCCTCGCCCCCGACGGATTCTATTTCCTCACCGGGCCCTCCGGCGCGGGCAAGACCTCCCTCTTGAAGATGCTCTATCTCGCCCAGCGGCCCTCGCGCGGATCGATCCGGCTGTTCGGCGAGGATGTGGTGGCGCTCCGCCGATCGCGCCTGCCCGGCTTCCGGCGGCGGATCGGCGTGGTGTTCCAGGATTTCCGCTTGATCCCGCACCTCTCCGCCTTCGACAATATCGCGCTGCCGCTCAGGATCGCGGGCGTCGACGAGCGCGATCTGGTGACGCCGGTTCGCGAGATGCTCGCCTGGGTGGGGCTGGGCGACCGCGCCTCGGCCCGGCCGCCGACGCTTTCGGGCGGCGAGCAACAGCGCGTCGCGATCGCCCGCGCGGTGATCGGGCGGCCCGAGATACTGGTGGCGGACGAGCCGACCGGCAATGTCGATCCCGAGATGGCGGCGCGGCTGCTCCATCTGTTCGACGCCTTGAACACGCTCGGCACCACGATCGTGGTGGCGACCCACGACATCCATCTGCTGAGCCGGGTCGCCAAGGCCAATGTCATGCGGCTCGATCGCGGGCGGCTCGCCGATCCCACCGGCGCGTTGCGCTACCCGCCCAAGCCCGATTTCGGCGCGGAGCATCTGGCATGAGGATCGGCGCCACCGCCGCCGACCGCCGCCTGCTGCCCGAAGGTCGGCTGGCCGGGCCGATGCCCTGGGTCATCGCGATCATGATCTTCCTGACCGCGCTCGCCGCCGCCGGCGGTATGGCGATGGGCGCGTCCGCCGATAGGCTGGGGGGCGATCTCGGCCGGCGGATCACCATCCAGATTCTCAACCCCGATCCCGCCCGTCGCGATGCCGAGGCCGCAGCCGTCACCGCCGCGATCGAGAAGGAATCGGGCGTGCTGGCGGTGAACAGGGTGGGTGCGGATGCGATGCGGGCGCTGCTCAAGCCTTGGCTGGGCGATGTCGGGCTGACGCAGGATCTACCCTTGCCCGCGATGATCGACGTCGATCTTTCCGCCGCCGGGCGCGCGCGGCTCGATGCGATCGTGGCGGCGGCGAAGGCGGCGGGGCCGGATGTGCATGTCGACGATCACGCCCGCTGGATCGCGCCTCTGATCGGCCTGATCCGTTCGCTCGGGCTGCTCGCCGGGCTGGTCGTGGCGCTGATGGTGGGGGCGACCGCCGCCGCCGTGGTGCTGGCTGCCCGCTCCGCGCTCGACACCCACCGCGAGACGATCGAGGTGATGCACCGCATGGGCGCGACCGACGTGCAGATAGCCCGCCTGTTCCAGCGCCGCATCGCGCTCGACGCGCTGTTCGGCGGCATTGTCGGCCTGATCGGCGCGACGGCGGTGATCCTGACGATCGGGGCCAAGCTGGCGGCGATCGGATCGGGGTTGGTGGGATCGGTGTCGCTGCCAGGATCGGCCTGGCTGGCGCTGGTCTGCATGCCGCCGCTCGCCGGGCTGCTCGCGCTGGTGGTCGCGCGAGCGACGGTGCTGCGCGCGCTGGGTCGCTCGCTGTGATCACGCGCCTGCTCGCCTTCCTGGTGGTGATCTGGGCGCTCGGATTCGCGCTGTTCGCGACCACCCTGCCGCGCCCCGCCTCCGATAGCGTCAGCACCGATGCGGTGGTGGTGCTGACCGGCGGGCCGGGCCGTCTCGAGCGCGGGCTGGCCCTGCTCCGGGCGGGCAAGGCGAAGCGGCTGTTCATCTCGGGCACGGACCGCACCGTTCGCAAGCATGAGCTGGCGGTCAGCACCCACACCCCGGACGCGGTGTTCGATTGCTGTGTCGATCTCGGGCAGGAGTCGGTCGATACCCGCTCCAATGCGGCGGAAACCGCCAAATGGATGCGCGCGCACGATTTCCACAGCCTGCGCCTGGTGACGACCGACTGGCATATGCCGCGCGCCCGCTATGATCTCAGCCGCCAGATCGCAGGCGAGCATATCCGCGTGGTGCCGGACGCGGTGCGGAGCCATCCCAGCCTGAAAACGCTGTTCACCGAATATAATAAATATCTCCTGCGTCGCATCGCCGCCCCGTTCGGCTATTGAGCCCAGCCCATGAGCGTGATTCGTTCGGGCGCTTTCGCCCTGATCTTCTACGCGGTGACGGCCGCGATGGTGCTGATCGGTATTCCGATCGCGCTGGCGAGCCGGCGCGCGCTCTCCTGCTACGCGCGCTTCTGGGCGCGGCTGCACGGGGCCCTAGCGCGGGCGATCCTGGGCGTGCGGCTGGAGGTGGAGGGGGAAATCCCCTCCGGTCCGGCGCTGATCGCCGCCAAGCATGAATCGGCCTATGAGACGCTGGCGCTGGTGGCGCTGATCGACGATCCGGTGATCGTGCTGAAGCGCGAGCTCGCCGATATCCCGCTGTTCGGGCGGCTGACGCGGCGGCACGGGGTCATCCCCGTCGATCGCTCGGCGAGCGCGGGGGCGTTGCGCGCCATGCTGGCGGCGGCGGACGAGGCCAAGGCGGCGGCGCGCCCCGTGCTGATCTTCCCCGAAGGCACCCGCGTCCCGCGCGGCCGTGCGCCCCGGCTCCAGGCGGGCTTCGCGGGGCTTTATGCGCGGCTTGGTCTACCGGTGGCGCCGGTCGCGACGGACGCGGGGCTGGCTTGGCCGAGGGGCTTCATCAAACATCCCGGCGTCGTTCGTTTGCGCTTCGGCGGACTTATCCCTCCCGGCGAGCCGCGCAAGGTAATCGAGGCGAAGGTCCATGAGGCGATCAATGTCCTGAACGCTTGATCCCCTAAGCAAGCTCGGGGGATTAATGTTTCCGCCCGAAATCGGGGGCGGGATCGTCCTGGCCCTGCTCGACGATCGAGCGGCGGACGGCGCGGGTGCGGGTGAAGAGGTCGAACAGCTTGTCCCCATCATCCCAGCGGATCGCCCGCTGAAGCATCGTCAAATCCTCGGTGAAGCGCTGGAGCATCTCCAGCACCGCCTCCTTATTGGAAAGGAACACGTCGCGCCACATCGTCGGGTCGGAGGCGGCGATGCGGGTGAAATCGCGGAAGCCCCCCGCCGAATATTTGATGACCTCGCTCCGCGTCACCTCCTCCAGATCGGAAGCGGTGCCGACGATGGTGTAGGCGATCAGGTGCGGCAGATGGCTGGTGACGGCGAGCACGCGATCATGATGCTCGGCGTCCATCGTCTCGACCTCGGAGCCGAGGCGATGCCAGAACGCGATGACGCGCGCGACAGCCGCCGGGTCCGCGCCCTCGGGCGGCGTCACGATGCACCAGCGGCCGTGGAACAGGCTCGCGAAACCCGCGTCGGGGCCGCTATGCTCGGTGCCGGCGACGGGGTGGGCGGGGATCACCTGCCGCCCGGGCAGCGCCGCGACCAGCTCGGCCAGCACCCCCGCCTTGGACGAGCCGACGTCGGAGACGATCGCGTCCATCGGCACGTCGGCGGCGATCGCGCGCCCCACTGCGCCGATCGCGCGCGGCGGCACGCAGAGCAGGACGAGATCGGCGTCGGTGACGGCCGCGCCTGCGCTGTCGGCGACGTCATCCACCAGCTCCAGCTCGGCGACGCGCGCGCGCACCGCCGGATCGGCATCATGGCCGGAGAGCCGCACCATCGGCATATGCTCGCGCACCGCGCGCGCGATCGAGGAGCCGATCAGCCCCAGCCCGATGATGGCGACGCGGGAGAAGGGCAGCATCAGCCGCCCACGATCTCGCGCAGCGCGGCGACGAGGCCGCGGGTCTGCTCCTCGGTGCCGATCGAGATGCGAAGCCCGTGCCGCAGCCCCTGGCCGGGCAGCCAGCGGGTGATGTAGCCGCGTTCCATGAGGCCGGCATAAGCCTCCTCCGCCGTCACCCGGCCCTCGAACAGCACGAGCAGGAAATTGGCCTTGGAAGGCACCGCGCGCAGGCCCGCATTGCCGAGCTTGCCGATCTCCCCCGCCAGCCAGCCGCGCCAACGCTCGTTGTGCGCGCGGCTCGCCTCGACGAAATCCATCGCCTTCAGCCCGGCGATCGCCGCCTGCTGGCCGGCGGTGGTGACGTTGAAGGGCGCGCGGATCTTGTGCATCGCCTGGATCACGTCCGCCGGGCCGTAGCCCCAGCCGATCCGCTCGGCGGCCAACCCGAAGATCTTGGAGAAGGTGCGGGTAACGAGCATGTTGGGCGCGCTTCCCGCCAGCGCGAAGGCCCCGTCGTCGTCCTCGGGGCGCAGATATTCGGCATAGGCTTGATCGACCACGAACAGGCAGTTTTCGGGCAGACCGGCGTGCAGTCGCTCCAGCTCGGCGCGGGGCAGATAGGTGCCGGTCGGGTTGTTGGGATTGGCGATGAACACCACCCGCGTCCGCTCGGTCACGGCGGCGAGCAGGCTGTCCGCGTCGGTCGCGTAATCGACATCGGGCGCTTCCACCGGGGTTGCGCCCACGCGCCGCGCCGCGATCGGATAGACCGAGAAGCCGTAGCGCACGAACAGCACCTCGTCGCCCGGCCCCGCATAGGCCCCGCAGGCGAGGTGGAGCACCTCGTCCGATCCGGTGCCGTGGATCACGCGTGCCGGATCGATGCCGTAATGCGCCCCGATCGCCTCGCGCAGCCGGACGGCGGCGGCGTCCGGATAGCGATCGAGCGAGCCTGCCGCCGCGGCGAACGCCTCGCGCGCTTGCGGGCTGGTGCCGAGCGGATTCTCGTTGGACGAGAGCTTGGCGGCCTTCGCGCCGCTGTCGGTGGTGGCGCGTCCGGGCACATAGGGTGCGATCGCGTCGATCCAGGGCTTGGGGGCGAGTGCGGTCATGGTCGAGCCCTGTAGCGGCGAAGCGCGGGCGAGGGAACGGCGGAGTGTCGCGCGCGAGTCGAGGCCGGCTGCCGATTGACACCGCCCCGTCCGCGCCCTTAGCGCGCGAGGCATGAAGCATGACGCGCGGTTCGGGCCAAGGCGGAGCGTCACCCTGCCCGGGCCGCTGGCGCTCGACGGCGGGCAGACGCTCGCGCCCGTCACCATCGCCTACGAAACCTATGGCGCGCTCGACGCCGATCGCGCCAACGCCATCCTGATCTGCCACGCGCTGACCGGCGATCAATATGTCGCGAGCGAGCATCCGCTGACCGGCAAGCCCGGCTGGTGGACCCGCATGGTGGGCGAGGGCAAGCCGATCGATCCGGCGCGCCACTTCATCGTCTGCGCCAATGTGCTGGGCTCATGCCTCGGCTCCTCCGGCCCGGCGAGCGCGGCGGCGGACGGCGCGCCTTACGCGATGCGCTTCCCCGTCATCACCATCCGCGACATGGTGCGCGCGCAGATGCTGCTGATGGAGCATCTGGGCGTGCCGGCCTGGGCGGCGGTGGTCGGCGGGTCGATGGGCGGCATGCAGGTGCTGCAATGGGCGGCCTGCTACCCCGAGCGGGTCCGCTCGGCAATCGTGATCGCGTCGACCGCGCGCCATTCGGCGCAGAACATCGCCTTCCACGAGGTCGGCCGCCAAGCGATCATGGCGGACCCGAAGTGGCGCGGCGGCGACTATTACGAGAGCGACGATCCGCCCTCCGCCGGCCTCGCCGTGGCGCGGATGGCGGCGCACATCACCTATCTTTCCGAGGCTGGGCTGACGGAGAAGTTCGGCCGGAGGCTACAGGGGCGCGAGAGCAAGACCTTCGGCTTCGATGCCGATTTCCAGGTGGAAAGCTATTTGCGCCACCAGGGCATCAGCTTCGTCGACCGCTTCGATGCCAATTCCTACCTCTATATCACCCGCGCGATGGACTATTTCGATCTCGCCGAGGAGCATGGCGGGCGACTGGCCGAGGCTTTCCGGGGCAGCAAAATGCGCTTCTGCCTCGTCTCCTTCGACACCGACTGGCTCTATCCGACGCGCGAATCCCGCGCCGTGGTGCAGGCGCTGAACGCGGCCGGCGCGGCGGCGAGCTTCGTCGAGCTATCCTCGCCCTTCGGGCACGACGCCTTCCTGCTGGACGCGCCCGAGCTCAACCGGGTGGTGGACGGCTTCTTGCGGGCGGGGGGATTGTGAGCCTCCGCCCCGATCTGGCGATCATCGCCGATCATGTCGCGCCGGGGAGCCGCGTGCTCGACGTCGGCTGCGGGGACGGGGCGCTGATGGCGGCGCTCAGGGACCGCGCCCGAGTGGACGCGCGCGGGATCGAGATCGACGCGGCCAATGTCGCCGCCGCCGTCGCGCGGGGCCTGTCGGTGGTGCAGGGGGACGCCGACGTCGATCTCGCGGGCTATCCCACCCAGGCGTTCGATTACGCCATCCTGAGCCAGACGCTCCAGACCACCCGCGCGCCGGACAAGGTGCTGGACGAGCTGCTGCGGATCGGCGCCCGCGCCTTCGTCTCCTTCCCCAATTTCGCGCATTGGCGGGTGCGGCTGTCGCTGCTGTGGGGCGGGCGCATGCCGGTGACGCGCACCTTGCCGATCGCCTGGTATGCGACGCCCAACATCCACCACGTCACCATCGACGATTTCCGCGCCTTCCTGAAGGAACACGGCATCGTGACCGAGGGCGCATGGTTCCTGGCCGGCGACCGGCTGACCAGCGCGGCGGCGGCGAACTTCCGCGCCGAACATGCGGTGTTCCTGATCCGGCGGGGCTGAACTGCTGAATGGGAATGATCCGTTCGTCCCGAGCGAAGTCGGGGGACATGGCCGGTGTCTCGACTTCGCTCGACACGAACGGGTTGGGAAGGGTCTTTCGGCCCCGCCCGACGGACGGGATCAGCCCTCGCCGGTCACCGCCGCGCGCTGGCCGCCCCACAGCACCGCCTGCGCGACGGTGGTGTGCTCGCCGTTGAAGCTGATCGCGGGCGATCCGTAGAGCGTATAGCCCATCGCCAGCGCCTCGGAGACGCGGCGGCAGAAGGCGTCGTCATCCTTGCCGGTGAGCAGGCGATAGACGAGCTTGCCTTCGGGCGGCATGCTGGACATGGATCGGGGCTCCTTTCTGTCGGCAAACCTTTTCGTCATTGCGAGGAGCGAAGCGACGAAGCAATCCAGAAGCGCGGGACTGGATTGCTTCGCTACGCTCGCAATGACGATCCTCTATCTCAGCCGCGCAAGGTCGCGCCCAGCTTGGCGGCCGCGGCGACGATCCGGTCGGCGATGGCCTTGAGCTCCGCATCGGTGAAGCTTTTGTCCGCCGGTTGCAGCACAACCTCCAGCGCCAGGGATTTTTGCCCCTCCGGCACGCCTTGTCCGGTGAAGACATCGAACAGAGCCACCTCCGCGATCGCCTGCTTGTCCGCGCCCGTGATGGCGCGGATCAGCTTGTCGGCGGGAAGCTCGGCGGGAACGAGGAAGGCGAAGTCGCGCCGCACGACCTGGAGCGCGGAGGGCGCATAGGCCGGACGCGCACGGCCCGCGTCGCGCTTCGCCGGGATCGCGTCCAGATAGATTTCGGCCGCGACCACGGGGGCTTCGACATCGAGCGCGTGGAGTATCTCGGGGTGGAGCTCGCCGAAGCGCGCGAGGATCAGCTTGGGGCCGAGCCCCAGCGCGCCCGAGCGGCCCGGATGCCAGGTGTCGCCCGCCGGGCCGACGAACTGCAGCCGATCGACCGGAGCACCTGCGGCGGCGAGGATCGCCAGCGCCTCGGCCTTGGCGTCATAGGCGTCGGCCGGGCGAGCCTTGCCGCTCCGCCAGTCCCGCCCCTTCGCCTCGCCCGCGATCAGCAGGGTGAGCGTCGGCCGCTCGGCGTCGGCCAGATAGCGGCGGCCGAGCTCGAACAGGCGGACGGAGCGTTCGCCCCTGTCCCGGTTGCGCTGCGCCGCGCGGGCAAGGCCGGGCATCAGCGACGGGCGCATCACCTTCAGATCCTCCGAGATCGGGTTGGCGAGCACCCAGTCGCCGCCGCCGAACGCCGCCGCTTCCTTTTCCGAGACGAAGCTCCACGTCACCGCCTCGGCGAAGCCGCGCGCGGCCGCCGCCCGGCGCGCCTTACGCTCGATCCGCTGCTCGGCCGTGGCGGTGGGTTTGGCGACGCCTTCCGCGCGGGGCAGCGGCGTCGAGGGCAGCTTGTCCAACCCCTCGATGCGGATCACCTCCTCGACGAGATCGGCGGGGCCGTCCACATCGCGCCGCCAGCTCGGCGCGGTGACGGTCCAGTCCGCCGCCACCGTGAAGCCGAGCCGTTCGAGGATGGCCTTCTGCCGATCGGCGGGCACGTCGAGCCCGCCCAGCGTAAGGGTGCGCGCCGGATCGAAGGCGATGCGCTTCGGCTCGAGTGGAGGCTGCCCCGCGCGCGTCACCGCGCTCGCCCGGCCTCCGCAATGGTCGAGCACGAGACGGGTGGCGATCGCCAGCCCCTCGTCGAGAAAGGCCGGGTCCACCCCGCGCTCGAAACGCTGGCGCGCGTCGCTGGTCAGACCCAGCTTTTGGCCGGTGAGCGCGATATGATCGGGATCGAAATACGCGCATTCGATCAGCACGTCGGTCGTGCTCTCGGACACGCTCGAATGCTCGCCGCCCATGATGCCGCCGATGTCGTGAACGCCGGCGTCGTCCGCGATCACCGTCATCGAGGGATCGAGCGCGTAAGTCTTGCCGTTGAGCGCCAGCATCCGCTCGCCCTCACGCGCACGACGCGCGACCAGCGGGCCGGAGAGTTTGGCGCGATCATAGACGTGAAGCGGGCGGCCGAGGTCGATCGAGATGAAATTGGTGATGTCCACCAGCATCGAGATCGGCTTCTGGCCGATCGCCTTGAGCTTGGCCTGCATCCAGGGCGGCGCGGCGCCGTTGGTCACGCCCGACACCGCCTGCGCGTAGAAGGCGGGGCAGCCCTCGGGATCGTCGGTCCGCACCTCCGGCGCGGGCTCGTCGCCGGGGATCGGATCGAGCGAGGTCATGCGATAGACCTCCGCCAGCGGCTTGAGCGCGCCCAGCCCGGCGGCGGCGAGATCGCGCGCGATGCCCCGCACGCCCATGCAATCCTGCCGGTTAGGGGTGATGGCGACGTCGAACAGCGGATCGTCGAGCCCCGCCCATTCGGCGTAGCTCGCGCCCACCGGCGCGTCCTCGGGCAGCTCGACGATGCCGGCATGATCCTCGCCGAGCTCCAGCTCGCGGAACGAGCACATCATGCCGTTCGATTCGACGCCCCGGATCGCGGCGACCTTGAGGGTCATGTCGGGGCCGGGCACCCACGTCCCCGGCGCGCCGAAGATACCGACCAGCCCGGCGCGCGCATTGGGCGCGCCGCAGACCACCTGCAACGGGCCTTCGCCGGCGTCCACGGAAAGCACCTGCAACTTGTCCGCCTGCGGGTGGGGCGCGGCGGTGAGCACGCGGGCGATCCTGAACGGGCGCAGCACGTCCGCCGGATTGGTGACGCTCTCCACCTCCAGCCCGATGCGGGTCAGCGTCTCCGCCACCGTCGCGGCATCGGCCTCGGTTTCGAGATGCTCCTTGAGCCAGGACAGGGTGAACTTCATGCCCCCACTCCCCCGGAAAGCGTGGGCACGTCGAGCGCGGCGAAGCCGTAGTGACGCAACCAGCGCAGGTCGCCGTCGAAGAAGGCGCGCAGATCATCCATGCCGTATTTGAGCATCGCCAGCCGATCAATGCCGCAGCCGAAGGCGAAGCCCTGCCATTCGTCCGGATCGAGCCCGCAGGCGGCGATCACCTTCGGATGGACCATGCCGGAGCCCAATATCTCCATCCAGCCGTCGGGCTCCGCCCCACCGATCATCCGCCGCCCGGCCTTGTCGCGGGTATAGCCCACGTCCACCTCGGCCGAAGGTTCGGTGAAGGGGAAGTAGCTGGGGCGCATCCGGAGCACGATGTCATCCCGCTCGAAGAAGGCCTTCACGAAGGTCTCCAACGTCCATTTCAGATGGCCCATGGTGATGCCGCGATCGATCACCAGCCCTTCGACCTGATGGAACATCGGCGTGTGGGTCGCGTCCGAATCCGAACGATAGGTCCGCCCCGGCGCGATGATGCGGATCGGCGGCTTGCTCTTCACCATCGTCCGGATCTGCACCGGCGAGGTGTGGGTGCGCAGGAGCATCTTGCGCGCTTCTTGGTTTGCCGACTGACCGTCGGCGGGGCCATCCTCCCGATCGAAATAGAAGGTGTCGTGCATCGCGCGCGCGGGGTGCGCGTCGGGGATGTTGAGAGCGGTGAAATTGTGCCAGTCGTCCTCGATCTCCGGCCCGGTGGCGACGGCGAAGCCCAGGTCCGCGAAGATTTCGGCGAGCTCGTCCATGACCTGGCTGACCGGATGGACCGATCCCGCCGGCTCCCCGCCCACCGGCAGCGACATGTCCAGCGTCTCGGCGGCGAGCCGCCGGTCGAGCAGCGCGCGTTCCAGCGCCTCCTTGCGCGCGGCGATCGCCTCCGCCACCGCCTCGCGCAGCGCGTGGATGCGCGGCCCCTCCGACTGCCGCTCCTCCGGGCTCATTCCGCCCAGCGTCTTGAGCAGCGCGGTCACGCCGCCCTGCTTGCCCAGCGCCGCCACCCGCGCGGCTTCGAGCGCGGCGAGATCGGCCGCGCCTTCGATGGCGGCGAGGAGATCGGTCTTGAGGCCGTCGATATCAGCCATTCATGCGCTCCCCAGGGAGCTTCGCCAGATCGGGAGGCAGCGCCTCCTTGCGCAACCGCTCGACCAGCGCATCGAGCGGCAGCACTTCCTGCTTCGCGCCCTCGCCCAAGGGGCGGAGCGCCACGGTGCGCTCCTCGGCCTCGCGTTTGCCGAGCACCAGCAGATAGGGAACGTGGGCCAGGCTGTGCTCGCGCACCTTGTAGTTGATCTTCTCGTTGCGCGTATCGGTCTCGACGCGCAGGCCCGCCGCGCGGAGCGCCTCCGCCACCTCCCCGGCATAGGCGTCGGCATCCGACACGATCGTCGCCGCCACAGCCTGCACCGGCGCGAGCCAGAGCGGGAAGCGGCCGGCATAATGCTCGATCAGGATGCCGATGAAGCGCTCGAAGGTGCCGAGGATCGCGCGATGGAGCATCACCGGGCGATGGCGCTGCCCGTCTTCGCCGACATAGCTCGCGTCCAGCCGCTCGGGCAGCACCGTATCGGCCTGGATGGTGCCGACCTGCCAGGTGCGGCCGATCGCATCGGTCAGGTGGAACTCCAGCTTGGGCGCGTAGAAGGCGCCTTCGCCGGGCAATTCCTCCCAGCCGAACGCCTCGGTGGCGCGCCCCGACGCCGCGACCGCTTCACGCAAGGTCTGCTCGGCCCTGTCCCACATTTCTTCCGAGCCGAACCGCTTCTCCGGGCGCAGCGCCAGCTTGATCGCGTATTTCTCGAAGCCGAGATCGCGATAGACCGAATCGAGCAGATCGCAGAAGGCGCGTATCTCCTCGATGAGCTGATCCTCGCGCACGAAGATATGGGCGTCGTCCTGCGTGAACTGGCGCACGCGCATGATGCCGTGGAGCGCGCCGTGCGGCTCGTTCCTGTGGCAACAGCCGAACTCGGCCATGCGGATCGGCAGATCGCGGTAGCTCTTGATCCCTTGTTTGAAGACGAGGACGTGCGCGGGGCAGTTCATCGGCTTCAACGCCATCAGATCCGCGTCGCCCGAGAGCACCGGCCCTTCCTCCTCGGTGGAGGGGATCTCGTCGGGCACGACGAACATATTCTCGCGATACTTGCCCCAGTGGCCGGATTGCTCCCACTGGCGCGCGTCCATGAGCTGCGGAGTCTTGACCTCCTGATAGCCCGCCGCGTCCAGCCTGCGGCGCATATAGGCTTCGAGCGCGCGCCAGATGATGAAGCCGTTGGGATGCCAGAAGACGCTGCCCTGCGCTTCCGCCTGGAGGTGGAACAGGTCCATCTCCGCGCCGATCTTGCGATGATCGCGCTTCGCCGCCTCCTCCAGCCGAACGAGATACTGGTCCAACTGCTTCTTGTTGAGCCAGCCGGTGCCGTAGATGCGGCTCAGCATCGCGTTCTTCTGAT
>Ga0164242_10000185_pt1 | contig 77039 bp, 67 predicted proteins | sample OricomgcompostMG_FD_108783 | JGI IMG/M metagenome (GOLD analysis project Ga0164242, IMG submission 108783) | Miracle-Growth compost microbial communities from Emeryville, California, USA - Original compost - Miracle growth compost (MG) ... | reverse complement strand
GTGTCGATCGCGGCGGTCAACGGCCCGCAGTCCGTGGTGGTTTCGGGTGAGGCCGTGGCGGTGCGGGGGCTGTCGGCGCGGTTCGAGGCGCGGGGCCGTCGGGTGCGTGAGCTGCGGGTCTCGCACGCGTTCCATTCGCCGTTGATGGAGCCGATGCTCGCCGCGTTCGGCGAGACCGCGAACACCCTGACGTTCGCCGAGCCCACGATTCCGCTGGTGTCGACGGTGACGGGCGAGGTGGCGGAGATCGGCGCCGGTGAGTACTGGGTGCGGCAGGTGCGGGAGCCGGTGCGGTTCGCTGATGCTGTGCAGAGCCTCAGGGATCGGGGTGTCGGCCGGTTCGTGGAGGTGGGGCCGGATGCGGTGTTGACCCCGGTGGTGGAGGGTTGCCTGCCCACGGTTCGCCGTAGCCGGCCCGAGTCGGAGACGTTGCTGCAGGCGGTGGGGCAGTTGGAGCCGGACTGGCAGGCGTTCTACGCCGCCTCCGGCGCGCGCCGCGTCGACCTGCCCACCTACGCCTTCCAGCACCAGCGCTACTGGCTCGAACCCGCCGCCGCGGGTGCCGCGCAGAGCGCTCTCGATCATCCGCTGCTCGACCACCTCGTCCCGTTGGCGGAGGGCGAGGGGCTGGTCCTGACCGGACGGCTGTCGCTGGAGACCCAGCCGTGGATCGCGGATCACGACGTGCTGGGCACCGTGCTCCTCCCCGGCACCGGGCTGGTGGAACTCGCCCTGCGCGCCGGGCAGGAGGCGGACTGCCCCCACCTCCGGGAACTCACCGTCCACACCCCGCTCGTCCTCGCGCCTCAGCAGCCCGCTCAGCTGCACATCACCGTCTCCGCCCCGGACGACCGGCAGCAGCGCCGGGTCCGCATCCACACCCACGCCCCCTGGACCCTCCACGCGGAGGGTCTGCTCGCACCTGAACCCGCGCCGCGGGCGGCAGGGTCGGTCGGCTCCGCCGAATGGCCCCCCGCCGGCGCGACCCCGGTGGACACCACCACCGCGTACGCCGACCTGAACGACCAGGGGTACGCGTACGGCCCGGCCTTCCAGGGCCTCACGGCGATGTGGCGGGACGGGGACACGTGCTATGCCGAGGTCGAGCTCCCGCCGCACACCCACGCGGACGCCCAGCGGTTCCTGCTGCACCCGGCGCTGCTCGACGCCGCCATGCACCCGTCGCTGCTGGACGACGGCCGGGCCGACGCGGGGACCCCGGTCCTGCCGTTCGTGTGGAGCGACATCTCGCTGCACGCCACCGGCGCGACGGCGCTGCGTGTCCGTATCGAGCCGAACGGCCCGGACAGCGTGAGCGTCGAGGTCGCCGACGGAGCGGGCGCCCCGGTGCTGTCGGTCGGCTCGGTCGTGGGCCGGCCCGTGTCTCCGGAGAAGCTCAGCGCGGCGCTGGGGCAGCGGAACCCACTGCTCCGCATCGACTGGCTGCCCTCACCCCTCGCCTCGGCCTCGGCCTCGGCCTCGGCCTCAGCCTCGGCTTCGGCACCGGCCTCCGCAGGCCCGGTGGCGGACTGGCCCGGTGTCGCCGAGGCCGGTCCGGTCCCGGACACGGTCTTGCTGGAGTGCGCAGCGCAGCATGACGACGCGCCGTGTGACGACGTGCCGTCGGCGGTGCGGGCGGTGTCCGAGCAGGTGCTGGCCGCGGTCCAGCGCTTCCTGACCGACGACCGGTTCGCGCGCAGCAGGCTGGTCGTCGTCACCCGCGGCGCGGTCGGAACGAACCCGCAGGAGACGGTGGACGTCCGCCAGGCACCCGTCTGGGGTCTGGTCCGTGCGGCGCTGGAGGAGAATCCGGGGCGCTTCGCGCTCGTGGACAGCGACGGGACGCCCGAGTCCGCGGCGGTCCTGGCTGCCGTGGCCGCCTCCGGCGAGCCCGAGGCGGCGGTACGCCACGGCGAGGCCCTGCTGCCCCGCCTCGTGCCGGCGGACGACCTGCCGGACGTGTCGGAGCAGCCGTCATGGGCCCCGGAGGGCACCGTGCTGGTCACCGGCGGCACGGGTGGCCTGGGCGGGCTGCTGGCCCGGCACCTGGTCGCCCGGCACGGGGTGCGGCACCTGCTGCTGACGAGCCGGCGCGGTCCGCAGGCGCCGGGCGCCGCCGAGCTGTGTGCGGAGCTGGAGGCCGCGGGCGCCCAGGTGACCGTCGCCGCCTGCGATGTGGCGGACCATCAGGCGCTCGCCGCGCTGCTCGCCACCGTCCCCGCCGACCACCCGCTCACCGGCGTCGTCCACGCGGCGGGCGTCACGGACAACGGCCTGATCGGCACCCTCACCCCGCACCGCCTGGACGCCGTGCTGCGCCCGAAGGCCGACGCCGCCTGGCACCTGCACGAGCTGACGCACGGACACGACCTCGCGTTCTTCGTGGTGCTGTCCTCCGCGGGCGGCCTGGTGCTGGCGGCCGGGCAGGCCGACTACGCCGCGGCGAACACCTTCCTGGACGCACTCGCGCAGGCGCGCCGCGCCGCCGGGCTGCCCGCCGCTTCCCTCGCCTACGGTCTCTGGTCGGCCGACACGGGCATGAACCGTGCCTCCGGCGAGGCCGACGAGCAGATGCGCCGGCACGGCTTCCCTCCGCTGTCCACCGAGGAGGGCCTCGCCTGCTTCGACGCGGCGCTGGGTGCCGACCGGGCGGTCCTGGTCCCGCTGCACGTGGACACCTCGGTGCTGCGCGGTCACGACCGCGACCGGCTGCCCGCGCTGCTGCGCGGCATCGTGCCGGCGCGCCCGCGGCGCACCGGCACCGCCGAGGACGCCCGGGAGCTGCGCCGCCGCCTCGCGGCCCTGGCCGGAGCGGAGCAGGAGCAGGCCTTGCGCGAGCTCGTCCTGCGGCACTCGGCCCGACTGCTCGGCCACGCGACGCCGGAGGCCGTCGACCCGGAGCAGGACTTCCTGGAAGCGGGGTTCGACTCGCTCTCCGCGATGGAGCTGCGCAACGCCCTGAGCGAGGCCACCGGCCTGCGGCTGCCCGCGATGGTGGTCTTCGACAGCAAGAACCCCGCCTCGCTGGCCCGATCCGTGCTGGCCGAGCTGGCGCCGCAGCTCTCCGACGGGCCGGAGGCCGCCGACGCGCCGCTCCCCGGCCGCGGCGCCACCGCGTTCGACCCCGCCACCGAGACGCTGAGCGCGATCTTCCGGCGGGCGCTGGAGTCCGGCCCGCTGACGAAGGCGTTCGACCTGCTCGGCGCGGTGGCGGCGTGCCGTCCCAGCTTCACCTCGGTCGCTGATCTCGGCCGTGTTCCGGAGCCGGTGCGGCTCGCGGACGGGCCGGGGCACCCCCGGCTGCTCTGCCTGAGCACGCCGATGGCGACCGGTGGTGTCTACCAGCAGGCGCGGCTGGCGTCCCACTTCCGCGGGCTGCGCCGGGTGATGGCGGTTCCGCTGCTGGGCTTCGACGCCGGCGACCGGCTGCCCGCCACGGCCGAGGCGGCCATCGAGGCCCTGGCGGCCGGGGCGCTCGCCGCGGCCGAGGGCGAGCCGTACGTCCTGGTGGGCTACTCGGCGGGCGGCATCCTCGCCCGGGTCACCGCCCGCTACCTGGAGGACCACGCGGCCACTCCGCCCGCCGGCCTGGTCATGCTGGACAGCTACCGCACCGACGCCGGGCGCAGCGACCTCGACCTGGGCATGATGCGGACCATGATGGACAAGGAGGCGGCGTTCGGCGGCTTCGACAGCGCCCGGCTGTCCACCATGGGCCGCTATGTCGAGCTGGTGCCCCGCCTGACGCCCGCCCCCCTCGCCGCGCCCGTGCTCTTCGTGCAGTGCACGGAGGTGTTCGGGTCGGCCGCGGGCGACGCCGCGCCGGAGGACTGGCAGGCGAAGCCGTGGAGCGAGACGGACGAGGTGCGCCAGGTGGCGGCGAACCACTTCAGCATCCTGGAGGAGCGGGCCGGCGAGACGGCCGCCGTCATCGAGGAGTGGCTGAGCGCGCGCGGCTGAGCAGGCGCGGCCTCGCGGCCGGGGCTGGGCGGCCGGGGCTGGGCGGCCAGGGTCGGGCGGCCGCGCCGGGCGGCGGCCGCTCAGTCCCCTTCGTCGTCCCCGGTCACGGAGAGAGCGGCGACGGGGCAGCCGGCCACCGCCTTGCGTACCGAGGCGTGCAGGCCGGGGGCGGGCCGTTCGGCGGTGACCAGCACCCGGCCCTCCCGATCGTCCTGGTCGAAGGCGGCGGGGGCCAGGAAGACGCACATCCCGCTGCCCACGCAGCGCTTCCGGTCGGCGGTGACACGCATGTCGGAGAGGCCTTTCTCGGGCGGTGGACAGGGTTCACACGACGGCGGCGGCCGGTGCCCGCGGCCCCGGTGGGGAGCCCGGCACCGGCCGCCGGCCGATGTGAGCGGGGAAGCCGTCACCAGGTGACGGGCAGCTCCTTCAGGCCCTGAATGAGGGTCATCTCCTTGAACGGGATCTCGTCGACCGGCACCGCGAGCCGCAGCCCGGGCACACGCTCGAAGAGCGTCCGGAAGACGATGTCCAGCTCGATGCGGACCAGGTTGGCGCCGGGGCACTGGTGGATGCCGTGGCCGAACGCCGAGTGCAGCGGGATCTCCCGGTGGATGTCGAAGCTGTCCGGGTTCTCGAAGACCTGGTCGTCGCGGTTGGCCGAGCCGTTGAGCGCGATGATCCCCTCGCCCGCGCGGATGAGCACGCCGTCGAGCTCGAAGTCCTCCGTCACCGCGCGGGCGGTGGCCGAGTCGGCGATGCTGAGGAACCGCAGCATCTCCTCGATGGCGCCCGGCAGCAGTGTGGCGTCCGCCTTCAGCTCCGCGAGCTGCTCCGGGTGCTCCAGCAGCAGCGCGACTCCGAGGCTGATCATGTTGGCGACGGTGTCGAAGCCGCCGAAGATCAGGTTGCGGGCCAGTGCCACGAAGTCGTTGTGGCCGAGGTCGCCGGTCTCACTGCCGCGCTGGATGACCCGGCCCAGCAGGTCGTCGGTCGGGTTCTCCTCCTTCCCGGCGACCAGCTTGTCCAGGTACTGCTCCATCTGCTGCATCGCCACGGCGAACTCGTCCGGCGGGACGTCGCTCTTCACGGTGGTCTCGGCGAACGAGCGGAAGGAGGGGATGTCCGGCTTGGGCACGCCCATGAGCTCGCAGAAGATCAGTGACGGCACCGGCACGGCCAGCGCCTGCACCAGGTCGAGCGGGCCGCCCTGCTCCAGCATGGCGTCGACGTGCTCGTCCACGATCTCCTGGATGCGCGGGCGCAGGGCCTGCATCCGCTTCATGGTGAGCTCGGGCACGATCGCGTGGCGGCGCACCGTGTGCTCCGGCGGGTCCATGGCCACCAGCGGCAGCTCCATGGCCTGGAGCGCCTCCTCCGGCACTGGCACCTGCAGCGGGTAGGCGGGATTCTTGAAATTGGAGCTCATGTTCCCGGCGGTCAGCACCTGGCGGACGTGCTCCTGCCGGGTCACGATCCAGAAGACCTTCCCGGAAACCGCGAGCTTGACCTTGGAAATGGGCTTCTCGGCGCGCAGTTCCGCGTATTCAGCCGGCGGGTGGAAGGGGCACGTGCGCTTCATCGGGAAGAGCGGAGGCTCATTCGCCTCGCTTTCCGCCTCGATTGTCTCGCTCATCCGTTACCGGTCCTCTCGCGTGACGTCTTCGCGGGCAGCGTAGCCACCACGCGGCGCGCCCAGTCCCCCTAACCGACCCTGACCCACCCCTAGCGGACCGCGCGTCGCCGTCGCCGACGTCCCGGCCGACTGCGCCGGCACGGCAACGCGCCCGCCGGGCCTGCCCTTTCGGGCGGCGCGGCGGGCGCGGTGCGTGCGGTGCGTGCGGTGCTGCGGTGCGTGCGTCAGCCGATGAAGGCCGCCAGGCTGTTCGGGGTGCCGAGGCCGGTCTGACCGTCGTAGCCGGTCTCCGCCGCGCACAGGTACGCCCGGCTGCGGCTGGTCGTGGCCCCCGTGGTGACGTCGTTGAGGGCGGCCGGGGCGTCGGCGTACACGCCCGAGATCAGCGGGGCGGCGACGCTGCACCGAGCCGTCATGGAGGGAGTCAGCCGGCCGTGTCCCGCGTGGTCATGTCCTGCGGCCCCACCACGCTCAGCAGTTGAAGGCGTTCGCAGGAGTCCGTTCCCGGGCGGGCGGTGTGGAGGACGAGGTGGTGGCGGTGGTCGGCCTGGCGCGCGGGCCGGCGCCGTCAGCATCTGGCGGGACGGGCGCGGGCCGCGGGACTGTTCGAGTCGGGTGTCGGGTGTAGTAGTCCACCGACATGCCCGCCGGCGACGCGACATCCTCCCGCCGCAAGCCGAAGATCCGCGGCGACCTCGGCTTCCGACCGATCTACCCGAGCGTCTGGACCGCCCGCGACGCCGGAGCCCCGTGACCCCGGCCGGAGGCGGCGGGCCTGGATGGTCCGAGGGCCCGACCGGGTCGGCCGGGCCCCTCGGATCACACGCTGAGCATTCCCAGCGGGGCGTCACGGGTGATCTCGGTGATCCGCGACTCGGGCAGGGCCGCCTTGGCGAACCACTCCTGACTGGTCGTCCACCACTCCCCGATGTCCATCTGGGAGGTCTGCCCAAGGTCGGAGCTGTAGAGCACCCGGGGCACCTGGGAGAGGACGGCGGAGAAGTCGTCCCAGTCCTGGTAGCCCAGCAGGTAGGTCAGCGCCGTCTGCTCGGTCCACACCTGTTCCGCCGATGCGATGTCGAGGAGATCGGCGCAGGTCAGACCGGTCATCGGGCTGGCCGGCTGATTGAGCATCAGACGCGGCACGTCGAGCCGCACCGCCTCCTCGACCAGCAGCCGCACCTCGCGGCCGCTCGCGTGACCCGTGGAGATCACGAGCGGCAGGTCGCGCGCCATGTGCAGGATCTCCCGGACCTCGGCGCGGAGCGCGCCGCCCTCGTCGGTCACGGTGAGCGGGCGCAGGCCGTCCCGGGCCAGCAGGGGATGGGCCGGGACACGGGCCAGACGGCTCGTGTGGGAGCGTCCGGTCACGGTCGGAAGGTGGACGACGAGGCGAAGTCCGCTGTCCTCCCCGTGCTGGACGACCGCCTGCCGTACCAGCCGGGGGTCCAGGCCGCCCGCGATGTCGTTGCAGACGATCGACCCGGAGACCGGCAGCCCCTGCTGCCGGGCCTCCCAGGCCTGGGCGGCGGTGGACCCCAGGTGGTTCTTCAGGACCACCCATCCGCCCAGTCCGGCGTACTCGGCGCCGGCCGTGGCCGCGGTGTGCCGCCGAACATAGGCGTCGGGGCCCACGTGGTAGTGGACGTCGACGAACCCGGCCTGGGCGGCGGCGGTCGCGGGCCGGGGGTCAGTGGGCGTCATCCTGGGCCTCCCAGGGGTGGGCGTAGCCGAAGCGGGCCCGTGCCTCGTCCAGCCGGAGGCCGTCCCGCGCGGCCTCGCGGATGCGCTGTTCCGTCCGTTCGACCGCCTCGGCCCGGCGGACCACCTCGTCGACGAGACCGGCGGGGATGCGCAACGCGCCGTTGTCGTCCGCGAAGACCAGGTCGCCGGGGCGGACCACCGTGCCGGCGATGTCCAGCTCGCTCCCGGTGCGGTCCAGGACCACCCGGTTCTTGCCGCTGACCATGGTGACGGCGGTGCTGAAGAGCGGGTATCCGGCCTCGCGGGTCTCCCTCACATCGCGGACGGCGCCGTGCACGACGGTGCCCGCGACCTTGCGGTGCAGGGCCACGGAGGTGAGCAGGGAACCCCAGGTGGTGCAGGCGCCGGTGCCGCCGTTGTCGGCGACCACCACGGACCCGGGCGGCACGTCGTCGAGGTAGTCGGCCGCGTTGTGGAACGCGCCGTCGTCCTCCAGGGGCCGGTAGCGCACGGTGAACGCCGGACCGAAGGCCACGGTGCCCGGAGTGCGGGCGGCGATGCCGGGCAGCACGCACGGCGCCGCCCGTAGGCTGTCGACCGCGTCGGAGAGGGCGGCGGTGTCCAGCCGTGCCAGGCGGGCGCGCAGGGCACCGTCCAGGACGGCGTGGGCGGGCGCGGTGGTCATGCGATCTCCTCCTCGATACGGCGGGCGACGGTCCAGGCGGCGAAGTGCCCCGCGTAGCCGATGACTTCGGGGCCCCGGTTGGGGACGGTCAGTTCGCCGGCGTGCTCGCGGGTGCCGTCGCTCACGGTGCACACCAGGCGGACGGTGCCGGTGTGGAGGTCCGGCCCGCCGCCGTCCCAGGTCGCCTCCAGGGTCACCGGGAGACGGCGGGAAGGACGCTCGCGCCCGGCGCCGCGCCGTTCGGCGGTCAGCTCGGCCAGGAAGCGGCCGCCGGTGACACGGTCGTCCAGCTCCAGAGCGAGATCGCGGGCGTCCAGCCGCTCGGCCAGCTCCTGGACGGCGGTGCGCTCCCGGCTGGTGACCACGTACGGCCCGAGCTCCTCGTCCAGCCGCTTCGCCAGCTCCGCCGCGCCGGCCGGCGGGCAGTCGATCCGGACGTCCACGTAGGGGTGGTGCCAGCGGTAGGCGGGCTTGACGCTCAGCCCGAGCTCCCGGACGAGGGCGTCCACCACCGCGGCGGCGTCGGCCTCGATGATCCCGAGGGTGCGGCGGAACAGCGCGGTGACGGGCTCCGGTTCGGGCAGATGACCGAGGCCGTCGCGCAGGACGGCGTCGAGCATCGGCAGGCACTCGCGGGGCGGGCCGGGGAGCATCACCACGGTGGTGCCGCACTGGTCGACCCGGCAGCCCCAGGCCGTGCCGTCGGCGTTGGGCAACAGGTCGGCACCGCGCGGGAACTGCGCCTGGCGGCGGTTGTCCTCATGGACCACGACCCCGAAGCGGGTGAGCCGCTCGACGACGCCCTGCCAGGCCTCCTCGCGGTGCTCCAGCGGGAGCCCGAGGGCGCGGGACAGTCCCAGGCGGGTGACGTCGTCGGAGGTGGGTCCGAGGCCGCCGATCACCACGACGACGTCGTCCCGGCCGAGGGAGGCGCGTACGGCGTCCGCAATCGCCGCTTCGTCGTCGCCGACGGTGTGCCGGGCGCGGACCGGCACACCGCGTGCGGCCAGCCTGCGGGAGGCCTCGCCGGCGTTGGTGTCGTCCAGGTCCGCCCTCAGCAACTCGTCTCCGACCGTGACGACGGCGGCGCTGTGCGCGCGCCGCACGGAACGGCACGCGTCCAGCACCGACGCGGCACACTCCGTCGTGGTCGCCCGCCCGCCCAGGTCGTACGTCAGCCGATCCCGGCGGCGCGTCACATGGGAGACCGCGCCGCGCAGCTCTGCGGCGGCCTCGCCGAAACCCAGGTGCTCCAGGAGCAGCCCCACGGTGAGGAAGGCGGCGAGCGGGTTGGCCCGGCCGGTGCCGGCGAGGGCCGGGGCGCTGCCGTGCACCGGCTCGAAGTAGTTGCCGTTCTCCCCGATGTTGGCGCTGGCCGCGAGACCGAGCCCGCCCATCACCCCGCCGCCGAGGTCGGACAGGATGTCGCCGAACATGTTCTCGGCGACGATGACTCCGAAGCGCTCCGGGCGCCGCACCATCCACAGCGCGACGGCGTCGACGTTGAGGATCTCGTGCTCGATCTCCGGGTACTCCGCGGCGATCTCCTCCAGTCGCTCGCGGGCGTAGGCGCTGCTGCGCCGCAGGACGTTCGGCTTGTCGGCGAGGGTGACCCGGGGGTGGCCGTGAGCGCGGGCGTGCTCGAAGGCGTGGCGCAGGATGCGGTCGAGGCCGTGCCGGGTGAGGACCCGCACGCTCGCCGTGGTGGCGTCGCGGCCGCTGCGCCGGGCGTTGGGGTGGTCGGCGACGAGCGGCCACAGCTCGTGCGGCACCTGGTCCCAGTCGAAGCCGGCGTAGAGACCCTCGGTGTTCTCGCGGACGACGCAGAAGCGGTACGGGGGGCCGCCGAGGTGGTTCTCCACCGGCCGGAGATTGGCGAACAGGTCCAGACGCCGGCGCAGTTGGATGATGGGGGAGACGTAGCGCGGGGCGCGTTCGCGCAGGTGCGGTGCGAGATCGGCGAGGGCCTCGCGCCCCGGCTTGCTGGTGGTGGCGCCGAGCAGTACGGCGTCACTGCGGCTGATCAGGTCCCAGGTGCGCTGCGGCACCGGGGTGCCCTCGGTGCGCCAGAACTCCCAGCCGATGTCCCCGTGTTCGAGGGTGATGGGCAGCCCGAGGGTGTCGAGCACGGGGAGGGCGGCGTCGAGCACTTCGGGGCCGATGCCATCGCCGGGAAGAACTGCGACGGTCCTACTGTGCATGTGTCCTCTTCGTGAGCGGTGTTCCCAGGAACGAGGTGACGGCCCGCCGGGTGGCTTCCGGCTGGTCGGTGTGAGGGCGCATCCCCGCCTGGGGGATGCCGACGCGGGCGTGTCCGCGGCCGGTGGCGAGGTGGTGGCGGCGGACCAGGCGCGACTCGGTGCCGTACAGGTGCAGCAGCCTGCCGGGGAACGCCTCGACGCTGCGGCGGGCGTCGGCCCGGTGCAGCAGGCGCAGTCCGGTGGCGAGCCGCCATCCCGGCAACGGGTCGTCGTCGGGCGGACGTTCGGCGTGGTGGGCACCGCCGGAGGCTCGGCCGGGGGCCGCGGCGCGGTCGCGGTCGCGCTCGCTGGATGCGGCGCTGCCGTGGTCGCCGCAGCGGTGGTCCGCGGCGGCGTCCGCCGGTCCGCGGACCATCTCGTGCAGCAGGCGCAGCGCGGCCGCAGTGCCGTGCGAGCCCACGGTCGCGGCGATGCGCTCCAGGGCCGCGTCGAGCGGCCCGTCCGCCACGGTGGGTGCGGAGACCAGGACGACGCGCGCGCGGTGGGTCCACGGCCGGGCGAGGAGGTGCTGGACGACGGCGCCGCCCAGGGCGTTGCCCACCAGGACGTCGGGCTCCTCGGCGCGGAGGACGTCCGCCCATCGCCCGGTCAGCGCCGCCAGGTCGTCGCCCTCGCGCAGCAGGGACAGGGTGTCGTAGACCGCCACCCGGTGGCCGGACGACGTCAGCGCCCCGGTGACGGAGGCGAGGGAGACCCCCTGGTCCCAGCGGGCCATGACGGGGGCCAGGACACAGGCCGTGCGGTGTGCCCCCGCGTCCCCGAGGCGCACGGCGACCGGTGCCGGTGCCGGCGCACCGTCGTGCGCCGGCACCGGCAGCGTGAGGTGCGAGGTCACGCCGCGACCACCGCGGGGGTGAGTTCCCGGGCGGCGCTGAACGCGGCGGCCATGTTGTCCGCGGGCAGCTTGCCGCGTTCCTCCACGGAGAGGTCGAAGTGGCCGAGCACCAGGTCGGGCAGCGGCAGTGAGGGCTTGGCCTCGGCGATCTCGGACTCCATGCGGTGCGCGAGGGTCAGGACCCGTCCGAGGTCGTACGGGTCGGCCCGGCCTGCCCGCGCCAGATAGGCCAGCCACTGCTCGGTGATCAGGTTGCCGGGGCCCTTGCCCATGCCGAGGACCGAGGAGTCGATCCAGGTGGCGCCCGCGTCGACCGCCGCGATGGAGTTGGCCAGGGCCAGCCCCAGGTTGTTGTGCGCGTGCAGTCCGACGGCGGCGCGGGTCACCGACCGCACCAGGGTGACCAGGCGGGTGACCTGGTCCGGCAGCAGGCTGCCGTTGGAGTCCGCGAGATAGATCACGTCCGCGCCCGCGTCCTCGGACAGCGCGGTGAGTTCCACCAGCCGGCGCCGGTCGAGCTGGCTGACGCGGGTGATGTTGACCGTGGTGGTGAAGCCGATGTCGGCCGCCTTGCGCAGCATGGCGAGCCCCGGCTCGGGCGTCTTGGACGGCAGGCAGAACCGCACCAGCCGAACGCCCGCCTCGAACATCTGGGTGAGGTCGTCGTCCTCGATGTTCTTCGGGTGCAGGATCATGCAGATCCGCTCCGGCGGGATGACCTCCGCCACGGCCCGTATGTAGTCGTCGGCGCCGACTCCGGTGAGACCCGTGCCCGGCTTGGGCTGGAAGGAACCCTTGCGGTATCCGATCTCGACCCATTCGATTCCCGCGGCGACGCTTTCCCGGGCGTGGTGCAGAGCGTAGTCCAACGAGAAGTCGAAGTTGTTCCGGTATCCCCCGTCCCGCAGCGTCACATCGAGATTGGTCAGCATGTCTCCTCCAAGGGATGTCCGAGGTGGCGGTGGTGAGGGCGAGGGGTGCTCGCCGTCGGGAACGCGCGCCGCGGTCGATGGACCGCATCGCGGACCACGACCGGAAAACCGGCGCAGGCCGGCTCGCTGACACAATTGATGACGTCCCCCGTGCCCCCGTTGCCCTGTTCCTGCTCCGAAAGGCCCGAATGAGGCACACCCGCATTTTTCTGAGGGGAAATGCCGCAGGATCGGGCCGGAGCTGCCGGTGGCGCGGCGATTGCGTCGTCGCATCGCCGATCCCTGAACCACCGAGGGCTTTCCACATGCTATTCATGGCGTCAGTTACCGTGCAAGTCACCTTTGTTTACAGGAAAATGACGCCGATCCGAAGCATGGCTCGGCCATGCGCGGAGCCAAGTACAGCACCGGATCCGGGGATTTCCAAGACGCGATCCGCTCTTGCAGCCATCATGATCGGTGATGAGCTGATTCGAATCGGTGCGCGCGGTTCGGCCCGACCGCGAAACCGGTTATCAGGCCGGCGGCCGGCCGGCTTCCGCGATCCTGCGGCGCACGCGCGCCGCCGTGGCCGTCAGCAGTTCCCGGCGCGCCGGGTCGGCGTCCTCGCGCAGTGCCAGGAACATCCGCATGGTGATCGGTTCCCCGTCCAGCGGGAGCAGGGCGATCCGGCGCGAGGCGACCGAGTCGGCCGCTGTGGTGTACATCAGCGTCCAGCAGTCGGCGCCCGCGCCCATCTCGGCGAGGGCGTCCTGGAGCCCGGTGAAGGGCGGGCCGAGGACGGGCTCGAAGCCCGTTCTCCGGCAGGCGGCGAAGACGGTGTCGAAGAGCACCGGGTTGTCGCTGCGGGCCGCGATGCGCAGCGGCAGGTCCGCGAGGTCGGCGAGGCTCAGGCTCTGCCGCTCGGCCAGCGGGTGCGCGGCGGGCAGCGCCGCGACCAAGGGGTCGTACCACAGGGTGAGGAACCGTAGGCCGGGAGCGCTCTCGACGCCGCGGACGAAAGCCGCGTCCAGCCGGCCCGCGCGCACCTCGACCAGGCGGCTGTGGGCGTTGAGGGTCTGGAACTCGAAGCGGGTGCCGGAGCCCGCGCCGGGCAGCGCGTCCAGGAAGTCGTCCAGCCGCTGCCCGAGAGCGGACCCGATCCCGACCCGGAAGGTGGCCTCGTTCTGGGCGGCCAGCCCCTGCGCCTTGGCGGCGAAGGACCCCAGCGCCTTCAGCACCTCGCGGCCCTCGGGCAGCAGGGCCCGGCCGGCCGGGGTGAGGGTGACGGTGCGGCCGGAGCGGTCGAAGAGTTCGGTGCGCAGCTCCCGTTCGAGCCGGCGCACCTGCTGGCTGACCGCGGGCTGGCCGATGTGCAGCCGTTCCGCCGCGCGGCCGAAATGCAGTTCCTCCGCGACGGCGACGAAGTACTGAATCTGACGCAGTTCCACAGGACCCCCCCCGATCCTTCGGCGCGGGCCGGCCCTTCTGGTTGAATGATGAAACATTCACGCGTGGTGCATCGGAATCCACGCATTCGGAGCCGCCGCAAGGGGATCTTCGCACACTCGGCGGGGACGCCCGCAAGGCGGGCCGGGCGCGCTGCCGCCCCGGCCCGCGGCTACTCCGCGGTAGCCCCTTCCAGGTCCGGGATCCGCGCGCCGGCGCCCTGGATTCCGCCGCCCGTCGCGGGTACGGCTCCCGCCTGGCGGCCCGCCAGGGAAAGGAACAGGGCGAAGCCGCAGATTCCCAGCACCGCGGCGCCCAGGACGAACCAGCCGAGCGCGAACAGGTCGCCTGCCGGAAGCCGGCTGCACAGGAGAATTCCCAGTGAGGCCGAGAGCAGCTGAATCGCACCCATCAGCCCGGATGCCGAACCGGCGCTGGACCGGAACGTCGTCACTCCCGCGCTCATCGACAGCGGAAGCAGGAAGCCGTTGCCGAAGGTCATCACCGGCATGAAGACCAGCACCAGCAGGCCCCAGTGCCCGCCGGCCCCGCTCAGCCCCAGACCCAGCATCATCAGCGCCCCGGCGAGGAAGAACCCGTGGCCCGTCCACAGCAGCCGGTCGACGGCCCGCGTGCGGACCAGCCTGCGCGAGGTGAGGTTGCCCGCGACGTAGGCGATCGAGACGGTGATGTAGCAGTAGCTGGTGGTCTCGGTGGCAAGCCCGATCTTCTCGAACACCAGCGGAGAGGCCGCCAGGTAGCCGAAGTAACCGCCGTACGCGAACGCCAGGTTGACGGTGTAGGCCCAGAACAGCGGGCGGGTCAGCAGCTTCGGGTAGCTCCGGAGCGTGGCGCCCAGCCGCTTGCTGCGCCGCTCCGGCGGCAGGCTCTCCGGGATCGAGGCGACCATCACCACCAGGGTCACCAGACCGATGAGCGAGGTGACCACGAACGGCGCCCGCCAGGAGACGTACGTGGTCAGATAACCGCCGAGGAGCGGCGCGACGGACGGGGAGACACCGACGATCGGCATGACCGTGGCGAACATCCGGGCCGCGTCCTTCTCCGCGTACAGGTCACTGATCACGGCCCGGCCGAGGACCATGCCCGAACCGGCGCCCAGGGCCTGGAGGAGCCGGCCGGCGCCGAACACCTCGACGCTCGGCGCCGCGGCACACACCAGCGAGGCGAGCGTGAACAGGCCGAGCCCGGCGACGATGACGCGCTTGCGGCCGTAGGCGTCCGAGATCGGCCCGTAGACGGCCTGCGAGACCGCGATGCCGATCATGAAGGCGCTGAACGTCCACTGCACGGACGCGACCGGAGTGTGGAAGGCCTGCGCGGTCGCGGGCACGCCCGGCAGATTGATGTCGGAGGCGAACAGACCGCCCGCGTTCAGCGAGCACAGGACGGCGAGCAGCAGCGCGTACGGCGTACGGGTGGATGCGGTCTTCATGGCATGCGGCAACTTCCTCGGTCAAGGATGAGTGGGGAGGGCTCGGTCGGCGGAATCCAGCGCCCGGGCGATCTCCGCCCCTGACTCCGCCCCCGCTGACTCCGGTCCGCCGGCCGGCCGTTCCGGCCGGACCTCGGCGCGGCGGCACGGGAGTGGCGTCGGCCCTGGAAGACGGCCGTACCGGAGCCCGGCCGTCTCACGGGTGACCGGGAAGCCGACCGGGTCGCTGCTCCGCGCGTGTCTCGCACCCGCGGGCCCGCAGATCGGTGCGGGTCCGGCAGGGCCCGGCGCGTTCCGCCGCGGGCTGTAGCCGGCCGGCCTGTGAGCGAGTGCTTCGGGGCAGCGGCGGAACCGGCCCGCCGGCGCCCGCCGGCGTCGGTCAGCGCTTGGTGGCGTCGGTCAGCGCCCGCCGGCGTCGGTCAGCGCCCGCCGGCGTCGGTCAGCGCTTGGCCGCGCGGGCGGCCAGCGTCTCGCCGCCGATCGACCAGCTGTCGGTGGCGATCTCCTGCACGGTCACCCACACGCTCTCCGGCTTGCTGCCGGTGGCCTTGACGTACGCGTCCGTCAGCTCACGGACCAGCTCGGCCTTCTGCTCGGCGGTCTTGCCGGGGGTCTGCTGAACGTGGATGAGAGGCATCGCGTTCTCCGTGGATCGAGGTCGTACGGAAGATCCGTACGTGGTGGACTGGCATGTCGTGCTCGTGAAGTACGGCCCCGGCCGTCGGGCGGGGGAGCCGTCGTGGATCCAGTCCAGCACCGGGCCGTGCGGCGTCCAAGGCGCAATCCGCTCTGGGATCTATCACGGATCGTGATAGATCCAGGCAGGGCGGTGGTGCCGGCCGCGGGCCGCCCGCGGCCGGCACCCAGGACGAGGAGGACCGCATGGACCACCAGGACGTCCGGGCCGCAGTGGCGCAGATGTTGGAGGTGTTGATGCCTCGGGCGGGCGAGGACTGGACGGTTCGGGCCGGTCCGCTGGAGTGGAGTTGCCGGCAGACGGCCGCGCACATCGGCCACGACCTGCTGGCCTACGCGGGCCAGGTGGCCGCGGGCGCGGCCGACGCTACCTTCCCTTCGACCTGCGCGTGCGTCCCACGGCTTCGCCCGCCGAGGTGCTGCGGGTGGCCGCTGCCTGCGGCTCGCTGCTCGGCAGCGCGCTGGCCACGGCCGACCGGTCCCTGCGGGCCTGGCACTGGGGCCCGTGCGACCCGGCGGGGTTCGCGGCGATGGGCGTCGCCGAGATCCTGCTGCACACTCACGACATCACCCGCGGCTTGGGCGTGGACTGGCTGCCGCCGGCACCGCTGTGCGCGGCCGTGCTCGACCGCCTGTTCCCCGAGGCCCCGCCCGGCGAGCCCGTCCCGGTGCTGCTGTGGTGCACCGGACGCGGCGACCTGGACGGCCTGCCCCGCCGGACGTCCTGGGTCTGGAAGGCGGCACGGCCCGACTGAGCGCACTCGCCCCGACGAGCCTGTGCGGTCACAGCCCAAGCGTTGACGGGTGCGGAAGCCGCCGGGGGCGTCGCCGGCCTCGCGATAGTCGTCGCTCTGGCCGGCGTCTTCTTCAGCGCACCGACCGCGTCCGCGGCGACGCTGCCGTCCACCAACACCGCCCACCGGTGTGTCCAGCACAGCACGGGAGTGTGTGGTTGGACGCACCGCCAGAAGCCCAAGGACAAGTACGAGACCGCGAAGTGCGTGGATGCCACGCTGTCCTACTCGCGGAGTTCGCAGGGGACGTGCTCCCACCACCACGGCGTTCGCTACTGGTTCAAGTAGGCCGGCGCACACCGGGGGCCGTCGTGAACCGCGCCCGCCGGGCCGCCTTCACGGGTGGCCCGGCGGGCGCGGTGCGTGCGGTGACGATGGTGACGATGCCAGCCGGTGAAGGACGCGAGGCTGTTCGGGGTGCCGAGGCCGGTCGGGCCGTCGTAGCCGGTCTCCGGCGCGCAGAGGTAAGCCGGGTGCAGCTGGTCGTGGCGCCCGCGGTGACGTCGTCGAGGGCGGCCGGGTCCGCCACGGCCGGGTCCGCCACGGCTGGGGCGTCGGCGACGGTGCGCTCGGCGCAGCCGCTGTCAGCCGGGGTCGTTGACGGGGTAGCGCGCCGGCTGTCCGGTGACCACGCGTACGGCTTCCTCGGCGGCGATGGTCCGTACCGTCCGCAGGGCTTCTTCGGAGTAGTAGGCGGCGTGCGGGGTGACGATGACGTTGGGCAGCTCCAGGAGGGGGTTGCCCGGTCGCCATCCGCGTTGCTTCGCGGGCTCTTCCTCGAGGTCGTCCAGCGCCGCGGCCGCGATCCATCCCTCGGTGAGCGCCTGGTACAGCGCGGCGTCCTCCACGATGGGCCCGCGTGCGGTGTTGACGAGGACGGCGGTCGGCTTCATCCGGCGGAGCGTCGCACGGTCGAAGGTGTGGTGGGTCTGCGGAGTGAGCGGGGCCTGGACCACGACATGGTCGGCGCCTTCCACCAAGTCGTCGAAGGAGACCGGCCGTACCTGGCAGGCGCTGATCTCGGACGGGTCGAGGAAGGGGTCGTGGGCCCAGACCTCGACGCCGAACGCCTTGGCGCGTTCGGCGATGAGCCGTGCGATGGATCCGAAGGACAGCAGGCCCAGCACCTGGCCCCGGAGCCGGTGGACAGGCTGTCCGGTGCGCCAGTGCCATTCGCCCCGCCGGGTCGCCCGGTCGTAGCGGCAGATCCTGCGGGCGGCCGCGAGCCAGAGCGCGACGGCGTGATCGGCGACCTCGTCCGCGCACCACTCGTTCGGCGCGTTCGTGACCTGGATGCCGCGTCGGGTCGCGGCGTCGACGTCCACGATGTCGACGCCCGTGCCGTAGCGGGCGATCACCCGGCAACGGGTCAACGCGTCGATGGCGCGGGAGCCGATCCGCGCGTACTGGGTCAGGATCCCGTCGGCGTCCCGGCCCGCCTCGATCACCTCTTCCTCGCTCTTGCACTGCGCGGCGAGGAGCCGGAGGCCGGCGCCTTCGACGATCGCGCGTTCGATGTCCACGTCACCGAAGTCGAAGTCGGCGATCACAATCGTTCCGCCGGAGTGCCGGTCGCCGTGGTCAGTGCGAGTCACGGGGGATCCCCTTGGTGTGAACGATGTCCTGGTAGGCCACCGCGAGTTCCATGCAGCCCCCGCCGTCCAGCTGCCCGACCGTGGAGCGGTAGATCTCCTGCCACGGCGTCTGATGCTCCAGCGCCGGCGGTGTGTGACGGGCGAAGCGCTCGGCGATCTCCTCGTCCGTCAGCAGGACGTCCACGCGTGCGCGGTCGAGGTCGATGCGGATGCGGTCGCCGGTGCGCAGGATGGCGAGAGCCCCGCCGACCGCGGCCTCGGGGCTGGCGTTCAGGATGGACGGGGCGTCGGAAGTGCCGCTCTGCCGGCCGTCGCCGAGCGTGGGCAGCGCGGTGACCCCGCGCTGGGCCAGGGCCGCGGGGAGCTCCATGTTCACGACCTCGGCCGAGCCCGGATAGCCGACGGGCCCGGTGTAGCGGATGACGAGGATGCAGTCCTGGTCGATGCCGAGCGCCGGATCCTCGATGCGGGCGTGGTAGTCCTCGGGTCCGTCGAAGACGATGGCACGAAAATCGAACACCGAGGATTCGCCGGAGCGCGGCGGGCGGCGGGTCCCGAAGCGGTCGGTGAGGACCGACATTTTCATGATCGCCGAGTCGAACAGGTTCCCCGTCAGCACGAGCAGCCCACCGTGCGCGGTCACGGGATCGTCGACGGTGCGGATGACCGCCGGGTCGCCGGGCGGGACACCGTTGAGGTTCTCGGCCACCGTGCGCCCGGAGACCGTCACGGCGTCACCGTGCAGGCGGCCCGCGTCCAGCAGCGCCCGCATGACCGCGGGAACGCCGCCGGCGCGGTGGAAGTCCTCCCCGAGGTATTCCCCGGCGGGAGCGAGGTTCACCAGCACCGGGACGTCGTGTCCGACGCGGTGCCAGTCCTGGTTGGTCAGGTCCACCCCGACGTGGCGTGCGATCGCGTTGATGTGGATGGGCACATTGGTCGACGCGGCGAGCGCCGAGGCGACGACGATCGCGTTCTCGAAGGACCGCCGGGTCATGACCCTGCGGGGGGTCAGGTCCTCCCGCACCATGGCCACCACGCGGCGGCCGGTCTCGTAGGCCATCTGGGCCCGCTGGCTGTAGGGCGCCGGGATCGACGCGCAGCCGGGCAGGGACATCCCCAGGGCCTCGGCCAGGCTGTTCATCGACAGGGCGGTACCCATCGTGTTGCAGTGCCCGATGCTGGGTGCGGAGGCGGTGACCCGGGCCAGGTACTCGTCGTAGTCGATCTCGCCGGCGGCGAGCAACCGCTTCGACTGCCAGATCACCAGCCCCGAGCCCGTCCGCATGCCGCGGTGGTAGCCGTTGAGCATGGGCCCGCCGGACAGGACGATCGCCGGGATGTTCACGGTCGCCGCCGCCATCAGGCAGGCGGGCGTGGTCTTGTCGCAACCCGTCGTCAGGACCACCCCGTCCAGCGGATATCCGTAGAGCACCTCGACCAGGCCGAGGTAGGCGAGGTTGCGGTCCAGCGCCGCGGTGGGGCGCTTGCCGGTCTCCTGCAGCGGATGGACGGGGAACTCGAACGGAATGCCGCCGCCGTCGCGGATCCCGTCCCTGATCCGGTCGGCGAGGGCGAGATGGTGCCGGTTGCAGGGGACGAGGTCGTTGCCCGTCTGGGCGATGCCGATGATCGGCCGGCCGGACTGCAGCTCTTCCCGCGTGAGGCCGTAGTTCAGGAACCGCTCGAGGTACAGGGCGGTCATCTCCGGGTTGTGGGGGTTCGCCCACCAGGCCCGGCTGCGCAGTTCCCCCGAGGGGCGCTCCGCCGGTGTCATCGCCGGCTCCTGACCGGGTTGAGAGGGCACTCGCCGAGCTGCTCGGCACGGGCGCGGCCTCGGGGTGGCCCTGCCCGCTCCCCGGAGCCGAGCCATCTGCCGGCGCCTTCGACGGTTCCCGGCCGCCCGCCCGCACCGGCCGCGACGCGTTCCGTCCTCCGGCGCTGGGCAGCCACGGGCACTCCTCGGTTCGACGGCGGCGGACGGCCGCATGCGTGCCGACCGCCACAGGGCACTGCCTCCCAGTCTGGCCAACGACATGCTCGACACGCAGCCCGGGAGGTCCGGACGAGAAGAACCACCGAAGGGACGCCCTGGTGCGCATCGACCTGATCGTCATCCACACCGAGCGCCTCGGTGACTGCCGCGCGTTCTACGGCGCACTCGGTTGACCGGGTCGTGGGCGGCCGGCTCGCCGACCGCCGCACCTGCGGGTCCGGGCCGCGTGGGCTGTCCCTGGAGGGCTTCAGCCGGATCGTGCAGGTCGGGGCCGCGGCGGTCGGGGGTGCAGGGGATGAGGTGTGGCCCTGTTTGCAGCAGGGCCGGCGGGCCCGAGGTTCCGAACGGTGTGAGAGTGAAGCCGAGGGAACGAGGTGATGTCGTGGCGGACGGATCCGACCACCGGGAGGCCCCAGAGGTGGACGAGCAGCTGCTGGAGAGGATGCTCGCCGACGTCCACGCTGCCGCCCCCGTCCACCTGCCCGGACTGGTGAACCGCTGCGCCCGGGCGATCGGCCTGGCCGGCGCGGCCATCTTCCTGGTCGACCTGCAGCAGCAGATCCTGGTGCCGCTCGATGATCAGGAGGCCCGGCTGCCGGTGGACGACAGCATCGCCGGATGGGCCTACCGCACGGTCTCGGTCAGGATGGAGGAGGACCGGCGCGACCTGATCGTCTGGGTGCCGCTTGTCGACGGCGCCGAACGCCTCGGTGTGCTGGGCGTGCGGTCGGAGTCGATGGACGCGGTGCGGCTGCGCCGCTGCCGGCTGCTGGCCCACATGCTCTCGATGGTGGTCACCACCAAGCGGTCCTACAGCGACTGGTTCGTGGCCCGCACTCGGACGCGCACCATGCACGCGCGCACCGAGATGCTGCGCGCCTTCCTGCCGCCCCGCAGTATCGGCACCACGTCGGTGATCTCCACCGGCGTCCTGGAGCCGGCTTACGACCTGGGCGGAGACGCCTTCGACCACTCGCTGACCCGCAACATCCTGCACGCCGGCATCTTCGACTCCATGGGCCACAACCTGGCCTCCGGCCTGACCACGGCGGTGGCGCTGGCCTGCTGCCGCAACGCGCGCCGCTCCCGCGCCGACCTGCCGGAGATGATCGAGACCGTCGACCAGGCCCTCGCCCAATGGCTCCCCGACCAGTTCTGCACCGGCGTCGTGTGCCAGCTGGACTCCGACACCGGTGTGCTGCGCTGGAGCAACTGCGGCCACCCCGCCCCGCTGCTGATCCGCGGGCAGCGCGTGCTGGACAGGGCGCTGGACACCCCGCCGGAGCCGCCGATGGGACTGCGGGCCCTCTTCGGCCCCGGCGCCGGCCGCGCGGTGCACGAGACGGTGTTGGAGCCCGGCGACCGGGTGCTGCTGTACACCGACGGCGTCACCGAAGCCCGGCGGGGCCAAGACGAGTTCGGCCTCGACCGGTTCACCGACTTCATCATCCGGTCGGCCGCCGGAGGCCATCAGCCCGCGGAGATCCTCCGGCTGCTCATCCATGACATCCTCGACCACCACGACGACAAGCTGAACGACGACGCCACCATCCTGCTGATCGAGTGGCGACCGGAGCGCCGGACCGCCCCGCCCGGTTGAGACCGCGGCGGCCGGGCGGCCGTCAGGCGTGGCGGCGGTGTCGAGGTCCGCCTGGCCGATGGCGTCCAGAACCGGCGCGCTGAGCCCGACACCGACGAACCCCGTTGGGAGTGCGGTGCGGTGTCGCGTTCCGCGCGCCGGCGCGGGGCCCACTTGTGATCAGCGGCAGGAATGCGCTGTCCGAAGGTCACCGGGCGCCCGCCGGACGGAATGCTCCTTCGGCCGCCCGTGCGGTGCCGAGAGCCGGTACCACCCGGCTGCGGCGTGGTGTCGTCGGCGTGAAAGGCGTGTGCGAGAGGGTTCCGTCGTGCGCGGCTCGGGTGGTCCGGCAAGCGTGCTGGCCTGCGCTGCCGCGCTTCCGGGGCGATCGTCCCCGGTCCGTCGCCGGCCGCCGCGGACGAGACCGCGCCCGCGCAGGACAGTGGAGAGGACAGACACGATGAAGGCACTCCAGTACCGCAGCGTGGGCGCGGCCCCCGAGGTGGTCGAGGTCCCCGACCCGGAGCCCGGCCCCGGTCAGGTGCTCCTCGAAGTGACGGCGGCGGGCGTCTGCCACTCCGACATCGCCGTGATGAGCTGGCCCGCCGAGGCGCTGGCCTTCCCGCTCCCGCTGACCCTCGGCCACGAGGGCGCGGGCGTGGTCGCCGCCCTGGGCGAGGGCGTCTCGGGGGTGGCGGTCGGGGAGGCCGTGGCCGTCTACGGGCCGTGGGGCTGCGGCACCTGCGCCACGTGCGCCCAGGGCAAGGAGAACTACTGCCTGCGCGCCGACGAGCTCGGCATCCGACCGCCGGGGTTGGGCGCGCCCGGCGCCATCGCCGAGTACCTGCTGGTGGACGACCCGCGGCACCTGGTCCCGCTGGGCGGTCTCGACCCGGTCCGCACCGTCCCGCTGACGGACGCCGGGCTGACGCCCTACCACGCGATCAAGGCCTCGCTGCCCAAGCTGCTCCCCGGCAGCACCGCGGTGGTGATCGGCACCGGCGGCCTGGGCCACGTCGCGATCCAGCTGCTGCGCGCGATGACGGCGGCCCGGGTGATCGCCCTGGACGTGTCCGAGGAGAAGCTGGCGCTGGCCCGCCGGGTCGGCGCGCACGAGACCGTGCTCTCGGACGCGGACGCCGCCGAGGCGGTCCGCCGCCTCACGGGCGGTCGGGGTGCGCAGGCGGTGTTCGACTTCGTCGGCGCCGCGCCGACCGTCGCCACCGCGGGCGCGGTGGCCGCAGTGGAGTCGGACGTCACCATCGTGGGCATCGGCGGTGGCAGTCTGCCGGTCGGGTTCGGCTCGCTGCCCTACGAGACGACGGTCCGCGCGCCCTACTGGGGCTCGCGCGGCGAGCTGATCGAGGTGCTGGACCTGGCCCGCGCCGGGGCGGTGGAGGTGCACGTCGAGACCTACAGCCTGGACGAGGCGCCCAAGGCCTACGAACGCCTGCACGAGGGCAAGGTCAACGGGCGCGCGGTCATCCTCCCGAACGGCTGACCCCGGCGCTGCGCCTCGATCCGGGCCCGCGGCCGCCCGGAACCCGCCGGCACCGCCCCCCCACGATCGGGTTCCGCCCGGCCGGGATCCGGCGCACTACGGTTCGGCGAAGCCGCCGTCGAGCCGACTGCCGGTCAGGGGGACCGCTGCCGGCTGCGCCCGGTCGCGCTCCGGCGGCGTCGGGACGGTGAGGACCATGGTGAGGCCGCCGCCGGGGGTGTCCTCGGCGTGGAGGGTACCGCCGAGGGCTTCGGCGAAGCCGCGGGCGACGGCGAGGCCGAGGCCGACGCCGACGCCGCGCGGTGAGTCGCCGTAGCGCTGGAACGGTTCGAAGATGCGGTCCTTGGCCTCGTCCGGCACGCCGGGGCCGCGGTCGACGATGCGGACCTCGACCCGGTCGGCGAGGGCGCTCGCCGAGACGAGGACGGGTTCTCCCTCCGGGCTGTGCTTGACCGCGTTCTCGACCACGTTGGCGAAGGCCCGTTCCAGCAGGCCCGGATCGACGTGGACCATGGGCAGCGTCTCGGGGATGTCGAGGTCGACGCTGCCCTCGGGGACGCCGCCGAGCGCCATCGGGACGATCTCGTCCAGGTCGCTCTCGCGGACCAGGGGGACGACGGTGCCGGTCTGCAGCCGGGACATGTCGAGGAGGTTGCCGACCAGGTGGTCCAGGCGGTCGGTGCCGTCCTCGATCGCCTCCAGCAGGTCGGCCCGGTCCTGCGCGGACCACTCGACGTCGTCGGAGCGCAGCGAGGTGACGGCGGCCTTGATGCCGGCCAGCGGGGTGCGGAGGTCGTGGCTGACGGCGGCCAGCAGCGCGGTCCGCACCCGGTTGCCCTCGGCCAGTTCCTTGGCCTGGTCGGCCTCGCGTCGCAGGCGCTGGTGGTCCAGTACCACGGCGGCCTGCGCGGCGAACGCGGCCAGCACCCGGTGGTCGGCGGCGGGCAGCACCCGGCCGCGCAGGGACAGCGCCATGCGGTCACCGACCGGTACGTCGACGTCGGCCTCCTCCGGGGTTTCGGCGGGCCGTGGACCCACACTGCCGGCGCAGGTCCACGGCGCCGTCTCGTCCACGCGTTCCAGCAGCGCCGCCGACTGCATGCCGAAGGTCTCGCGGACTCGCTCCAGCAGCGCCTCCAGCGTGCTCTCGCCGCGCAGCACGTTCCCCGCGAGGAGGGAGAGGATCTCCGATTCGGCGCGGAGCCGGGCCGCCAGGTGAGTGCGCCGGGCCGCCAGGTCGACCACCGAGGCCACGGACACGGCGACCCCGACGAAGATCGCGATGGCCAGGATGTTGTCCGGATCGGCGATGGTCAGGGTGTGGACGGGCGGGGCGAAGTACCAGTTGAGCAGGAGCGAGCCGACGACGGCCGAGGCCAGCGCGGGCAGGAGCCCGCCGACCAGGGCCGCCGCCACGGTGAGGGCGACGAAGAGCAGCATGTCGTTGGCGAGGCCGACCGCGGGGACGGCGCCGATCAGGATCCAGGTCAGCAGCACCGGGCCCAGCACGCCGAGCAGCCAGCCCCCGACGACCCGGGAGCGCCCGAGGCGGGAGCCGCGCGCCGCCGGCAGCCCGCGGCCCTTGCCCGCCTCGTCGTGCGTGACGAGGTGGACGTCGAGGTGCGGCCCGGAGTCGCGGGCGACCGTCGCGCCGACGCCCGGCCCGAAGACGTACTGCCAGCTGCTGCGGCGGGAGACGCCGAGCACGACCTGGGTGGCGTTCGCCCCGCGGGCGAAGTCGAGCAGGGCGGCCGGGACGTCGTCGCCGACCACGTGGTGGAAGGTGCCGCCCAGGCTCTCCACCAGGGCGCGCTGGTCCGCGAGTTCCTTCGGGGAGGCGGCGGTGAGCCCGTCGCTGCGGGACACGTAGACGGCCAGGACCTCGCCGCCGGCACCCTTCTCGGCCAGCCGTGCGGCCCGCCGGATCAGGGTCCGGCCCTCGGGGCCGCCGGTCAGGCCGACCACGATCCGCTCCCGCGAACCCCAGATGGCCGAGACCCGGTGCCGGCTGCGGTAGGCGGTGAGGTACTCGTCGGCCCGGTCGGCCACCCACAGCAGCGCCAGCTCGCGCAGCGCGGTCAGATTACCGGGGCGGAAGTAGTTGGAGAGGGCCGCGTCGACCTTGTCCGGCCGGTAGATGTTGCCGTGCGCCATCCGGCGGCGCAGGGCATCCGGGGACATGTCGACCAGTTCGATCTGGTCCGCGCGCCGTACCACCTCGTCGGGTACGGTCTCGCGCTGCCGAACGCCGACGATGGACTCCACCACGTCGCCGAGGGACTCCAGGTGCTGGATGTTGACGGTGGAGACCACGTCGATGCCGGCCGCGAGCAGCTCCTCGACGTCCTGCCAGCGCTTGGCGTTGCGGGAGCCGGGGACGTTGGTGTGGGCGAGTTCGTCGACCAGCGCGACGGCGGGGGCCCGGCGCAGCACGGCGTCCACGTCCATCTCGTCGAAGGCGGCGCCGCGGTACTCCAGCCGCCGGCGCGGCAGCTGTTCCAGGCCGTGCAGCATCACCTCGGTGCGCGGCCGGCCGTGGTGTTCCACGAATGCCACGACGCAGTCGGTGCCGCGCTCCAGCCGGCGGTGCGCCTCGGAGAGCATGGCGTAGGTCTTGCCGACACCGGGTGCCGCGCCGAGATAGATCCGGAGCTTGCCTCGCGCCATGTCATCCCTCGAAGCGGTAGCCCATGCCGGGCTCGGTGATCAGGTAGCGGGGGTGGGAGGGGTCGGTCTCCAGTTTGCGGCGCAGCTGGGCCATGTACACGCGCAGGTAGTTGGTCTTGTTGCCGTGCGAGATGCCCCAGACCTCCTGCAGCAGCTGCTTCTGGGTGACCAGCCGGCCGGGGTTCGTCACCAGGATCTCCAGCAGGTGCCATTCGGTGGGGGTCAGCCGCACGTCGCGGCCGTCCCTGGTGGCCTTCCTGGCGCGCAGGTCCACGCTGAAGTGCTCGGTCTCGACGACCGGGGTCTCGGCGAGGACCCGGGCGTCCTCGCTGCGGCGGACGGCGGCGCGCAGCCGGGCCAGCAGCTCGTTCATGCTGAAGGGCTTGGTGACGTAGTCGTCCGCGCCGGCGTCCAGGGCGTCGACCTTCTCGTCGGAGGCCTGGCGGGCGGAGAGGACCAGGATCGGGACCCGGCTCCAGCCGCGCAGACCCCTGATGATCTGGACGCCGTCCATGTCGGGCAGGCCGAGGTCCAGCAGGACCACGTCCGGCGGACGCGCGGCGGCCAGCCGCAGGGCCGTGCCGCCGTCGGGTGCGGCGTCCACGGTGTAGTGCCGCGCCTGCAGGTTGATGACGAGCGCCCGTGCCAGCTGCGGGTCGTCCTCCACCACGAGCACCCGGGTCATGGATGCGCCTCTCCTGTCGTTCGCCTTCGCCGGCCTGCCGTGCGGTCGTCACCGCTCGGCCATGAGGGCCTCGAGCGCGATGTTGAGTTGCAGGACGTCGACCCGCGGCTCGCCGATGAACCCCAGGGTGCGCCCCTGCGTGTGCTCCTGGACGAGCTTCGTCACCTGGGCGACGGTCAGGCCGTCGCGCCAGGCCACCCGGTGCACCTGGAGCGCGGCGTACGCAGGGGAGATGTCCGGGTCCAGGCCGGAGCCCGACGAGGTCACCGCGTCCGCCGGGACGTCCGCGGGGTCGACCGTGTATCCCGGGACGGTGTCGTCCTTCACCACCGCGGCCTTGGCCTCCTGTACCTGTCGGAGCAGTACCGTGCTGTCCGCGGCCAGGTTGGTGGCACCGGACAGGATCAGTGTGTACCGCGTGTTGACGCTGTTCGCGCCGAGGCCGTTCGCGGGCCGGCCCTGGAACCACCGGAGGTCGGGCTCCGGGGCCTGCCGCCCCGCCTCGGCGGGCAGGTCGTAGGACTGGCCGATCAGGGACGATCCGACGACCCTGCCGTCCGCCGCCTCGACCTCCGAGCCGTTCGCCCGGTGGCGGAACAGGCCCTGCGCGACGCCGGTGACGGCCAGCGGATACAGCACGCCCGTCAGCAGGGTGAGCACGAGCAGGGCGCGCAGGCCCGCGCCGAGCAGCCGGGCGGTGTTCTTCACGGAATTGTCCATCGCGGTCAGCCGATTCCGGGGATGAGGGAGACGATCAGGTCGATGACCTTGATGCCGATGAAGGGGGCGATCAGGCCGCCCAGGCCGTAGAGCCCGAGGTTGCGGCGGAGCATCCGGTCGGCGCTCAGGGGCCGGTAGCGCACGCCCTTGAGAGCGAGCGGCACCAGCGCGACGATGATCAGCGCGTTGAAGATCACGGCGGAGAGGATCGCGGAGTCCGGCGAGGACAGCCGCATGATGTTGAGCTTGCCCAGCCCCGGGTACACCGCCGCGAACAGCGCCGGAATGATCGCGAAGTACTTCGCCACGTCGTTGGCGATGGAGAAGGTCGTCAGCGCGCCCCGGGTGATGAGCAGCTGCTTGCCGATCTCGACGATCTCGATCAGCTTGGTCGGGTTCGAGTCGAGGTCGACCATGTTGCCGGCCTCCTTGGCGGCGGAGGTGCCGGTGTTCATCGCCACGCCGACGTCCGCCTGCGCCAGCGCCGGGGCGTCGTTGGTGCCGTCGCCGGTCATCGCCACGAGCTTGCCGCCCGCCTGCTCCCGCCTGATCAGGGCCATCTTGTCCTCGGGCGTCGCCTCGGCGAGGAAGTCGTCGACGCCGGCCTCCTCGGCGATCGCCCTGGCGGTCAGCGGATTGTCGCCGGTGATCATGACGGTTCTGATCCCCATCCGGCGCAGTTCCTCGAACCGCTCCCGCATGCCGTGCTTGACCACGTCCTTGAGGTGGACGACACCCAGCACGCGGGCGCCCGCGTCGTCCCGGACGGCCACCAGCAGAGGCGTGCCGCCCGCGGCGGAGATGCGATGGGCGATCGCCTCCGCGTCCTCCGTCACGGTTCCGCCCTGCGCCTCCACCCAGGCGACCACCGAGGCGGTGGCGCCCTTGCGGACGCTGCGCCCGCCGAGGTCGACGCCCGACATACGGGTCTGGGCGCTGAACTCGATCCACTCGGCGTCCGTCAACTCGCCCTGGTGGCGCTCCCGGAGCCCGTGCCGCTCCTTCGCCAGCACCACCACCGACCGGCCCTCGGGTGTCTCGTCGGAGAGCGAGGAGAGCTGTGCGGCCTCGGCCACCTCCGCCTCGGTCGTGCCGGCGACCGGGACGAACTCCGCCGCCTGGCGGTTGCCGAGCGTGATGGTGCCGGTCTTGTCCAGCAGCAGCGTGGAGACGTCCCCGGCGGCCTCGACCGCGCGCCCGGACATGGCCAGCACGTTGCGCTGGACCAGCCGGTCCATGCCGGCGATGCCGATCGCGGAGAGCAGGGCGCCGATGGTGGTCGGGATCAGGCAGACCAGCAGCGCCACCAGCACCACCATGGTCAGGTGCGCGCCCGCGAAGTCCGCGAACGGCGGCAGTGTGGCCACCGCCAGCAGGAACGCGATGCTCAGCGACGCCAGCAGGATGTTCAGTGCGATCTCGTTCGGGGTCTTCTGCCGCGCGGCCCCCTCGACCAGGCTGATCATCCGGTCGATGAAGGTCTCGCCGGGCCGCGTCGTGATCCGGACGACGATCCGGTCGGACAGCACCTTCGTCCCGCCCGTCACCGCGCTGCGGTCACCGCCGGACTCGCGGATGACCGGCGCCGACTCGCCGGTGATCGCCGACTCGTCCACCGAGGCGACCCCCTCCACCACGTCACCGTCGCCCGGGATCACGTCACCCGCCTCGCAGACCACCAGATCGCCGATCGCCAGCGCGGTGCCCGAGACGCGCTCCTCGGAGCCGTCGGTGCCCAGCCGGCGGGCCACCGTGTCGGTCTTGGCCTTGCGCAGGGTGTCGGCCTGCGCTTTCCCCCGGCCCTCGGCGACCGCCTCCGCCAGGTTGGCGAAGACCACGGTCAGCCAGAGCCAGACGCTGATGGTCCAGCCGAACCAGTCGCCGGCGTGCTCGAAGGAGAACACCGTCGTCAGCAGGGCGCCGACCCAGACCACGAACATGACGGGCGACGTGACCATCACCCGCGGGTCGAGCTTGCGGAAGGCGTCCGGGAGCGAGCGCACGAGCTGCCGGGGGTCGAAGAGGCCCGCGCCGACGCGGCCCTCGGGGGAGGTGCCGTGCCCGGTCGACCGGTCCTCGGGCGGCCGGGTCTGGCGCGGCTGGGTCTGCCGGTGCGGCCGGTGCGCGTGGTTCGGCGTCAGGCGGGGAACGGGCATCGGGTCCTCGCATGTCTCCGGTGTCTCCGGCGTGTCCGGTGTGTTCGGTATGTCGGGAGTTTCCGGTCGGTTCGTCCTCATGAGGCCAGCCCCTCGGCCAGCGGCCCCAGTGCGAGGGCCGGGAAGTAGGTGAGACCGGTGATGATCAGGATCGCGCCGGTCAGCAGTCCGGTGAACAGCGGCTTCTCGGTGCGCAGCGTGCCGGCCGTGACCGGCACCGGCCTCTGCTCGGCGAGGGAGCCGGCCAGGGCGAGCACGAACACCATCGGCAGGAAGCGGCCGAACAGCATGGCGAGCCCGGTCATGGTGTTGAACCAGTCGGTGTTCGCGTTCAGCCCGGCGAAGGCGGACCCGTTGTTGTTGGCTGCCGAGGTGAAGGCGTACAGCACCTCGGAGAAGCCGTGCGCCCCGGAGTTGAGCATCGAGTGCGGTGGGGTGGGAAGGGCCATGGAGAGGCCGGTGAACACCAGCACCAGGGCAGGCGTGACCAGGATGTAGCAGGCCGCGAGCTTCATCTGGCGGCCGCCGATCTTTTTGCCCAGGTACTCGGGCGTCCGGCCGACCATCAGCCCGGCGATGAACACGGCGATCACCGCCATGATCAGGATGCCGTAGAGGCCCGATCCGGTGCCGCCGGGTGCGATCTCGCCGAGCATCATGCCCAGCATGGCGATGCCGCCGCCGAGACCGGTGAAGGAGGAGTGGAAGGAGTCCACCGCGCCCGTCGAGGTGAGTGTCGTCGCCACCGCGAAGAGGGACGAGCCGGGGACCCCGAAGCGGACCTCCTTGCCCTCCATCGCCCCGCCGGCCGCCTGCAGCGCCGCGCCGTGGTGCGCGAACTCGGCCCACATCATCAGCGAGCTGAAGCCCAGCCAGATGACGGCCATCGCGGCGAGCACGGCGTAGCCCTGCCTCACGCTGCCGACCATCACACCGAAGGTGCGGGTCAGCGAGAACGGGATCACCAGGATCAGGAAGATTTCGAAGAGGTTGCTGAAGGGGGTCGGATTCTCGTACGGGTGGGCGGAGTTGGCGTTGAAGTAGCCGCCGCCGTTGGTGCCGAGTTCCTTGATGGCCTCCTGGGAGGCGACCGCGCCGCCGTTCCACTGCTGCGAGCCGCCCATGAACTGGCCGACCTCGTGGATCCCGGAGAAGTTCTGGATCACACCGCAGGCCACCAGGACCACCGCGCCGATCGCGGCGCCCGGCAGCAGGATGCGCAGCGTGCCGCGCACCAGGTCGGACCAGAAGTTGCCCAACTCCCCGCCGCGGGACCGCGCGAAGCCCCGCACGAGAGCCACGGCGACGGCCATGCCCACCGCCGCCGACACGAAGTTCTGCACCGCGAGGCCCGCCGTCTGCACGACATGGCCCATGGTCTGCTCGCCGTAGTACGACTGCCAGTTGGTGTTGGTGACGAACGAGACCGCGGTGTTGAACGACTGCGCGGGGTTCACCGAGGAGAAGTGCGGCGACCCGGGCAGCACGCCCTGAAGGCGCTGGAGGAGGTAGAGGAAGAGGACGCCGGCCACCGAGAAGGCGAGGACGCCGCGCAGGTAGGCGGTCCAGGTCATCTCGGTGTCGGGATCGGCGCCGATGGCCCGGTAGATCCACCGTTCCGGGCGCAGATGCCGGCGTGAGGTGTAGACGCGCGCCATGTAGGTGCCCGCGGGCACGTACACGAGAGCCAGCGCGCCTACCAGGGCCAGCAATTGAAGCACGCCGGCCGCGACCGGGCCGATGGCGGGGGAGGAGGCGGAGGCCGCTGAGACGGCGGCTGCTGAGACGGCGGAGGGCATCGTCAGAACCTCTCCGGGAAGATCAGTGCGAGCGCCAGATAGCCGAGCAGCGCGACCGCGGCCACCAGGCCGACGATGTCTTCGGCGCTCACAGCTTGGTCACGCCCTTGGCGACGAGTGCCACCAGCGCGAAACTCGCGAGCAAGGCGACGACGAAGGCCAGATCGGCCATCGCGAACTCCTGGAATGAGGCTGGGGGAGACGGACACGCCGAGTAAACGCTCACCCTCGCCTGGCATCCAGCTCCGTTGACGCTTCCTTGACGCCGGCCGACCGCGCCTTGACGCGACCCATACGACAGGACCGGTTGTGCTGCCGATCTCCCATGGCCGACGTGTGGGGTCGTCGCCCCGGCAGGTCCCCCGGACCCGGCGGCCGAGAGACGAAAACGGAGCCAATGCGCTGCCCGAGGCCGCGGCAGCGCCGGTATCGGCGGCGGCACCCTCTCCGGCGACGGCGGGCGCGCGCTGCAGCAGCGCGCGCCCGGAGAGCACCGTCGGCCCCTCGACCGGCGGTCCGGACAGGCGGCACCCTGACAGCCGCGGCGGGGCGGAAACTCCGTCTCCCAACCTCTGCGCGAGCTGGACGTGAGGCCCGCCGCTTGGGAGATTTCACCGCTCATGTGGGGCAGTGGCAGGCGACAACCTGCCACTGCCCCACAGCCGCTCTTCCTGCCGGCCGCCTGACCGCCCGCTTACCGGGCCGCGCTCTGGCTGCCGCCGCTGAGTGCGGCCTGCGTCAGGTACAGGGGCATGGAGTCCTCCCACTGGCTGTCCGTCAGCATGGTCTTGCCGGAACCGTCGGCGTTCATCACCATCACCATGCCGTACGGCTGGAAGGTGTTGTCGTAGAGTGCGGCCTCCTCCCGGAAGCCGTACATCCCGGTGTTGTAGAGGATGCGCCCGTCGGGGTGCCAGACCGCATGCCCGTCGTTGGCGCCGCTGCTGGTCAGGACCTTCAGGCCGGTGCCGTCGGGCTTGATGGTGCACACGTCGAAGTTGGTGGGCGCGGTCTTGCGGGTGAACAGGATGAGGCTGCCGTCAGGCGACCAGTCCGGCAGATTGTCGGACTCGGTGGTGAGGACGGTGGTCGTCATGGTGGTGAGGTCGAGGATGCGCAGGCCGTTCTCCGCGCCCCATACCCGGTAGACGATCTTCGTCCCGTCGGCGGAATAGCTGGGGAACCCGGAGTTGGTGGAGTTGTCGGTGAGCGCCTGGGCGCCCGTGCCGTCGCTGCGCACCCTCCAGATGGCGGCCGTCATCACCGCGCGCTCCTGGAACCAGCCGCCCAGGCCGAACGCGATCCACTCGCCGTCCGGCGACCAGGCCGGCCGGAACGCGCCGGCCAGGCCCTCGGCGACCAGGGTCTGGTCCAGTCCGGAGGCGGTGGTGTCGAAGACCACCTTCAGATCGGTGCCGTCGGGGTTGAGGGTGACGACGTCGGACATCGCCGAGCCGGTCTGCTTCTGCGTGATCGCGAGCTTGTCCTGGCGCGACAGGATCGGGAAGACGTCGCAGAAGCGGTAGTCCCAGTCCGGGTCCCAGCTGTAGAGCGGGGTGTCCAGCGTGCGGTTGGTGAAGTCCTGCTTCTCGTAGATCACGGACTTGCCGTCCGGGGACCAGCAAGGCGAACGCACCCCGGCCCGAGTGACGTCGGGGATCGAGCCGTTGACGTAGACCAGCCCCTCGTCCGGGCCGTTCTTGAGCAGGTAGCCGATCTCGGTGTTGGTCACGTACTGCGGCGACACCTTCAGGTTCGGGCCGGACGTGTGCTCGACGCGGTCAGTTCCCGTGGCGAAGTCGACCGAGACGATCTGTGACTCGACGATGCCGATGTCCTCGGGCCGGTGCGCCTGCCAGGTGCCCTCGACGGTGATCTCGTAGTAGACGATCCGCTGGCCGTCCGGGGACCACTTGGGGGAGCCCAGGCAGTAGCCGGGCTTGGTCGCCAACTGGCGGAAGCCGGTGCCGTCGGGCCTGATGACATAGATGCTCAGTTCCTGGGTGTGCTCCCAGCCGGTGCCGTTGTCGTGACCCATCCACTGAGTGTTGCGGTCACTGGAGAACGCGATCCACTGGCCGTCGGGCGACCACACCGGGCGGAAGTGACCGTCGGGGCTGTTCGGGTCGCCGGCCAGCGCCGCAGTGCCGCTGAGGTTGGTGAGCGCCCCGGACTTGGTGTCCATGAGCCAGATCTGCGACAGGTGGTCCGAGGAGCGCGTGGAGGAGAAGGCCAGCGTTCGCTTGTCCGGGGAGAGCGTGGCGCTGTCGTACACCGCCGGGCCGCCGATCACGGAGGTGACACCGACGCCCTGGCCCGAGCCGTCGAGGGTCGTGACGTAGAGGTTCGCGTTGCCGTCCCCGGTCCGCTCCGAGGTGAAGTAGACGGTCTTGCCGTCGGGCGCGTAGTTGGCGTGCCGGTCGAAGGAGGCGTCGGTCCCCGAAAGCAACGGGCGCTCGTTCGACCCGTCGGCGTTCGCGATGTACAGGGTCGACCTGGACGGGCCGATCCTGTTCATCAGCATCACCCCCTGCTTGCCGCTGGAGGCGGCGGCCACGGCGAAGGAGGGCTTGGGCAGCAGCACGGCGCCGGCGGTGGCCGCGCCGGCCATCAGGAACGCGCGACGCCCGATGCCCTTTTTCTCGGATTGCTCGGATCCCATGTTCTCTCCCGGATTTCGTCGGGTTTGTGGTGGCGGGTTGCTCGTCGGAGACGATCGCGTTCCCTGGGCACCGCGCTCGCGGCGGCGCCCAGGGAACGCCCCGGACGCTCAGGCCCTGAAGAAGGTGATGGAGTCCGGGTTCGGCACGGACACCCACGTGCCGGTGTCCGTCAGCCGCCCGGAGCCCTGGTCCACGGCGAACACGTTGACGGTGCTGCTCGCCTCGTTGGCGACGAGCAGCCACCGTCCGCTGGGATGGAGTGAGAAACCCCAGGGTGTGGCACCGCCGCAGGGGACGCGCTGCACGATGCCGAGCAGCTCCGTCTTCGGATCGACCGCGAGGACGACGAGGGAGTTCTCGCCCCGGTCGCCGGCGTAGACGAAGCGGCCGTCAGCGCTGACGGCCAGGTCGGAGGCGCTCTTCGTGCCGGTGAAGTCGGGGGTGGTGAGGCCGACGGTCTGACGGTGGGTCAGCAGGCCGTCCCTGGGCGACCATGCGAGGGTCTGGATGTCCGCGCTCAGCTCGCTCAGCAGGTACAGCGTGCGGCCGCCGGGGTGGAAGGCGACCCTCCGGGGGCCTGAGCCGGGTGCTGCGGCGTAGGCGGACGGGGCGGTCGCGCCGCCCGAGGACAGGGTGCGGGTCGCCCGGTCGAAGGGGAGGACGAAGACGCGGTCGGCGCCGAAGTCCGCGACCAGGGCGTACCTGCCGGTCGGGTCGACCTCCGCGTGGTGCGGGTGCGGCCCGGCCTGCCGCGGGTTGGGGCCGGAACCGCTGTCCTGGACCCGGGACGTCGGCGCCCCGAGCTTCCCGGTCTGCGAGATCGGCACGGCCGCGGTGAAGCCGTCCTCGAAGTTCGTGGCCAGCAGCGTGTTCGACGGCCGGTCGATGCCGACGTACGACACGCCGCCGCCACCGAGACCGGTGCCTCCGGTCGACAGCTCACCGGTCTTGGTCAGGGCGCCGGTAGCCGCGTTGATCCGGAAGGTGTCGACGACGCCGCCGACTTCCATGGTGGCCACATAGAGGATCGGCAGGGCCGGGTGGGTGACCGCCCAGTCGGCGTTCGCCTCGCCCACCGGGCCGATCGCCGTGAGGGAGCCGTCGGCGGTGTCGAACCAGGCACCGTATATCCGGGTGCCCTTCCACGTGTTGACGTACACGAGCTCCATGGAGGGTCGTCCTTCCGCGGGAGACGGCTTTCCGGCCGGCGACCGCCTCTCCGCGGGCGAGCGGCGCGCGGACGCGGCCGCCGCGCTCGACGCGGTGCCGAGCAGGGGAACCGCCGCTGCGGCGGCCGCCGTCATCGATCCGAGGACGAGTCTGCGGGACGGGCGGCGATCGGAGCCGGCCGCCGAACCGGGTTCGGCGTCGGCTCCGGCCTCGGGTCTCGCATCGGGATCAGACATGGCGAGAGTGCTCCTTTGCATCTCGAACGCAGGCGAAGGGAGGACATCTGACGGAGAGTTGTCACCGGCGCGGGGCCGGCGGGCGGCGGGTGGCCAGTCCCAGGCGCTTGAGGGCGAACTTGTCCAGCTGGGTGAGGATCCCGTTGAGGATCAGCGTGATCGCCATCAGGACGATCAGCCCGGCGAACTCGGTCGCCGCGTCGAGGTTCATCGCGGAGGTGAACAGCTCGTGGCCCACGCCGTTGGAGGAGGCGATGAACTCCCCGCCGATGACGCCGAGGATGGCCAGTGGCCCACCCGTCTTGAGCGCGGCGAAGAACGGCGCGGCCAGCGTGGGAATCGTGACGTAGCTGAGCACGTGGCCCTTGCGGCCGCCCATCACCTGGATGATCTCGACCAGTTCACGGTCGCGGAGCCGCAACCCGAGGTAGAGGTTGTAGAACACCACGAAGGCCACGCCGGTGGCGGCGATGTAGATCTTCGACCAGGAGCCGATCCCGAAGAACAGCACGAACAGCGGGGCCAGCGCGATCTTCGGAACGCCGTTGACGGCCGCGACCAGTGGTTCCATCACTCGTCCGGCGAGCCGGAAGGAGCCCAGGACGAGCCCCATCACCGTGCCGATCACCACCCCGATACCGAAGCCGGCCCCCACCTCGACCGAGGTGGTCCTGATGTCGGTCCAGCCCTGGGACGAGCCGAGCAGGTGGTGCAGCGCCGTCCACACGTCGGTCGGCCTGCTCACCGCGTACTCGGGGATCACCGGCCCGCTCATCACCTGCCACAGGACCAGGCAGAGCACGATCACCGCCAGCCGCAGCACCACCACGACGGCCGTGCCCCGCCATCTGCTCTCCTGCTTCCTGTGTGCCGCCGGGACCTCGGCCCCGGTCCGCCCTTCCGCTGTCTCGTGCGTGGCGATCACCACCGTCTGCTCCTTCCAGTCCTCGTCGTCCGCGGGCGGCCCGCACTACTGCAGGTAGGTGTTGGTGTAGTTGCTGGACGTGACCTGGGCGGGCTGGGTCAGCGCGCCGAGCGAGTTGATGAACCTGACGGTCTTGGCCCAGTCCGCGGCGGTCATCGCGTCGCTCGTGGGCCACTCGACCTGCGGGAGGGCGGCCTTGATGACGGAGGCCGGCACTCCGGGCAGCGCCTTCGCCGCGATGGACTGCACGGTGGCCGAGTCCAGGTGGGAGTTCATGTAGGCGGTCGCCTGCTGCACGGCGGTCGCGAACTTCTTCGCCACGTCGGCGTGCTGGCTCAGATAGCTGTTGCGCGCCACCACGACCTGGCCGTAGCCGGCCTGCGCGGCCGACCAGAGGGGGACCTTGAGGGAGTCGGCCACCACGACGCCGTCGCCGCTGCCCTGGATCTCCAGCGGCGCGGGCTGCGAGGTGACGAACCAGTCGATCTGGTTGCTCTTGAGCGCCGCCTTGTCGGCGGCCGGGCTGGGCAGCGACACCCACTTCACCGTGCCGGGGTCCACACCGTAGGCCTTGAGGAAGACGCTCGCCTCCCCCTTGGTGTTGGCCGAGCTGGACCCGCCGGTGGAACCGGAGAGGACCTTGGCGACCTGTGCCGCCGGGGTGCCGGTGGTGAGCTGGTGGGCCTTGGCGAACTTCGTGCTGACGATCAGGCCGAGCGGGTTGCCGCCGCCGTCCTGGGCGATCGAGGTCTCGGCGACGTGCTTCCCGATCGCGGAGACGAAGTCGGTGGGGCTGTCGTTGAGGAACTGCACGGAACCCGACTCCAGCGCCGAGGTGCCGGTCGCGGCGGTCGTCGTGACGTACTTGACCTTGATCTTCTGCTTGGCGAAGTAGCCGTTCGCGTCGGCCACGCGGATCGGCAGGTCGAAGATGTTGCCGACCACGCCGACGGTCACCGTGGTGGTGCCGTCCGCGCTCGTGCTCGACCCGCTGCCGCACGCGGTCAGCAGCACGCCGCCGAGGGCCACGGCGGTGGCCGCCGCCAGGACTCGGGTGCTCGTACGGCCGAACAGCGCGTCTGCGCGCGTTGCTTCACCGGCTCTTGCCGTGCGGGTTTCCGTCCCGTGGTGTCTCATCAGATCTCCTGTCGGCGGATGTTCCTGGGTGGGGTCGTCCGAGAACGAGCGCGTGGCGCTCTGCGCCGTGCTCGCCCACGTGTCTCGAAGAGGTGGTGCGTGGTCCGCGCCCGGCTGGTCGGCGGCCGGGCGCCCATGTCGCGTGCGGTCAGGCCTGGGACGGGCCGAGCCCCGGGTAGAGGCGCCGGGCGGTGCCGGCGAAGATCTCGGCCCGCGCCGGTGCCGGCAGATCGGCGAGGACGGTCTCGGCGAGCTTGCGAAGCTCAGGCAGCGACTGCTCCGCGGCCGGGCAGTTGGAGCCCCACGCCACCCGGTCGGCGCCGAAGGAGTCGAGGACCGGCCGGAGGAAGTCACCGGCCCGGTCGCCGGCGTCGTCGAGCCGTTCGAGGTTCCGGTGCGTCAGCTTCAGGTACAGGCCGGCGTGCCTCGCGAGGGCGGCGACCTCCTGCCCTGCCTCCGCGGGCGAGGCCGCGATGTCGGGGTATCCCATGTGGTCCAGCAGGACCCGCACACCGGGAAAGCGGACCAGCACGGATGTCAGGTGCTTCGTCGCGGCGCCCAGCCGCATCTGGAGGCACACGGTGACGCCGAGTTCCTCAGCCGCCCGCCAGAACTCGTAGGTCTCCGGCGCCGCGAACCACTGTCCCTGCTCCGGGACCGTGCTGCCGCTGGTGAACAGCCGCACACCGGCCAGGCCCCCGTCCCCGACCAGCTCCGCCAGACGCCGTCCCGACCCCGGCTCGAGCGGGTCGAAGGTGCCGACGGCGACGAAGCGGTCCGGCCACCGGCGGCGGCTGTCGAGCACGTAGGAGTTGTCGTACCCGTAGTTCGTGGTCGCCTGCACCAGGACGGCCTGGCGGATGCCGGCCTCGTCCATGCGGGCGAGCATCTCCTCGGCGGTGACGGGCCTGGAGGAGGCCCATGCGGACTGCTTGCCGCCGATCGGCGCCCGCGGGTAGCGGGCCAGGTCCTGCGAGATGACGTGGCAGTGCGTGTCGACGATGTCCATGGTCGATTTCCTTCGCTTCAGGGTGAGTTGGCGGTCGCGGCGGGTCAGGCGCCGGGGTAGCTGCCCTCCGCGAACAGCTCTCCGGGATCGCCGGGGAAGCCGGCGCCGAGCAGGCCCTGTTCATGCGAGTAGCGCACCATCGCCCGCAGACTGGCCCCGTTCGCGTCGATGCCGTAGGGGATAGGGTCGCCGCCGATCCGGCGGGCCTGCAGCCCCAGCCGAGGCAGTTCCGTCCACTCCGGATCCGCGGCGACCTGGCGGCGCTTGCTCTCCGCCAGTGCCGCGTACAGGGCCGTCGGCAGGTCGGGGTCGTTCTCGACGAGTTCCGAGCGGACCGCGACGACCGAGTGCAGCGGGTAGATCCCGGTGCGCAGGTACCAGTCGGGACCGAGCACGTCGGGGTCGGAGAACAGCGGGTACGGCCCGTCCCCGGCCGCCGTGACCGGCCGGCCCGCGTCGATCGCGGCGGCGGTTGCGTTCGGGTCGGCCGACGCGGTCCAGCCGGCCGTCGGCGCGCCGGCCCGGCCGGTGCCGGCGTTGCCGGTGAAGGCCGCGTCGATCTCACCGGCCCGCAGCAGCTCGCCCAGCGAACGCCCGTCGGTGACCCGCTCGACGTTGGCGGGCGTGCGTCCCTCGATGTGGTCGTCGTCGTCCACCACCCAGGTGATCGTGTCGACGTCGACGCCGTACTCGTCGCTGAGGATGCCGCGCACCCACACGGCGGTGCTCACGGTGTAGGCGCGCACCCCGATCCGGCGGCCTTCGAGGTCCTTCGGGACCCGGATGCCGGAGCCCGGGGCGCACTGGATGTCGCCGTGATGGAAGCGCCGGTTGAGGAAGACCGGAACCGCGGTCAGCGGCACCCCCTCCTGCAGCGCCATCAGATAGGAGACGGGGGCGAGTTCGCACACGTCGAACTCCAGGTCCCGGATCATCCGCCGGTAGGCGCCGATGATCGGCCTCACCCTCACCTCCTCGACGTCGTACCCCTTCATCGGAGCGCTGCCGTCGATCAGCGCCTGGGCGTGCCGGTAGTTTCCGAGGGCCACTGTGAGCTTCGCCATGACTGCCTTCCTGCCGGGGGGGATGTGGTCTCAAGGGGGGCCGGCGTCAGCCGCCCAGCCGGGAGGCGGGCACCCCGAGGGCCGTGCAGGTGCCGTCCACGAGTTCGTCGAAGTCGACCGCCCGCGGGATGACCTCCTGTTCGAGCGCGTACGCCGAGGCCAGCGTGAGTGGGCCGCGAAGCGCCTCGAAGCCCACCGGGTTGCGGCCGGCCGCGACCGGCTCGCCGCCGGCCTCCGCGACCCCGCGCATCGCGTCGTACATCGCGATGACGGCGGCGGCGTGCTCCCGGGCGGCCTCCGTGGTCACGCCGACCACGTGGTTGAGCGGCAGGAAGCCTCGGGCGGCCGTCCACTCGGCGGCTACCTGGTGCGCGTCGGCGATGGCGGTACGGATGCGGTCGTCGGCCGGCAGTTCGTTGCCCATGATCCCGTAGTCCAGGCGGCCGTCGAGGAAGTCCGCCTGGAGACGGGCTCCTTCCGGCGCGCGGGTGACCCACGCCGGGTCCCGGTGCTCGTCCACATGGCCGTCCTCGTAGACGGTCCAGTCCACCTTGCGCAGGTCCACGCCGTACTGCTCGGTGAGGAAGCCGCGCACCCACACCCCCGTGGTCTGGCTCCAGGACCTGACGCCGACGCTGCGGCCCTCGATCTCCTCCACCGTCAGACCGCCCAGGGTGACCAGGGTCTGGTGCTGGGTGCGGCCCAGTGCGGTGACGGGCAGCAGCACCACCGGCTTGCCGTGGGCGACGGCCTGCAGCAGCGTCACCACCGCCAGCTCGCACACGTCGACGGCCCCGTCGTTGACGAACCCCCGCGACGCCTTGTGCACCGGCTTCACGGCGACCCGTTCGGCCGGCGTACCGGCCTCGCGAGCGGCTTCCTGCGCGGCCGCCGCGAGGTCGTCGCGGCCCACCACCAACTTCATCTCCGTCTCCCTCTTCCTCATGCCTGGTGTGCCGGACCGGCGTCCGGCCTCCGGTGGAACCGCTCGTGGTGCCGGCGCAGCAGGTCGATCCCGTAGTCGTTGCCGTTCGGGGTGCGCACGACGGTGTGGATGTGACGGCGGGTCGGCACGTCGTTGTCGAACATGACTCCCGCCTGGTGCTCGAACTCGATGAGGATCACCGGGCTGTGCACGCGGTAGTAGAAGGGGCTGTCCGGGCCGCCGTCTCCGATCCACGAGAAGTACGTCTCGTCCCGGTGGGCCAGGACCTCCTCCAGCCGGACGCGGGCGTGGCCGCCGCCGGCCCGTCCGGTGTAGAGCGCCACCATCTCCTCGGCCAGCTCGGCCCGGCGGCCGGTCAGCTCGCTGAACGGCAGCCCCTGGAAATCGAGTTCGTAGTTGTCCCGGAAGGCGCCGACGAACAGGTCGGGCGGCAGCACGTCACCGATCACGGCCTGCTCGCGCTGGCGCCCGGACAGTGCGTCGAACAGCTCCTGGCCGACGGCCTCCTCGCGCCGGAAGACGTGCGTGCCGGCGTACTTCCCGGAGGTGGCGTGCACCGGTTCCGCGCCGAGGAAGGTGGGGGTGAGGACCATCTGGTCGCCGACGTGGACGCAGTTGACGTTGACGTGGTGGCCGTCGAGCTGCCAGCCCCACGGCCGGCCGCCCTTCTCCGGCTCGCCGTAGACGGTGAACCAGTACAGCCACTCGTTGAGGAGGTCCTCCTCACCGCGCAGCTCGCCGATCGTCAGGTTCAGGTGCATCAGGTCGAGCACCTGGGTGAAGCCGGTGTCGCTGAGGGAGGCCCGGACGACGTCCAGGGCCGACCGCCGCGTGTCCTCATCGAGGTCCTCCAGGCACAGGCCGTGCCGCAGGAAGTACCGGGCACCGTTGGCCCAGTGCCGCCATGTCACGTCGTCCATCGGGCGCCGGCCCTCGGCCAGTTCCTCCGGCGTGAGCGCGGACAGATAGCGCTCGGCGGCGTTGCGCGCGTCGGAGACGTCCAGGCCGGTGCTGTGCAGCGGGAACAGACCGGGCCGCAGGCCGTCGGAGGTGGTGACGCCGCGGAACGGCTCCTCCGCCGCGCGCCGGCGCCACTCGACCCGCTCCAGCAGGTCCGCCGTCCACACCTCGGGCCGCCGTGTCGGGGCCTTCGGGCGGTACCGCAGGCCGCCGACGGCCGGCTCGGCCGATTTCCGCACAGGGGTTCGGGCGAATCGTTCATCCATCGAGGAACGACGCCTCCTTCTCGATCCGGCCGAGATCGACCGCCGACCGCACGACTTCCTGTTCGCGGGCGTAGCGGGCCGCGATCTCCAGGGACTTCAGCAGCGGCTCGCTCCAACCCGTGGCGACCACCCGGTCGGCGGGCGAGCCGCCGCGCTCGCCCGCGGTGGCCGCGACCGACGCCGCCAGCGCCCGGTACAGCGCCGCCACCGCGTCCGGCGCGGAGCGGACCAACTCCTCGCGGACCACGACCATGTGGTTGACCGGGACGGTGCCGTGCCGGTCGATCCACTCCTGGCCGGCGGCCTCCGCGTCCTCGATGACGGGGACGAGGTCCACGCCCTGGGCGCCGATCGCGCGGGGGCCCAGGACCGCTGCGGCCACGTCCCCCGAGGTCAGCAGGTCGGCGACCCGGGCCGCCGTGGAGCGGTGCACGTCGGCGGGCGGGCGGTACCGCGCGACGTGCGGCTCCTCCGTGGTGACCCAGGTGACGTCGGACGGCAGGACGCCGTACTCCTCCTGCAGGATGCCGCGCACCCACAGGCCCGTGGTCTGGCTGTAGGAGCGCACCCCGATCCGTTTGCCTGCCAGTTGCCCGGGGGACAGCGCGGGGCCGTCCGGCAGCCGGGTGAGCGACCGGTGGTGGGTCCCGCCGATCATCGCCACCGGCAGCAGCGTGATCGGCACGCCTGCCTCCCGGGCCTGGAAGTACGTCGCCACCGCCATCTCGCAGACGTCGAACTCCAGGTTCCGGACCATCCGGGCGAACGCCGAGTACAGCGGGGAGACCCGCACGAAGCGGCAGTCCGCTCCCGACACCGGGACGGTGCCGTCCTTGAGCGGCCGCGTGTGCGGGTAGTCGCCCAGCACCACCGAGAGCGAGCCCGCGGGACCGGCGGCCATCACACGTCCTCGCCGTACTGGAGCCGGCGGTACGGCACGCTCAGCACGTTCCGGGTGATCCGCACGTCGACCACGGTCGGGCGCGGGTCGCGGACGAACTCGGCGAGCGCGGAGCGCAGTTCGCCGGTGGTGCGGACGGTGGCGCCGGATCCGCCGAGCGCGGTGGCGACCGGGCCGAGATCCGGGTTCGGGATCACCGCCAGCTCGGGGTCGAGGCCCTTGGCCTTCGCCTTGTGGAACTCCGCGCCCAGGCCCTCGTCGTTCATCACCACGACCAGCAGCGGCAGCCCGTAGCGGCAGGCGGTCTCGAACTCCGGCAGGTGCATCAGGAAGCTGGCGTCGCCCTCGACCACGAAGGCCGGCCGACCGCCGTTGGCCACGATCGCGCCGATGGTCAGCAGCGGGGCCTGGCCGATGGCTCCGAACATGCCGTAGTTCGACAGCACCTCGCGGGAGCGCTGGAAGAGCATGGTGCCGAAGTCGGTCTGGTGGCCGCTGCCGAGCACCAGCCCGATCTCGCCGGGCAGTTCGGCGTCCAGGACACGGATCGCCTCGCGGGGGTCGAGCCGGCCCGGTTCGGTCTCGTAGCCGGACGGGGCGGTCAGCGGCTCGGCCAGCCGGCGCCGTACGTCCTCGGTGTGGAAGCCCTCCACTCGCACCGAGCCCTCTTCCAGCGCCTGGTTCAGCTGTGCCAGGGCGGTGCGCGCGTCGGCGCGCACGTGGCACTCCGCGGCCCTGCCGTTGCCCATCACCACGTGCTGCGCGTGGTCGATCTGCACATAGGTGGCATCGGGGAAGAGCAGGCCGTGCTCGGTGGTGTAGTGGTTCAGGCTCGCGCCGACCGCGATCACGCAGTCGGCCTCCTGTAGCAGCTCCATCGCGACCTTGTTCCCGTACAGCCCGGAGATCCCGACGTGGAACTCGGTGGCGTCGCACAGCCAGTTCTTCGCCTGGAGCGTGGTGGCCAGCAGCGCGCCGGTCCGCCGCTGGAGCCGCAGCACCTCCTCGCCGGCGTCCGAGGAGCGCGCGCCGCGTCCGGCGATGATCACCACCCGCTTGGCGGCGCGCACGATCTCCGCGGCCTGCTCGATCCTGGCCGGGTCCGGCAGCAGCCGCGCGGTGTCGATCAGGTGGGTGGACGGGACGTATGGCCCCGCGTCCTCGAACTCCTTGACCTGGACGTCGACGGGGGCGCTCAGCATCACCGGACGGGACTCGGTCCTGGCCTGGTAGAACGCCTGCCGCGCCGCCTCCTGGGCCAGGTCGGGCCGGGAGACGTGGACGAAGCCGCACTCGATCGCGGCCGCGAACCGGCGCTGGTCGAGGTACTGCACGGCGGTCTCGTCGCCCACCGGCGTCTCGCCGCAGAAGGCGACCAGCGGGGTATGCGCACGGGCGGCCACGATCATCGAGGTGGCCAGCTGCGCGGTTCCCGGGCCGCTGGTGGTGGTGACCACTCCGGGGCGGCCGGCGGTGCGCGCCCAGCCGTCGGCCATGCCCAGCCCCGAGCCCTCGTGCCGCACCTCGTACAGCCGCACCCCGCGCTCGTGCAGGGCGTTCATCCAGTGCATGTTGGCATCGCCCATCATGCCGAAGACGTCGCTCGTGCCCTCTGCGACGAACGCCTCGGCGAGCGCTTCGTAGACCTTCACTTCGCGGCCTCCTCTTTCGTGTTCTCCGCCTGGCCGGCGCGCGCCTTCAGCACCCCGCCGAGCCGCCCGAACACCCGTAGCGCGTTGCCGCCGTACACCGCCGCGCGGTCGGCCGCGGTCAGCGTGTCGATGGAGTCCAGGAGGTACTTGGTGTCGTCGAACCGGTGCCCGGTCTCCGGGTCCACTCCGCGGACGGCGCCGATCATCTCCGAGGCGAAGAGGATGTTCTCCGCGGGGACGACGTCGACCAGCAGCTGCATGCCGCGCCGGTGATAGACGCAGGTGTCGAAGAAGACGTTGCGCAGCACCGCTTCCTCCAGCGGCGGGCGGCCCTGGTCCTGCATGAACCCGCGGTAGCGGCCCCAGTGGTAAGGGACGGCACCTCCGCCGTGCGGGATGATCAACTTGAGTGTCGGAAAGTCCCTGAACAGCTCGTCCGCCAGGCACAGCTGCATGAACACCGCGGTGTCGCCGCCCAGGTAGTGCGCGCAGGTGCCTTGGATCGCCGGATTCCGCGACATCGCCACGTGGAGCATGGCGGGGACGTCGAGCTCCACCATCTTCTCGTAGAGCGGGTAGTAGACCTTGTCGGTGAGCGGCGGAGCCTGCCAGTAGCCGTCCGACGGGTCCGGGTTGAGCAGGCAGCCGACGAAGCCCAACTCCTCGACGCAGCGTTCCAGTTCGGCAGCGCTGCGGCGGATCGACGAGGCCAGTGGCGCGCCCGGGGACTGCGGGAGCTGGCACACCCCGACGAACCGGCCGGGGAAGAGCCCGCACACCCGGGCGATCAGGTCGTTGCTGACCTGGGCCCAGGCCAGGCTGGTCTGCTCGTCGCCGTAGTGGTGGGCCATCTTCCCGGCGCCCGGCGAGAAGAGGGCCAGGTCGACGCCGCGTTCCCGCTGGAGCCTGAGCTGCCCCTGCTCGATGGCGGTCCTGATCTCGTCGTCGCCGATGTGCAGTTCGGCGGGCGAGACCCGTGCGCCCGATTCCTCGAACGCCTGGATCTGCCGTTGCCGCCACCTCCCGAGCGCGGCCGGAGCCGTGGTGAAGTGACCGTGACAGTCGATGAGCATGGAAGTCTCCGAGACTCGCGTGGCACGCGGTTGGCGCTGCGGGCGTGGTGATCGGCCCGGCCGCAGCCGGGTGGAGGTCGGGTGGAGGGGAGGTGGGGAGGCGTGCGGGGTTCGCCGGCCCCCGTCAGGCCTGGCCGGTCAGCGAACGGCCCAGCTCCAGGCCGGGATAGGTCCGCACCGGCATGGTCATCAGGAACCGGTAGCCGTCGTCCAGCACCTGCTTGACGTTGTCGGCCGTCACGTGCGGGTGGCCGACGGGAACGCCCCGGGCGGCGCAGATGTCGAGGATGCGGCGCTTGCACTCCCGCATCAGCGGGTGGTCGTACTGGCGAGGGATGCCCAGCTCCTGGCTCATGTCGCCCTCGCCGACGATGATCAGGCCGATGCCCGGTACCTGGTCGAGGATGTCCGGCAGGTTCTCGATGGCGAGCTGGTCCTCGATCATGAGGGCCACCAGGATCTCGCCGTCCGGGTCGAGCGGCCAGACGTCCGCCTTCGCGTAGTACTCCGCGGTCGTGACGCCCCAGTAGCGGGCCGCGGCCGCGGGGCTGTCGCCACGCAGGCCGGCGGGTTCGTAGCGCTCGGCCCCGGGCAACCGGGGGTAGCGGCAGGCGGCGACCGCGTTGCGGGCCTCCTCGACCGTCGAGATGTGCGGCCAGACGATGCCGTACGCGCCGAGGTCGAGCGCCTGCTTGGCCTGCCACTGCCCCTTCTCGCCGCCATTGACCGGGATCCGGACGAGTGGAACGAGTGCGGGCGCCACACTGTCGGCGCCAAAGATCTGCCGCCGGTTCAGCAGGTACTGGAGGCTGTCGCGCAGCGCCGGGACGTCCCAGGGCTTGTGCTCGGTCTCGAACACCAGGGCGTCGTAGGCCGTGGTGCCGAACTCCAGGGCCGCGAAGGGATCGGCGGCGGTGAAGGAGGCGAAGACGTGCCGCCCCGCCTCCAGAGCGGCGATCACCTTATTGAGCCGGGGCAGCGGCATGGTCACTTCCGATCTCCTCGGTCTGCGTGGTGCGTGGGGGAGGCCCGGCCGGGGCCGCCTGGCCCGGCGGGGGAGGCGGGGGCTGCTTGCGGCGCAGTACGACGCGGGCGAACCAGGCGCCGAGTCGGCCGAGGGGTCCGGTGCGGGCGGCCGGTGCGTTGGTGACCGGGGCGGCGGTGGCGGGCCCGGTGGCCGCGGGAGCTCCGGCCGCCGCCGGAATCCGATCGGCGGGCATCGCCGTCCCGGCGGGCATCGCCGTCCCGGCGGGCACCGCCGGCTCGACAGGCACGGCGTCGCCGGTGCACTTGGCGATGAGTGCCGCGGTGAATTCCTTGGTCATACGGGAGGTCACCACTGAGGCCCCGGATTCGACCAGGGAGGCGAGCTTGCCGCGGAGGGCGACTTCGCCGTCCATGAGCACCAGAGTGGTGCCGGGCTCCGGGCCGTCGATCACGCGGAAGGTGGCCGCGCCTTGGAAGCGGGTGGCGCCCTGGCCGTCGCCGCCACGGGCTGTCAGCCGGCCCTCGAACTCGGCCTCGTTCAGGTCCAGTTCGATCCGGGCGGCGAACCTGACCCGGATGGCGCCGAACTTGACCACCAGCGCGCCGTCGAAGCTGCCATCCTCGTGCCGGTCGCCGAGCTCGGCGCCGGCGATGCAGGAGACGACCTGCGCAGGCTCGGAGACGACCTCCCAGACCCGCCGGCGCGGGCTCGGAACGGCGATCTCCTCCTTGATCGATATCACTGGGGAACCCCTTGCGCGGCCGCCTCGGACAGGTCGATCTCCGACTTGAACAGGCTCCACAGGTCGTTGTAGATCTCGGAGAACTCGCGGGACTCGACCAGCGAGCCGATGGTGCGGGGCCTTTCGAAGGGCACGTCCATGACGCGGTGCACCGTCCCCGGTCCCTTGGACATCACGACGACCTGGTCGGCGAGGTAGATCGCCTCGTTGAGGTCGTGGGTGACGAAGATGAGCGTGCCCTGCTGCTCCTCCCAGAGGTTGAGCAGGTCTTGCTGGAGTTTGAGGCGGGTGATGGCGTCCAGCGGCCCGAACGGCTCGTCCATCAGGACGATCGACGGATCGTAGATCAGGGCCCGCGCGATGGCGACGCGCTTCTGCATGCCGCCGGAGAGCTCGCGGGGGTAGTGGTCCTCGAAGCCGGTGAGACCGACCATCTTGACCCAGTGGGCGATGCGTTCGTCCCGCTCGTCCTTGGGCACCCTGCGGAACTTCAGTGCCAGGCCGATGTTGGCCTTCACACTCAGCCAGGGCAGCAGATTGGCCTTCTGGGTCACGTAAGCGGCGTCCGCGTTGACTCCGTCGACCGGCTCGCCGTCGAAGTGGACCGTACCGCTGGTAGGGCGGAGCAGGCCGGCGGCCAGATTGAGGATCGTGCTCTTCCCGCAGCCGCTGGGGCCGATCACGGCGACGAACTTCCGTCGCTGGACACGGAACGAGACGTCCTGGATGGCTGGTCGGTGACCTCCGGGGAATTCCAGGGTGACGTGGTCGAAGCGGAGTGCTTCCGCACTGGGGTCGCGCTGGTTGGTCGACAACTCTGTCTCCTTGACCGGCCGCGGGTCGATGTGGTGCGGCGCTCCCACGTACGGCGTCCGAGTAGTCCTGTCTGCTGTTCCGACCGGGCCCGCCCGGCTCTACAGGGGGGGCGGCGGCGTGTTCGGGGATCGGTGGCGCCAACTCGGTTGGGACTACGGGCGTGTGGATTGTCCAACAACTTGCGAGCGACCGTAACACCGTCCATGGTCCGGCTCAAGAAGTTGCGCACGAAAATCCTCGGCTGGATCTCGTTCTGCTTCTGGGTGAGGCGCTGCCTGTTGAACAAAGCTGTGTGCGACCTGTACGGCAACGACATCTCCGGCGAGTTCGATCGCGCCTGGTGGGCCTTGCCCGTCACCCGTCGTGACAAGGTGCGCGGACATCGATCGTGTCCACGGGAGGCGAAGAGGCGTGGCGAGCCCCGCGCGTGAGGCGCCGTCAGCCGGACACACGCGCTTTGTCCGTCACACGAGTGAGTGGGTGGCCGACGCCGCCACAAGGCATGGCGCGGGGGTCTGGTGCACGGGGTCACGTCTCGAACCGCCCGCCCGCACCGGGAGCTTCGACATGCTCTCCGTCGGCGAGGAATCCGGCCGAGACCGCGAGCTCGGCGACCCGGCCGGTCACGGTGTTGCGCCCGGCCAGAGGTTTGTTGGACAATCTTGCCCGTTCAGCCTGGAGCCTTCCCGGCAGCGTCCGCTTTTGTCCACTTTTGTCCTCCCCTTCCACACCACTAGGCGATCATGCTGGAACAGAGCAGCAACAACGGCCTCCCGGAGGACAAGCAGTCCTCCGCCACCCGGTCCAGCCAGGCGTACGGAGAACTGCGCGCGTTGCTGATGTCGGGCAGCATCGAGCCGAACACCCGGCTCACCGAAGCCGATCTGACCAGGATGTTCAACGTCTCCCGAAGCACCATGCGGGCGATCCTGGCCCGGCTCACCCAGGAGGGATACGTCACCAGTGAGGTCAACCGCGGTATCCGCACCCGCAAGTTCACGCCCGACGAGGCCCGGGACATCCTGGAGGCCCGGGAGACTCTGGAGGCCGCACTGGCGGGCTGGGCCGCTGAACGTGCCACCGAGGAAGAGATCAGCGAGCTGCGCGCCACCCTGGCCGCGATGGCCGACGCTCGCGAGCGCGACGACCAGGCGGCCTACTCGCAAGGCAACCGCCGCTTCCACCAGCAGGTGAAGACCGCAGCTCATCAGCACACGCTGGCACGTGCGCACGACACGCTCCTGTACCCGCTGGTGATGCGCCAGTTCCGCGACCTGTCCGCGCGCCACCCGAGGGCCGGATCGTACGAGGAGCACCAGGCCATCCTGTTCGCCATCATCACCCGCAATCAGACGGCGGCCGAGGCGGCGATGCGTCACCATGTCGCCGCCGCCCGGCACGCCCTCGTCCTCAAGTAGTCACGCCGGTCCGCACCGAGCGACCTCGTCGTTCTCCGCAGTCGGACGCCACCCCGTTTTCGTCCAGCAGGGAGCGATGCATGAGCGCGCCAGTGGTCACCCGGTCCGGGCCGGTCGAAGGCATCGTCGGCCGGGACCGGTCGATCAGGGTCTACCGCGGTATCCCCTACGCGGCGCCCCCGGTCGGCCCGCTGCGCTGGCGTCCTCCCGAGCCCCCGGAGCCCTGGAGCGCGGTGCTGAAGGCGGGTGCCTTCGCGCCGATGTGCCCGCAGTCGCCGCGCGACGCGTCGAGGGCCGGTATCGACCTGCCGATGAGCGAGGACTGCCTCTACCTCAACGTGTGGGCGCCGGCGGACGCGTCCCGGCGGGGCCCGCTTCCGGTGCTGGTCTGGATCTACGGTGGAGGTTTCCGGGCCGGCACCGGCGCCCATCCGCGGTACGACGGGGAGGGCCTGGCGCGCCGGGGCCTGGTGGTGGTGACCTTCAACTACCGGCTGGGCGCCTTCGGTTTCCTGGCGACGCCGGAGTTGAGCGAGGAGTCCCCGCACGGGGCGTCGGGCAACTACGGGCTCCTCGACACCATCGCGCTTCTGCGGTGGGTGCGCGACAACATCGCGGCGTTCGGGGGCGATCCGGGCCGGGTCACCGTGGCGGGGCAGTCGGCCGGAGCCGGGACGGTCAACTTCCTCGCGATGTCCCCTCTGGCCAAGGGCCTGTTCCACGGGGCCATCGCGCAGAGCCACGCCCGCTACGCCCGCGATCCCGAGTTGCGCTACCTGTCCACCTCTTACCGGACCCTGGCCGACGCGGAGGAGGCCGGAGCGAAGTATGCGCGGGAGCACGGCGCCCGATCGCTCGCCGACCTGCGCGCACTGCCGTGGCAGAAGCTCGTGGACGGCCGCCCCGCCTTCGACACGGCGGTGGACAGCGGCAGCACGGGCAAGCCGCCGCTGTTCCGCCCGGTCGTCGACGGCTGGGTCCTTCCCCGCGGTTACGAGGAGACCTACGCCGCCGGCGCGCAGAACGACATCCCCTACCTGGTCGGCAACAACCTCCACGAGAGCGGCGCGGTCCCGGAGTCCGCCTTCCCCGACCACCGGGGGCGCGGCGCGGTTTCTCAGGGGCCGGGCGCGCCGCCGGTGTACGTGACGCTCGACTCCTTCGTGGCCGCAGCCCGGCGCAAGTTCGGGCCGATGGCCGACGAGTTCCTGCGGTTGTACCCGGCCGGCTCGGACGACGAGGCGGGGCGGGCGAGCAACGCGGCCGTGAACGACAACTCCCGGATCTCCCTGCATCTGTGGGGCACCCAGTGGAGCGAGCACACCACCTCCCCGGTGCACACCTACTTCTGGACCCACCCGTCACCCGCACTGGGTCAGGAGCCGCGCCGGGCATCCCACAGCTCGGAGATCGAGTTCGTCTTCGACAACCTCAACGACGGCGACGCCCCCTGGACGGACGAGGACCGCGAGGTCGCGGGGATCGTCTCCGACTACTGGGCCAACTTCGCCACGCGCGGCGACCCCAACGGCCCCGGTCTGCCGCGGTGGCCGGCCTACGCGGCGGACATGCCGGTGGTGATGGAACTGGGCGCCCGGTTCGCGCCCATCCCGATCGCCGACCCGGCCCGGCTCGACTTCTGGGAGCGCTTCTTCCGGACTCAGCGCCCGTGGTGACGCCGCGTCCGTCCGCGCGCGGCGGGCCGGTCCCATTGCGCGCGGGGGAGAGACCAAAGCATTGACAGACATATATATGCCTCCATATATTCCTCGTGTGGCGCGGGCCACATCGGCCTGAGCGCGGGTCGAGTCCGCGCAGCCAGAAGGGGAATGCCATGAGTCGAGGTTCTGTCCTGGTCGTCGGCGGCGGGATCGGCGGGCTGTCCGCCGCCATCGCGCTGCGCCAGAAGGACTACGAGGTGACGGTCGTCGAGCTGAAGTCCGACGTGCACTCCTCGGTCTACGGGGTCGGCATCATCCAGCCGATGAACGCCCTGCGCGCGCTCGACATGATCGGCTGCGCGCAGGACTGCATCGCCGCCGGTTACCCCGCCAAGCGCTGGGGCGGGCTCTACGCGACGGACGGCACCTTCATCAAGGAGATGCCGGGCACCCCCGTCCCCGGCGTCGATCTGCCGCCGATGAACGGTCTCACCCGTCCCAAGCTGCACGAGATCCTGACCTCGCACGCGGTCGGCGCGGGCGTGTCCATCCGCTACTCGACGACCTTCCGCGAGCTCGCGGACGACGGCAGCGGGGTCGACGTCACGTTCACCGACGGCAGCGCGGGCCGGTTCGACCTGGTGGTCGGCGCCGACGGCGTCTACTCCAAGGTCCGGGCCTATGTGGTCGACGGCCAGGTCGAGCCCACCTACATCGGTCAGTCCGCCTACCGGGTCAACATCCCGTTGCTGCCGGAGATCGACAGCATCATCCTCCAGGCGAGCCCGGCCGGCATGGCCGGTCTCGTCCCGATCGGCAAGGACCTCGCCTACCTGTTCTACAACGCCCACATGGAGAAGCCGGCGCCCGACTCCGGAATGGACAGCGCCGACAGGCTGCGTGAGTACCTCGCCCCCTTCGGCGGCTTCATGGGGCGGATCCGCGACGAGTTCATCACCGACGCGTGCGACATCGTCCTGCGCCCCGAGGAGTCGCTCATCGTGGACGCCCCCTGGCACAAGGGGCGCATCGTGCTGATGGGCGACGCGGTCCACGCGATCACCCCGCATCTCGGTCAGGGCGCCGCCCAGGCGATCGAGGACGGCGTCGTGCTGGCGGATGTCCTCGCCCGGCACGACGACCTCGACGCGGCCTTCGCGGAGTACACCGACCGCCGCTTCGAGCGCTGCAAGCTCGTGGTGGACACCTCGCTCGACATCGCCGAGTGGGAGATGGGCCGCAAGCCCGGCTACGACAACGTCGCCGCGACCGACCACGTGCTCGAAGTCATGGCGCGTCCGCTCTGAAGCCGCGAACGTCGTTAGGATCCGCCGGTGAGCGAACTCCAGAAACGACGTGAACTGGCCGAGGTCCTGCGCGAACTCGGGTGGACCGTCCACCGGCGGGCCCCCGAGCGCGCGGGCGTCGGGCCGATCCCGACCACCGAACTCGCCCTGCTCAAGCAGGTGATCGAGAACCCCGGCGCGACGGTGGGCGAACTCGCCCAGGCGCTGGGCCTGCGGCAGCCGAACGTCAGTGCGGCGGTTCGCCTGCTCGCCGCCCGGGGGCTGGTCACCAAGGAGGCGAGCCCCGCCGATCGCCGCATCACGATGGTCCGGGCCACCCCGCTCGGGCACACCGAGCACGAGGCGATCGCGTCCGGCTGGTCGTCGCCGATCATGGAGGCGCTCGCCTCGCTCGGCGAGGAGCACCGGCGCGCGCTCGCGGACGCGACCGAGGCGCTGGGTGCGCTGCACGAGGCGTTGCGCGCCCAGCGCCCGTGACGGGGCACCCGGTCGGCTCCGGGCACCCGTGTCGCTCGGCGTCGCGGTCAGCTCGGGTCCGGCTTGGCGTACACCTGCGGGACGTACCAGGAGTCGGTGTCGAGCGGGGCGTCCTCGGTCGGCCGGTTGGAGACCAGCCGGCGCCGCAGGTGCCGGCCGTCGCGGCCGTGCCGGGCGTAGTGGTCGAGCAGCAGGTCGTGGCCGAGGTCGTTGCGCAGGTCGCGCCAGACCGCGTGGACGTGCTGTCCCGCGGCCACCGCGTTGTCGGCCTCGACGAGGAGGCCTGAGGTGGAGATCCGGTAGTAGTGGGCCGTGTCGGCGCGCCGCCCGCCGGCCCAGGCGAACCTGATCCGGCGCGGGTCCTCGGCGAGCACCTCCCGGCGGTACTGCCGGGCGATCTCCTCGGGCCCGGTCTCGACGTAGTAGAGGAGCAGGTCGCGTACGGCGTCCAGCTGCGCGCCGGTGAGGTCCGCGCCGCTGATGCCGGACGGGTCCGCCCGGACGAAGCGGAGCCGCTCGCGGTCCTCGTCGGAGGTCTCGTAGCCGACGATGCCGAGGTCGACGTGGTCCGGCCACTCCTCCGCGCCGACGAGCGGGACCTGGCGGGTGACAAAGTCGGCGGGGGCGACGTCGTGGATGACGGCCTGGTCCTGGGCGTCGGGGGAGAGCGAGTGCAGGATCGCCAGCGCCCGCCGCTCGTTCTCGCCCAGCGCGTCGAGCACGCCCGCGCCGACCGGCTGGGCGCCCATCGCCAGCGGCGTGACGGTCAGGTAGCGCTGGGCGATGATCGTGTAGTTGACCGAGAGATGGTGGCCGATGACCCGCCAGCCCCAGGTGTCCTCGAAGCCGGGCCGGCCCCAGAAGCTGAACCAGTAGCCCTCGGGATCACGGAAGTTGCCGGCGATCACGCCGAACCCCCGCTCGATCACCTCCAGTTCGCGCAGCATGCTCTCGGTCGCCATGACCGACAGGGCCTGACTGTAGCCGCGCATGCTCAGGCCGGCCTTGAGCAGCGAGTGGGCGATCACCTTCTGGTGCCGGTCCAGGGCGTGCAGGGGGATGCCGGCGCGGTCCGGCTTCGGGATGAAGTCCCAGTCGACCCGGCCGGGGGCGTCCATGTCGGGGTCGAGGGCTGCCGCCTTGAGATCCGGGCGCAGTGAGTCGAGCAGCGCCCAGGTACAGAAGAGCATCCGCTTGATGGTCAGCGGCGCCTCGAAGGTCATCGCAGGGGGTGTCGCGGGGGGCGTCGCAGGGGGTGTCGCGGCAGGTGTCGTCAACGTCGGCCGTCCTCGGATCGTGTACTCAGTCGCTCAGCACGGCGAGCAGGTCGCAGTGGACGACCGCGCCGCGGTCCATGCGGGCGGCGATCGCCTGGCGGGCCGGGCGGCTGCCCGGGTCGGGGAACATCGCCAGCCACTCGCGGTTGAGCGCCTCGCGGTCGTCCGGGTCGGCGAGGTGGAAGGTCATCTTGAGGATGTCGTCGGTGCTCCCGCCCACCTGCGCCATCAGTTCGCGGACGTGCCCGAAGACGTTCGCGAACTGCGTGTCGGCGTCGGCCGGCATCTCGCCGCTCTCCGGGTCGCGGCCGGTGATCGCGCCGGTCGCCAGGAACGGCCCGATCCGGCTCGCGCCGGGGATCGGGTTGACGTGGCGGAAGCCCGGCAGATCGACGCTGCTGCGGCGGCTCATCGACTGCCGCCCTCGGCCACGACGGTGTTCTCGATCGCGCCGAGGCCGTCGATCTCGGCCCGCACCACGTCGCCCACCTTGAGGAAGTTCCCGGTGGGCGCTCCGATCCCGGAGGGCGTCCCGGTGGCCAGGACGTCGCCCGGCATCAGCGTGAACACCTGTGTGAGGTAGGCGATCTGCTGGTAGATGTCGTAGATCATGTCGCTGGTCGGCGACTCCTGGCGGAGCTCGCCGTTCACCGTCAGGCGCATGGTGAGGTCCAGCGGGTCGGCGATCTCGTCATCGGTGGTCAGCCAGGGGCCGATCGGGCCGTGGGTGTCGAAGGACTTGCCCAGGGTGAAGGTGGGGGAGCGCTTCTGCAGCCAGTCGCGGACCGACACGTCGTTGGCCACCAGGTAGCCGGCGATCACCGACCGCGCCTCCTCGACGGGGACGTTCTTGCAGCGCCGGCCGATCACCACGCCGAGCTCGATCTCGTAGTCGAGGGCGTCGGAGATGTCGGGCTTCACGATGCCGTCGTAGGGGCCTGCGATGCAGGAGACCTGCTTGTTGAACCACATCTGGTTCTCCGGCACCGGGATCCCGGCCTGCCGCGCCTCCTCGGCGTGCGCCCGGTAGTTCATGCCGATGCCGAGGTACTTCTGCGGGTCGTCGACCGGCGCCTCCAGCACCACCTCTCCGAGGTCGTAGGACGGGCCGGCGGCGGCCACGATCCGCGGCCGCAGCGCGTCCAGCTCCGGCAGGATCGCCCGCAGCGAGGGGCCCACCTCCTCGGAGACGTCGGTGACGCGGTCGCCGTCGACGCGGCCCAGCCGGGTCGGCCCTCCGGCGAGGTGGAAGCGGGCGAGCTTCATGAGGAGGTGTCCTTCCGCTCGGCGGCGTCGGCCGCGGTGACGCTGATGGTGAAGCCGGCGGCGAGCTCCCGCTCGGCACTGGCCCGCTCGGAGTCCGTCATGGTGAAGGCCTGCTTGCCGTCCGGGGTCATCTGGAAGCTGATGAACCGCCACCTGCCGTCCTGGCAGCGGCGCAGCACCTGGGTGATCGGGCCGGCGACGACGCGCTCGCTGCCGTCCGGGCTGCTGAGCCGGTTGACGGTCCGGCCGGTCATCACGGCGACGTCGCCGACGACGCGGACGGTGAGCGCGCCGCGGCTGATCCCGAGATAGGCCCTGCGGCCCGACACGTGGGCCATCAACTGGGCCTTGTCGTGCACCAGGCCGGGGGCGTGGATGTGGACGATCGACTCGTCGTACAGATCGTCGAGCGTCGCCAGGTCGACGTCGATCAGCGCGCGGCAGCGGCGCTCCTCGACTTCCAGGATCTCCGCCCGGGTCGCCTCGTCGGCGAGCACGACGGGATGCGCGTCCGTCCTCATGTCGTTCCTCCTCTCCTCTTCGGGAGCCATCAGGCGCGGGCGTCGCCGGTGCGGAAACCGGTGGCCTCGCCGGCCTCGAAACCGGGCCGGGGCGAGCCGACGAGCGCGTGGTAGCGGCTGAAGATCCGGTCCGCCTCGGCCAGCGGGAGCACCTTCTCGATGTCGTCGAAGGGCTTGCCTCCGGTGCGCTCGGCGACGATCCGCCGGATGACCTCGTAGCCTTCGCCGCGCATGTTCATCACGATCCTGTTGACGCCCTCGCGCCGCGCGGCGTCGTAGGCGAGGAAGGCGGCGTGCGGGTCCTCCGGCGTCTCGACGAGCTTGTCGACGATGACGCGCGCGTCGAGCATCGCCTGGGTGATGCCGTTGCCGCCTCGCGGGTACATCGCGTGCGCGGCGTCGCCGAGCAGCACCACCCGGCCGTCGACCCAGCCGTCGAGCGGGTCGTGGCGGATCAGCGGGAAGAGGTAGACCTCGCGGGCTTCGCGCATCATCCGCTGCACGTCGAGGAATGGCAGCTTCACGGTGTCGAAGAGCGGGATGACCTCGGATATGTCGCCGATCTGGTTCCAGTCCTCGATCGTCTCCTCGCCGTTGGTCTCCACGACCCAGTTGACGAGGGTGAGGCCGCTGCCCTCGAAGTCGTCGGCGATCGGGTAGACGATCATCGAGGCGACGTTGGGGTCGCCGATGTGCAGGATGGTGTGGCCGCCGCGGAAGGGCTCCATCAGCGTCGTCCCGCGCCACATCGTGATGCCGGAGAAGTGCGGCTCGGACATGTCGGGGAACATCTGCCGCCGGATCGCGGACTTGATGCCGTCGGCCGCGATCACCGCGCCGTGGCGGACCTCCGACGTGCTCCCGTCGGAGTGACGAAGACTCAGCGTGACTCCGGTGGCGTCCTGGGCGTAGCCGGTGACGCCGGCCCCGAGGTGGAACGCGTCGGCGCCGATCCGCTCCAGGGCGGTCCGGTAGAAGAGCATCTGGAGCGTGCCGCGGTGGACGAACCGCTGCTCGTGCAGGTAGCCCATGTGGACGCCGCACTTCTCGGCGTAGATCTCCTGCCCGTGGTGGTTGAAGAAGATCGAGTCCTCGGCGTCCACCGAGATCGCCCGGAACTCCTCCAGCAGCCCGAGGTCGTCGATCTCCGCCGTGCCGACGGTCTTGATGTCGACCCCGACGCCGAGCGGCTTCAGCTCGGGCACGACCTCGTACACGGTGGGCCGGATGCCCTGTTGGTGCAGCCGCAGCGCGGTGAGCAGGCCGGCGGGGCCCGCGCCGATGATCGCGATGTCCGGGGTGGGGTCGGGCATGGCTGTCCTCGTCTCTGAGTGGCAGTGATCGTCGGGGCGCGGCGGCCGTGGTGTGGCGGGCGCCACTCGCTGGACCGGAACCGTACGCGACATCGTGTACGATTTCAACAACGATTTGACTTTCCCGGATCAGGGTCTTGTGCCTTGCCGGATTGTGTATATGGTTTCGTACATGATCCGGCGCGTGGCCGGGGTCACACTCCACCCGAGCCGGTGAGGACCCCGTGACGGCGGGATCAGCCGGGTCCGAGGGGACCCTCCACCCACTGCACCGACGCAGACTGGAGCCGCGGTAGTCATGTCCGAGATGCCGTCACTGGAGACCGAGGTCGCCCCACCCGCGTCCTCCGTCGTGGACGCCCCGCCCGCATCGCCGCGCGGACGTGGCGGGGGCTGGTTCGCCTCCCGCTTCGCCGTCATCGGAGTCTGGGTGCTCCTCGCCGTCCTCTTCGGCGTGCTGCGTCCGGACACCTTTCTGACCTCCGGGTCGTTCAAGGTGATCTTCGGGAGTCAGCAGGCCCTGGTCTTCCTGACCGCCTCGCTGCTCTGCACGATCGTCGTCGGCGAGTTCGTGGACATGTCCGGGGCCTCGAACTTCGGCCTCGCGGCGGTCTTCGTGGCGGTGATGACCGTCGACCACGGCTGGAACGTCTGGCTCGCGGCGGTCGCGGCGGTGCTGCTCTCGACCCTGGTCGGGTTCGTGAACGGCTGGCTGGTGGTCAAGGTCGGGGTCAACACCATCGTCGTCACCCTCGGCATGAGCACGCTGCTGCTCGGGCTGGCGCTCTGGATCAGCCATCTGATGCCGGTCAGCGGACTGCCGTCGTCCTTCCGGACCATCTCCTCGCAGACGGTCCTGGGACTCCCGGTCAGCTTCTTCTACGGCCTCGTGCTCATGCTCGGCTTCGCCTACCTGCTGCAGTTCACGCCCCTGGGACGCAACATGCGCTTCGTCGGGGAGAACCGCGAGGTCAGCCGGCTCGCCGGGGTCCGGGTCACCCGGGTGCGGTGGGGCGCCTTCACCCTCGCCGGTCTCATCGCCGGCCTGGGCGGCGTGCTCTCCGCGGCCGCCACCGGCGGCTTCGACCCGAACGTGTCCCAGAGCTACCTGCTCCCGATCTTCGCGGCGACCTTCCTCGGCACCGCGATCCTCCAGCCGGGCCGCTTCAACCCGCTGGGCACCCTGGTCGCGGTCTACTTCCTGGCCACCGGGGTCCTCGGCCTGCAGCTCCTGGGGGCCACGTCGTGGGTCTCCGACGTGTTCTACGGCGGGGTCCTCGTCGTCGCCGTGACCATCTCCACCGTCCTCCGTGACCGCGCCCGCTGAGCCGCGGCGCTTCTTCCGCACGCGCCGCTCCACCACCACGCCGCTTTCGCACAGGAACAAGGGAGTCTCTTGATGCGCACTGCCAGACCGAACCGCGGATCGCACCGCCTCCTGGCCGCCGCCGGCACCGCCGCCCTCCTCGCCGCGGCGTTGACCGCCTGCGGTAGCGGTTCCGGCGGTTCCGCCGGCTCCAGCGGCTCCGCCGCCGCCAAGGGCGGGAGCGGCTCCTCGCTCCCCTCCGACGTCGCCGCCCTCACCAAGCCGCTGGCCTCCTACCCGGTTCCCACCCAGGCCGTCGCCAACGCCAAGTCGCTGGCGGGCAAGACGATCTACTACATCCCGATCAGCCAGCAGGCACCGCAGTTCACCATCACGGCCAAGACGCTCACCGCGGCCGCGGCCAAGGTCGGCGTGAAGGTCCAGATCTGCGACGGCAAGGGCACGCCGACCGACATCAGCGCCTGCATCGGGCAGGGCACCCAGGCGCAGGCCGCGGCGATCATCGTCGACGCGATCCCCTACGTGCTGGCCGCGAACGCCCTGGACGCCGCGCAGAAGGCCAAGATCCCGGTCATCATCGGCAACAACATCCCCGACTCGGCCCACCCGGCCTCCAAGACCCTCGCGTACGTCGGTGAGAACGCCGGCGCGGCCATGGAGACCGCCCTCGCCAAGTGGGTCATCGCCGACTCCGACGGCAAGGCGGACATCCTGATCAACGGCGACACCGACGGCCCGTCCCCGGTGTCGTGGCTCGCGCAGGGCACGAAGGTCTACTCCGACAGCTGTTCGGGCTGCAAGGTCACCACCAACAAGGTGTCCTCGTCCAACTTCAGCCTGGTGGGCTCCTCGACCAGCTCCGCGCTGCTCAAGAACCCGTCGATCGACTACGTCGAGTCGCAGTACGAGCAGTTCCTCCAGCCGACGCAGACCGGGATCCAGCAGACCTCGCGCACCGGCATCAAGGTCATCGACGGTGCCGCGCAGCTGTCCAGCGTGCAGGCCGTCAAGAACGGTTCGCTGGCCGTCGCCGCGGGCCAGGCCTCCGCGTACGAGGGCTGGGTGTACATGGACGCCGTCCTGCGGATGGCGACCGGTCAGACCCTGCCGACCTACACGATCCCGGTCCGCCTGTTCACCAAGGACACCCTGGCCGGCACGGACGTGAGCGAGACGGGCCAGGACTCCGGCTCCTGGTTCGGTCCGACCAGGTTCACCGACCAGTTCGCGAAGCTCTGGGGCGTGGCGTGAGCGAACTCCCCTCGTCCCCCGCGGGGGGCGCCGTCCTCGCGCAGGAGCCCCGGCTCGCCGTCGAGCGCGTCAGCATGACCTTCGGCAACGCCCGCGTGCTGCGCGAGATCTCGATGGACGTGCGCCCCGGCGAGATCCACGCCCTCATCGGGCAGAACGGGTCGGGCAAGTCCACGCTCGCGAAGATCCTCACCGGCCTGTACCGCCCCGACGCCGGCAGCCGGGTCACCGTCGACGGCGTGGAACTGCGGCTGCCGATCCGGCCCGACGAGGCACGTGCCGCGGGCGTCGCCGTGGTGCACCAGAGCCTCGGGCTGGTCGGCGACGCCACCGTACTGGAGAACACCCGCCTCGGCCGGCTCCGGGGATCCCGCTTCCTCCGCCGAATCGACTGGAAGGCGGAGGCCGCACAGACCGAGGCGGTGTTCGAGCGCCTCGGGCCGCGCGGCCCGATCGCGCTGAACGCCAAGGTCGCCGACCTGCGGGAGGACGAGAAAGCGGTCGTCGCCATCGCCCGTGCCATCCAGGACCTGGACGAAGGCGGCGGACTGATCATCTTCGACGAGTCCACCCGGGCTCTGGGCCGAGAGTCGCTGGAGCGGTTCTTCGCTCTGCTCGACCGGATCGTGGCGACCGGCACCGCCGCGCTCCTCATCACCCACCGGCTCGAGGAGGTCGTCGAAGCCGCGGACCGGGTCACCGTGCTGCGCGACGGCGAGATCGTCGTGGCCGGCCAGGAGGTCGAGGGCATGACGAAGTCGGAGCTCGCGCACCTCATGCTCGGCCGCGAGGTCGAGGGCCTGGAGCACCGGACGCCGCCGGCGGCCGGCCCGGGCACCGCGGACTCCGGCCGTCAGCCGATCCTCGTCGACTCCCTCGCGGGCGGCGGCGTCCGCGGCCTGACACTGAGTGTCCGCCCCGGCGAGATCGTCGGACTGACCGGCCTCGGCGGCTCCGGCTACGACGACGTGCCGTACCTGATCAGCGGGGTCGGTCGGGCCTCCGGCGGCACGGTGGCGCTGCCCGGCGGCACGGTCGGGCTGAAGGGTCTCACGCCCGCGGCGGCGATCCGCGCCGGAATCGCCCTGGTCCCGGAGGGGCGCGAGACCGCGGGGCTGGTCGGGGACATGACCGTGGCGGAGAACATCGCGTTCCCGCAGACGGCCGGCGCCGCGCGCTCGCGTACGGTGCGGCCCCTGGACTCCCGCGGCGAGCAGGCCCGAGCGCGTGACTGGGTCGACCGGCTCGACGTGCGCCCGCCGCGGCCCGATGCCGTGATCAAGAACCTCAGCGGGGGCAACCAGCAGAAGGTCCTGCTGGCCAAGTGGCTCGCCACCGACCCCGCGCTGCTCGTCCTGCACGAGCCGACCCAGGCGGTCGACGTCGGCGCTCGCAAGACCATCGTCGAGGCCGTCCGCGCGGCGGCCGCGCAGGGCAGAGCGGTCCTGGTCGCCGGCTCGGACGAGAATGAACTCGCGCTGCTCTGCGACCGCGTGCTCGTCTTCTCCGACGGCACCGTGGAGCGCGAACTCACGGGGGACCTGTCCCCGCGCGCCATCGTCGACGCCATCTACACCGACGGCGCGCGTGCGAAACTCCGCCCGCGCACCCGCTGAACACCGCTACGAAAGAGAGTCATCGCCATGACCGTGGTCGACATCAACATCCACCACCTGCCCGAGGACCTCTTCACCAACGAGAAGATCCTCAACGGCTTCCTCAACAGCGCCCCGCGCGGCTTCGGCGAGATCGCCACCGTCATCACGATGGAGGACGGCAAGAAGCAGCTCGTCCTGGAGAAGCCCAAGGGCTACCCCAACCTCAACTACGTCGAGGGCGACTACTCGACCGAGGCCAAGCTCAAGGCGATGGACGACGCCGGCGTCGACTACGGCGTCATGCGCGTGCCCGTCTGGCAGGAGTGGCTCGACCTCGAGACCTGCAAGGCCGTCAACGACAACGCCGCGAAGATCGTCGCTGAGTCGAACGGGCGGCTCTTCTCCACCGCCTGCGTCCCGCCGTGGGGCGGCAAGGAGAACGTCCGCGAGCTCGAGCGCTGCCTCGACAACGGAGCCGTCGGCGTCCAACTCGCCTGCCACTACGGGCAGCTGTACCTCGACGACGAGGCCTTCAAGCCCTACCTCAAGGTGCTGAACGACAAGAAGGTCCCCGTGATCGTGCACCACACCCCGCTGCCGGTGGAGTGGAGGTCGGTCATCGACTACCAGAACTTCCGCCGCGAGTACGGCCGGATCATCGACCAGGGCATCGCGGTCGGCCGCGAACTCTTCAGCGGCATGTTCGACGAGTTCCCCGACCTCAGGTTCATCCACACCATGCTGGGCGGCAACTGGTTCGCGTCCAGCGCGCTGCTGACCCCGCACGCTCCCAAGGCCGGCGAGGCGATGCAGCGGCTGTCCACCTCGGGCGGCGACAAGATCAAGGGCTACCTCGAGAACAACATCTTCTTCGACCTCACCCACCCGCACTCCTGGGGCAAGGTCCAGATCGAGGCCGCCCTCGCGATCGGCGGCGCCGACCACTACATGTTCGGCTCCTCGTTCCCGGTGTTCCGCTCCTGGATGAGCCAGGGCGTGGAGTTCATGACCAACGAGGTCGAGATCAGCGACGCCGACCGCGAGGCGGTGATGTACGGCAACGCGAAGAAGATGTTCAACCTCCCGATCTGAGTCCCGAATCCGACCACCGACCCGATCCGAGCGCGAGGACCATCCGACCCATGAGCGCCACACCCGACGAGGACATCGACGGCTTCTTCTCGACCGCTCGCGTCAGCGGCCGGGAGGAGGCGGTCGTGCTGCCCGCGGACAGCTACCGCGCGTACCTCCTCGACCTCGACGACCCGAAGCTGGCCGGGGTACGGGGGATGACCTACGAGGAGTTCGCTCGCGACCGCTACCGGGCCCCGTTCCTCCGCGAGCTGCTGGAGTTCTGGGACGGCCTGTACCGGGAGCCCTTCGTCGGTGTCACCAGCGACGGCTCGGTGGTCGAGGACCTCTACCGGCTGCCCGCCTCCCCCGAGCCGTCGCCCGAACCGGCCGCCGCCGCACGGCGGTTGCTGGCGACGCTGACGCCGGGGGAGCGGGACGCCGTGCTGCGTTCGCTCGACGACCCGCACTGGCGGGCGTGGAGCAACCCCGAATTCGCCGTCTACCGCGTCGGACTGCGCCTGGAGGTGCTCTCCGAAGAGTCGTACGCGGCCTTCGACGCCCTGCTGCGGGCCTCGCTCTCACCGGGCGGGTACGCCACCGTGGCCGGGGCGATGGCCCTCAACGGCAGGCTGGGCGAGCTCACGGATCTGCCGACGATCATGAACGCGCGCTCGTACTTCCTCGCGGTCTACGGCACCCCGGACCCCCTCGAACCGTGGGGGTGGCAGATCTTCGGACACCACGTGGTGGTCAACTTCGTCTCCGTCGGAGGCCGGCACGTCATCGCGCCGGTCTTCGTCGGCGGCGAGCCCGCGGTCACCGAGGACCACCCGCCGCTGTTCGAGACCCGGGAGCGGCTCGCGCTGGCCCTGGTGTCCTCGCTCGACGCCGACCGGCGGGCGAAGGCGGTGGTCTACGCGTCGGTGCTCGATCCGGCGATGCCCGAGGGCCGGCTCCACCCGGCCGACGAGCGGCATGTTGCCGGCGCGTTCCGCGACAACCGGGTGGTGCCCTACGAGGGCATCCGGGCGGACGAGTTGGACGCGGAGCAGCGCGCGCTGCTGCGGGAGATCGCCGCCGACGCCCTGGGACTCCTCACCGAAGCCCAACGGGAGCTCGCACTGGCCGAGTTCGACGCCCACCTCACGGAGACCCGGTTCGCGTTCTACGGACCCACCGACGGGTCCGGGCCGTTCTACCTCAGGCTGCAGTCCCCGGTGCTCCTGGCCGAGCTCGACCACCACGCGGGGGTCTGGCTCACCAACCGCCTGCCGGCCCGCTTTCACGTCCACACGACGCTGCGTCACCCCAACGGCAACGACTACGCCAAGGCGCTGATCCGCCGCTGGCGCGAGCGCGGGGAGTGATCAGCGATGCCCGCCTGCGACCTGCCCCTGCGCGAGCCCGGCCTCGTACTCGGTGACCGCCTTGACGGTGTTGAGCTCGTGCTGCCTGGCCGCGGCCTCGATCTCCTCGGCGCTCGCGCCGGCCTCGATGAGCTCGACGATGCCCGCGTGCTCGGCGAGCGCGGCCTGGGCGCGGCCCGGGGCGTACCAGAAGGCGGACTTGCGGATCAGCTCCAGCCGCGCCCATTCGTTGTCGACCATCGCGGTGAGCCGGTCGTCGCCGCTCCTGCAGGAGAGAAGCAGGTGGAACTCGCGGTTGAGCCGGCCGAAGCCGGCCGGATCGAAGGCGTCCAGCGCCTCGCGCATCCGGCGGTTCAGCGACTTGGCGGTGTCCAGGTCCTCGGCCGACAGGTGCGGCGCGGACAACGCGGTCGCGTAACCGCCGATGCGGGCGAGCAGGTTCAGGCTGCGCTGCCAGGCGTCGGTGTCGAAGGTCTGCACGAGCGCGCCGACGTTGGGCACGATCTGCACCCAGCCCTCGGCCTCGAGCCGCCGCAGCGACTCGCGGAACGGGACCGAGCTGATGCCGTGCTCGCGGACCAGCTGGTCGATGACCAGGCGGTGGCCGGGACCGTAGGTGCCGTCCATGATCCGCTCGCGGAGGATGCCGTACGCCTGCTCGGCCTTGTTGGACATGAGCCGGATCCTACCGGCACCGGGCCCTCGTGTCGGAGATCGCGACGCGATGCCCTACGCAGAATCATGTTGGATGTCATATATGATTACCGAGGGGGAGTGGCACACCGATGACCACCGCAGCAGGACTCCCGTCGTCGTACCCGCTCGACGAGGGACTCCGGGACAAGCTCCTGCGGGTCCCGGTCGCGGCGCTCTCGGCGCAGTTGCGCAAGCGGGGCCTGGACGACGTCAGCATCGAGGGCGTTCGCCCGCTCGGTGAGGCCCGCCCGTTCGTCGGCGTGGCGCGGACGCTCCGGTTCCTCCCCCACCGCGAGGACCTCTTCCGCGGCCACGGCGGCGGATACAACGCGCAGAAGCGCACGTTCGACACCGTTCGCGAAGGTGAGGTGATCGTGATCGAGGCACGAGGCGAGACCGGCGCGGCGACCCTGGGCGACATCCTGGCCCTGCGCGCGCATGCGCGCGGCGCGGCCGGCATCGTCACCGACGGCGCGGTGCGCGACGCCGAAGCGGTCGCGGCCGTCGGCATCCCCGTCCACGCGGCGGGCGCGCACCCCGCCGTCCTGGGCCGCAGGCACGTCCCCTGGGACAGCGATCTCGCCGTCGCCTGCGGAGGCGCCACGGTCCTCCCCGGCGACATCGTCGCCGGGGACGCCGACGGTGTCGTCGTCATTCCGCCGGCGCTCGCCGAGTCGGTCGCCGACGACGCCCTGGCGGCGGAGGAGGCCGACGCCTGGATCGCCGACCAGGTGCGGGCGGGCCATCCGATCGAGGGCCTGTTCCCGATGAACGCCGAGTGGCGGGCGCGGTACGACGAGTCGCGGACCGCCCGGTGACCCGGGCGACCCCGGCGGCGCCGCAGCCGCCCGCCGAGGCCAGCAAGTCGCAGATCGCCTACGAATGGATCCGTGGCCGGATCACCTCGGGCGTGTTCGGACCCGGCTACCGGCTGGTGCTCACCGCCCTCGCGGCCGAACTTTCGATGAGCGCGGTGCCGGTCCGCGAGGCGATCCGGCACCTCACGGCCGAGGGCCTGGTCACCTTCGAGCGGAACGTCGGCGCCCGCGTCGCGATGGTCGACGCCTCCCAGTACCGCTACGCGATGCAGGTGATCAGTGTGGTCGAGAGCGCCGCCACGGCGCTCGCCGCCCCGCACCTCACCCCGGCCGACCTCGCCCGCGCGCACGAGCTCAACGAGGTCATGCGCAGCGGGCTGGCCGACTTCGACTCGCGCCTGTTCAGCGCGCTCAACCAGCAGTTCCACCACACCCTCTACGCCAAATGCCCCAACCCGCGACTGCTGGAGGTCGTCGAGATCGAGTGGGCGCGGCTGGGACACCTGCGCGACTCGATCTTCACCTTCGTCCCCGGCCGGCCGCCGCAGTCGGTCTGCGAGCACGACGGACTCCTCCGGTTGATCGAGAACGGCGCGCCGCCGGAGGAGATCGAGCAGGCGGTGCGCCGGCACCGCAGCGGTTCCCTGTCCGCGTTCCTCAACGAACGCCACGTCCCCGAAGGAGCCTGAATGCTTCCCCCGGAGGCCGTCGCCGAACTCGCCGCAGAGCTCGCCGAGGCCCATCGCACCCGTGCGGTCATCCCCCGGATCACCCGGCGGTACCCGGAGGCCACCGTCGAGGACTCCTATGCGATCCAGGGCGTGTGGCGTGACCGGAACCTCGCAGCGGGCCGGCGCCTGGTCGGCCGCAAGATCGGCCTGACCTCCAAGGCGATGCAGTCGGCGACCGGCATCACGGAGCCCGACTACGGAGTGATCTTCGACGACACCGTCTGGGAGAACGGCGCGGTCGTCCCGCACGACGACTTCTCCAACGTACGGATCGAGGTCGAGCTCGCCTTCGTCCTCGCCGCGCCGCTGACGGGCCCGCACTGCACGGTCTTCGACGTCCTGCGCGCCACCGAGTACGTGGTGCCGGCGCTGGAGATCCTGAACTCCCACTTCGAGATCGAGGGCCGCACCATCGTCGACACCATCGCGGACAACGCCGCGTACGGCGGACTGGTGCTCGGCGGCTCGCCGACCCGTCCCGAGGCGGTCGACCTGCGCTGGGTCTCGGCCCTGCTCTACCGCAACGAGACCATCGAGGAGACCGGTGTGGCGGCCGGCGTCCTCAACCACCCGGCCACGGGCGTGGCCTGGCTGGCCAACAAGCTGCACCAGCACGGGGCGGGGCTGGAGGCGGGCGAGATCGTCCTGGCGGGTTCCTTCACCCGGCCGGTGTGGATCTCGCGCGGGGACTCCGTGCTGTGCGACTACGGTCCGATGGGGACGATCACATGCCGATTCGAGTGAACCCGACACCGCATCCGACCCTGCGCGACCGCCTGGCCGCGGCCCGACGGCCGTCGATCGGGATGTGGGTGTGCAGCGGCAGCCCGCTGGTCGCCGAGATCTGCGCCGGCAGCGGCCTGGACTGGCTGCTGATCGACATGGAGCACGCGCCGGCCGGCCCGGAGTCCGTGCTCGCCCAGCTGCAGGCGGTGGCGGCGTACCCGATCACTCCCGTGGTGCGGGTGCCGTCGGCCGACCCGGTGGTCCTCAAGCAGGTCCTCGACCTCGGCGCGCGGACCGTCCTGGTGCCGATGGTCGACACCGCGGAGCAGGCGCGCGCCGCCGTGCGGGCCGTGCGCTACCCGCCGCGGGGTGTCCGGGGAGTGGGCTCCGCCCTCGCCCGGTCGGCGCGATGGAACCGGGTGGACGACTACCTGGCCGAGGCCGACCGGCACGTCTCGCTCTTCGTCCAGATCGAGTCCGCGACCGGGGTCGGGAACGCCGCCGCGATCGCCGGGACCGACGGCGTCGACGGCGTCTTCGTCGGCCCCTCCGACCTGGCCGCCTCCATGGGCCTGCTCGGCAAGCAGACCCATCCCGAGGTGGTCGCCGCGGTCAAGCGGACCTTCACCGAGGTCCGCGCCTCCGGAAAGCCGGTCGGCGTGAACGCCTTCGACCCGGCAGCCGCGGAGGACTACCTGGCCGCGGGCGCAGGCTTCGTCCTGGTCGCGGCGGATGTCGCGATGCTCGCGCGCGGCTCGGAGGCGCTGGCGACCCGCTGGATCGCCGCCGACGACGCCGGCCACTGAGCCGGCAGCCCGACCACAGACCGACGACGGAGGACCCCGTGCCCGAGACCACCGCTCCCACCCCGCGCCAGGGCGGACGACCCGGAGGCCCGCGCCGACCGCCACCGCGACCCGTCGAGGTCCTCGCGGTGAACCGGCTGACGCCCAACCTGGTCGCCGTCACCTTCGGCGGCGAGGCGCTGGCGACCTTCGCCCGGCCGGCGCCGACCGCGCACATCAAGCTGTTCCTGCCGGAGGACGACGGCACCATGCGGCCGTCCGTCGCCGGGCCCGACGGCGCGGTGCAGTGGCCCGAGGGCCGCCCGACGATGCGTACCTACACGCCGCGCCGCTTCGACGCGGACGCCCGCATGCTCGAGGTGTGGTTCGTCCTCCACGGCGAGGGGCCGGCCGCGCGCTGGGCCGCGCGGGCGAAAGCCGGCGACCGGGCCGCGATCGGCGGTCCGGGCGGCCGGTTCGCGGTCGACCCGGCCGCGCGGAGCTGGTGGATCGGCGGGGACGCGAGTGCGGTGGCGGCCGTGGCCACCCTGATCGAGGCCCTCCCGGCCGGCGCCGACGCCGAGGTGCACGTGGAGGTCGACGCCGCCACCGGCGTGGTCGACCTCCCCGGGCGTCCCGGAGTGTCCGTCACCTGGCACGTCCGCGGTCCGGCCCGGGCGCCGGGGGAACCGCTCATCGAGGCCCTGGCCGCCGCCGACGTCACGCCCGGCACCCACCTCTGGGCAGGCTGCGAGGCGTCCGCCGTACGGCGGATCCGGGCGCTCGCGCTCGACGGCCTCGCCCTCCCGCGCGACCGGGTGACCACCCGCGGCTACTGGCGCGTCGGCGAGGCGAACCACCCCGACCACGACTACGGCGAGGACTGACCGGATGCCGCGACCGCCCTCCCGGCCGTGCGACTGACCGCTGCCATGGCGAAACGCGACGACGTCCCGGGGACGGGAGCGCTCGGGACCAGGCTCCTCCTGGCGCTCGGATTGCTCTCGGCCTCGGGCCCGCTGGCGATGGACTTCTACCTCGCCTCGCTCCCGGCCGTGCAGCGGGCGCTGGGGACCGGCCCGACCGCCGTCCAGCTGACCGTGACGGCGTTCCTGCTCGGTCTCGGGATCGGGCAGGTCGCCTGGGGGCCGGTCTCCGACCGCTACGGCAGGCTGCGACCGCTCCTCGCGGGCGCGACCGTCAGCGTTCTGGCTGCGGCGGTCTGCGTGCTCGCGCCGAACGTCCAGGTGCTGGTCGGCGCGCGCTTCGTCCAGGCGCTGGCGGCTTCGGCGGGTGCGGTGACCGCGCGCGCGATCATCGCCGACCTCGCCGAAGGCCGGACCGCCGCCCGTGCGATGTCGTTGATGACGTCGGTGAACTCGATCGCCCCCGTGGTCGCGCCGCTCGTCGGCGGTGCCCTCGCCGGGCGCGTATCGTGGCGCGGGATCCTCGCGGTGGTGATGCTCGCGATGGGCGCGCAGCTGCTCGCAGTGGTGACCACGGTCCGCGAGACGCTCCCGGCCGCGCGCCGGCAGTCGGCGGTCCGCTACCGGCAGACCCTGCGCCTGCTCGCCTGTCCGGCCTTCCGGGGCCACGCGCTCACCTCGATGTTCGCCTTCGGCGCCGTGATGGCCTACATCTCCTCCTCGTCCTTCGTCTATCAGCGGGTGATCGGCACGTCGAGCCTGGTCTACGGCGTGGGCTTCGCGCTGAACGCGTCCGGGATGATCGCGGGCGGCCTGGTCTCGGCGCGGCTGGCCGGCCGGGGCGTACCGCCCGCGCGGATGGTGGCCCGGGCCCTGCCCGTGCTCGCCGTCGCGGCGTTCGCCGCGCTCGTGGTCGCGGTGACCGGCCCCGCCTGGCTGCTGACCGGGCCGTTCCTGGTCGTGCTCGGCGCCATGGGCTTCGTCATGGGCAACACGGCCGCGCTGGCGCTGGCCGCAGCCCGACCGATCGCCGGTTCGGCCAGCGCGGTGCTCGGCGGTCTGAACTTCCTCTTCGGCGGCCTGGCGTCCGCTCTGGGCGGCCTGGCCGGAGGCGGCAGCGCGGTGCCGGTCTGTGCCGTCATGGCGTTCTCGGCGGCTTGCGCCGGGATCTCCTTCGCCCTGACCCGCGGCCGGGAGGTATTCACGTAGTGCATGGCCGGGCATGCGGTGGATGCGTCTGGTCGATGATCTGGTTGCCAATTATGTTTACGCCATGAAAAGCGAAATGCCGGTCTCGGACGTCGACCTGTTCGACGACGCCGTCCTGCTCGACCCCTATCCGACCTACGCCGAGCTGCGCGGGCTCGGCCCAGTGGTGCGCCTGCCGGCGAACGAGGTGTACGCGCTCACCCGCTACGACGTCGTCCGCGGCGCCCTCGCGGACTGGGAGACCTTCTCCTCCGCCGGCGGCGTCGGCTTCAACCCGGCCGTCAACGAAGCGCTGGCCGGCACCTCCCTGGCCTCCGACCCGCCGGTGCACACCCAGCTGCGTGCGGCCCTGACCGAGAACCTCTCCCCGCGCGCGCTGCGCGGCCTCAAGGGGCGGATCGAGGCGAAGGCCGACGCGCTCGTCGCGGACCTGGTCTCCCAAGGGTCCTTCGACGCGATCGACGCGATCGCGCGGGCGTTCCCGCTCGAGGTCGTCGCCGACCTGATCGGCTTCACCGGGGCGGTCCGCGCCGACATGCTGGCCTGGGGCAAGGCCGCCAACCAGGTGATCGGCCCGCTCAACCAGCGCACCGCCGAGAGCTTCCCGATCGCCGGAGCCCTCTACGAGTGGTGCGCGAACGTCACCCAGGACGACCTGGCCCCGGACTCCGTCGGCCACGGCGTCTTCCTGGCCGAGCGGCGCGGATCCATCCCGCCGGGCTCGGCCGGCCCGATCATCCACCAGTTCCTCGCGGCCGGCGTGGAGAACACCGTCAGCGCGCTCGGCAACATCCTCACGCTCTTCGCCGCCCACCCCGACCAGCTGGCGCTGGTCCGCGAGGACCCGGCACTCGTGCCCGCCGCCTTCAACGAGGTGCTGCGCTTCTGGGCGCCGATCAACGTCTGGGGCCGGGTGACCACCAAGGACGTCGAGATCGACGGCGCCGTGATCCCGGCCGGGGCCCGGGTCGCGGTGATGCTCGGATCCGGCAACCGCGACGAGCGCCACTACGACGACCCGGACACGTTCAGCATCGTGCGCAACCCCGTCGACCATCTCTCGCTGGGCTACGGCGTCCACGGCTGCGCCGGACAGGGCCTCGCCCGGCTGGAGGCGCACGCCGTCATCGACGCGCTCGCCCGCCGGGTCGGCCGGCTTGTCGTCGGCCCCGAGACGCGTGTCCCGCACAACATCACCCGCAGCGTCGACGCGCTGCCCGTCCTGGAGGTGATCCCGGCATGAGGATCGTTCTCGACCGCCCGCGCTGCGAGGGCCACGGCCTGTGCGAGGAGGCCGCCGCGGCGTTGATGCACCTCGACCACGACGGCGAGCTGGTCCTCGACGTCGAGCAGGTGGAGGACGGCACGCCGCAGGCGGCCGCCGCCCAGGCCGCGGTCCGGGTCTGCCCGGTCGCGGCCCTGAGCCTCGCATGACCGCGGCGGAGGCCGGGCGGGACGTCGGGCGCGTCGTCGTGGTCGGCAACGGCATCGCCGGACTGACCGCCGCCGACGCGCTCCGGGCAGCGGGCTTCGACGGCGAGCTGGTCGTCGTGGGGGAGGAGCGGCACGCCGCCTACAGCCGTCCGGCCCTCTCCAAGGCGCTGCTCACACCGTCGGCGGACATGACCGCCCATCGGCTGCCGGCGCCGACCCACGGCGCGATCGAGATCCTGGGCGTCGCCGCGACGGGACTCGACACCGCGGCGCGCGAGGTCCTGCTCGCCGACGGCTCGCGGCAGGCGTACGACCGCCTGCTCATCGCGACCGGCTCGCGTGCCCGCCGACTCACGGACTCTGCCGATGAGTTGACGCTGCGTGGGATCGACGACGCGCTACGCCTGCGCGCCCGGCTCGCCGGCGGGCCGTCGGTGCTCGTCGTCGGCGGCGGACCGCTCGGGATGGAGATCGCCTCGGGCTGCGTGGAGAGCGGCTGCCGGGTCACGCTGGTGTCGCAGGGGCCGCCGCTGGTGGAGCAGCTCGGCCGGCACCTGGCCGGGGTCTTCGCGGCAGCCGCGCGCCGGCGCGGGCTGCGGATCGTCGAGTCCGGCGCGGCGAGCGTAGACGCCGCCCCGGGGGCCGCGCACGTGATCGACGGCGAGGGCACCACGCACCGCGCCGACGTGCTCGTCACCGCAGTCGGGGACCTCCCCAACGTCGCATGGCTGGCGGGCACCGGACTGGTCGCCCCCACCCCGTCCGGCGGTGTGCTCGCGGTGGACGAGCGCGGACTGCTCCGCCCGGACATCGCCGCCGCCGGCGATGTCGCGGCCTTCCCCTCCGCGCACGGAATGCGCCGGGTGCCGCTGTGGAGCAGCGCCGTCGAACGGGCAAAGGTCGCGGCGGCCGCACTCCTGCGGGGCGCCGAGGCTCCCGCGCCGGCCTTCCAGCCCTACTTCTGGACCGAGGCCTTCGGCCTGAGCCTCAAGGCGGTGGGGCCCATGCCGCTGACCGGCGAGCCGGAGTACCTCGACGGGGGTGCGGACGGCCCGGCGCTGATGCGCTGGAGGCACCCGGACGGCAGCGGCTCGGCGGTGGCACTCGACTACCGCATCCCGATCCCGCGCCTGCGGAAGGTCTGCCTCCCGGTTGCGTAGGATCCCGCCCATGAGCAGCGACGCGGAGAGCCGGCCGGGCACGGGCCTGGACCGGCTCTCCAACGTCGACCTCAACCTGCTGGTGCCGCTGCTCGCGATCCTCGAGGAGCGCAACGTCACCCGCGCCGCCGAGCGGGTCGGGCTCTCCCAGCCGGCGATGAGCCACGCGCTGCGCCGCCTCCGCCGGCTGCTGAACGACGACATCATGGTCCGCAAGGGCCGCGGCGTCGTCCTCACCCCGCGGGCGCTGGAGCTGCTCGTGCCGGTCCGCGCGGTCCTGCAGCAGGCCTCCGAGCTGATGCGCTTCCCGGGCTTCGATCCCGCCACCGACGCCCGCACGATCACCGTCGAGCTGACCACCAGCACCGCCTTCGTGCTGGGGCCGCGCCTCGGCCGGCTGGTCGCCGAACGCGCCCCGCACGCCACCCTGCGCCTGCGCACCATCACCACACCCACCGCGGACACTTTCGCCGAGCACGGCGTCGACGTCGTGCTGCTGTCCGAGGCCTTCGCCACCTCGCAGCCCCGCGAGCGGCTCTACGACGACCGCTGCGTCGTCATCGCCCCGCCCGGGACCCCGCCGGAGATGTCCGCGATGGAGCTGATCACCACGCTCCCGCACGTCGTCGCCGACACCGAACAGCGCTCGCCGGTCTTCCCCTACCCGCAGCTGGACGCGCTGGGGATCGACTACCGGGTGGGCCAGCTGGTCGCCGACTTCGTCCTGGTGCCGTACCTCGTCGCGCGCACCGGCGGGGTGGCCCTGCTGCGCGGCCGGGTCGCGGCGGAGATGGCGGCGATGGTCGGACTGCGGATCGAGGAGACTCCGTTCGCGCTGCCGCCGCTGGGCATCGACATGGTCTGGAACCCGCACCTGAGCGACCGGCGGTTCATCGAGTGGCTGCGGCAGCTGCTGTTCGACGCGGCCGCCGTCAGCTGAGCAGCCGGGTCCAGCTCGCCGCCAGCTCGTCCAGCATCTGCTCGCGGGTCAGCTTCCAGTCCGAACGGCTCCAGTTCTGGGCCACGTAGTCCAGCTCCGCCATCGCGAGCACCCCGCGGAAGTGGCGCTGGTACGGCTTCAGGCGGCCCGCCTTGGTGAGACCGTCCTCGATGTCGCTGATCGGCTCCTCCAGCCAGCGCTCGATCAGGTGCGCGAGCTCGGGCTCCACCGCCGCGGCGTCGCGTGCGATCCGGATGATCGGATAGATGACGGGCCAGTTCTCGGAGACCCGCCGCAGCCAGGCCTCGATCGCCTCGCGCCCGCCGTCGGCGACGGCGGCGACGAGGTCCTGCGCCGTGGAGCCGTGCTCGGGGGAGCGGACCCGCTCCAGGGCCTCGTTCAGCGGGCCGTCGATGATCGCCTTCATCAGCGCCCCGCGCGAGGGGAAGTACGCGTAGAAGGTCACGCGAGTGGTGCCGGCCGCGGTCGCGATGTCGTCGATCGTGGTGGCGGCGTACCCCTTCGCCTTGAAGAGCTCGAGGCCGGAATCGAGCAGCAGGCGCCGGGTCATCTGCTTCTGGGTCTCGCGAAGACTTGCCATGCGTGAACCTTAGCCGTGGGTGTACGTCGGGCGTGCGGGATGCCTTGTGGCAATACATCTAGAAACAATCCTTGACATGGAGTAAACCTGCGTGACACGGTTCCCGGCAATCGGCGTGACACCAGTCGCGCGGCGGCCGGTTCTTCGCTGTACCCGACATCGGGGCGGGCGAGAGAGGGCCTGACTCACCAGCAGGAGCACTCGATGAGTGACACACGCGTGCGGGGATACTTCCCGACACTGATCGCCGGTTGTCTCGGCGTCTTCGTGGCCCAGGTGGCCTATTCGCTTCCGGCGTCCGTCCTGGGCACGATCCAGCAGAACCTCGGCATCTCGGGGGCCCAGCTCACCTGGGTGAGCGCCTCCTTCGCCGCGGCCATGGTGATCTTCGAGCTCACCTTCGGCGTCTTCGGCGACATCTTCGGGCGCAAGCAGCTGCTGCTCGGCGGCCTCGCGGTGCTGGTCGTCGGCGAGGTCGTCACTCTCGTCGGCGCAGGAAACGTGCACGCGCTCTGGGTCGGGCAGGCGATCGCCGGCATCGGCGCCGGCGCGCTGTACCCGATCTCGCTGACCATGATCGCCGCACTGGCCCCCGACTCGGCGACGCGGGCGCGCTCGATCGCGCTGTGGGCCGGATTCCTCTCGATCGGCGCGGCGGTGTCCCCGATCGCTGCCGGTTCACTGGCGGAGAACGGGCACTGGAAGACCTCGTTCTGGATCCCGATCGGTCTCGCCGTCATCGCCCTGATCGTGTCGCTCGGCGCGAAGAACTCCTCCGCACCGGAGGGCCGCACGCTCGACCTGCCCGGTCAGTTCACCTTGATCGTCGGACTGTTCGCGCTGGTCTGGGCGCTGACTCAGGGCTCGGAGGGCGGCTACGGCCGCGGCGACATCATCGTGGGCTTCATCGTGGCCGCGGTCTTCCTGGCCGCCTTCGTGACGATCGAGGTGCGGAGCGCCTCCCCGCTGGTGCACCTCAACCTGTTCGCCAACCGCGCCTTCGCCGTCACCGGCGTCACGGCGATCCTGGGCATGTTCGCCTACCTGGCCGTCTGCTTCTCGATGACGATGTTCCTGGGCACGGTCGTCCACATAGGCGCCGTCTACATCGGCATCCTGTTCCTGGTCATCCAGGTGCCGGCGCTGCTGCTGGTGCCGGTGGTCGCGAAGCTGATCCATTCGGTGAGCCCGCGATGGGTGCTGACGGCCGGCTTCGCCTGCATCGCGGCCGCCGCCTTCTGGGCCTCGCGCTTCGACGCGCACGCGTTCCTCGACGCGCACGGCGCTCCCCACGACGCCGACTTCGTGAAGTTCATCGCCCCGATGGTGCTCAACGGTGTGGGCTTCGCGCTCACGGTCGGTTCCATCACCGCTGTCGCCATCAACGCGGTCCCACTGCGGCTCGCCGGCATGGCGTCGGCGACGACCAACCTGCTCCGCGACTTCGGCTTCGCCCTCGGCCCCGTGATCGGAGGCGCGCTCTACAACTCGCTTGCCAACCGCAGGCTGAACGGCGGACTGGGCGCGGCCCTCGCCAAGGCGTCCCAGCAGGGCTTCACGGTGCTCGGCAAGCCCCTCGACCCGCATGTGCCCGCCGGCGCGGTGGCGGGGGCGCTGCACGGCCTCGCCCAGGGCGGCGGTGCGGTCGCGGTGAACTCCGTGCCCGTCCTCAGCGACCCGGCGACCGGCAAGCCGTTCGTGGACATGCCCTCCGCCCTGCACGAGCTGGCGTTCAGCTCGCTGTCGCACGCCTTCGACGTGACCTTCCTGGTCGCCGCCGTCTGCGCCCTGGCCTCCGCGGTGCTGGCCGCCGCCGGCCTGGCCGGCACGCGGTCCGCCTCGGAGCAGGCCGCAGACGCGGGAACGGACGTGCTCCACCAGGTCGCCGGCGTGGCCGAGGACGTCCAGCCGGCCTGACCCGGACGAGGAGCCGTGCGCCGCCCGCGGGCGACGTGCGGCTCCTCACCTCTTTCTATGTGTCTGTTTAATTGACGCGATGTAAAGTGAACGGATACCGTGACTGGCGCCACCGGTTGCCGCACCACAACCCCTGACCCCCGTGAGGCTGCAATGAGCGAGACCACCGTCCACACCGTGCTGGGCGCCGTGCCTGCCGATGAGCTGGGAGTCGTCGCGGTGTACGAGACGCTGCTCTCGGTGCTCCCCGGCGCTCAGTACGCCTACGACATCGACATCGACCGCGCGGCCGTCTTCCACGCGCTCGCGGAGAAGCTGCGGGCGTTCAAGGCCGCCGGCGGCGGGACCGTCGTCGACGCGGGCGGCATGTTCGCCGGCCGCGACGTCCGGCTGTACGAGGCGCTCTCGCGGGCCACCGGCGTCCACATCGTCGCCTCCTCGGGCCAGATGGAGGAGGCCATGCTCGGCGGCTACTTCCTGACCCCGCAGACGAACCCGCCGACGCCGTGGCCGGCCGAGAAGTTCGCCGCGCTCTACGCCGCCGAGGTCACCGAGGGCATGGTGGTCCCGCGCGTGGAGCGCCGGGGACCGGCCGGCCTGATCGCGACCGCGGTCACCGCCGAGGGCAGGACGCCCACCGACGAGAGCCAGCTGCGCGGCTGCGCCCGCGCGGCGCGCGACACCGGGACCGCGCTCACCTTCCGGGCCGGCGCGGACCCCGTCGCCGAGCTGGGCGTCGCCCTGGACGAGGGCCTCGCCGCCGACCGGATCGCCGTCGCGAACGCCGGGGAGCGCGCGGCCGCCGTCGCCGGGGCCGGCGCCTCGGTGATCTTCACCGACGTCGCGGCCGCCGTCGCCTTCGCGCGGGCGGGCCACGCCGCGCACACCCTGGTCGCCACCGGGGGAGCGGGCATCGCCTTCGGCCACGACGTCCCCCCCGCGGCGTACGACCAGCTGATCGGGGCCGTGCCCGAGGAACTGCGCCGGCAGCTGCTCGTCACCAACCCCGCCGCCCTGCTGTCCGTGAAGCCCGCTGCCGTCGAGCCCGCCGTCCAGCCCGCCGCCAAGGAGGCCTGAGCATGAACCGGATCAACACCGTCCTCGGCCCCATCGCCCCCGAGGAGGCCGGCTTCGTCGCCGTCCACGAGCACATCGGCTACGGCATGCCCGGCTCCGAGCTCGACACGCAGTGGTGGAAGACGCCCGAGCAGCGCTACCAGGAGACCGTCCCGAAGCTGCGGAAGTTCCACGAGAACACCCGGCCGTGGGGCGGGGCCACCTTCGTCGACGCCACCGGCATCTGCAACGGACGCGACGTCGACTACTACCAGTCGCTCTCCGAGAAGACCGGCGTGCACATCGTCGCCTCCACCGGCTTCGTCGGCGGCGACACGGCGCTGGCGTTCTTCGAGCGGGCCGACGTCGACTACCTCTACCGGCAGTTCGTGCACGAGATCACCGTCGGCATCGGCCGCACCGGCGGCAAGGCCGGCATCATCAAGGTCGGCGTCAGCCGCGGCTTCAAGATGAAGGAACTGGACCCGCGCATCTACCGGGCCGCCGCCCGGGCCGCGCTGGAGACCGGCGTCCCGATCTTCACCCACCT
>Ga0164242_10000184_pt1 | contig 77069 bp, 86 predicted proteins | sample OricomgcompostMG_FD_108783 | JGI IMG/M metagenome (GOLD analysis project Ga0164242, IMG submission 108783) | Miracle-Growth compost microbial communities from Emeryville, California, USA - Original compost - Miracle growth compost (MG) ... | reverse complement strand
GCTCCAGCTCCAGCTCCAGCTCCAGCTCCAGCTCCAGCTCCAGCTCCAGCTCCAGCTGAGCTTACGCCACCGCCTACGCCCGTACAACCGCTGCCTGTCACACCTGTTACGCTGCCACAACAGGGGTCGATGGTATGACGCTTGCAAAATATTTTCGTAAAAAAATCGTAAAAATCACGCTCTACGCCACCGCGCTTGTCGTCGCATGCATGCAGGTTCCGTCGCCGCTTGCTTTTGCCGCGTCGAATATTCTCTACGTGACGCCCTCGTCGTCACAAATGAATATTGGCACGTCGTTTACCGTCAATATCAAGGCTTATACCGATACGAATGCTTCAACCATGTCAGTCAGTGGCACCGTTACTTACAATCCCAGCCTGATCCAGGTGACTAGCACGTCAACGAGCGGCACCGATTTTGGCAGTCCGACCATCTCGCTTGGCAGCGGTACGGTCGGCTTCAACGGGACACGATCATCCGGCCAAAGTAGCCTCAGCCAGATCTTTAGTATTACCTTTCAGGCAAAGGGCGCCGGTACGGCAAATGTCGGCTTCAATAGCAATAGTCGAATCAACGGCGACGCAACGACGTACAAGACGGCCGCTTTCACCGTGACAAACCCCAACCCGACACCCGTAAAATCAACGACACCTGTCGTGTCGACTCCCCCAAAAACAACCACGACATCACCGGTAACATCGACCGCTCCGACAACGACCGACTCATCAGATGATAGCCAAGACGATTCAACTGCCGATTCAAGCGGCATCGTCGACAGTGTCGTCGTAACACCGGCATACAATTCCGCGACGATAACCTGGAACGTGGACGCGACAAATGCAAACTCGACCATCGCCTATGGTTCCAGTTCGACGCAGCTCGACAAACAAGGCATTGTCAAAAAAACCGGTACTACATCGTTTTCAACTGCCATTACCGGGCTTGCACCAGGTGAACAATATTATTTCTCAATTTCTGGTAGTGGCACGGGGGTACAAACCGGTACCTATAGTGCAACGATCTTAACCGAAGGCTACCCTATCACGATTACCGTGACGGAAAACAAGGTTGTCGCCGCAAATGCGCAGATTCAAATCGGCTCCGACACCTATACGACTCATTCTGACGGTAAAGTAACCATCGGACTTGCAGCGGGTAGCTACAGTGGTACGATTACGACCGATACCGCAACACTCTCAATCAACCTGACGATTACGGACAAGACGATTCCGGCTGATGGTTCGGCGCCGGAAGCCCAAACTGCGAGTTTTAACCTGACAAGTTCGCCGCTCTCATCTGGACCAGGCTCAACCGCAACGGTTCTGAAGTTCATCGCGATTCTTTTTGGTGGCGCCACCCTACTGATATTCGGCATGCTGATTTTCATCAACTATCGGCGCCATAAGTTCGACACCACAAGCGACATTGCCTATAGTTCGACAAATTCTTCGTCGGTGATTATCGATGATGGTTATACATGGCACCAAGATACGGCACAGGCTTCCCCAACAACCGAATTGCCACCTGTCGATACGGAAGCAGCAGACGATTCGCCGCACCATGCAAATTCGGTATATCTGAGCGAAGATGAGCCGCTTGATATGTTTGAGCAGGCAAAACTTGCTAGCGCTGATCATGGCGCTGCTGGACAAACTCCCAGTTCACCACATTCCACCACGCCTTAACATAATCGTCGCGCTTGTTTTTATAGTCCAGATAGTAGGCATGCTCCCAGACGTCGAGACCTAATAGTGGTGCCGCATAGCCGCTATTGAGCGGCGTATCTTGGTTCGGTGTGGTCATAATTTCGAGGTCGGGTTGCAACCATACCCAGCCACTCCCAAACACACCAAGTGCTTTTGCGGTGAATTCGTCGACAAAATGCTGAAAATCACCGTATTTTGTCGCAAGTTCTGTCGCTAATTGCCCTGTCGGCTCGCCACCGCCGTCGGGTGACATCCACTGCCAAAACAAGCTGTGGTTATAATGGCCACCGCCCTGATTGCGAATAGCCGTTCGGACACTTTCCGGTACCGTGTCGAGATGTGCAAGCAACTCATCGAGCGAGCGCTCTTTGAGCTCCGGTTGCGTATCCAAGGCAGCATTGAGCTTGTCGACATACGCCTGGTGATGCTTATCGTGGTGCAGCTGCATGATGTCTTTGCTGATGTATTTCCCCAGCGCATCATAGCCATAGTCTAAATCTGGCACGTTATACATAGTAATCTTGTTCCTCCCTGTTACTGGTCAGCGCCAGGAATGTTCACCGCTGGTACCGAGATATATTCGCTTATCAAATGCTTCGTTTTCAGGTTTTTGAGCTGCTTATCGAATACTGTAAGCGGCACCTTGAGCGATGCATAGCTGATACGACTATTATCGTCCTTTTGGAGCAATTTCACAACATAGTAGCCATCGCCATTGCTTGATTTGAACACCGGAGAAATCTGCCCGACCGACAGCTTTGCAGCTTCCGTAGCCAGACCACCATCTTGGTTGGTACTTGGCACCAGCGGCGTAATATTCGATTCAACTTTTACTCCGTCAACCGCCGGTATGTCTGCGGCAATCTTGTCAAAATCTGACTCGGTTTTGAGTTTTACCGACAATGCATCACGCAGCTTTGTTGCTGTGGTATCGATCGCATAGGCTACCTTCTGATGGAGTAATTTTCGTGCCGTCACTGCTTTTAGCTCATCTGGCGTCCAGTTAAAATGATCCAAGATAATCGCATAGTATGTCTCTTCGGACATCTGACCGTCCTGCGATTGACGCTGCAACTTGATGTCGTCTTCGACTTCTTGGCTTGTGACCGACAGATGAAGGCCAGTCGCGAGCTTCTGTGCATAGCTATCGGCAATCGTATCATCGAGTGACTGGCGCTTGATAAGGTCTAGTTGCGTTTTGTTTTCCTTGGCATAGAGGTTAACGCCCTGCTTGTACTGCAGATTATGCTCCTGAGACCGGAACCACATCAGATAGTCGCTATAGCGGACTTCCTGGCCGTCAACTGTCGCGACAGGCAGCGGCAGCACACGAGTAATACGATAAAAGAACGTGGACGTGTTCTGTACCGGATACAACTGCCACCAAATCAACGCCGTCACCAGAATCAGTGCGACGACGCTAATGACTATCGTATTAATAACCAAGCGATGCCTCGCATACTGCATGGGATACTTAAACCGGCGACCACCAGCAAGCACACGCTCGCGATGCTCGGCAACAGTTTCGTTTGTAATACGATTGGGCGTTTCCGCTTGCTGTTTTTTCCGTTTAAGCCGGGGTAGTTTTTTCATCAGGTCCTTGCTTGCCTTCAGCCGTCGCGACGGCGTCTTGCAATTTGTTGTAAATTTCTTCTGGATGCTCGACTTTATTGATAATCAAATCTCCGACGAAGGTCTGAATAACAATGGTACCGAAGCCTAACAGCTCTCCACTGAATCCTGGTACATTATAGCTTATGCTCTGGATTTTTGACAAACCGAGCTCGATGACGTTTTTGCCAAAAAAGCCCTTTTGTGTCACCTGTCGCAGGCGCTGATCAGACACGATATAGACGGTATAGTACCACATCAAAAAATGGTAAAAGAACAGCAGCAAACCGATGCCAAGGCCGATAACAGGTGACCAGTAGACTTGCAGTGTGCTTGGCCAGATAAAAACAGGCAGCGCTGAGATAACAAACGGTATCAAGAGCAGCCAGAATCCCTTACGCATAGCAATAGGATGGCGTCGAAAGACAAAAAGCAGCTCCTCGCCTTCGCGTTGACCGTCGAAATCCTGTTTACGCTTTGTCATAGCATTATTCTAGCATGGTACGACACCACCCCTAAAATTGAAGCTTTTTATATCAAGAGAAAGGCTGCAATGATATAAAGAAGAATATATGACCCTACAACGACTAACTGAGAGATTATCGTTGGCCTTCCTACCTTTGAAGCTTTACGCCATAACCGTATACCTATTACATAGAGTGGTGTATAGATTACGGCAAATACTAGGCCTATGATTGTCAGCGCATTTTGTTTTAACACGAACTGAACAATGCTCGCCAAACTTGTATAAAGGAAGAAAGAATTCACAACGAAAAGGATTATTGTGAAGATACGATCCACCGATGAGCTTCTGGCCTGAGATACGTTCTGATTTGGCTGCATTATCTTATATGATAGCAGATAGGTTTTGGGCAGGACATCGGCTAAAGCCTCCTCCGTTCACTCGCTCAAGAAAATGCTGTGCGCTTTCTTTCGCTTCGTTCACTGCGCCGAACCTTGCAACTTTTGCTTTGCAAAAGCGCAGGTTCGACGCCAACCCGGAGCATAAAAAATATCGTGCAAATGCACGATATTTTTTATGGTACCCCGGGCAGGAGTCGAACCTGCAACCATATCCTTAGGACGGATCTACTCTATCCAGTTGAGCTACCGGGGCGTGAGGGGCCGATGGCCCCAAATAAATATGTACTTAGCGGACGAATTTTTCGTTGGCGCGCTCGTATTCGTAGAGCTCGTCGTCGCTGAACCAGTGACCGATTTCCTTTTCGGCTTCTGCTGGGTCGCCCGATGCGTGAATCAGGTTTGGAATGCCTTTTTTCTTGCCATCAGCGTATTCGAAGCTCATATGGCTGAAATCACCGCGAATCGTGCCAGGCAGCGCTGATTTTGGCTCGGTACCACCAACCAGCTTACGAACCAGTGCGACCGCTTCGACGCCTTCGAGCACCATAGCAATGACCGGACCTTGTACCATCATCTCAAGCGTCACGTCAAACGCTTGCTGACCACGGCGAGTAATCATCTGTCCGATGCTTTCGTAGTGGTGATAATAGTGGTCCTTGTCGGGGAAAATCATCTTTGTACCGACGATTTTCAGGCCGACACGCTCGAACCTGGTCAGAATCTCACCCACAAGCCCACGCTGCACTGTATCGGGCTTAAACAAAATTAATGTACGTTCGACATCTGCTGAACTCATCTTTTCTCCTTTACGTTTAGACCAATTGTACCAAAATCGCCACGCCGAGCACAGCCGCAAGGATAATCCGATACCAACCAAATAGCGCCAGGCCATGCTTGGACAGATAATTAATGAGGAAGCTCACTGCAAATAACCCCGACACGAATGCCACAAGATTGCTGAGCGTCAGCGTGAGCGCATGGTGTATATAGTAGTCACGTCCGTCTGACGAAAGTGTTAATTTAAGCAATACCGCCCCGATGATAGGAATAGAAGCCAAGAAGCTATATTCCGCAGCTTTTGCCGCGTCGAGACCCATCAACCTGCCGGCAATAATCGTTGATCCCGAACGTGAAACGCCAGGTATGAGTGCGAAAACTTGGAAAAAACCGATCGTCAGCGCTCTACCGATGGTCAGTTTTTCACCGCCCTTCACTGGAGACTTGTGCGGCAGTTTTTCAACGACAACCATGACGATACCGACAAGGCCGAGCGCGACGGTAACGGTTATCATACTGGCAAAGAACGGCGCCGTCTCAATTACTTTTTGGAACACGAGGCCGATCAGCCCCGCCGGGACTGCCGTCAAAAGAATATTTCGCCCAAGGACATAATTATTTTTCACAAACACGTCATGGAAAATCGCAATAATTTTATGCCGGTAATAGACGACGAGCGCGATAAACGTACCGAGATCGATCCATTCAAGAAAAAAGTGATCGGAAGCACCAGAAAAAAATATCTGCGCGATAACCAAGTGGCCGGAGCTACTGACCGGTATGAATTCAGTGAGACCCTGTACGAGCCCTAATACTATCGATTCGATAATGACCATTCCTGCTATTATACGCTATTCTAGAGATATGTATCTATCGGAGCTGATCAACGATTTTATTGAACATCTAGAGGTCGAAGGTGGTCGTTCGGCCAAGACCGCCGAGAACTATAAACTGTATCTGGAACGCTTCGAAGAATTTACTGGCGACATACCAGTTGCCAAGATCACCCCTGAAATCGTGCGTAAATATCGTTTGTGGCTTAATCGTTATAAAAATTACAATGATGAAGCACTGGTTACCATTACTCAAAGTTACCACCTAATTGCCCTGCGCGGCTTTTTGCGCTATTTGTCGGGCCGCGACATCGAAACGCTCGCCCCGGACAAAATCGCCCTCCCAAAAGTTTCGCGCAAACAAGTCACGTTTCTCTATCGCGACGAAATCACTCGGTTGCTTGAACAAATCGACACCAACACTGAACAAGGCCTCCGCGACCGAGCGATTATTGAACTCCTGTTTTCAAGCGGGCTGCGTGTGTCGGAACTGGTGAATCTGGACCGCGACCACGTGAACACCAAACGTCGCGAGTTTATGGTACGTGGTAAAGGCCAGAAAGACCGACCGGTATTCATCAGCCAAGCGGCCGCGAACCATCTGACTGCGTATCTAGAAGAACGCAGCGACAGCCTCGTACCGCTCTTCATTAGCTATAGCCGCAACGTCTCGCCCGATACAACCGGCAATTATCGTCGCTTAACGGCCCGTAGTATTCAGCGCATGCTGAGTCGTTACACCAAATTAGCCGGCATTACCAAACATGTCAGTCCGCACACGATGCGCCACAGCTACGCCACCGATCTGCTAATGAACGGTGCCGACTTGCGCTCGGTTCAGTCCATGCTCGGCCACAGCAACATCAGCACGACACAGGTATATACGCACGTGACCGACGAGCATTTGCGTGATATTTACGAGCGGTTTCATAGCGAAACTGACGAGGTGTAGCGCACTCGCTACGGCGTACAGCCACCATCGCTGTAATCGGATGCCGAGCTACCGACAGTAAACGCTTTACAGAGGTTATGGCCGACATCAAGCGCACCGTCTGGATATGGAACGCTACCCACTTCCACACGGTCGCTGACACGGCGATACAAGTCATTGGCACGACCTGTCGAGTCGACAATCGGTTGCACGCCAGAGAAGTAGACGGTCGTACCGGCTTTCTTTAGAGTAACGCTGAAGTCTGTACTCGTGTTGTAAAGGGCCGTCAGGCGCAGATAGGCAGATCTGTTCGTTGCCGAGACACCCGTCAGTGCCGGATCCAAATCCGCCGTACATGCATACGCATTTGTCGTAAACGTACTGGTACACTTAATACCCACTGGGTTTGTCACACCGCACGATAGCGTCGTAGCGCCTGCACTAACCGGATATAGGAAGAACGTTGCCGTATTGGTACATGGATTTTTCTGCGTCGTCGGGTCAGGATTGAAATTGGTCAGCTTGAAACTACCTGTCTTCGGAACCTCGAGGAGCTGTGCCCGCATAACTGTTGGGAGATTCGCGTGCCAATCGCCGGATGTTGGCATTGTCAGAGAGCCTGTCCCATTAGCCAACGGCATCGTACCACCGCCTGCCGTCGTGAAGTTCGCTTCTGAAAACCAGCTAACCTCGACCGTATCGAAGTCAGTAACGCCTGTGAGCGGAATCAACCGTGACTCGCCCTGCGCCAGTGAGCCCTCGTAGTCTGGCGTGTTGAGCTGCACGTTGACACAGGTATATGCCTGGTCGAGGCTGGAATCACTGCCAACTTGCACCGTCGTGCCAGACGTTGCCGTTGCAACACCAGCACTAATCGTCGCCTTACAGGTGGATGTCATCGCATTAGGATTGGTTGGATCTGAACTTGTTAGAGCGGATTTTAGGTTGGGACATGGACCCGTGGTAGAACTTGCGCAATTATTCACCCCGTACGCCGCAATCGCCCGTTTGGCGTCTTCCACGCCGGCATTGGCCGAATCCAGCGCGCTCCGCGACAAATCGTCGGATGTCGCCTGGCTTTGGCCCTGAATCATGATAACTACGAATGCCGTACCGACTGTCAAAATCAGCAGCGCCGCAAAAATAACGATAAACAACGATACTGAGCCTTTTTGCATCAAACGATTCATGTTCATATTATTGTCCTCCTCCAGTCCCCGCTTCGGCGGTAAAATCAAATTCGTTCACGGCACAAAAGTACTGGTTCGATGCGGCATTGCTTGGTGGCTGACAATCGCCAGCACTTGTCAGCGTCGTTTGGTCAGCGTTACTGATAAGCATGGAAATGTAGTAAAGCGTATTATCTCCGACTGTCGTCGTACCGTCGCATGACTTATCCACCTGCACACACTGAATTGCCAAATTCGATGCCGATAACAGTTCGGTTGGATGGTCTGCACCGTCGATGGCCGGATAATTACCATTGCTATCCGGCTGGCAATATGTACTACCAGTGTCGATGACTTTGACAAAACGTATAATCGTGTTCGCGAGGCTACCGGCATCGTATTTATTGGTCATGTCCGCAACTTTTGCATTCGCATCTGCGCGCAGGTTCCAAACATACGTGTAACTACCTGTGCATAGACGCCCGGCCGATACCGTACCGGCCGTATTTTTTTGCTCGACAAACATTGATTTCGATGCCGCGACTGCCGGATCCGGTTTGACGGTAAACGAGTTGCCGCCGGCAATCGTCCGGCGCATGTCGGTCACGATCGCACGGCCCGCTTGATTGACCGCTTGCATGGTCACGCCTTTGTTGTAGGTGCCGGCAATCTGTAACACCACCCCCGCAATCGCCAGCAGCAGCACCGAAACGCCCGCCATAGCGAGCATCAGCTCGACCAGTGTGAACCCTGTTTGCTGTTGATTAACTTTGTGGATCATATAACCTCACGACCGTTCCCAACGTAACTGGCACTGACTGCCCGGGCGTAAACCAGCACGCGTAGATATTAAAATCATAATATCCAAACGTACTACTCGTGTATGCCACATGTTTTGCTTGTATCCATATGCCCTGCAGCGTCGGTGTTGCGCCGTTGTAGCGAACCTGGGCGTACGTCTGGCTGGTCGTCGACCCGTCATTCGTCGGCAGATTGCCAACTGCAGGCAGCATGTATCCTACTGCATTAAACTTCACGGTGGGATCAGCTGTTTTGTCACCGACTTTAGTCAGATCTATCGCAAACGGGCTTGCCGCTTTATCGGTATCTGTAACACCGTTACCTGATAACCTGTTCGCCCGGCAGCTTTTACCATCGGTAATCTCATTGAATGGCTCGATTTTGTTGACATCGCCAGCACTTTCTGCGGCAAGCTTCGTGATATCGCTCCACGCCGCCGTCGAGGCTGTTGCCGACTGGTTGACGCTCGTATTATATATATAGCGCAGCGCGTCGGCTTGTGCGTCCATCTGGTCGCGCACCATGCCGATTTCGAGTGAACGCTGCGCCATAGCGACACCTTGGTTCATGAGTGCCAGACCACCAACCGCCACCATGCTAAACACCGTCACAGCCAAAATAACTTCGATAATCGTATCGCCACGCTGTTTCATGCCGAACAGCCTCCCGAGCCCGCGTCGGCCGTAGAAACACCATCTATACTGGCGATCGTCGTATCGATCGTGATGATTTCTTTTGGCAGCGCACCCGAATCACCGTCTATGCAATCTTTCATCTTGGTCGGTGAATTATCGATGGCTGCTTGCACATCGGCGTTAGAAGATATCGGCGTGGATGCAGGGCGCCAGACGAACACGCGAATCGTGCCCGATACCGGCGAGCGCAAGATCAGGATAACCATGCGTGATGTGTCGCTCCCGTTATAGCTATCGTCACGATCGTAGAGCGTTACGCCTCCGTCGAGCTGCGAATCCTGTTCATCAAAAGACGATATAGTCGGTTTTGCGTCTCTGATTGCTGTTAGGTCAGACGTCTCTTTCGTCAGGCTGGTAGCCGTTTGGTAGCCTATGACGCTAGACGTCGTCACTTTTTGCCCATCGTCCGATATCTGTATGGCCCGACCCAAGATAATACAGTCCGAGGCGCCCGGAGACGATACAGCGGTTTGTGTGACCGTGCCGGAGCTTGCGTCACAGCCCCAGTGACCATTGGGCTCATTGGCTGGGTTGAGCACTGCTGTGTATTGGTCTTGAATCAGTGCTTTGTAGCTGCGCACGGTGCCCAGGTAGCGTTGTTGGGTCAGGCCGGTGCCGACGCCAATCATCAGGGCGGCAAACAGTGCGCCAGTAATAGCCAGGAAGAGCACCACCTCGATAATCGTAAACCCACGCGCTGAATTGCTACTCATTTGGGCTTGATTATAGCATAAGCGCTATCGGAGTCCCAGAGCTAGCGACAAATACCATTGCAAAATTGCCGAGCCAAACAGCCCAGCTATAGCCCAGCCGGTAATCAAGAGTGGGCCGAACGGTATATGCGCCTGTCGCTTGACCTTGCCCATCAGCAGTGCCGGCAAAAACAGCACCGTACCGATGAGGTTCGCCAAAAACAGCGCCAGAACTGCCAACTGCCAGTCTGCAAGTAGTAATGCCAGCGCCAGGCCTAGTTTAACATCGCCAAAACCTATCCATTGCTGTTTGGAGAGCACATAGATGACGTAATACAGACCGCTCAGGATGAGACAGCCTAGCAGGACGCTAATAATGACCGACGGTGCGAACTTGCCAACCACAACGATGACAATCGCATACAGCAAACCCAACCCAATGAGCGGAAACGTCACAACGTTTGGCAGCAGATACCATTTCATGTCGTAGACAAAAAGCATCGCCAGGCCCACACCAGCCACAAGCCAGACCACGAATCGGAACAATTCAACGCCTGGCGTAATAGTTGCTGGCCACAGCAAATACGAGCAGACAAAGAAAATAGCCAGCGTGAGTTCGAGCACCGGTTCGAGCCAACCGATGGGCCTATGACAGTAGCGGCACTTGCCGCCGAGTGAGAGCCAGCTAACAAGCGGCACTAGGTCGTACCAGGCAAGCGTGTGGCCACAGTGCAGACACACCGAGCGGTCTTTGTGGAGCGGCGCATGCTGTAGCTTGGCGACTTGTTTTTTGCTGGTTGCGCTGACCTTTTCGCCGGCTTTGGCATCGAGCCGCAATTGGCGAGCACGTAGACGCCAGACCGTCGCGCCCACGAAGCTGCCCGACATCAGGCCGAGAATTATTAATATGATACTGATTACAATCTGATTTTCCATCTTATCTAGGGTACCACAACTAGAGCACAAGCGATATAAAAAGCCCCGTTGACACGGGGCCTTTCCTTGATAGAATGTTTCCTATTCGTCATCCAGACAATAAGGAGCAGTCTGACCTTCAAGTTTCATACGTAAGACATAGCTACGAGCCGTTGCTGCCTTACCGGACAGGCTAGTCGCCGCAGCCGCACCATCCGTGCCACAAAGAACACCCGTCTGGTAGTTAATCTGGCCTGTTGTTGGATCAGTTGCCGTTGTCGTGAATGTATAACCGTTACCGCTACTCGGATCTACATAATCATTGCCCGCAGTTGCGCTAGAACCACCAAGATATTTCGCTACAAAACCAGTGCTTGCAGTCGTAAAGGCGCCTGTCGTTGGAATAGCACCCCTGTTTGAGCTCTCATAGTTCGTAATCTGCGTGTTAATACGCGACAAGTCATCCTTACGCTGCGTATCACGCTGGCTACGCTGCAAAGCTGGCAATGCGATGAAGACCATCAGGAAGATAAGACCTGCGATGGCCAGAACCAGCACGACTTCGATGATGGTGAAGCCTTGTGCTCGGTTATTTAATTTACTCTGTAGTTTGTTCATGAGGTGCCCACCTTTCTATGAACGTGGTGTTAGTTTGTAATATTGCTTACGCCTATAATCGTACACTACCCTGTGCGAGCTGTCTATACTAAATATTCATGGTATTGACCAGGGAGTAGATCGGCAGTAGAATCGCGGCAACCATACCACCGGCTACGATTGCCAGTACCACCATAAGGATCGGTTCGATAGCGGTAGAGATAGTACGGATTTCTTCGTCGAGCTCGTCCTCGTAAATCTTGGCAGCTTTGCCCATCATTTCGTCGATTTTGCCGGATTTTTCGCCAATACTGATCATCTGCGGTACCAGCGGCGTGATGTATTCTTCGGCACCGAGGGCGGTCGATAAATCTTTGCCTCCTTTGACCTTGTCCGCAGCACGCATGATAGCGTCGCTGATGACGCTGTTACTGACCGCATCGCTGGCAATGCCGAGCATATCGAGCATACTGACACCGCTGCGCAGCAACGTTTCACCGGTGCGATTAAGCCGTGCCATATAGAGGCGGCGGAACATACCTTTGAAAAGGGGTACGTTCAGCTTGAATACATCCAGTGTACGTTGTCCGCCTTCGGTACGCAGATACTGAGACGCCGCATAGCCGAGTACGGCAACGACTATCAAAACGATATACCAGTAGTGCGTGACGAAGTTCGACGCGGCAACGATAGCCTGTGTGATCCACGGCAGCGTTTTATGCAGGCTCTCGTACAGCTTGGCCACCTGCGGAACCACGGTGACAAGCATAAAAATCAGCACGCCGAGGATAACGAACAGCACGATAATCGGATACGTCAGGGCACCGCGGATGCGGCTCATAATCTGCGCGTCTTTTTCCTGCTGAGCAGCGATGTGCTGCAACGATTCGTCGAGCGTACCAGATACCTCACCCGCAGCAACCAAGGCTAGGAATAGCTTGTCGAAGACTTCGGGGTGCTTGGCCAAGGCAGTATGAAACGAGGCACCACCTTCGACCGACACGATGATTTCCTGGATAATGCCTTTGAGCCGGCTGTTCTGCGTTTGATCGACCAGCGAGCGCAAGCTCTGCGCAAGCGGCAGACCGGCACCAATAAGCGTGGCTAGCTGGCGCGTAAAGACGACTTTGTCCTTGACCGTGATACGGTTCGTCAGGCGGTCCAAAAAGTTCGATTTGACATCGACTTCTTTGATGTCGATCGGCTTGAAACCCTGCGCCAGCAGCAGTTTTGCCGCATCACGCTCCGTTTCTGCCTGTACTGTGGCTTTGACGGTTTTGTTGGTTGCGGTGTCTTTTGCCTGGTAGTTAAACTTTCGCATTGCCTACTATCCCCTCATGAGCCTTTCGAATTCTGTCAGGTCAACCGCGTAACTGCGCGCTTCTTCGTAGGTAACGACGCCGCTCTGCACCAGGCTGACCAACGTACGATCCATGGTCTGCATGCCTTGGTCGGCGCCGGTTTGGATAACGGCGTCCAACTGGTGTGTTTTGCCTTCGCGAATGATATTGCGAACCGCCGGGTTGGCAATTAAGATTTCAGCTGCGACAATACGGCCACCGCCAATAGCCGGCACCAAGCGCTGCGAACAGATTGCCATGAGGATATTGGCCAGCTGCGCCCGAATCTGCGCCTGCTGGTGCGGCGGAAAGACGTCGATCATACGGTCAATCGACTGCGCAGCGCTGTTGGTGTGGAGCGATGCAAGCACCAGGTGGCCCGTTTCGGCGATCGTAATGGCGGCGCTGATAGTTTCGAGGTCGCGCATCTCACCGATCAGCACGACGTCGGGGTCCTCGCGAAGGCTCGAACGGAGTGCTGCCGAAAAGCTATAGGTATCGTAGTGGACTTCGCGCTGCACCACGACTGATTTTTTGGATTTATGCGCATATTCGATCGGATCTTCGATAGTGATGATGTGCTGTGCTTTTTCGCTGTTAATCTTGTCGACAAGCGCGGCCAGGGTGGTTGATTTACCGCTGCCCGTTGGGCCGGTCACCAGTACCAATCCTCGTGGATAACTCGCAAAGTTCATCACGACCGGTGGCACGCCGAGCTCACTAATCGTCTTGATTTCGTTGGGAATCAAGCGCAGCGCAGCGGCCAAATTGCCACGCTCGTGAAACGCATTGACACGAAAACGGCCCAAAATGCCAAAAGCAAAGCTAAAGTCGAATTCCTTGTCTTTTTCTAGAATCTGACGCTGGTCTTGGTCGAGAATTGCGAACAGAAGCGTTTCAAGGCTTGCTTCATCGAGCGGGTTGAACCCGGCGACAGGCAAAAGCGAACCATCGATACGTAGCATCGGTGGCAAACCGACTTGCAAGTGAAGATCTGACGCTCGACGGCGCACGACTTCTTCAAGCAAAATTTCTATTCTGAGTTCTTGGTTTGGCATACGTTTCCTGTCTTTCTATGCGGTATCCGCCGTTACTCGGTTCACTTCCTCGATTGTCGTGATACCTTGCAGTACCTTGAGATAGCCATCCTGACGCATGGTAATCATACCTTCTGCAACTGCCTGTTTTTGGATTTGAGCACTCGTCGCGCGACTTACGATAAGCTGCTGGATGTTTTCACTGACATCCATCACTTCGTAAAGCCCCGCCCGACCACTGTAACCCCGAGGAGTTGCAGGGGTATCTTTACCCTTGACTAAAGTATAAGCGTTTTGGCCGGCAAGTGGCAAGTCTTTGTAGCCCAAATCTTGCGAGACTTGTGCGACTTCGGCGGGCGTCTTGGGCAGCAGATGTCCGACCGTTGCCAAGATGTTCTGCGTTTCGATCGGGTTTGACTGATACGTGTCACGTTTTGCTGAGACGCGGCGCACCAAACGCTGACCAATGATGGTGTTAACCGTACTGGCGATCAAAAACGGCTCGATCTGCATGTCGAGCAAGCGCGGCAAGACACCAGACGCACTGTTGGTGTGGAGCGTGCTAAGCACCAAGTGGCCCGTGAGCGCCGCCTGCACCGCCAAATTAGCCGTTTCGTCGTCGCGAATCTCACCAACCATGATGATGTTCGGGTCCTGACGTAGAATCGAACGCAAACCGGTCGCAAACGTCAATCCAACATCGCCGTTGACCTGAATCTGGTTGACACCATCCATCTTGTACTCCACCGGATCTTCGAGCGTCACGATATTGACCGTTTCGTCTTTGACTTCCTGAATCAGCGCGTAGAGGCTGGTTGATTTACCGCTGCCCGTTGGGCCTGATGTCAGCACCATGCCATTTGGCCGCTTGATGCCTTTGCGAATCGCGCGCAGCGCCCGACCGGCATAACCCATTTCTTCGATGTTGAAACTCACGCCAGATTTGTCGAGCAGACGAATGACGACTTGTTCACCCCAGACAACCGGGCTGACCGCAATACGCAAATCAACTTCTTTGTTCGCTACTTTGACCGCGAACGTACCATCTTGCGGCACACGGTGTTCGTCGATTTTCAGGTTGGATAAAATTTTTATGCGGCTGACAAGCGCTGGCTCAATGGATTTTGGTAGTTGCATGATTTCACGGAGCACGCCGTCCACCCGGCAGCGAATTTTGAGTGCTGATTCCAGGGGTTCAATGTGAATATCGCTGGCTCTGGATTTGACGGCGTATTCCAAAATCGTACTGAGCGCCCGGCTGATCGGCGAATCTTGGACAATGGTCTTGATGCTGCCCTCTTCTTCTTTGGCAGCTTCTTGTTCCGAAGCTTCTGCGGCCTCGTCGACCGTGGAAAGATCGGTACGGTATTGGTCGAGTACGTGACGCACGCCGGCTTCTGATGCCATGAAAATCTTGAGTGGTCGGTCGATACGACTCGACAAATAGTCAACCGCCTGTACATTGCCGGCGTCGACCATGGCAACCGCCAAACGATTCTGCACCTCCGCGAGTGGCACGGCCATGAACCGCTCGGCGTCTTCTTCGGGTAGCAAATCGAGCACTTGCTGACTTATAAGGCTATTGGTCAGATTTACGTATGGAATGCCAGAAACTTGAGCAATTGCATGCGTCAGCATTTCGTTATCGATGATATGCTTGTCGGCCAATAGCTCAAAAAGTGGCTGCTTGGCTTGTTCAGATTCTTGTTTGGCACTTGTGAGCACAGATTGCGACACAAGCCCTTCCTCGACCAGGATAACGAGCAGCTTGTCTTGGATGTCAGGGGTAAGTAATGCCACTGTGTCGCCGTCCTACTCTAGCGACTACTGATCGCCAATCTCCACTTCGACCGTTGGATTAATGGCATTATCGTTAAAAATACCCGTGTCCGGTTGTGTGATGTCCGAGCTGATCTTGGCAGCCGTTTTGACATTAACGCTTTCACTTGACGGCTTGCCGATAATAGCACTGGCTGCCAGGTACGCCACACCGATACTGATGCTTGCTATCAAGATAATGGCTGCAATATCGCTTCGTTTCATGGTTTTACCACCTTTTGCGTCAATTGAATCGTCTGTGCAGGTTCGTAGTAGCTGACACCACTCACTGTCATGACGACTTTTCCACCCTGGCCTTCGACATCGATGTTCGTGACATTGAACGGACGAATCGATCGTTCGATTTGCTGGAGTAGCTGATGCAAGGCATCGTTACCATTTGAGCTGGCGCTCACCGAAAAGCTGAAGCCGATCTGGCTTGCACTTGCATCCATGCTCGCGACCGTTGGCACAGCGTCGGTACCTGCCGATGCATCGTCGGTCGAATCGACATTAATCGTTTCAATCGTTATACCAGGCACGCCGGTGAGGAGCTTTGTTTGCAGCGATGACGCCAGAGCTGTCGGGTTACCAACAGCTGGGAGCGCGTCAAGCACCGACTGCACCGCCTGATCGCTATCGTTCAGCTTGACCTTGCCGAGTGCTTCATTGGTATTGAGCACACGAATATTGTCGCGCAGCGCATCAACATTTTTGAGGTTTTGCGTCAGAACAGAAACAGTATCGTTCTTTGCAGCAATAACTTTTTCACCAAATATGATTTTTTGTACCAAAAATACTGCTAGCACGATTGCAATACCGACCACGGCCGAGATACCCGCAATCCACAAAAACATCATCTTGTTCGCGCGGTTGATCTGCTGACGTTTACGCAAGCTTGTTGACTGTTTGTTGTCCATTACTGATTCCCCTCTATATCAGTCGCACGACTGTCGAACAGGCTCTGTGGCAGGTAGTTGACCGAGTCCGTCGCATTTTGCGTTTTCGGCGGCTTAATCGAGACATTCTGTGTACTTGCGACAAAAAACGTTGGATCATAGGTAAAATCAATCGAGAAACGAAGCACTTTCGCCCCAGTCGTATCTTCGCCATAACTCAGATTCGACACGGTAACGTCGCCCTGCGCAATCAATTCTGTCGTAAGATGTTCGGGATCAGGTCCATAGCTAAACTTTGTCGCGGCAATCGTCTTTTTGAACGCATCGGCTGCCACAAAACCGCTTGCCGCCTGGCCGTCGATATGAATCGTGCCCTGTGTCGAGTCGAAACGCACCGTCGAATACGTCACATTGTTCGGCGCTTGCGGATTAATTGCCGTCAAAAGATCAAAAATCCGTGAGCTGGCGTTTTCTTGGTTGTGCAGCTGGCTAATATTAGTAAGCTGGCTCTGAATCGTCAGCATATTGGCAAGATCAGGTACTGCTTCAAGTTGCTTTTCTTTACTTTGGATAGCGTCGTCGGCATATTTTCCACGAAGGGTCTGCACACCAAAAAGATACAGTGCGAGTAGTACGACGACGGCTACTGCCGCAATACCGACCACAACCGCACCTGATATCACAAGGTTGCGGACGTGTTTTGCCCGGATCAGCTCCTGCTTGACGTCTGGAACAAGATTGATTTCTATCATATACTAGGCCCCCGCTCTGCCAAGCCAATGGCAACAGCAAATTCTGCGGCAGTAGCTGCAATGTTGGGATCGTTGCTCGGTACCGACACGAACTGCCAAGGATTGACGATGGTCGCGCGCATACCTGTCTTGTTGGCGATATACTCTGCCATCTGGGGAATCGTGCCCGCATAGCCAACCAGCAAAATGTTATCGATAGCCAACGCTGGGTAGCGTGTCTGGAAGAATTTAATCGATTTACTTAGCTCGGACACAAAGCCGTCGAGCGTGTTTTCGAGTGCTTGCGGCACTTTGCCCTCGAGCTTGTCCTGTGCGAGCCCGAATTTCACGATAAACTGTCGCGCTTGGTCTTCTTCGATACCCAAGTTTTGGACCGCTGCATGCACCAACGTACCGAGACCGTTTGGAATCGTCCGCACCAAACGTGGCATATCGCCATAGGTAATCGCGACGTTGACCGATTGTTCACCCATCTCCACAATAACTTGCGCGTTCTTCGCACCAGGCACCAAAACCGAGCGAATGACGGCTAGTGGGTCAGGTTCGGCAGCCACAACGTCAAAACCAAGACCTTCTATAAGATCAAGTCGATCTTCGGCATATGACTCTGCCGTACTCGCCAGTAGCACTTCTTGCTGCGAGGGATCGTGGAGTGACTGGCCTAGTATCGCCCAGTCGACCTTAGCTTCATCGACCGCAATCGGAATATACTGATCAAGCTGGTATTTAAGTGTGCTCTTGAGATCTTCCGGGCTAGTGGACGGTATGTCAACCACCGTAATGAATGTTTTGTTTGCTGGGAGGTTGATCGCCACGTTTTTGGTCTTGATACCGCTCTGGCCAACAACGGTCATAATGACTTCACCCAAGCGATTACGTGCCTCAACCGAATCGGCCAGTGCCGTTTTGACATCGACCGGAGCATAGCCATAATGGCGTAGCGCCCACCTGCCGTTACCTGCTGGTGCCAGTTGTACAACCCGTACACCTGTCGTGCCGATGTCAAGACCGAAAAAGTCGCCCACGCCTTTTAGTATAGCCATATTGTCCCCTATTATACATAAGCAGTATCAGTTCGCAAAGGGTTTTATTGCACTTGTGATAGTGCAATGTCTGTCACTACATTTTTGGTATTGTTACAGTTACATTTTGAGCTGGTGTCAAAGTTAACTGTAAAGTCGATAGCGCGCCATCCTGTCCACCATTTATCGTTACACTCTTAATCTGTCGAGTCTGTTTATTGATCTTTATCTCTACATCTGCCTTTGATGGCATAATAAGTGCTGCCGTTTCATCACACTGAGATATGGTTTTGTAAAATGCTGTCGCTTTATATGCGTCAACAGCTGCCCTAGAAGCATTTGTATTTGTTTTGAGGCTATAGGTCACCGTATCACCACCCGACGACGCTACCTTCACTGTTACAATATCGAGTAATGCTTTTGCAAACGCCGATTCATTAGCTGTATCATTTTGAATTTTCTCCAACGCAGCACCTAAACACACAAAACCCGACTGCTTGTCACTGGCTGGCACTTTCACCCAGGTTGAACCAAGGCTTTTTTGCATGATTTGCAAATCCGTTTCACTCATTTGCAATTTTGCACTCGTACCTAGTGCATTTGTAACTTTAGTGTATTTCGTGTAGCCATTACCTGCCGCATCAAGAGCTAAGTCCTCGTTTATCATAAGGCTATAACCAGAACTCTCTGTGGTTGTACTAAGCGTCGCCGTATAGCCTTTAGCCCTGTTATACTGCCCATCTATCTTTAGAGTATTTGGGTTGGATCCAGCAGCTGAGATATTTGATGAAACCTGAAACGTCATTGCTTGAAGTTTCATTGTATTCTCCAGGCTTTGTCCGAGTAATCTCTCTGGGCTCGTTAGTTTTAGATAAACAACCACACTACCAATGAGTATTAGTAGCACAATAATCACAGTAGCACTTACAAGCCATTTCTTATGTTTTTTTCTTCCTAAATCTTCATCATGAGGCATACTATTCAAAGTATCTTCTTTGGGCTGTATCTGCGTATTTTTCATGTTTTTCCTTGTTATGCTCCTTTAAAACCTCGGTGGTAGCTCTCGCTGAAGCGTGGTGGTAAGAGTCGGGTTGGCGCTGGCGGTGGCAATGGCCCAGAGGTAGGCGTCACCACGGTTGTCGAAGGTCTCGGCGGGGCCGGTCGTGGGGTCAGTGGTACGGTTAAGGTAAAGATGGCTGGTCATGACCGGGCCGTTGACGGTCAGCGGCTTGTCGCAGGGACCGGTGGTCAAGCCGGTCGGATTTTCGGCCGGTGCAGCCTGGCTGCAGGTATTGATGTAATGGGTGGTGCCATCTCCGCTTGAAACAGGGTCACCGTTGGCATCGACGGTATCGGTCGCAACATCGGTCACCAGCCAGGCGTCGACCTGGGTGACGTCCTTGCCGATGGTGATACTGGGGGCGACGATGATTACCTGAGGTATGTCGGCGATGGTGGTGAGGGTGGTATTGTCACCCGTGTCCGAGGCATAGATGATGTTGCTGCCGATGGTGACGGGCTTCTTGGAGACGATGATGATGGTCTTCCCGGCAGGAATCACCATCGGGTTGGTGGTCGGGTCGGTGGCGGACTGGATGGTCAGGGGGGCGGTCGTGGGGTTGTAGGACTTGCGGTTCACTCTTTGAGGGAACGTCGAGGCATTGCTCAGGTCGGCCGTGGCGACGGAACCGGGCTCGTCCGTAAGGCTAGCCGCCTGACTGACCAGGGAGTCATGGGTGGTGGTGGCGCCGTGCATGAGGGTGGAAGCGTCGGTGAAGCTGCCGAAGCCGGTCGTACTGGGGCACGTACCACTGCCGGTGACATTGGCGAATGTCAGGGTGTTGAGCGCTGCCTGGGAGGTGGCGGCTTTAATCGTGTCCGCGTCAGAGGCGGAGGCGAAGCACTTGCTCGCGCCGGCGGCATAGGCAGCATACTGAGCCCAAGAAGCCACTGCACTGGCGAGATTTGGCTGGGAGGTGAGAATATCTCCGCCAACGTGGAGGTCGTCGCCGAGGATCTGGGTGGTAGGATGAACTGCAGCAGAGGGAGATGGACAAACAATTTTGGAGTTGTTCCACGTTGCAGAGGACGCGTAGCGAGAGTCCTTTGTTGACTGCGGGGCCAGGCTAGTACCATAGACGGGCTTATAAGAGCTGACTGAAAGTACGTAACACATAACAGAGCTGCCGCTCGCAGGTGCCGTATATTTTAACGACGATGGAAATGCCTGGTTACAAAGGTCACTTTTGATTTCGCCGCCGCTACCGAAAACTGTTGTCATGTGATTTGACGAACTAGGACAACCGGAGACCTTATTCGCAGCACCGCTACCATTATTGCTTTGCACAGCATAGGAATTGCTGCCATTCGTGGATATAGCGCACGTGGAGGTGTAACCAATAATCTGTCCCCTAGCATTTGTTACCGGTACCATGTCAATAGGGTACTTTCCCTGAAAATACGTGCAGAGATCTGACGTTGTCGTAATGCTGGGATTTGTATCGCTTATAGCAGCATTATCTGCTTCTATAGCGGCAGTTTCAGTTTTTGGTACTGAGAATTGCGTCACTTGCCACTGAGTAAGCTGGGATTGAGTTGGGGTATAGCCGTCACCTCTATTCGATTTATTCGTCACACTAAGATTTACTTGAACAGGTGTACCCGCTGCCGGCAAATTTGGAATATCGATAGTCGGGGTCAGCTTATAGTCGTACGCAACTACAGCACACGACCAAACACTATCTGGAGCAGTAACCGCAAAAAACGGAGGAACGATTTGCAGTGGTGCGACCGTTGCACCAGGTATAAACGAAAGAGTACCCCCGATAGTAAACGGTACTGATTGCAAAGGCCACCCAGGTGTCGATGATGGCGCACCTACGCCAGGAATAATCACGATACCTTTGGGGTTGGTTTTCACATACTGGCAGTATTCGGTGCCTGGTTCTGATCCCACCGGTATCTTATATGTTGCGACATTGTAGTTCGTTATGTCAGTATTGGTCGAATTGTAGTAGTATGCAAGACCGTTAGCGAGAATAATGTTTATCTCTTCGAAAAGATTAGTTCCCCATACATGGCTGCCTATAGGTGTTGTCGTAGAGTCCGTTCCAGCCACTCCATTCTTGCTGGCTGTTGCGCTCGATACTGTACGCAGTACCATGGTTGCAGTTGTTCCACCACCGAGATCGCCTGCATTCCACCTTCGCGCATTCCATCCCACCGTATCACCCGGATCAACATACAACGTTGATACTTCGTCTGCCGTACTGCTAGCGCTAGGGCGTCCAAGTGGCACCCCCTGTAGCTTGTCTGTTCCATATATCCACGTATTAGCCCGTGGCGCAAAAAACGTCGCATGTGCCTGATGCGTTACCACGACGCTGCTCGCCAGCGCTACGAAAGCAATCGCCCCAACATACTTCGCGAGGCCCGAAGCGCCTACGTACCGACTCCACATTCCCCTCGCAAAAAGAATAAGCTTATTCATGCTGCTTGCCATTATACCCTACTCCAGCTACATAAATACAGTACGATTTCATTTTCCCCACACCCAAATCAACTACCTCTGTTATAATAGATATGCTATGAGTCTATCCATCGGTATCGTCGGCCTGCCAAACGTCGGCAAATCAACCCTGTTCAATGCCCTGACGCGGGCGGATATTTTGGCAGCTAACTATCCGTTTGCAACCATCGAGCCGAACACCGGTATCGTTCCCGTGCTCGACGAACGGCTCGACGTCCTACAGCAAATGTATGCGGCAGAAAAGATTATCCCCGCGACAGTCACGTTCGTCGACATCGCTGGCTTGGTGGCTGGTGCGAGCAAGGGCGAAGGCCTCGGTAACAAGTTCCTAGACAACATCCGCAAGACTGATGCCATCGTACACGTGGTGCGGGCGTTCGAAAACGATGACATCTTGCGACACGACGAAGCGCCTGTCGATCCAAAAGCCGACATCGACATCATCAATACCGAGCTGATCCTGGCCGACCTGCAGACCATCGAAAAACATCTGCCAAAAATCCAAAAAGAAGCCAAGGCGAATCCGAGTGCCCGTGAAACAGCCACCTATCTAGAAAGCCTCATACGACACCTGTCAGAAGGTACGCCGCTTAGCGCCCTGCCCTCGCTCGACGAAGATGCTATCAGCGACCTGCATCTGCTAACCGCCAAGCCGGTTATCTACGCGTTCAACGTCGACGAAAACACGCTGACCGATAACGCGAAAAAAACCGAACTAACGCAGCTTGTCGCACCGGCAAAGAGCTTGTTCGTCTGCGCCAAATTGGAAGAGGAAATCAAAGATTTGACCGAAGTGGAAGCCGCGGAACTGCTGAGTAGTTATGGTGTTCAGGAAACAGGCCTGCAACAGCTGATTCACAGCGCCTACGACACGCTTGGCCTGCAGAGCTACCTAACCGCCGGCCCCAAAGAAGTCCGTGCCTGGACAATCCACCAGGGCTATACCGCACCACAGGCCGCCGGCGTCATTCACACCGATTTTGAGCACGGATTCATCGCCGCGCAGATCGTTGACTATGACGATCTGATTGCAGCAGGCTCCGAGCAAGCCGCAAAAGCCGCCGGCAAAGTTCGCACCGAAGGCAAAACCTACGTCATGCAGCCGGGCGACGTCGTCGAGTTCCGTTTCAACGTATAAATAATTTCGCCAATTGAAGACGCCCCAGCTATAAAAGCCTGGGGCGTTTCTGTACTCGCCTTTCATACAAGTACAGAGGAAGGTGCTGCTGATTACCGAATCAGCTTCTCAGTTCCCTTAGAGGGAGGTGTTTGTGGCACGACGCTTGGCCAGCAGTTTACGGCCACCCAGTACGACAATACCAAGCATCGAGACAATCCCGAGTGCCATGAGGCCCGTCTGCACGAGAGACAACTTCGCCGGGGCCGGCTGCTCTGCAGAAGCCAGACCGATCGGCATGGTTGCCGCAGGTTCCGCAACACCAGGCAGCTGTTGCGACTGGCACACGGTGAACTGCGTGTTATCACCGTTCCAGGTGCCCCACGCTGTCGACGTGCCGTCGAGCATCACCTTGTGCCAACCTTGGGTTGCGTAGTCCGGATCAACACCGTAGTCCACAACATTCACCTGTGATACCGGCGCGTAGTTGCTGTAGTTGTTGATCGTCGTACCAGCGTAAATCGTCACGTTGTTGTAGGTCGTCGGCTGGTAACCACCAGCGTAGACACTACCCACGAACGTGCCGAGTTCCGAGCCGTCGTCGTTCAGCACCACTGCCGTGTAGTCATACACACCGACGTAGTCGGTATTGATGACGTAGTTACCGCCCGGAGGGACCACAACGACGTATGGCATGCCCCCGATCCGGTACACGAACCGCACTGGGTGGTTCTGCCATGCGGCTTGCACCCTGTCGTAGCGTGGCACGAAGAACATCGCGTGACGCTGGGCGTCGGGCTGAGCAAATGCCCAGCGGTCCGGCGCACCATGCCGCCAACTGTTTCCGTCCGGAACTCCTCCCGGGACAGGATTGCTTCGACGGGTGTCTTGGCGATGATCCCGACCTGCGTTGGTGAGCGCCTTTGCGATGTCGCCATAGTCCTTGGAACCCTTGGTTGCAACCGGGGGCATGCCCTCGGTGTGATACTGCGGGTCCCGCGTATCTCGTGCCTGTTGCACCGCATGTTCCGGTGCCGTGACTGTCTGCGGTGGCAGAGCAGCACGAGACTTTTGCGGCTTCGGCGGCTTGACCGGTGTTGCGCTGCTTTCTCGCGCTACCGAAGTATCGGTCGAATGCGGCTGCTCGGTCGAGCCTCCGTTGTTGTCATGCTGCCGATGCTGCGTCGGTTCCGGCTGACCGGAAGACGGAGCATCGGTGGGCACTGCATGAGGCGGCGTGACCGGCGATGGCGAAGACGACTGGTTGTCGTGGTTGCCAGGTTGCCGATGATCGTCTCGCGGTCCCTTGTCGGGTGCCACGGGCTGCGAAGATGACGGTACCGATTCCGAGCTGGAAGCCCGGGTCGACGGCGTCGATTCTTCGGAATGCCGATTACGCGGTTGCTGCGGTTCAGATGTCGGCGCGGCCGATGTCCGAACCGGAGTTTCCGGAGCATGCGTCACAGCGGTTGTCGGTGGAGCCGGCGCTTCCGTTGTGGGCGGCGTCGGAGCCTTGGTGCGCTTGGGTGGTTTGGCGACCGGAGCCGAAGCTTCCGGAGCCGATGGCTTTTCCACGGGTGGCGCCGCATGCGTTTTGGGCGCCGATCGGGTGACCGGCGGCGAAATAGGTGCCTGAGGCCGCTGGACGGGTGCTTGTCGCTGTACCGACGGCCGATCCGGCGTAGCCGGCTTGACAGGTGCACTGCCCCCACCGCCAGATCCGAAAGGACCCGGATTGCTTGGTATCGCGCAGTTACCCACCGTGGGATCGCATGGCCCCGAGTGATGGGGTGCTGCGAGAGCCAAGGGAGCCGAGGCGAGCGATGCCGCAAGAGCGGCCGCAGCCGAAAGCGCAGCAACTGAATGCCGCACGGTTCCTCGACCGTTTCGTGATGTTCCCCTCACGGGGACCACCTCCTTCTTTTTAAGGGTGGCATGCGCCACATATGAATAGCGCACACCTCTCAGTGTCGCTAATATCTATTATACATCATTTTAAGCTTTTTGTAAATACTATTGTATTGCTGCCAAGAGGTAGAACCGTTCACGATTGCCCTTGCTGCCAGCCACTTCGCTGTCGCGTTTGCCGCGTATGACGAACAATTCTTTTGCCCACATCTCAAAATCCTGTAAAATTTTGCGGCGCACAGCATCGTTTTTGATAATGCCTTTGTTCACCTGATCCCTGCCTGCCTCGAACTGCGGTTTGACCATCGCCATCACCTGCGCCCGCGGCGCAATCCGCGCCACCGATGGTAAAATCTCGCGCAGACTGATAAAACTCACATCAATGACCACGATATCGATCGGCTGATCGGTATCAAAATCACGAATATCAGTTTTTTCGTGTAATTCAATTCTCTTGTCACCGTGCAGGCTTGGATGCAATTGGTCGGTCCCGACGTCGACCGCGATGACCTTCGCAGCCCCATGTTGCAATGCATAGTCAGTAAAGCCGCCAGTGCTGCTGCCGACGTCCAAGACTGTTTTGCCTTTAAAATCGACCAGTAACAATTTGGCGACACTCGCCAGCTTCAAGCCCGCTCGGCTGACATACTGCTCTTCGGCTGTCAGCTTGATATCGGCGTTTTCGTTGACGAAAAGCCCCGATTTACCCGCCACGCGGCCATCGACCGTCACTTTGCCCAGCCCGATCCAACTTTCTGCTTGCGAACGCGAAGAAACCAGGCCTTTTATAACCAACAATTGGTCAAGCCTGGTCTTCGTCATATTATTTTTTCCGTTCGCGGTATTCGCCGGTTGCTGTATCAACAGAGATCACATCACCGGTTTTGATGAACGAAGGAACTTTGACCACAAGGCCCGTTTCCACCGTCGCGTCTTTCAGTACACTGCTGGTCGTGTCGCCCTTCACCACATCTTCGGTGTAGGTGACTTCCAGGTAGATGTTCTTTGGCAGCTCGACGTTGATGACGCGGTCGCCAAAGAACTGCAGACTCAGTTCGTCGCCCTCTTTCAAGTAGCTCACCGCGCTGTCGACGATTTCCGGGTTCAGCTGGAACTGCTCGAACGTTTCCGGATCCATGAAATGGAAGTCCGTGCCGTCCGTATACAAATATTGCACAGTTTTGTTCGTCACCTCGGCGCGTTCGATTTTATCCTGGCCCTTGAAGGTCTTCGGAATCACACTGCCGTCGATCAGGTTCTTGAGCTTGACGTTGACGATGCTGCCGCCGCGGCCCATAACCTTTTGGCCATACTCGACCACGCGGTACGGTTTGCCGTCGATCTGGCAAACCACACCTTTTTTCAAATCAGTCGGCTGGTACATACTACGCCCTCGAAACGAATGGTAACAGTGCCAGGTGGCGTGCGCGCTTGATCGCAACGGCCAGTTGGCGTTGCTGCTTTGCACTCAGGCCGGTCTTGCTGATCGGTTCGATTTGGCCGTAGATATTGATGTAACGCAAAAGCGTTTTGGCGTCTTTGTAATCAAAGTACGCTGGGGTATCTTTTTTGAATCGTTTCATTGCCATAATTATTCTCCTAGAATGGAATCTCGCTGAGGTCAATCGGTTTGTCGTCGATGTCTTCGATTACGACGTCTTCTGATTTCTTGCTGCTCGATGGTGCTGGTGCGCTTGCACCGCCACCATTATCACCGCTTGGGCCGTCCAGGAAGGTCACGTCGCTTGCCGTCACCTCTACCTTGCTGCGCTTTTTGCCGGTTTCTTTGTCGTCCCAGCTATCTTGGCGCAGGCGGCCTTGTACCAATACGCGGCGGCCCTTGCTCAGGTACTGTTGGACTAATTCACCAGTCTTTTCCCATGCGGTCACATCGAAAAAGTCAGCTTGGTCGTCGGCACCGACACGGTCAACAGCCAGGCTAAATGTCGTGACTGTCTTGCCGCTTGGTGTCGTGCGCGTTTCTGGATCGCGTGTCAGGCGCCCCATCAGAATTACTTGATTGATCCCTCGTGCCATAATTCCCTCTCTTATTCCTCTTTACTATTACTCTTCTTCTTTGGTTTCTTCGGTCTCACCCTTTTCGGCACGTTCGCTGGCGCGCTTCTTGTCTTCGGCAAGCAGGGCGCGGCCCTTTTCGTCGACGGTTACCAGCAGGTAACGCAGGACTTCGTCGGTAATGTTCAAGATGTTGCTAATCTTGAGCGGTGCGTCCGCAGGCAGTTTGACGTCCAAGTAGACGTACACGGCAAAATCTTCTTTGTTAATGGTGTAGGCAAGTTTTTTCTTACCCCAGTTGTCTTCGCTGGTGATTTCGCCACCGGCGTTTTTGACGATGTCGCGGACTTTTGTCAGCGGCTTCTCCAGATCTGCTTCCAGATCAGGATGAATCAGAACGGTCAGTTCGTATTCCTTCACAGATGTCCTCCTTTGGAATCCTTGTGGATGCTTGCACTTGTATGAAAGCTGAGTTGATAACTATTTCATTATACCGTACACCTCTGTAAATTGCAATATATCCAGATTGGTGCTATGGTTAGTGTAATTTTGTCGAGCACGACCATTCGATCGAGCTCCAGAAGGGAGCTTGAGAATACAGATTGGAAAACAAATGGCCACCAAGCAACAGGATACCCGTAGCCTCGTACTGGCAAAGGAATACGCAGATCGTATTCACAACACTGACATTCCTTTTGCCATGGCAGCACTTTGGCAAAAAGAGTCATACCCCAAAAAGACAGGTCGTGACAGGCAGAGTTCGGAGCGCTTAGAGCTCTGGGGACTCGACCTCGAACGACGACGAGAAAACGGATATGGGAGCACTTACTACGCAACCTTGAACGCATTCAGGCTGTCCATGGGGCAATTCTACCATATGCATCTTCATGAGTTGCATTTCAGGCGGTTCATCGACACCCATGGGCGACTCTGGACGCCCATCGCCGAATCTGATACCCGTTACGGAAGCGAGTATGCCGGTAACCTCATGCAGTTCGATCCATTCGCATGCACGAATTGGAGTGAACTTTCCAGCTGGAACACCATTCTTCGTAGTCAGTGAATTCTCAAGCTCACCCTCGCCCTAACCGGCGGGGGTGTTTGCTTTCTACATAGTTTAGTGGTACTGTATACGTAATTTTGTTGAGCACGACCATCCGATCGAGCTCCAAAAGGGAGCTTGAGAAACCGACAGGAGCAATGATGTCGAAGACAACGCCGTCTGAGCAATATGACGACGCCTACTCTTTTGCCACGCTCTATGAGCAGCACGAGCAAGAAGTCAGAGCATTGAAAGACCTTATCGAAGAGCTGTTGCCGCTTCTCCAAGCCGCTCAACCCGACCTCACAAGGAAATGGCGAAAACAGTGCCTCTATCTATGGAAGTTGTCAAAACGTCCTGAAGTTCATCACACACGTCATATGCGACGCTACATCAGCCAAGATGGCACGTTGTATTGGAAGTATCGCTTCGGTTCGCTCTGGCGCTTCGATGAAACAAGCTGGATCGACCCGCGCGATATCAAGATATGGCGCGAGGACCTCCAAAAGCTCAAACAGCGTCTCCAGTTGGAACAATCCTCAAGCTCACCCTCGCCTTAACCGGCGGGGGTGTTTGCTTTTCAAGTACTCGTTCCGAGGCTCCTTAGTGCCGGTTCGAGCGTGTACGCATGTCCATCGCCGTAAAGTGCGAATACATCTTTACCAGCATCCATCGCTTTTTTGATCTCGGCCGCTACGTGCATGTCGCGGATTTGGTTGGAACGCCGCATGATATCGTTGATAACGCTATTGTCGTCAAGCGGGTTGGCATGAGCGTTAAAATGCTCCAAATCGTTCCAGTCGAGCTCGCTGGCAAACAGTTCGCGGTGCGTTTCAGCCATCACGCCAAACGACGCACCAATTTCCTGGAACGATGGCACGTGGCCGAGCGTATCGCCGAGTAGCTTCACAAGACCGTCGAACTTTTGCTGCACCGCTTCACGCCGCTCGTCTGCATCGGCGCCCGCCAGCGGCACCTCACGCCCCCATTGCACGGCTTGGCGTGCCACGAGCCAATAAAATACCTGATTTGACGGGAATTCTTGGCATAGTTGGTCGAATTCTTCGTCGCGCGGCGGTTCTGGGCTGGCGATTTCAGCCCCTGCTTGGCGCGCCATCCTATCGGCAAGCGCTTCTTCGCCGCCCGCCCGCACAAGTTGGTCCTCCGTCAGTTCGTCCATGCTGGTTCGCGGACCTTTCCAGCCTTCAAGCAGCACCAGCTTCTCGTGTTCAGATGGCTTGCTCAAAAAATCACCCAGCTCGCGTTTAGCGCGGTCGAGCATATATTTTTCGTTCGGATCATCAGGATTATTGCCATGCATAACCCCGCAAAAATCGAGCGTGTTGCCCTGCGAGCCTTCGACATGAATCGTCGGGTACTCATCTTGCGCAAGATACTGCTGCTTGTCCATCGGTCGAAGCATAGGTGATTCGGCCATTACAAATCCTCATCATCCGATCCACCAAGTTCGTCCAGGCTGCGGACCAATACGTCGCGTGGTTTGCTATTGCCGGTTGCCTGGCCGACGATGCCTTGTTCTTCCATAGTGTCGATGTAGCGTGCGGCTTTGGCGTAACCGATACCGAAGCGCCGTTGCAGCACGCTGGCGCTGGCTTTGCCGGTTTCTACCACGAAACGCAGTGCTTCCTGGTAAGTTTGGTCGCCACTGGTGTCTGTCGCGAAGTCCATCACCACACCACCCTTGCCGTTCAGCTGGACCGGTTGGCTGATGATTTCTTCGTTGTACTGCGGCGCGGATTGCATACGTAGGTGCTCGGTAATCTTTTCGACTTCGTCGTCAGTTACCCAGGCACCCTGCACACGAATCGGCTTGCTCATGCTTGGCGTATACAGCAGCATGTCACCCTGGCCAAGCAGCTTTTCGGCACCGACTTGATCCAAAATCGTGCGCGAGTCGACCTGGCTAGCCACCGTAAAGGCGATGCGTGCCGGAATGTTCGCCTTAATCAGACCAGTAATGACGTTGACGCTCGGACGCTGCGTTGCCAGTACCAAGTGAATACCGACAGCGCGGGCTTTTTGTGCCAAACGAACGATCAACGCCTCGACATCGCGGCCGGCGACCATCATCAGGTCAGCTAGCTCGTCGATGACAATCACAATGTACGGCATCGCTCCTTCATCGTGTTGCTGCACGTTACCTTCTTCGTCCTGCACGGCAATTTTCGCGCCTTTTGCGGCCATTTTGGTGTTATAGGTACGAATGTCTTTGATGCGTTTTTCGGCCAGCAGCTTGTAGCGACGCTCCATCTCGTTGACCGCCCATTTGAGCGCACTGATGGTTTTTTCCGGTTCGGTAATGACAGGGGTTAATAGGTGCGGAATATCATCGTACGAGGCCATTTCGACCTGTTTCGGATCGACCAAAATCAGCTTCATTTCGCTTGGACTATTGCGATACAACAGGCTCGTGAGGAGCGTATTGATCATGACCGATTTACCACTGCCCGTCTGACCGGCAATCAGCAAGTGCGGCATTTTGTTGAGCTCGCCCACCACTGCTTCACCGGCAATGTCCCGACCGATACCAAACGCCAGCGGCTCATTGTCGCCTTTCCACTGCTTGCTGGTCAAAATACCGTAGAGCCGCACGTCGGCAGCTTTGATATTCGGTACTTCGATACCTACGGCGCGCAGGCCAGGAATCGGCGCTTCGATACGGATCGATTTCGCCGCCAAATTCAGTGCGATGTTCGTTTCGAGCGCAGTGATTTTGGTCAGCTTGACACCGCTTGGTGGACTGAGCCGATACTGGGTAACTTTCGGCCCGATGTTGGCACCTTCCATTTCGACATCGATGCTAAATTCGCTCAGCGTGTCCTGGATAATCTTGGCGTTTTGCTGCACGTCGCCAGCGTTGGCAGGCGATTGCTGTTTTTCCAGCAGGTCCAAGCTCGGTGATTTCCAGTTCGGATCGCTGACCGATACCAGCGCAGACTGCTCCTCGGCAGCCTTGTCTTGTTTGATACTGCCTTTGAACGATGACATGCGCGACGATTGCTTGTCGTCGGTGGCGTTCGGGTCGAGCGTTTCCACGCCGGCGTTCAGTTTGAAGTCGGCCAGCGAGTGCTTTTTACCTTTTTCATCACCAGTTTCGGCGGCAGCTTCGCGCATGACTTTCACGTTGTTTGCATCGAATTTTTCGGTCTGGAGCATTGCCCAGATACGTTTGATAATCACGATTGGTGAGGCACGGAACAGGAACAACAGCGTGACAAGGACCAGCAATATATAGATAAAGATGCCGACTGGTTTGTCGACCATGGCCAGCATCGGTATCGTCAGTTGCGCACCGACCCAGCCGCCATTACCGCCCAGCCCGAACAGTCCGGCCAGCCACACGACCAACAGGACAGTCGCAAAACGCATCGCGATCGGCAGCTTGTTTTGTTCGGCCCGAAAGATTTCAATGCCCACGTAGACAAACAGGAACGGCACGGCGTAAATGGCATAACCGATAAACTGCAACGCGGTCTTTTGCACCCATTCCAGCACCGGACCACCCACACCAAACCATGCCACGACAAGCAAGAGCGAAATCGCAATCAGTACCAGAGCTGTCACCTGCTGCCAAAAACCAGCCGGTAGCTTATGCTGCGGGCTCTTTGGCGCGGCTTTCTTTTTGGTTTTACGCTTTTTTGCCATAAGTATTTATATTATATCTGATTGTTATCTCTATTATTATAGCAAAATTTACCACATTTTGCAAGTGCTTAAATCGGGTCTTTTATTTTGGCAAATCGAGGAGTATACTGAGGGCGCTGCCCCACCCACACCTCTTATAGAAAGCGAGTCCGACAGTGCTCTTTCCGATTGCATCGTTGCCAATCGACGACACCTTAGAGACCACTCCCCAGGCTCCACCACATAGCTGGGATAACCGCGTCATACTGATGAGCAGCCACGCGCTGTATGTCAGCAAACTCTCGACACGTGACAAGTGTATCCAGGATTACGATCCTCCGTTGTTCGCTGTCGAGTTCGACGAACAGGATCATCACGTTCTCGAGGAGGTCGCGCACTCCGTCGCCAGTCTGCTCAATACCGGCTCAGCCCGGCAACGCCAAGAGATTCTCGGAACACGGGAGCTGATTCACAACAGTGAAGAGCTCTTCCGGATCGTCAAGGCGGGCTCGATCTTTGCACATCGACCTGCCGCCGGCAAACGACTACAGCTGTGTTTCGTTCCCTGCGCTGCAGGGCTCAAGAGCTTTACCACAGTATTGCCCCTGCCAGATCTCAGGCACGCCTGGATAATCAAAGAGGTTCTCTGAAACAACGATGCAAAAAAGGCTCCGGCTAGTACAGCGGAGCCTTTTTCATGTGCAACTGATTAATACGCGCGGGTTTCAGTTTTAGAACGAAGCGACGGATCGTTCGCCTCAGTGTCCGGCACCTGGCGTGGCGGGAATTTGCGCTGCGGTTTGTTACCGCCCTGGCCGTTCGTTGGACGATTGGCGTTTTGCGCTTGGCCACGATTACCGCCGTCACGATTTTGCTGACCACCGCCGCCAATTTCGTTGATGACCGGAATCACGATCGGCGTGCGACGCGTCTGGTCGTACAAAATGTGCGTGATTTCGTCTTTGAGTTCTTTTTTAATCACGTCTAGGTCGGTATGTTTGCCACCAAAGCTGCGAGCGACTTTTTGCTTGAGGTACTGGCGGATCGTGCCCATCAGCTCTTCGCTGTCGCGCAGGTAAATGAAACCGCGGCTGATGATGTCCGGGCTGGTCATGAGCCGGCCGCTGCCACGCTGGACAGTCAGCACGACTACGAACATGCCTTCGCCGGCCATGTGGATGCGATCTTTGAGCACGACTTCGCTGACAATCGCGCCGCTGTCGTCGTACATGATGCCGCCAACCGGAATACGACCGTTTTTCTTGGCACCGTTCGGCGTAATTTCGATCACGTCGCCGCTGTCGCAGACAAAGATATTATCACGCGGGATCGCTGCCTCTTTTTCGGCCAATTCGGCGTTGTGGACCAACATGTGGAACTCGCCGTGAATCGGCATGTAATAGGTTGGATTCAAGGCGTTGATCAGCTTGACGTGGTCGTCGTAGTAGCCGTGACCACTCAGGTGGAGCGGACCGATGCCCGTCAGGTGCGTTTTACCGTTTTGAATCACGTCGCTGCCTTCACGCATCAGACCGTCAACCGTGCGAACGACGTATTTTTCGTTGCCGGGGATTGGGTTTGAGCTAAAGACCACAACATCACTGTTCTTGATCTTGATGAACTTGTGCGCACCAGATGCCATACGGTTCAGAACGGCATTGAATTCGCCCTGGCTACCGGTACAGACGATAGTCACCTTGCCGTCTGGCAACTTGACGATGTCTTCCATCTTGACCACGACGTCTTTTGGCACCTTGATCGTACCGGCGCGGAGTGCGACTTCGAGGTTCTGGATCATGCTATAACCGGCGAACGCGACTTTGCGATCGTGCTTTTTGGCTTCTTCCAAAATCACCTGCATACGGTGGATCTGTGAGCTAAAACAGCTCAAAATCAAGCGGCTGTTCGGATATTTTTCCATGACTTGGCCCATCGACACCTGAATATCGAATTCACCGTGCGTGTGCGTACCTTCTGATTCACAGTTGGTGCTTTCGTTCATAAGCAGCAGGATGCCTTCGGTGGTCGCGATTTCGGTTAGGCGTTCGAGATCGAACTTTTTACCGTCGACAGGGTTTTCCTCGAAACGCCAGTCACCGGTGTCAACCAATACGCCAAGCGGCGTCCGGACAACGACGGCTGTCGCGTCAGGAATCGAGTGGTTCACCCGAACAAGTTCGATACTAAAGTTATCGCCCAGCTGCACGCGTTCATGTGATTCTGGATCCATCTCGTGGTAGTCCGGCGTAAAGCCGCTGGTGGCTTCTTCCATGGTGCGCTGCAGCATGCCAAGCGTAAAGCGGCTGGCGTAAACCGGCGCTGGAATCTTGTCGGCAACGTGGCGGTAGGCACCGATGTGGTCCAGGTGGCCGTGCGTAAAGACGTGGCCGCGAATCTTGTGCTTGTTTTCCTCTAGGTACGTGATGTCCGGGATGATGTAGTTGATACCGGGATAGTCGGCGCCCGGGAACAAAAAGCCGGAGTCGATAACGATAATTTCGTCGTCGTATTCGATCGCCATCATGTTCTTGCCAATGCCCATTTCGCCGAGTCCGCCGATTGGCATGACCTTCAGTACGGGACCTTTGGTTTTTGGCTGTTTTTTGGCGTCTGCCAGGCTAAACTGGCGGCCTTGGTAGCCGTTATACAGCGATTTGTTAACCGGAATGTTGATGACGTGCTGGCTGGCACGCAGATTCACGTTTTCGCTGGTACGGCGCTGCGCACGAAACACCTCGCCTTTGCGGGTGCTGGTGTTGTTGAGCACGGTGTTGTTTGATTTTTGACGTTGCTGGCCTTGTGGGCGCTTGCTTTGGTCGTCGGGGGTACTATTTGCGAGTCTTCGTTGACCCATAAACTGTTTTTTCTCCTTTTTCTTGTTTGTGAAAACAAAATTTTAATTATTCAAAAAATGTGAGACGAGGGTTCGGTAGGATACGGATTCCCTCTCGATTAGTGAAACCATAATAGCACACTTCTAGCAAATTTGCAAATTTAGATCTTTTTGATAATTTCTGGCACGCTGACAAAATCATCAATCAGCGTTTGGCGCATGCTGCCGTTATAGAGTGCAGCAGCCGGATGGTAGAGCGGTACGATAACCAGCTTGTGGTCACCAAATTGAATCCGTTTAGGCTGGCCGTGAATCTGGCTGATGTACATACCTGGTAGGAAATACTCCATGCTGTGCCGACCAAGCGTAATCACGACTTTTGGCTCGATAATCTGCAGTTGTTTGAGCAAATATGGCCAAAAAGCCTTCTTTTCTTCAGGCAGCGGGTCACGGTTGTTCGGCGGGCGGTATTTGACGATGTTGGTAATGTACACGTCGCTACGCTCCATGCCAGCAGCCGCCAACATTTCGTTCAGGAACTTACCGGCCGCACCAACGAACGGCAAGCCCTGCTCGTCTTCGTTTTTGCCCGGCGCTTCACCGATAAACACGATGTCAGCGTTGATGTTGCCGTCGCCCATGACCAAATTCGTGGCAGTCGCCGCAAGCTCCGGACACACGTTATTGTCCAGAATCGCTTGTTTGACTTTGTCAAGTTCGGCTTGTTTGTCCATACCGTTTAGTATAGCCCTTCGCCAACAAATAGCTCCAGATACTCTCCAACCGATAGCACTACTACCTTTGCCGCGCCCCTATATTCCAGCAAATCTTTGTCCCCTGTAATAATAGCCGCTTCGTGACGAGCAGCCAGACGAATCAACGGTTCATCTTTCATATCTCGCACATCTTCGACAATCACCTCGTCTCCATCATCGGTGATATACGTCTCAAGATACTTGCGCAACTCACGAGTCCACTTATGCGGCTGCTTCGGTCGGACAATACGAAGACAGCGCATGAACTCTTCAAGAATGTAGTCCGACAGAATAACGCGTTGGTGGATAATGATATGCTCAAGAGCCGCTCCCGCCGTACCGTTATACAGAATCCCCGATATCAGTACATTTGTATCGATGACAAAAATGTTAGTCGTCTGATTTGGCGATCCACCGCCGATTTTCGCGCCGCCCTGCTGTAACAAGCTCAGCCACTTCGTCCTCTGTCCATTGCTTGCCTTCGGCACCGATCTTCTTGCCTTCACGGAATAGATACTCCCATTGTTCTTCGTTCCGCAGGTACTGCAAGGCTGCCGCACGTAAAAAATCGCTGCGACTACCAAACTGTTCCTCTGCTTTGGCGTCTACCTGCGCAAGCAGCGCCTTGGGGAACGAAACGTTAAATGTTTGCGTGGTTGATTTCATGACCATCCTTTTCCGCTCACGTGGGCGTAAAATTACCGTGATAATAGAATGTTACCATTTATTGTATGGAAATTGTATGGAAAAGTCAATATCTCTTTATTCCGACAAAATGCCGCCCGTACCGCTTCTCTTTTACTTCATCTCCTACCGTTCGCTCATAGGCAAACCCCATCTTTTCGGCGACTCTGCTACTGGCAGCGTTATCAACGAAGGTATGAAGGTAAAAATACGGCACATGGTGCTTGTCGCGAACATATTCAATAAGCTTCAGTGTACATGTTGATGCCAATCCTCGCCCTGTGAATTTTTCGGCAATGAAATACCCTACTTCCGCAGATTCTCCTGGCACGATATCGCGTACATCAACGGCACCTACCAGCTCATCATCCACATACACGCCCATCAAATAAATCTCTTGCTTAGCATATTTCTGTAATGTATCTTCGAGGTCGTCATGTAGATGCTTTTGGGTAAACGACTCGTTCAACCAAAAAATCCACTTGCTAAAATAATCGTAATTATCCATTAGTAGCCGATATTCTTCGGCCTCGTCATCGTGTGTCAACAAACGCAAAACGACATGCGCGTTCACCGTTAGTGTAGGCATGTCGTTTATGCGTTGACTCATCAAATCTTACTCTTCGACGTCTTTGATGCTGAGGCTGAGGCGTCCGCGCTCGTCGATGCCGGTCAGTTTAACCTTCACAACCTGACCTTCGTGCAGGACATCTTCTACCTTTTCAACGCGCTCGTCGCTGAGTTTGCTGATGTGAACCATGCCGTCGATGCCTGGCAGGATATTAATGAACGCGCCGAAGTCTTTGATACTGACCACCGTACCCTCGTAAATCTTGCCAACTTCCGGCTCTTCGGTCAGACCGCGAATCCAGTCCAACGCCTTTTCGATTTTTTCAGTGTCAGCTGCTGCGACAGTAATCAGGCCATCGTCTTTGATGTCGATTTCGGCACCGGTTTCTTTGGTAATCTTGTTGATCACTTCGCCGCCCTTGCCGATGACCGCGCCGATCTTGTCTGGGTTGATTTTGATCTTTTCGATACGTGGTGCGTACGGGCTGAGGGTTGGTTTTGGCGCAGCCAGCGTGGTCAACATGTGCTGCAAAATGAACGCACGACCTGGCTTTGCCTTTTCGATCGCCTGGCGCAAAATTGCGACTGGCAAACCATGGACCTTCATGTCCATCTGCATTGCCGTCACACCTTGTTCAGTACCGGTGACCTTGAAGTCCATATCACCCGCAAAATCTTCGGCGTCGGCAATGTCGCTCAGCACGTATGGCGTGTCACCATCGAGCATCAGGCCCATAGCGATGCCACTGACCGGACGCTTGATTGGTACGCCGGCATCCATCAATGCCAAGCATGATGAACAGGTTGCAGCCATCGATGTCGAGCCGTTCTGGCTCATGATTTCGGTGACGCTGCGGATTGCGTACGGGAATTCTTCTTCGGTTGGTAGCACAGGGATCAATGCACGCTCTGCCAAGTAGCCGTGGCCGATTTCGCGACGGCCTGGCGAACCAAGGCGGCGGACTTCACCAACCGTGTAGCCTGGTGCGTTGTAGTGGTGCATGTAGCGACGTTCGTAATCGTTTTGCTCCATAGTATCGACCATCTGCGCGTAGCTAAGCGGCGCGAGTGTGACGATATTGAGGCCCTGCGTGACACCACGAGTAAAGATACTTGAACCATGTGCGCGTGGCAACAAGCCGACTTCGCTGGAAAGCGGACGGATTTCGTCGAGCTTACGACCATCCGGGCGCGTACCAGATTCAACGATGTGCTTGCGCACATCCTCGTGCAATGCCTTCGTGAAAGCCTCGTCGTATTCGTCGCGCAACGCTTGATATTCGTCTTCGCCGATTTTGTCGGCCATTGCCTGGTGATATTCCCAACGCAGGTTATTGACCAGCTCATTGCGCTCTGGATATGGTTTGTGGAGCGCTGTACCGAGCTTGCCTTCGGCCCAGTCGTTGGCTTCTTTCTGGATGTCTTCGTTTGGCAAAACAAGTTCGTATTCTTGCGCGACCGGCGCGATTTTGGCAGTCAGTTCCTTTTGCAGTTTGATAGCTGGCTGGTACTGTTCGAATGCCCAAGCCAGGCCGTCGGCAATCACGTCTTCGCTAACTTCGTTGGCACCGGCTTCTACCATGGTAATGCCGCTTTCGATACCGGCAACCACCAAGTCCAGGTCGCTTGCTTCGCGCTCTTCTGGCGTCAAAAAGGCCTTGAACTCACCATTGACGCGACCGACACGCAGGCCAGCAACCGGACCATCGAATGGAGTACCAGTCAGCATCAAGGCAGCGCTCGCCGCGATCATGCCGATGGTGTCAGGACGGAAGTTCGGATCCATGGAAAGCACACTGGCGACCACTTGGACCTCTTGGCGATAGCCCTTTGGAAACAGTGGGCGGATTGGGCGGTCAATCAGGCGGCCAATCAGAATCGCTTCGTCACTTGGACGGCCTTCACGCTTGATAAAGCGACTGCCGCTGATTTTGCCGGCTGCATAAAATTTTTCTTCATAGTCGATTGATAGCGGGAAATAATCTAACTGTACAGGGCGGCTGCCGACCATCGCTGTACCGAGTACCACTGTGTCGCCATACTTTACCAGCACGCTGGCCGTGGTACGAAAACCGACGCGGTTAACTTCCAATGTCAGGGTCTTGCCCGCTAATTCAGTACTGACAGAGATGATTTCTTTGCCATTTGGGTTAATTGTAGACATTTATAATGCCCCTTTCTGTGGTGCGGAGAGTAACAGGGGTAAAAGTTCACTGTATAAACTTTTGTCTCTATCACTTTCCGCGGTTAGTACGAGTCTTATTATACCTTATTGGGCCGAAACAGCGCAGTTTCGAGTTCGGATTCCAACTTCGCCGTAGTCAGCGTATACTAAGAGTATGAAATTATCTCGTGTCATCTACATCATCGCCTGTATCATCGTTGCCGTTTGGCTGATCGGCCTGCTACTCAAACTAGCCGCGTGGTTCATTAGCAGCCTACTCTATATCGCAGCCGTCATCGTGATTATCGGCATCGTCCGCAACTGGTGGGAAAGCCGCAAAGGCGCCAAACGCAAGGTGATCGACGCCGAAATCGTCGAAAAGAAATAGATGCTTTTCTATGCCACCTCAACCGTCGCCGATGGTTCGATGAAATCACCGGACCGAAACTTCGCGACAGTTTTGTCAACCCGCACGACGTTCTTACAGCAGCATGACATCGATGCGCGCGACACGACGCTGGTGCAAGTCGTGTACGAAACGGATGATTTTTGCCGCTACGTAACTCTGACAGATGAAGACAAAGGCGATGGTATCACCCGCACCGCTACGATTGCCGCTGACGCGCTAGTCGTCACACAACCTGGCCATGCGCTGTTTTTGCCGCTAGCCGATTGCATTGGCGCGGTCATTTACGACCAAGCGAAAAACATCCTCATGCTCTCGCATCTTGGCCGGCAAAACCTGGAACAAGTCGGCGGTACGAAATGTATCGAATACTTGCAGGAAAAACACGGCGTCGATCCGCAAAAGCTCAGCGTGTGGCTATCGCCCGCCGCCGGAAAAGAGTTCTATCCGCTCTACGCATTTAACAATCGTAGTTTGCACGACGTGGCGACCGAGCAGCTGACTGCCGCGGGTATCCCTCGCGGACATATCACAGCCTCGCCAATCGATTCGGCCGCTGACGACAATTATTTTTCACATAGCCGCTACTTAAAAGGTGACCGCCCAACCGACGGCCGCCACGCGGTTGTTGCGCTACTTCGCTAACTATTTTCGTCGTTTGTACCAAAATCCGGGCCGAATTTTGCGGCTACGTAGCCAATAGCGGCAACGCTTGTCATACCGTCTATTTCTGACCGAGGGATTTGCGACGGGTCATCGTCGTATTCACCCAAACGCGTTGCCAAGCGAGCCGAGAGCGCGGCTATCCATTCCGGGTGCATGCCCGCCAGAAGTGATACGTCGCCCTTGCTACAGATAAACGCATCCATGGTAGTAGCAGCGTGGGTCAAAAAAGCATCGTAGGCAGCGTCGAACTCGGCATACTGCTCGGTACGTGCTTCTTCAATGAGTACTTGTTCGGTGTCGACTGATGTATCATCGAAAGTTTCGGCTGTTTGGTTATGTGCTGCTGTTTCCACATTCACCTCCGTGTTTATATCTTCATTATACCAAATTTAGTATTTTTTGTCAATATTCTTCTCTGTTAACGCCAGCTCGGCAGCCACATATGCAACTGCAAATCGCTCGGCGACATCGGCCAACCGTAGCTCAGCGGCAAGAAAAACAAGAATCCAAGCACGACAATCGCCACAAGTAGCCAGTATGTCTGGGCTACCACTTTGCGACCATAGCGGCGGCGCTGCCAATCAAAAGCCAGCGACAGCATAACGCAGGTCAGCATGATGGCAAATAACAGCGCAAACAAGTAATGGTACAAGAACATCGGCCGGTCAATGAACGCGAACGGAACGAAATTGAGCGCATACCCAGTCAGCAGAAACGCAATTTGCTTATGCCGCCGGCCGAGCCACGCCGGTTTGGTCAGCCAGACGACTAGCGCTGCAAACATGCCGATAGTCGACAACCACCAGACTGCCGGGTTGCCAAGCAAATATATATTGCCCTGCGCACCGTTCGACAGCGTCGCGCCTTCCCAGTAGTACACGCCACGGATTTCGAACGGCCACGAATACCACTTGGTCGAGTACGGATGCGTCACACCCTCGAGTGAGCTTTGCGCAGTGTACATTTCGCTGTTGAGCTCAACGATTTTTTCCCAAAGTGACATATGGACGTTCGGATCGTAATATTTGCTTCCGACAAGCGTCGACTGGAAGCGCTGCGACATGAACGCGTCGCCATCGCCACTATGCGTCAGTAGCGCAAAGCTGACCGCAAAACTGCAGATATATATCGTCGCCATAATCAGGAGGGCCAACACGCCTTCGCCGACGATACGCTGCCACGGCGTACGTCGCACGACACTATCGATCATCCACGTCGCAAAAAGCAATCCGGCGATAGCCAGACCGGTCCACTTGGTGCTGACCAGCATGCCCAGCAGTACCGCCACCACAACTACCCAAAGCCAGCGCCAGTTGCCCGTGATACGCCGCAGGTACAAATACGCGCTGAATGCGCCCATGCCAAAGAGTAGCAGCAAGCTGTCCATCAGCACGAAACGCGATTCAACCAGCAGCGCATTGTCAGCCAGCACCAGCAGTGCACCGAACGCCGCCATACGTCGGCCCAAACCGAGCTGACGCATAATCACATACATCAGCGGCACAAGCGCCGCACCGGCCAGCGCCGGCAATGTCCGCAAAATCACGTCGCCCGGCGTGCCTGACTGTACTTGGGCAGCCGTCAAACGAAACAACATGCCGATACCGGCAAAAAGCAGCTTCACGAACGGCGGGTGAATGTCAAAAAAGAAATGCCCGCTTAGATAATCGGAGGCAAACTGGCGAAAATACAGCTCATCGAACACGAGCGCGTGCGGCACTCCCAGCTGCCACAAACGCGTCAGCAGCGCCAGCGCTGTGAGCACCCAGATTTCGGGGTAACGAAACAACCTCCGCATAGTCATGTATCCAGTCTACCAGAATCAAAAAACCGCCGAGCGTTCGGCGGTCTATCGCGGATTACTTACGTAGTCCTAGTTTCTCAAGTATTGCTTTGTAGGCTTCGAAATCGTTCGCCTCAAGGTATTTCAGCAGGCGCTTGCGCTTGCCTACCATCTGAATCAAACCGCGGCGCGCCATATGGTCGTGCTTGTTGGCTTTGAGATGTTCAGTCACCTCTTTGATACGAGCCGTCAAAACCGACACCTGAGCCTGTGGGCTACCGACGTCGTTCTTGCTGACCTGAGTCAAAGCAATAGCTTTCGCTTTGTCATCTTTTGATATCATAGTTACTAACTCTAACAGATAGAGGTTTAATTTTCAATACCTAGACCGGCTAGCGTTTGGGCATTTACGACATTCCAATCTGCCACCTTGGTACGGCGTAGCTGCGTACAGTATGCCCCTGTGCCGAGTGCTTTGCCGATATCTTCGGCTAGTGTGCGAATGTAGGTACCGCTGCTGACATGCGTGCGGATTTTGAGTTCGGGATAGGTGTAGCCAGTGATTTCGAGGCTATGAATCGTCACCTGGCGCTCGGGAATCTCGACTTCTTTGCCATCGCGAGCCAATTTGTAGGCCCGCTGCCCGTTGATTTTGATGGCGCTGAACATCGGCGGCCGCTGCGTGATAGCACCGGTAAATGCCGACGCGACTTTTTCAACTTCTTCGCGGCTTGGCTGCCAATAGTTCACGTCAGTTACCTCGCCCTCCGGGTCGCCCGACGTGCTGGTTTGCCCCAACCGAATCGTCGCTTCATACACTTTGTCGAGCTTGGTGTATTTCATAGCGTTTTTCGTTTCTTTGCCGATACATAAAATCAACAAACCGGTTGCGAACGGGTCCAATGTCCCTGTATGCCCCACTTTAATCTTCTTGCCCGCCTGTTCGCTCAGGACGCGCCGCACTCGTGCCACCACGCCAAAACTGGTCATGCCGGCAGGTTTATCTATCAAAAGGATTCCGTCTGTCATGTGTATTACAGTATACTAAACCTATGAAAAAGATTATCTTTGGTATTTTTGCCCACCCCGACGACGAAGCGTTTGGACCCAGCGGCACACTGCTCATGGAAACAAAAGCCGGCAACGACGTGCACCTCATCACATTGACGATCGGTGATGCCGGCACCAACCCGGACAACGTGCCCGACCTTGGGGCTGTCCGCGAAAAAGAATGGCACGAAGCCGGCCGGCTCATCGGTGCCAAAAGCATGCATTTTTTGGGTTACAAAGACGGCCAGCTAAACAACCTGGCAATGCTCGAGATATACGAAAAACTGCTTGCACTTGTGACCGACATCACCAAGGACGAGCCGAGCGATGTCCAGATCGAGTTCATGTCGATGGACACCAACGGTATTTCTGGCCATATCGATCATATCGTAGCAGCACGAAGCGCTTGCTACGTATTTTACAAGCTCAAGGAGAGCGATCCGCGCGTAACTCGTATCCGCTTGGCATGTATCCCAAAATCATATCTGCCAGAGCCGAACACTCATTGGCTCTACATGGACGCCGGGCGTGATGACAGCGAGATCGGTGAAATCAGCGACGCACGCGAATACTACGATGAAATCATCACGATCATGCGTGCGCACCATTCACAGCGTGGCGACGGCGAAAGCCACATCGAAAACCGTGGCGATCAAATCGGTATCAGCCACTTTATTGTCAAAGAATAGCTTTATTGTCCTGGAATTTTGAACTGTCCAGGCGTTGGTGCTGCTGGTGTTTCAGGTGCAGGCGCAACTGCTGTCTGACCGTCCCCAAATACATCACCGGAAACCGCTCCCGCTGCAGGTACTGCGTCTGTCACTGCCTGTTCAGAAAACATCGGTGGCAATGGTGGCGGAGGTGGCAATGGCGGCAGGTTTACATCACCCGGTAGCGGTGGCAATGGCGGTAATTCTGGGATTTCTGGCTGTACGACTGGCTGCGACGCAAAAACCGCCGCAGGATCAGGTATTTGCAGCTGCGGTATAGCCGATACCGAGTCGGACGCAGGTTCTTCCGGCACAACCGGTGCAGCCAAAGCGGCCGCGCCTTCTGGCGTTCCTACCCCTGGTGTTGCAGGCTCAATCGTCGTTCCCTCTTGAGCGGTGGCGATCTCTGGCGGTGCGGCGAACGGATCAACCGTCGGCTGTTCTTCTTGTTGATCAAGTGCCTGGCCGTTGAGTGCCGGTGCGTCCTGAGGTGCTGTACTGACGGCGGCATTACCATCGTGATTTTGAATCAACGGTGACATTTCCGGCTCCGGATTTTCTTCGGTCGGTACTACTGGTGCTTCTGTCGGTTCAAAACCAGGCATCGTTACATCGGTCGGCGTGGTCAACGGCGTCGTATCATCGACCGGTGGCTCCGGTTCGTCGGTGGGAACATCAATATCTTGTACTTCATCGCCTGCAGCGACAACTGGTTCTGGAGCAGGCTGCTGCTCGTCCGTTGCGTTTTTAAGTTCTTGCTCGATATCGGCCATGGTGCCGGTTGGTGGCGTTGTCAGATCAGCAAGCTGTTTCTCCAGCTCGGCCTGTTTCGTGTCTTCGTCGGCCAAATCAGCAATCGATACCTCTTGCGACGCTTCTGTCGCCGAATCATCTTTCTGCCCGGACTTTTCTTTGCGATCGATGACCAGTTTGGTCACATCGTCGTCATCGGTCGTCTCGCTCATCGGTTTTGAGGCTTCTGCTTTTGCCGGCTCTGCACTCTCGCTAATCTCGTGTGATTCCTGCAATTTCGCGGCGATAAGCTGCTGATTCGCACCAGCGGCCATCAGTTGCGCCGCCAACGTCATGACCTGCGACGAGGTACGATCGTTGCTGAACCTATCTGTTGCTGCCACGATACCTGTCAGCAGTGCCGTCGCGGTCTGTTCATCGAGTAGCGGACTTTCACCCTTGAGCGCGTTCACCAGGCCGGCAACCATTTCCGACAGGCTGCTCGCTTGGTCGTCGTGCCAGTCGGCCGCACCGAGACTGCTTTTACTGTCGGCACCAGCGGTAATCGTCAGTACTTTGGCATCGTGCAGAATCTTGCCGTGCGCGTCGAGTGCTTTGTCCAGATGGTCTTGATCTTGTACGCCAAGCGCGATGATCGTCTCGATATTGTAATCACCCTGACTGAATTCCAAATCATCCTGCGACAGCGCTGTTTTGTACGGCGTGATGAAGATCTTGACCACGTCGCCATCGACTTTATACCGCAGATGATCGGCCTTTTCCTTGTTGAGCGCGATGATGAAGTCACGCAAACTATCCGCATTGCTCTCGAACGTCTTGTCGGGTTCCAAAAACGTAATGGCCGGCGGAATCGCACCGCTAAAAATAGCTGTTGCACGCTTGTCGAGCTTATCGAGAATCAGTGTCAGACCAAGTGCGGCCGCCAGTTCATCAACCGACGGGTCAGTACTCACCGTCACCAATATATTACTGGTGGCGTTGATGCTGTCGACAATCTGTTGTTCGGCACTGTCCATGGTTACTGATTGTTTTTTGTCTTACCTTGCTAGTTTGGTGCTACTATACCATGAGCATTATTGCACCGTCAACAAGTTCGTACGCTTTACAATTCCCTCGTTTTACTCTATAATCTCACCTTGATTGTAAAAACAACTTATAAGAGGTAACAAACTTCCATGCCAATCATCAAATCAGCTATCAAACGAATGAAGCAGACCGTTGTCCGCCGCGAGCGCAATGTCGGTATCAAAAAAGATATCAAAACCGCGACCAAAGCTTTCGCTGCCAAACCAAGCGCTGCCAGCTTGAGCAAGGCACACAGCGAACTCGACAAAGCCGTTAAAAAAGGCCTGATCAAGAAAAACACCGCTGCCCGCCGCAAAGCGAACCTCAGCAAAGCCGCAAAAGCAGCCAGCGTCAAGCCAGTTGCCGCAGCCAAGAAAACTACAGCAAAACCTGCAGCAGCCAAAAAGCCTGTAGCCAAGAAAGCACCTGCTGCAAAAGCAGCTCCGGCTAAAAAAGCTCCTGCAAAGAAGCCGGCAGCGAAAAAAGCAGCAAAATAGTTACATAGCCTCCTAAACGGAGGCTATTTTTATAAGACTCTCTTCTATAAGCAACCATGGATCAACACCCGTTGATTTCATAGCCATGTCGGCGTCGGCAAAAATCGCCAGGATGCGGCGCGCGCCTGGACGACCAAGTTTTTTGGCATACGGTGCCAATTTGCCGAGTGCATACGGATGCGCACCAATGGCCGATGCGACTTCGCCGGATGGTTTGTCTGCGACGGCTAATGCCGCCAGTTGAAAGACCTGTCCCGCCAGTAGTCCAAACGTCATATAGGGGTCTTGACTGATTTGCAGCGTACGAATCATGTCACTGACTTTTTGGCGATCGCCACGCAGTGCAGCGTCTAGCAGGTTAAACACGTTTTCCGTTGGGTTTGGTTCGATAACCTGTTCGATTGTCGCAGCATCGACTGTGTCCAGCACGGCCAGCTTTTCGATCGCATGAAACAGCTGCCATTGATCCAGGCCGACGCGTGCGACGAGCTGCTGCGCAAGCTTTTTATCCAGCACCATGCCTTGGTGTGTTGCTTCATTGGCAACCCACTTCTCTGCCACCAGCATATCGCGATCGCTCCACAACGTAAATTCCCGCACGGCGGCGTTTTTTTTGAGCTCTTTATACGTTTTGGTTCGCTTATCGGGTTTTGGTTCGACCAGTACGACATGCGTATCGGGGTCTGCTTTTTCCAGCCAGTCCGGCAATACGTCCCACAGCTTTTTGTTTTCCGAAAGATTTTTAATAATCACCAGGCGTTCGGTTGCAAACAATGTGCCACCAAGTAGCAGGTCGGGCAACTGCGACAACTCGAGCTCCTCGCCGTCGTATTGTTCCGGCGTACCAGCAAAATCAGCCCGAATCGCTGCAAGCGCCCGTGCCAGTTCAAACGAATTGTCTCCCGTCAGTACCGTAATCACTGTTACCAGTATACGCTAGGCGGACTGATGACCGACGATAGGAATCACTTTGGCACCAACGGAGCGGTAACGGGCAGTAATTTTTGCACTTGCTTGCTCCCACACCTGCGTTGCTGCCAGCTGTAGTGACTCGTCGGTCACCTGCGACAGGTCAATCGCACTGCCCCTGCTTGCCTGGCCAGACACGAGCAGCTCCGTGCGCACGGCTTCCATGGCGTAGCGGGTCTGCTGTTCGTCTGGCACGCTACCAGCTGGCTGATAGGCATCGAGCATGTTCAGGGTTGCCTGTAAGGGTAACTCGCCAAACGCATCCTGATACCGTTCATCGGTCGGGACAAAATCGGTGGTTACATGAGTTTCTGACAATTCGGACATATATGGGTTCCTCTGCCGGCGGCTTTGAATTTCACGATGATTGTACCACATCGTGGGCATGGTTTGCCTTCGCGGCGAAACACGCGCGCAAAATCGATATAACTGCCCTTTTTACCCTCGGCATTTACATAATTGCGATCGGTGCTGCCACCTTTTTCGATAGACAAGTTCATGACATCGCGCAGTTCGTAGTAGAGCCTGTCGAAATCTTTGTCTGTCAGCACGCCAACTTTGCGCAGCGGGTGGATTTTGGCGCCCCACAGCGACTCGTCGGCATAAATATTACCGACACCGGCGATGACGGTTTGGTCCAGCAAAGCTGCTTTGATCGGCGATTTCGCTTTGCGTTTGAATCGCTCGCGAAACTGCTCGGGCGTAAAGTCTGCCTCCAGCGGTTCCGGCCCGACTCTCTGCATAAAATCGATGTTCGGAACCTCGAGTGTTGGCAATAGCTTCACCCAGCCAAATTTGCGTTGGTCGTTGAAATAAAGGTGTGAGCCGTCAGCAAAATCAAATGTGACACGCGTCGAGCGGTCCGGTAATTCGCCAATCAGCGAATCATTGGGATGGCCCGCGCCGAACGCGACGTCTTTTGCACGAAAAACGAGTTGTCCGGTCATCTTGAGGTGAATCACCAATGTGTAATCCGTCGACAGATCAATCAACAGCACTTTTGCCCGACGACGTACATCGGTAATTGTCGCACCAATCAAGAATTGCTCGACATCCGCTGCGGCATTCGGGAAACTTTTCGGCGTGTCGTGAACAACTTTTTTAACCACGCGGCCGATGATGAGTTCGTGCAGACCGCGACGGACGGTTTCGACTTCGGGCAGTTCAGGCATGAAGCAGCTCCTTCATGGCAACAACAGTTGCATCCGTATTGATATCGGCATGCCGAATGGATTTCATGCCAACGTTTTCGGCAGCAATACAATAGCGTTCTTGGTCATCAATAAACAAGCACTCGCTTGGTGTAACGCCCAAACGATGAGCTATGAGCTCGTAAATCGCAGGGTCGGGTTTTACCATGCCGACCTGATACGACAATACGATTTCATCAAACAATTTGACCCGTTCACCACCAAATAGCTCTTCTGTCCTATCAGCCCCGGCGTTGCTGAGCATACCAATTTTATAGTGCCCCTTGAGATTATGTTCAATATAGGAAAAGAGTTTATCGTCACAAGGATTATCAGTCAGAATATCTTCCGTCTGTTGGTATGATATACCCGCCAGTTCTGCAAGTTCAGCGATGAATTCATCATGCCCGATCAATCCTGCACCCATGCGCGACATGCCATCGATCGCTTGCTGGCGTTTATGATCATCGTGCGCGAAGTAATCGTCCAAAAATGCAAACCAGCCTTCACGTACCAGCACGCCAAAACAATCAAAAATAACCGCCTTTATCATCACTCCAGTATAACACCACTCCTGTTATGAGTTGGCGTTCATGTTTTGCACCAGTGCCGAAAACGTCGGAATCTGATCGCTGAAAAGATCGGTGATTTGCCCGAGGTTCGCTTTGAGCGAGCCGGGCGATCCGGCGCAGCTTGTTGTCCAGAGCGACTGCTCCGACGTATCGCTTTGCAACACGTCAAACGTATATAACGTACCCGTTGCACAGACACCGCGCGTGTCGTTGCTATCGCCAGTCAGCGGCGTACCATCCATGAATTTGGCGCGGTTGAGCGCATAGACAAGCTGCTCATACGCAGCGGTCGTATTGTCTAATTTGTCGGCATCGATTTGTTGTTGGTCGTAGCCTTTGTAGGTCGTCATGGTGCGGGCCGTCGGACTGATAGCTACCGTATAACTGCGATAGTCTTCGTTGGCAACGATCGGTCCACGCACTGTCATACGTACGCTATACGTATCGGCGGTTTGTGTGAGCGCCTGCTTGCCAACATTTGGCTTGGTCGATGTTGATGTGGTGGAATTACCGCTAAAAAAGAGTGATTTGCCAACTGAAACCAACGCCACGACGGCGATGACAATCACGATCAGTATTAATGCGATAGGAATAATCCTCCGCAGTCCACTTCGTTCCATAAGTCTATTTTATCATTTTTACGATAAAAAGTCAACTATGACTAGTGTTTTGTACTACCAAAACCACCGGTGCCACGCGCTGTTTCGTCGAGCTCTTCGACTTCCTGCCACGCTGCTGTTTCGTACGATGCAACGACCATCTGGGCAATGCGCATAGCAGGCTCGATGGTAAAGCTTTCAGCACCAAGATTTATGACAAGCACGCCGATTTCGCCGCGATAGTCGGCATCAACCGTGCCGATGCCATTGACCATGGTAATCCCATGTTTGATGGCAAGACCGCTGCGAGCACGGATCTGCGCTTCGTAGCCGTCCGGCAACGCAATGGCAAGACCGGTCGGAATCATGCGGCGCTCCATAGGTGCAAGCGTCACCGGCTCGTCCACACATGCGTGCAGATCCATACCAGCCGCCTGCGCGGTCTGATACTGCGGCAAAATCGCGTTCGGTTTGAGTTTTTTAATCGCGATGTTCATGCGGCTTCTCGTACTAATGCCTCGACTCGCTCGCGGATTTCATCGCGCACACGGCGCACGAACGGCATGCCTTCGCTGTGGTAAAAATGCGGGTCGGAAACATCCCAAAAGCGGGTTTTGGGGCTCTTTTTGACGTAATCTGGCGTTTCATTCGCCGGGAACAGTACCACAACATCGGCTTCATCAACCATGGCTGGCGTCAGCTGTTTGCAATGCTGCCCGTTAGTTGATACACCAATTTCATCCAGAACTTCCGCTGCACGTGCACCAACCCTATCCAGATCAGCCGCAATCGTCCCGGCACTCACTGCATCATGTGACTGCGTCTTGGCATTATATATCGCCTCAGCCATCTGGCTACGCGTCACGTTGCCCTCGCAGATAAAAAGTACTTTCATGTTATAACTCCCCCCAGTTCTTGCCGATACCCACATCGACTTTCAGTTTAACGGCGAGTTCCGGTGCGATCGATTCCATGGTTTCTTGCAAAATATCAGCGACTTTTTGGCCGTTTTCTTTCGCACATTCAACCAGGATACTGTCGTGCACCTGCAAAATTTGTTCACCGATTCCCTGCAGTTTTTCCTCGATCTGAATCATGGCGAGTTTCATCAAATCGGCTTCGGTACCCTGAATCGGCATATTTGCCGCCTGGCGGTTGGCGGCTTCGCGCACCATGTAGTTGCTACTGTTCACGTCGGGCGTCGGACGGCGCCGACCAAAATATGTTTCCACGTAGCCCTCGGTTTTTGCCTGCTGTAGGGTTGCATCGATATATTTGCGGATTGGTGCACGTAGTTCGAAATAGTGGTCGATATACTTCTTCGCCTCAACGAAGTTCATGCCTGTCGCAGCCGCGAGGCCGTGTGGGCTCATGCCGTATAACACGCCAAAATTGATGACTTTCGCATCGCGGCGCTGACGCTTGGTAACATCGTCCATTGGAATGCCATACACCTGCGCAGCAGTTTTGGTGTGGATGTCGACGTTGCCATTGAAATCGTTTATCAGCTCTTTATCACCTGCAAGCACCGCCGCCAACCGCAGTTCAAACTGGCTATAATCCGCGCTCACCAGTACGTTGCCCTTTTCTGGCACGAACGCCTCGCGAATACGGCGGCCTAGGTCGGTCCGCACCGGAATGTTCTGCAGGTTCGGGTCGGTACTGCTTAGCCGGCCAGTCGCCGCAACATCTTGATTGAACGTCGTGTGAACGCGGTCATGATCATCGGCGACAAGCGGCAATGTATCGACATAGGTATTCTTGAGTTTTGCTAGTTCACGCGTGCGTTCGATAAGCTCAATAATCGGATGCTGGCCGCGCAATTTGTCGAGCGTTTTTTGGTCGGTGCTATAGCCTGTTTTGCCCTTTTTAACACCAGTCGTTGGCAGCTGCAGCTTCGTAAAAAGCACTTCACCGAGCTGCGCCGGACTACCGATATTGAATTCGTAACCAACCATTGCATACATTTCTTGCTCGAGCTTTTTGTGTTCGTTGCCCAGCTCGTCACTCATTTTCGCAAGCTGTGTTTTATCGATTTTGATACCACGATGCTCAACCAAAAATAGCGGATAAATCAACGGGAAGTCAAACCGATGCGCGATGTCGGCGATTTTTGGCAGCTGCCCAAAACTTTCTGTTTGCCAGTCGTAAACTTGCCAGAGTGCCGCAATGGTGGCAAGTGCGTCGGCTAGTTCGCCACCCACCAGGCCAGCCAAGCTTCGGTCGCGGCGTAGCGGATCGATCAAAAACGCCGCCTGACGTATATCGTGGATCTGGCCAAAATGCACGTTCGTTATACCACGTGCCGCTAAGTCATGATAAATCTGCTTGATGTCATAGGCCACAACCGTCGCAAACTCCAGTGCTCGCCAAGTCGCTGTATCAACCTGGGCAACAGGCCGGCGGTGTACTGTGTGACGATCAACAGACAACCATAACTCATCGTCCTGCAGGTTCACGACAGCCTCTTTTTCAATCATCAGTTCATCCGGCCATGGCTTTTCGGCCAGGTCGACTGTCGCAAGTTCGTTGACAGCTAGCGCATGACCCGCGTGAGCGTCTTGCATATGCTTTGGCAGCCGTTTGATCAGCGAGGTGAATTCTAGCTTTTCCAATATTGCCGCAACACGTGGCAGGTCGGTGTCGTTCACGTCAGCTACTTCCCAATCCAGCTGCACCGGCGCGTCGGTCCAAATTCGCCCGACTTCTTTGCTCATGTAGGCAAGCTCTTTGCCAGCCCGCAGTTTGTTCGCGACCGATGGCTTAATATCATCAAGATGGTCGTAAATATTGTCCAACGTGTCGTATTCTTGCAGCAGTTGGATGCCGGTTTTTTCGCCGATACCTGGTACACCCGGCAGGTTGTCCGACGAATCGCCTTTGAGTGATTTAAGGTCCAAAAACTGATGCACGTTAATACCGTATTTTTCCTCGAAATGCGCTACGTCGAACTCTTCGATGTTAGAAAGGCCATTTTTGAGCGCGTAGACCTTGGTATGCGGCGCAATCAGCTGTAAAGCATCCAAGTCGCTTGTCAGCAGGCAGGTTTCGATACCTTTCGCTTCGGCCTGTACGGCAAATGCCCCCAAAATATCGTCGGCCTCGTAATCATCGAGCTCATACAGCGGCCAGCCGAACGCGTCGAGCAGTTCATGCAAAATCGGAATCTGTTCGTAAAAATCCGGTGGCGCCGGCTTGCGACCGGCTTTGTATTCGGGGTAAATCTCTTTGCGTTTACGGATATTGGTCTTTGGCTTATCCCACGCCACCGCCACATAGTCCGGCTCAAGCTTTTTGATCAACTCGATAGCAAGCGATGCGAAACCGAACACCCCGCCCGTCGGCGTGCCGTCGCGCGTCGCCAGCCCCGGCATGGCATAATACCCACGATAAAAGACTGATTTTCCGTCGATGACTGCCAGGCGTTTCATACTATCTAGTATAGCCTAGAGATCCAAAAAATCTCTGAGCTCTTCGACGTTCGCCGGATCACGCAACTTTTTCATTGCTTTGACCTCGATTTGGCGAATGCGCTCGCGCGTCAAATGATGGACGTGGCCAATTTCATCGAGCGTCCAACGACGACCATCGAACATTCCCAAACGTCGCCGCACAATATCGGCTTCACGATCACCGAGTATGCTCAAAACACGTTTTGCAATGCTACTGAGTTCCTCGTAGTCGTAAGCATCTGCCGGCATGACCGCGTCCATATCGTCAACGAAATCAGCGAACGATGATTGCTCTTCATCACCAATCGGCATATCAAGACTGATCGGTTCTCTTGCGTATCTCAGTATTTCTTGCAGCTTTTCCGGCTCAATACCAACTTCTCCCGCGAGCTGGCTGTCAGTTGGCTCTTCTCCAAGCAGTTGGGTCATTTCACGTTTGATGCGTCCGATCTTGTCGACCTGCTCAACCATATGTACCGGTAGCCGTATCGTTCGGCCTTGGTCTGCCATCGAGCGTGTAATACCCTGGCGAATCCACCAGGTGGCATAGGTGCTAAATTTGAAGCCTTTTGCATAATCGAACTTTTGCATGGCACGATGCAAACCCAGATTACCCTCCTGAATAATGTCGAGGAACGGCATGCTTTTCCCTTGATATCTTTTGGCAATCGATACCACCAAGCGCAGATTTGCTTCTTGCATTATTTGCTGCGCGTCTTTTCCCAGAGAAACTATTTCCACGAGATCATGCTGCTGCTCTTCCGAAAGACGTTCATAGCGTTCATGATACGGTGATTCCGGATTGAGTAACTGCTCGGCATAAAGACCGGCTTCGATATCTTTGGAGTATTCCACTTCGTCGAGTGCATTTAAAAGTGGTACCCGGCCGATGCCACGCAGATACGCGCGCACCGAATCCTCACCTTGTGCAGGTCGGTCCAAATCAGGCTCGTGCGGATATGCTTCAGTCGACATAGTCTTTTTCAAGTATTGCCATCAGTATACGGCTGGCATCTTCATAATCGCAAGCGTAAGCGAGTAATCCCTGGTTTGACCGGCCTTCCTATTCCACGTACTATAAGAAGTAATGAGAGAGACATTTCACCTTTCAATCATTCCGGACGGCAACCGCCGCTGGGCCAGGAAGCATGGATTAAAAGGCTACCGCCAGCTCTACAACAAGGGTTTTCAGGGCCTGGCTGATATTACGGAAACCGCTTTCGAACTTGGCGTGACGCACTTGTCGCTCTGGGGCAGTTCGCATGCTAACATCGCCGATAGGTCGAGTGAGTTTTTCAGCAGTATCGACCGTGCGTTTCGCGATAACGTTCGCAAATTCATCACAAACCCAGCCATCGAAAAATACGATGTCCGTATTCGCATAATTGGTGAGTGGCGCGATAGTTTAACACCAAAAACCATTGCTATTTTTGAAGACGCAATGCAGCGCACCGCCCATCGGACAGGTCGCGAACTGACTATCCTCATCGACTACAGCGGTACCCGCGAACGAACCGCAGCAACCCATTCTATCTTGACCGATCCCGACGAAAACAACGTACCGACGGAACAACTTTTGCGTTCACGTAGCTGGACCGGCCACCTACCACCCGTTGACCTGATTGTCCGGACTGGCGCCTGGCAAGACCCGCACAACAGCGCCGGCTTTATGAGCCTATTGGTCGACGAAGCGCAACTCGCATTCCCGCAAGTACTCTGGCCCGACTTTACATCTGAGCTCCTGACAACTATCGTCGGTGACTTTAAAGCTCGCGAGCGTCGCCACGGTAAATAGTGCCTATCTGGTATACTGAGAACAATGTCTGAACGCGAAAACGTCAAAATCATCGCCTTCGTCGGTCTGGCCGGTAGCGGCAAGACGTCGGCGGTGGAATATCTGACCGCCAAAGGCTTTCCGAAAGTTTATTTCGGTGGCATCATCTACAAAGCCATGCGCGAAGCTGGCATCGACATCACCTGGGAAAGCCAGCAGGTGTTCCGCGAAGAAATTCGCGCCAAAGAAGGCAAGGATTTCGTCGTCAAACGTGTCGTCAAGGAAGTTCATGATTTGGTTGACGCTGGCCAGCACCGTATCGTTCTCGATGGTCTGTACACCTGGAGCGAATACAAGATTCTCAAGCATGAATTTCCCGGTGACATGACCGTAGTCGCTATCGTGACGCCGAAACATCTGCGCAAACAGCGTATGGCGCTGCGCCCTGAGCGACCCATGACAGCCGCGGAAGTCGACGAACGCGACTGGACCGAAATCGAAAACCTTGAAAAAGGCGGTCCGATCGCGATCGCCGATTACTACATCCATAACGACGGCAATCTCGATTTCCTGCACGAGCAAATGGACGAGATTCTTGAGCATCTCGGCTTTTACGAACAATAATAAAACTCCCTGATATGGGAGTTTTATTATTCTCACGGATTCTTGCCTTAGCTCAAATATTCGTGTAGTTTCTTGGCATCTTTATGCTTACGCAGTTTGGCGAGAGCCTTGGCTTCGATCTGGCGGATGCGTTCACGAGTCACGGCAAATTCCTGGCCGACTTCCTCGAGCGTGTGGCTTTTGCCATTTTCCAGGCCAAAGCGCATCTTGATGATTTTCTGCTCACGGTCGCTCAGCGTCGAAAGCACTGACTGAACCTGCTCTTTCAGCAGCTGATCGGTTGCTGACTCTTCCGGCGTCCGACCGTCTTCGTCTTCGATAAAATCGCCCAGTACGCTGTCTTCGTCTTCGCCATCACGACCAACGCCAGCGTCCAGCGAGGTGATATCCTGCTTGATCTTGATGACGTATTCGACCTTTTCCGGCTCCATTTCGAGCTCTTTGGCCAGCTCTTCGATGGTTGGTTCGCGGTTCAGTTCTTGCGTCATGCGGCGCTGCGTACGAAGCAGCTTGTTAATCGTTTCGACCATGTGCACCGGAATACGAATCGTGCGCGCCTGGTCGGCAATGGCACGAGTGATCGCCTGGCGAATCCACCAGGTAGCGTAGGTACTGAATTTGAAGCCCTTGTCCGGGTCGAACTTTTCGACGGCACGCAGCAGGCCGGTGTTACCTTCCTGAATCAAGTCCAAAAAGTCGAGCCCACGACCGCTGTAACGCTTGGCAATCGATACGACGAGACGCATGTTGGCTTCAGCCATCTTGTCTTTGGCTTTTTTGTCGCCGGCCACGACTTTTTTGGCCAGTGCCAATTCTTCTTCGCCGGTCAGCAGCGGAATCTTGCCGATTTCACGCAGGTACAACCGCACGCTGTCGTCACTAATGTCGTCAAAATACTGATTGTTGTTCAGCGTTTCATCGTCGATTTCTTCTTCGTCTTCCAAATCGTTGAGCATTGGCTCATCGATGTCAGCAATATCCGATACTGCCTGAGTATCGTCTGTCGTTTGATCGTCTTGCAACTGTAGTTCGTCGTCGTTATCAGGCATTATTTTTCTCCTTTTATCAGGATGCTGAGTTGGCGCAGATACTCCGCCGCAGCGGCGTCATCACCACGTTCCCTGGCTTCTGCTTCCTGTCTTAGTAAATCCTCTTTTGTGTTCGTTTTTTGATAGTTTGCTTGTAATAATCGTAAGGCGTCGGTGGCTGAAGCAAGGCGATGATCGCTGTTCCAGTCTACACTTTCGACGTCTGGGTGCAATAACAACATTGTAACATATTTCTCTTGAGATTGTAAGGCATCCGGTACCGACTCGATAACCGTACCCGGATGCGCGACCAGATAAGCTGCCACGGCTTGGCGTTCCCCGCCACGAAAAACACCAGGGTCGATCGCCCGGAAAAGCTCTTGGACGCGAGGATCAATCAGCGCTACCGCCAGAAGCGGATCCTGCACCGGATCAGGCTCGTCCGCATGAACAGCTACTGCTTTTGACGACATTTTGACTGCTTTTTTTGGCACTTCATGCGGCTTCTGGGCATCGTCCATTTTACGTTGCAGCGTCTCACGAGACGTGTCGGTCATGGCAGCGATTTGTGTCATATAATGTTCCTGCTCCACCAGATCTTTGAGGCTACGAATCACCCCGAGCGCTGCCGTGGTAAACGCCCGCTTACCCGCAGCGGCCTGCAAGTTCTCGCGCCTCGCGAACTGAGCAATTACCCAATCGACAACGGGCGCCGAATCATCGATTGCTTTTTGCCACAGCTGCGGATCCTGCTGAATGAGCTCGTCCGGATCTTTGGCACTGTCTGGCAACGACACGATGGACAGCTCGACACCGACCGTTTGCGCAATCGGAATCGCCCGCTCGGTGGCGGCAAGCCCTGCCTTGTCACCGTCAAACGCCAATTTTACATTGCTCGTCAGGCGGCTCAGCGCTCGCAAATGATGTTCAGTGAGGGCCGTGCCGGCCGTTGCGACCACGTTCACAATTTCTACCTGATGGCTACTCACGACGTCCAAGTTGCCTTCGACGATCACCGCTTGATCCGCTTTTCGTATCGCCTCTTTCGCTTGGCTCAGGCCGAACACATGGCGGCTCTTGTCGTAGAGCAATGTCTGCGGCGTATTCAAATATTTCGGCGCCGACGGGTCATCGGTAATAATGCGGCCCGTAAAACCGATGACCTGGCCCGAGCTATCCATCAGCGGCACCATCATGCGTCCGCGGAACAGGTCGCCACCAAAACGATTCGTCAGCCCTGCATCTTTCAGCTCCTGCTTTTTAAAACCCTTTTTTTCGAGGAAACCAACCAGCGCGTCACCCGAATTCGGCGCGTACCCAATACGAAAGTTTTGAACAATCGTCTTGCTCAGTTTTCGTCGTTTGAATACGTACTCCACGGCCCGCGGGTTGCTCACCAGGCTCTGCTGATAGTACGTTGCAGCCAGCTCGTTCGCGGCCAGTAACCGCTTTTTTTTCTGCGCCAATTCCTGCGAACCGCTGGTCTGATACAGCGACAAATCCACGCCTGCTCGACGCGCCAGCAGCTCCAACGCTTGGCGAAAATCCAGCCCCTCGACTTCCATCACAAAGCTAAAGACATCGCCACCCTTGTTTGAACTGAAATCATGCCAGATATGCTTGTCCGGACTCACGAAAAAGCTCGGGGTTTTTTCGCCGCTAAACGGACTCAGACCCTTGAAATTACGCCCGGCACGCTTCAACTGGACGTATTCGCCAATCACATCCTCGATATTGAGTCGCGCCCGTACTTCCTCCTTCGCGTCCTGCATGTCTTTAGTATAGGGTAGATAGTAGATACGAGATAGTATTTATGGTTAAATAGGAGTCAATGGACCCAAATCAACAGCCGAGCCTACCTCCCCAGCCAATACCGCAACCGGTCACCCCACCGGCTCCTGTTGCTCCTGTCTACACCCAGCCGTTGCCACAACCCACGCCGACAACCGTGCCCAATGACTACGGGCCGCAACCGCAACCAAACTACGATCCGAATTATCTCGACTCTATCGCACCAGCACCACCACGGGCAAAATTCCTCAGTGGTAGTTTTGGCAAGATTTTCTTTGGCCTGCTTATCCTGTTCTTCCTAGCTGTCAGTGTCATCGTGGCTTTCAGCGGCAAAGGAAAGACCGCTGACCTCCAGCAAATTACCGTGCGAGTCACGAACTTCTCGACACTTGCCAAAACCGAGCAGCCTTTCCTCAAGGACACTACCGTCATCAATGCAAATACCAACTTCCAAATCTTTCTTGCCAGCGCCCAAACAAACGGTGAAACGCTACTTGCAGACGCGAAAGTCAAAAAAACCCAGTACGACAAAAAGATGACCGCCAGCGAAAAAGCATTGACATCCAAGCTGACCGACAAGTTCACCGACGCCCGGCTCAACGTCGAACTCGATAGCGTCTATGCCAGCACCATGGCCGTCGAAACCGAAAAGCTCATCGTGCTCTATACCACTATGTCGAAACAAAGTGGTGCCAAAGCTATTCGCGACTACGCCAAAACCGAGCTCACCAGCCTGAAGCCAATCCAAAAGGTCTTTAGCGACTACACTGGTACCAGCAGCTAAGAATTACTGACCAGCTCGTAGCTGTGCCGCGCCAAGTCATATAATTCATCCTCACTCAGCTGGCCGCTGCAGATAATCGTGTTCCAATGTTTTTTGTTCAGGTGATACCCTGGCAAGACCGTTTCGTATTTTTCGCGTAGATGCAGTGCTAATTTCGGGTCGCATTTCAAGCTGACACGCAGCGGTTTGCTGCCTTCCGTAATAATCGCCACGATCTTACCATCCGGTTTGTCGCCATATTTATACACGGCCGTGCCTTCGCCAAACGGATAATCTAGCCAGACTTTTGGCAGTTGCAGCAAATAATCTTCCATCTCTTTATGGGTCATACGCGCACTTTCCCCAAATAATATTTCAGCTCCATGATGCTACCGCGAATGTCATCGATCGCCCGGTGTACTTCCGGCTTCGCAAACCGTTTGCCGTATTTGCCGTCGAACACGACCTTCCAGGCGCTGACGTCCAGCATGCGGTAGTGCAACCGTGCCGACAGCTCCGGCCATTCGTTATCAATAAATTTTCGGTCTTGATGAATCGAGTTACCAGCCAGAATAATGCGATCTTCACCGTTAAAATGCTCATCCAAAAAAGCCAGCAGCTCCTGCTGCACAAGCTCGCCGTCTTTCGCCGCGCTTGAATCATTTTGCGCGATTAACGCGTCACGAACTTCGGGGAATTTCTCCCAAAAATCCTTGGCCTGCTTGCCCTCAAACAGCAGCTGCTTCACCAGCGCCGAATCAACCTTCACCGCCGCTTCATAGGTCGCGATTTCGGCAAAATCCCAGTCCGTCGCGATCGCTGCAACCTCCAAAATCCGGTCCTCATTCGGGTCAAGGCCGGTCATTTCTAAATCCACCCACAATAGTTTTGCGTGTTTTGTCATACGACTAGTATAAACCACCTCGCTCTTTACTCGTAGTTGCGACGTACATCATTATCGATCAACCGCGCAATTTCACCCAAATATGTCTGAATCGTCACTGTGTCATTTGGTGCCGTCCCAGCAATCGTCAACCGAATGTCATCCCTGCCAAGTTCTTTGATTTTGACATATGTGTCTTGCGCTGTTCGCAGCGTATGCGGATTACCCGTAATGTATAGAACACGAGCATTTTGAGCCGGCGCATGACGCTCGAGCCATTCAACCGTACAGCTAGCTGTCGTATGGCGAGCTGGCCGCGGCTTGCCATTTGCGCCTACACCACGACTAACAGGTGAACCATTAAGCAGCACAATCTCCAGTCCATCGTCTGTTTTCAAATAATAATCCTTCACGTAGCGCTTGGGGAGGCTCTCGACTTTATCAAGCAAATCCGCGCGACGATGACGCTCGTTCAAAATCGACAGGTCAATCCTGTAGGGCATCATCTTGTTATCTAAAACTTTGAGTAACGCGAAGCGGCCTAGGTCGGTTTCGTTCAGACGTACCCGGCGACGTAGTCGGTTTGTCCCACGAACAACCAAATCCTTTACCCATGCATTACCGCGCACCGCCAAGCCAGCAAACCGACCACGTGTGCTTAATAGCTCTGCAATCGTACCATCGCGACGTTCACGCGGCCGATGCCCAACCCAAAAAATCAGTTTGTCGATTTGCACACCGCTATCCATGATGTCGTGCACAAACTCCACACGCCGGTAATTCGACAGCATCGTACCGCCAACGATAATCGCCTGGTCAAAATGCGAATTCCTGGATGGGACCTGCGCCGTCGTGAGGCCGAGTGCTTTCAGCCATGGCTGTGCCGCTGCAATCTGCTCATCGCTAAACTGGTCCTTCGATGCGCTGTTGCCATGCTCCTGACCAATCCATTTCTCGCGAAGATACAGGAGCATATCGCGTGGATTATCTGACCATTTATGTTCACGGCCAAGCGCGATGAATAACCCATGTAATTCACGTTTATAGGGTTCAAAAAAGCGGGCGGTTTCTATGACCGCTCGCTCTTTTTCACCAAGTGAGTGCCGCTTGCTCGTCGGCATACTACACACCAATTCCTACACTACGAACAGCACCACCGCCATGCTTACGGACATGTGTTTGACGAATTAATCGCTGATCGGGTTTTGCCAACGTGCTAATAACCGCATCACGAGTATTTTTTGTTTTGTCGCCACCATCGCGGCGATGCGATGAGTAGCCAGATTCCGCATCCGTCGTATCACTACCTTCTTCGAACAACTGGTATTCGGAGTAGCCGAGCTCCTTTAATTGATAGCGAATGAAGCCAGGCATGTCCATATCGAATTCATACACATCCTGACCATTCTTGTCCTGCTGCTCGGTCTTTACTACATTCACAAACAGATGCTCGCGCTCAGGATGAGTGAAGCGCTTCGGTGCGTTCGTGCCATCCTCGTTTTTTGCAAATGAGGCATCATCGAGCGGATTTTCGGTATTCTTATAGTGAAAACTCTCAGCGTAGCCCGCGCCACTCATTTGGACACGAACTGAATCTTTGTCAACGCCGGCCTCGATGAATTTTTGCATACCCTGCTCCAGGTATCCGGCATTCAACCCCTGCCAGCCAACGTGCAATAGTCCCAGCGTTTCGTTGCCGTCGATACCAGTTCCATACAACGTTAGTACGGGGCAATCAGCCGGTCGGCATACCATTGCAACGTCAGGATTCTTTGTAATGAGTAGATCCGCGCGTTCTTTTGCAACGACAGGCTTGTCGCTTTCACCTGGTGTAAACTCGTCGTCGACATATACGACACCCAGCTCACCTGACCAATTTTGCTGTGGCAGCATGATAAAGCCGTTTTCTTTTCTAATGCCGTTCGCCTCGAATGCATGCGCCAGATTTTCTTCCGCTGCAATTTTCTTCTCTTCGGGGCTCATGTCTTGGCCGTACTGGTTGTAGGCTGGACTCATATTACCTGCAAGGCTACGGGCAGTTGTAAACACTGTCGGGCCGTCTTCTTGCAGCTTCCAGGTAGCATGTTCCAAAACGGTACCATGTTCATCAAGCCAGTTGACGTTATGCGTTGTTGCAATAGTGATTTCAGGGTTCTCTTTCATACTTTCGCTCATTTCTATGACATAAATCGTTTTGTTTCACGAACAGCAATAGGCGCTTTAAATTGTTCGACGCAGTTATCGGCAAGCTCTTTGACCAGTTGCGCGATTTCACGGGGAACAGAAGCATCCTCTATCTCAATTTCGGTTAGAACACGCTCTTTATTATCAGCACTGACTCCATTAATCTCTAAACGTTCCTCGTTTGGGATAAATCCGATCGATATCATTGCACGTTCTGAATCTGTGCCTAGCTGTAGTGCTTCTGCAACACGCTTCTCCGTATCACTACCTGGCATAGGAGTAATATTAATAACGACAGAACCCCCACCATCGTTTGGTCTAGCGAAACGCTTTGTCGTAGGATCAAGTACATACGCAAGCGTCGCGTTATATACTGCGTCCACTTGGTCATTCTTATCTAGGGACCCGATTACTTCCAAACCCAATCTTTCATACTGAGCATCGCGCTCAACACGCTGTTGATACACAGGAGACGTTTCAAAGTCACCCTCCTCAGGCTGCTTTGCATATTCCGTGACAAACGCGGTGCTCGTCGCTTTCACGCGTTCAAGCGCGTCACGAACCATGTCTACCGGCTCTGTTGGCTCTGTCGACTCATCCGCTTCATGCGTTGGTACATCTGGGTACTGATCCATGGTTAGCTTGCTTTCACTCCCGTGATTAAAGGATTCTGATATCGTGCTTACGAGCGTACGAAACAGGATCGTCAGTAATCATTGAAACCTCTTCGCCGGTCTCGCCATGGTATAGCGATGCCTCATTGTTCTCACGGTCAATCAGTGCGCGCACTTCCTCGACTGTCATGACATTCTCACTATTACCATCTTCTACCGAACTATCTGCTGTCTCTGTCTCCGTAACCTGTTCTTGTGGCTGATTGAATACAGCCGTAACATGGTCAGCAACAGTTTTAAGCGCAGGATTATTTGCGACCATCACGGCATTCTCGACACTGATGCGGCTAAGCTCTTTTGACTGAGCAGCAGCGCGATCGTAACGTGCTTGCTCTTCTGCCGCACGCTCAAGTTTCAGTTGCTCGGCATGAGCATTAAGGATTTGACCAAGCTTTTCGCCCGGTACTTCATATTTTGCGTTTTCGGGCTTACCACCAAGGAAGTCGTCTGCAGTGCGGCGAAAACCAGGTTTTTTGGGTATGTCATTGCTTGTCATGTTCGTTTACCTTTTTGTTTTGGATAAATTGTGCTTATTATCATAGCAAAAATCCTTATGTTTGTCAATATCAGCTATTCGAACAAAATCGTAATTCGGTGAATCAAAACTTTGTTCGAGTGACTCATTTACTCGAACATCATTATAGTTTATTTTTATATTTTTGTCAATATATATTTCTTATTTTATACAAATCTTATATATGTTTCTACACGTTTTGTGAAATATATATTCACAAAATAACATAAGTATGTTATAGTCACAGATATGAATGAGGCAATTCTACAAGAAGCCGGTCTGACAAAAGCAGAGGCTGCGCTTTACATAATGTTGGTCAAGAATAGCCCGACTACCCCACCAAAACTAGCAAACCTTGTTAATGAAAGCCGAACTAATACGTACAAACTATTTGATAGTCTTGAAGCAAAGGGACTAGTCACGCGCGACACGACACAAAAGAAACTGCGCTACTGGGCAAATAGTCCGACTAGCCTCCTTGACGGGCTCAAAAAACAACGAGCAGTTGCTGAAGCTGCCGAAAAACAATTTCAAAATTCATTACCAGGTATGATGGCAGAATACTTCAAGTATTCGAACCAACCCTCAGTACAATATTTCAACGGTACAGAGGGTCTTAGAAGAATTTTTGACGATCAGCTCACCGATGGCAAAGACATGTTGATGATACATCCTCGCGGCGTGGTTGACGCATTTGGCGACGATGAGTCATATATCCTACGTAACAAGTTTCCCGCAAGAGGCATTCACCGGCGTATGTTTTACGCAGATCGTTCGCTGTCATATCCACCAAGTAAAAATACCGTGTCCATCGATGAATCCGATCGTGCCATGCTCATTGAGCGGACCTGGGTTCAGGAAGGTGATCTGTCGGAGCCTGTTGAGTGGGTGCTTTACGGTAACAAACTATCAATCATGTCACTTGGTGATGAGCAGTTTGGCATGATTATCGAATCACCCCAAATCGCCGCTTCGTTTCGCCAGATATATAACCTGCTCGATCGTAAGGTCCGCGCAGAACCTGGCTACGACAAGCTACCCAAACATTATCGCTACACACTCATACCTGAATCACTAAAAAAGATAAATTGATATACCGCCTATTTGCTCGGATCGAACTTCAAACTCAGTGAATTGATGCAGTAGCGCTGGTCGGTCGGCGTGCCGAGGCCTTCGCCGCTGAACACGTGGCCCAGATGGCTGCCGCAGGCCGCACAAGTGACTTCGGTGCGGCTCATGCCCAAAGAATCGTCGGGGGTCAGTATGACCGTACCCGGAATCGCATCGTAAAAGCTCGGCCAGCCGCACTCTGCATCAAACTTTGTACCACTCTCGAACAGTTTTGTGCCACAAGCTCGACAGCTATAGGTGCCTGGATCGAACTTGCTGTCGTATTCTCCGCTAAAAGCCGGCTCGGTGCCTTTTTCGCGTAGCACATGGTACTCTTCTGGCGTCAGCTCGTCCTCCCACTCACTCTCAGTTTTATCAACCTTCATATATCTATTGTATGCCCTCGATAAACTTTTGCACATGGATGCAGTGCAAGGCGAATGCGAAGCACGAAGCAAACCGTACATAAAAGTACGGTGCGTGAGTACTGGAGCATTCAACGCAGCAATGCGCCGTGTGCAAAAGTTTTAGTCTTTTTTCTTATCGAGTCGGTCGAGCTTGAAAACATTCACGATCCAATAAATCACCAACGCCGTCGCGACAAGCGTAATCACCGATGATACCGCTGCGCCCCAGGCAAAATCAGCCGAACGACCCCAAAAATGCACGTGCCAAGTTGCCGCTGCCAGTCCTGCCTGCGAACCAACGATAAATTGCACGATCGGGTTGATAAAGCCGTCGACAAGTGCCTTGACCGTTGCACCTGCTGCGGTGCCGATCGCCAAACCGACTGCCAAGCCGACCACGCCTTGCGTCCGCACGAATTCCACGAATCCGCCACCATGGCCCTTTGTCGCTGCCTTCGCTTTTGACTTTGCAGCCGATGCTTTCGCTCGTGCAGCTGCTACTTTTGATGGTTTCTTGTCTGCCATAAAACTCCTTGTTATATCTGATATTGTACTGAATTCGCAAAATGTGTAAAGAGAAAGCCAAAAATGAATATACCGGACAGTTTGGGCTCGTGGATCACACGAATTCCCAAACTGTCCGGCGTTTTTCGCCTCGTCGGGTTACGACACGGCGAAAGCCTGGTCCGGTTGTTCTGCCGGTACGACAGGAGGCTTCACGGCGGTATACGTTACCCTTCTCCCCGCAGGGTATCGAGTACGTCCCAGCGTCGGTGGACGCGTCACTTCGACTGCTTTGGTAATGCACCCCGCCTCCTCGAGGCGTTTGAGTGCGCAGAATACGTCGTGACGGAACCGATACAGGATACCGAGTCCCCCAAATAGTGCTTTGGGGTAGGCTTTTGGATAGGCCACAGACCCTTGCGCCGCAAGATGCCCATAGACAATCACGTCAATCTCTTGCTTGCTCTGAGCAAGATGTTGTCCCACTTTTCCTCCTTGTATAAGGTACTTCCTGACAAAAAGACCTCGCCTGGTGCGGCGAGGTCGTTGTACTACTGGATGAATGACAACTAGCTCGCCGGCGCGTCAATAATCACGAGTACGAGACCCTTGACCATGACGTTTGTGCGACACATAGTTACCATACGTTTAATTTACTACATCTTATCGGGCGCGGCAATACCCAAAATCGCCAGACCCGCCTGCAACGTGTCGGCATAGACCGCAACCAGCCCTGCCCGATGCGCTTCGAGCTCACTACCAACCACTTGGTTCTTCTCGTAGTAGCGGTTGAATTCCTGCGCTAACTCAAACAAATAATTACAGATGTGATGCGGCTCCAACGTCTTAGTGGCAAGCTCGATAATCTCGCTATACTCGCCAAGCTTTCGCACCAGCAACCGATCCTCCTCCCGCACATCCTGAGAGGACAGTCCTCTCACAGAGGTGGGGTTTGCTACCTTTTCGAGGATTCGTCGTGCGCGCGCATGTGCGTACTGCAAGTAACTACCTGTATTGCCTGTTAGGCTGACAGCTTCGTTAATATCGAACACCACGTCGCCGCCGATTTTCACTTTCAAAAACTGATAACGTAATGCTCCTGCAATAACTGCGTCGTCAGGTTTACCACCACGCTCTCGAATCGCTTTTCGAAATTCATCAAACAGCCAGGCAATCTCTATGACATCGCCGTTACGACTACTCATCTTGCCGGTCGTCAGCTTGACCATCCCATGGGGAATATTCACCGTGACGCCCTTGAACTCTGGCAGCGCCAGCTCCGCAGCAGCAATCACGCCCTTAAAATAGTCTCGCTGCTCTTCGGCAGTGACAATATAGCTTTTGTCGGGGTGAAAATACTCGTTTTTCAGCTGCATCAGTCCCAAATCACGTGCTGCATACAGTCCGCGGCCGTTGCTCGACACGAACACGTTGTCGAACGCACCGTGTTTGCTGCCTTCAAAGATATACGCGCCGTCAGACTCCTTAAAAACTTTCGGTGTGTTCGCCTTGACGGTTTTGACGCCGCGTAGATCCGCGTCACTTTCGACAAAACGTTTGACGGTCGGCTGATTACCTAGCCGCGCCACAAGCGCATCAATCTGCTGCCAACTCCACGCCAAACATAGGTCATATATCTGGCCGTAGAGTGCCGATTCTGGTGCAAATGATTGTCGCGCCAGCTCATCGATTTCGGCCTTGGCCGTTTCGTCTTCTTTATAGGCTTTGCTACCTTCGGCGTACATTTTACTCATAAACGTATTTCGCTCAGCCTCAGGAATTGCCTGGATTCTCGCAAAATCGCCACCAGCATACTTCAGCAAGCTATACATACTCTTGCCCACATGCAGCCCCACGTCACCGTGGTAACTCACGCGATATATCTTTGCGCCATCAACCGCCAACAGATTAGCAATCGTATCCGCCAACACCGAATTCATCGCATGACCGATGTGCATAGCCTTGAACGGGTTCGGGTTGTTCGTTTCAACAACGATAGTCTGGCCGGCACGCGTTGGAATCGGATCCTTTTTCGTCAGGTCGAGTAGCGCCTGATTCGTCAGCGTCAGATTGATAAACCCGGGGCCGGCCACGTCAACCTTGGCAAATTCACCTGTTGCCGCTAGCTTGTCGGCGAGTTGTTGTGCAACGTCACGTGGCGACTTGCCAAGCTTGCCCGCTAGTTGGAGCGCGATGTTTGTTGCGTAATCACCAAACTGCGGCTCGGGACGTGTCAAAACGACGTTTGTTTCAACGTCGAATTCGTCGTGCACGATCTGCGCAATTTTTTTATCCATTACTCACAGTATAACAGATGAACAGAGAGGGATTAAACGTCGGCCTCGAAATCGAACTCTTCGGTCGTCTGCGCTTCTTCTTCGGCTGATTCGTACTCTTCTTCGAGCGAGTCGCCCAACACACCGCCAGAAACCGGGCTGATGCCTTTGACCGTATGCAACAGATAACGCAATACGCGGTTATCGTCGTGATAATTGATTGGTTCGTCTGTTTGGTCTGCCATGATTTTTTGTTTTTGTAACCTTTAAATTCATTATAGCACTTGTGGTTATAAATGTCAATATTTTGGCAATATCCCTATATTTCTGACGCGGTATGTAAATTCTAGGCCGGACCATTTGTTTTCGAACCTTTCACCGAGAGGATAATTGCGATAATCAGGAATACCCAGAAAAGCAGCGGGCTAATAACCAGTGTTATCAGTGTCAATATCCACATAGTTTTTGCTGAGATATTCTTTTTATACCAGGGAGTTATTGTCACAGGCCCCAACGTTTTAATGAGATTTCTTGCGCTTTGTGTGTATAAGCTTCCGTCACCCTTAGCAATGATTGCGCTTTCTAAAAACTCACGCGCTGAATCTTTATCACTCCTCACCCAGAAGATAAGGGCCTGCACCTCGTAAATCAAATAGACATGTGAATCACTTGGATTGTTATGATCATTCATATGATCGTGAATACGATTGAGAGCTTTTTGGAACTCTTCTATTTTGTCCGTGTTAATCCTACCAGACTCACAGGCAATATTTAGACTTTTCGCCATGTCTTCGAGTTGATAGACTGACCTATCACTAAGATATCGACGTACCTTTCCCATCAGTTCTGCGCTCCAATCATGTATGGACAGCTCCTACCTATGAGCTCATCCTGATAATTACTTCTCGCTGTACTAAACTGACTTTCCATTTTATTTGTTTTCTTGATAAGTAATTTCCAAAATTTCTTCATAATATCTTTCTACGAATATAAACTACCTGTTTAATTTGCATCTGTAATTTATCATAGAATCTCTAAAAAATAAACAGTTAGTCTATGTTACTAACTGTTTATCCTGCCTACCCTAGTAGTATGGCTAGTACGACTGAGCATAAACTCATGAAAGCATTCGGCATGCGTGTTGCCGCAGTTCGGAAAAGTCGAGGTTTCACGCAGCAAGAACTTGCAGAACATATCAACATGAGTGTTGTTGCGATCGCATATATCGAAACCGGCAAGCGTTGGGCAAGACTCGGCACACTCACGAAAATCGCCAACGCGCTTCAAGTCGACGTTGCCGATTTATTTAAAAATATCTAAATTGTAAACTCATATAAAAGCGGCCTTCGAAAGGCCGCTTTTATATGTATCGCTACTTTGTAACGTGGAAGAAAATCCACGTCGCGACAGCGACTTCTATGAAGAATAGACCGAGCCCGATTGGTGAGCCCCAGCTGAACCAACTGCCCCACGAACGCCAGTTTTTCATATGTTCCTGCATATACCAGTTTTCGTAGCGGTGTTCCGCATGACGGTCTGAGAGTGACTTTTTGTCCTCTGCCATATCCGTTTCTCCGTTAGATTGTTTTCACCACAGCTATCGACCGATCACTGGGGCACCGAATATCTCTGTTGGCCTCGCGCCTACCGGATGTGCATGTCCGGCGCAACTTGATGTATCGCCATATTCTGGCGTTATTATACCGCTTTGGCTGCGCGAATCAAGCCGATGAACAGCGGATGTGGGCGGTTCGGACGCGACTTCAGCTCTGGATGCGCCTGCGTGGCGAGCATGTACGGATGATCCGTCGCTTCGACGAATTCCACCAGCTTACCGTCTGGTGAGGTGCCGCTAATCGTCAGGCCACCTTTTTCGATATCATTTTTAAATGCTTGATTGACTTCGTAGCGGTGGCGATGACGCTCCACGACGTCGATCGTGCCGTAGACAGCTGCGACCTTACTACCATCACGCAGCTTTGCATCATAATTACCAAGGCGCAACGTGCCACCGGTCGATTCCTTGCCTTGCTGACCTTCCATAATATACACGACGTTATGCGGCGTGTTCGCATCGAATTCCGTGCTATGCGCATCGCCCAGATCCGCACGGCGGGCAGCCGCGATTACCGCGACCTGCAAGCCCAAACACAGTCCCAAATACGGCTTTTTGTAATCAAGCGCATAGGTAGCTGCAGCGATTTTGCCCGGTACGCCGCGCTCGCCAAACCCGCCTGGCACGAGCAGTGCATCAACGCTCGCAAAGTCTTCGTCAGTCGCTGCTTCAGCGTTAATCCACTTTACGTTGAGCCCGACGTCTTCTTGCCATGCAGCAGCTTTGAGCGCCTCCAAAACTGAAATATACGTGTCCTCGTTGTCCATATATTTCGCAACCAAGCCCACGCTAACTGTTTTGTCATGTTTCTTCGACTGCGCCTCGATGATTTTTTTCCACTTCGAAAGATCAGGCGTTTTGGTAATGCCAGTAAATCGCTCCAGCACATCGTTAATACCACTAGCCGCAATCGTCAGCGGCACCTGAAATACGGTGCTGGCGTTAGCAAGCATAATCACCGCGTCTTCGCGCACACCGCTAAACTGAGCGATTTTGCGCGCCACGTTTTCGGGCGCTGGATCGTCGCTGCGCACGATGACGCAGTCCGGCACGATGCCGAAACCACGCAAATCGTTGAGCGCGTTCTGCGCCGGCTTGGTCTTAAATTCTTTGCTGGTACCGATAAACGGCACGTAGACAACGTGCACGTACAAGCAGTTTTCACGACCGACACGGCCGGCAAATTCACGAATCGCTTCGACGAAACTCAGGCCTTCGTAGTCGCCAACCGTACCACCGATTTCGACGATGTGAATATCGCTGCCGTCGGCAGCCAGTTGGATGGCGTCTTGAATCGCACCGGTCAGATGCGGTACCAGCTGCACGGTTTTGCCGCCGAATTTACCCGCGCGCTCATCGGCAATCAGTTGCGACAAGAGACGTCCGGAAAGCGTCGCGTTCTTTTGTGTCAGTTCAATGTCCAAAAAACGCTCGTAATGGCCAAGGTCCAAATCGGTCTCGGCGCCGTCGATCGTCACGAAGCACTCGCCGTGTTCCGCAGGATTCAAGAGACCCGCATCCACATTGAGATACGGGTCACATTTTTGAATTGACACATTCGCACCTTTGGCTTGGAGCACGGCACCGATACTAGCAGCGCTAATGCCCTTACCTACCCCCGATAATACCCCGCCGGTAACGAAAATAAATTTCTGTTTTTTGTCCACAGTCGACGTCTCTCCCATGGGATTTCATTGTAGCACCATCACTGGTGCCGACGCTAGAGTTTGGGACTACTGTTGTTGATTTGACTGAACCTGCGTGATGATATCACGGGCTTTGGCGCCTTTTGCATAGGTTGCAATGTCAGCCTTGGCAGCCCAGACCTCCTGCAGCGGCGCCAGGATTTCCCATGCCCGTAGCACTTCGCTACTGGTTGCAAACAGGCTCTTCCGACCAGAAATCGCATCAACGAGCACCTGTTCATAGGCATCCGGCACGCGGCCGTCAGTTGCCGAATACAGGAACTCAAGTTTTTGATGCTCGACTTCGTTGTCGTAGCCAGGTTTTTTCGTTACAAGATCGATCACGATGCCTTCGGTCGGCTGAATTTTGAATACCAAATAATTGCTCTGGCTGTCGTTTTGCCGGCGAAAATGCACGCGCACCTCGGTCTTTTTGCTGTCGAGCGCCTTGCCCGTCGTCAGTGCCAGCGGCACGCCCTGCCAGGCGGGGTCAGACGATGCAAGTTCGATCGATACGAACGTTTCGACCAGGCTGTCTGGGTTACCGACTTCTTCGCGATAGCCATCGTACTGGGCACGAACTGTCTTGGCCGGATCGACCGGCTGTATGGCGGCCAGCGCCTTATCGCGCAGCGCCGGTAGCTCGTACCAGTCTAGCTGTTCGGGCAGTGGCAACAATGTCAGTGCCAACAGTTGCATCAAATGCCCTTGCACAATATCGCGCAGCGCACCGGTCTGTTCATAAAACGCCGTACGGCCTTCGATACCGATTGATTCCAGCGCCAGAATCTCGACACGCTCGACATACTTGTTGCTCCACAGATACGAAAAGATAGCATTTCGTGCCCGGAACGTGACAATATTCTGCGCCATTTCCTTGGCCAGATAATGGTCGATACGATAGATTTGCGATTCGTGAAAATGGGCGGCCACGTGATCAGTTTGTGCCTGAGCGCTGGCCATGTCGCGACCGAACGGCTTTTCGAGCAATATCTTGTTGTGTTGACCGTTCAGACCGACCACACCTAGATTTTCCACGATACCACTGGCTGATTCCGGTGGCACAGACAGATAGAACAACACCTGTTCGTCATCCTGCTGCGCGATTGCTTCTCGTAGCTTAACGTAGTCGTTCGGGTCATCGAGGTTCATCTGCACCATCGATGTCGTGCCGCTCAGCTGCTGGTGATGGCTGCCCAGCACGTCGAACTGCTCGACCGGCCGGCGCGACACGCCGATGATCGCCAGCTCGCCAACCTGATCGGCTTCGATGATATTCGCCAGCGCGGGCAACAGTTTACGCTGCGCCAAATCACCCGTAATGCCAAAGATAACAAGTTTTGTTTTCATATACATAGTATAGCAGCCTCACTATCATCGAAGATATTGACTTTTTATGCAATTGTTGCTATAATTATACTGTAATACGCCTAAAAGAAACAAGGAATCAATATGCCAAATAGCCCAGAAACCTCATCGAACCTCCGTTTTGATAATAGCGAAGTTGTCGATGCAGAAGTCGTCTATAGTGAAAGCGACCTCAAGGTCGTCGGACATAACGATGATGGCACTTTCAGATATGGCATCGTTGTCGACATCGACGAAAATGGTCAGCCAGTTTACCAGGAGCTCAGCAAGGAGGAGGAAGCAGCATTTCGACAGGCCGCTTCAGCTCAGCGTTAAAATTCCTAACCGCACTACTCGCCTCCCTCGATATCGGGGGAGGTTTTTACATGAGAGGACAGTCCTCTCACAGAGAAGGGGTTTTCGTATAGAAAGCTACAACGAAAACTTCGCACGCTGCAATAGTGGCAACGTCACGATCCAAAAGACAATCGCCCAGGCCAGCGCCACCATCATGTTCAGACTCGTCAGCCAAAAATAGATACTCCCCCACAGCACGATAAGCGGCACATAAATCACCACCCTGTCGAACGCTCGCACCAGCACAAAAAACTGTCGTATTACCAGCCAGTATGCCAGCGCTGCCATACCAGCCAGCGGGATCCACACCTGCGCCGCCGCGTAGGCAAGCGCGCCACCGCCAAGCAGCAAGAGCAACAGCAGCATCGACTTGTCAGTCGTATCGAACGTTCGTTCCTTGTCGAAGTGCTTTAACTGCTGCGTCAGATCCTTGTCGCTATCATACGTGATAATCGTCTGCGCAATGCCGTCGAACAATCCCTTGTGTTTCACGCCCGGCCGCTTAACGATAATTACCGTTTTGCGCAGTGCATAGGCAATACCCGCTTCGACCATGCGGCCACCCGTCGGGTAATCACTCACGTCCATCAGCAGCGCATCGCAGGCACCGATTTCGTCGTACGCCCGCGCCCAGAGTTCCTTTGGATCGTCGAACGTCTTTTTATAGTGCTCAACATCACGAATGAACGAAAAATCCTTCATCCCCGCGTCGCGCACAGCCTTGCACAGCGCTTCGATTTCCTGCTTGTTGTCAGCACCCTGGAAGCGCGACGCGATATAGACTTTCATAAATCATTCGTCCCTTATGTGGTTACGTGTTTCGCCTCTATCGCATCAACTGGTAGCCGGTACGTCAATTGATTGCCGCGCATACCAGGCACGATATCGCCCTTCCGCGTTGCCTGTTCGCGAGCCATTGCCACCGCAAAGTCACTCACGGAAACGGTTTTTCCAATCTCCTCGCCAGCAGCCGTATCGACAAACGGCGTTTGCTCGGTAATCTGCGCTTCGATCTCTGCAGCAAGCACAGGCTCCGGATGATAATCAGTCACGATAGCCAGAACCCGCTCTGCGAGGTCGCGGACAATCGCCTGCTTCAGTGCTCGAGGTGCATCTTGATACTCGAGAACTTCATGAAACGCCATGGGCCGTTAGCTTTCTTTTTTGCTATCGGTCGCGCCGTTGACTTCGTAGCTGGTGTTGGTCGCTTCAAAGAAGTTGACCAGCTCAAGCGTGTCATTGGCTGTCGCCATCCACTTGGCAGGGTTGCTGACATTGTAGTGCGGATCAAACCCAAGCTCTTCCAGGCGGCGGTCAGCCAGGTATTTCACGTACTGGTTGATGTAGTCGCTGTTCAGACCCAAAATACCGTTTGGCAGCAGGTCCTTGTTGTACTGCTCTTCCATCTCCACACCGTCCAGAATCATCTGCTTGATTTCGTCGGCAAATTCTTCGGTCTGCAGGTCTTCGTTTTCTTCGAGCGTCGTCAGAATCAAGTTGATGCCGAACTTCAGGTGCAGCGATTCGTCGCGAACAACCCAGTTGATCAAGTAGGCGAAGTTACGCAGCAGATTTCGTTGTCTAAACGACAACGCTACCATAAACCCACTGTAGAACCAGATGCCTTCAAGAATGATGTTATAGGCGATCAAGTTGCGGATGAAATCCTTTTTACCTTCGGTCGTCGTAATGTCGAGCGTTTCCTCGGTCATGCGCTTGATAAACTTGGTTTCGAACGCTTCCTTGCGCGCCATGCTTGGCGTGTCGACGTGCGCGGCATACGATGCTTCGCGGTCGATCGGGAACGTTTCGAGCACGTATTCGAACGCCATGCAGTGATTGGCTTCTTCCCACATTTGCTTAGCCAGGTACAAATGGCACTCGGCTGCGTTGACGTAGGGGTATACGCCAAAGGCCAGGGCCTTGTTGACCAGCAGCTCGTTTGGGTTGAAATAGCTCATCAGGAACGTCACTGCGTGGCGCTCCTCGTCGCTCATTTTTTTCCAGTCGGCCAGGTCTTGACCTAATTGAATTTCATTGGGGAACCACGTGTTCGCAATCGCCTGATTATACAGGTCCATCGCCCATTGATAGTGGACCGGTTTAAGTAACAATCCGTCTTGAATGCCAGTGCCGAGAATGCCTGCCATGATAATTTGCAAATCCTTTCCTTAATGTTTTGAACAAACGTGCCATGACGTGTTCCTTTACTGGCAACCTTCACACATCGTCAAATCAGCTGGATCAAGCGGTGCTGCCACAGAGCCGTTCGCTGCTGCCTGGTCGTCGGCGACTGCCTGCGCTGCTGCCATAGCTGCGTCGATCGCTGCCAACTTCTCTTCCAGTGTCATGTCGTCGTTGATGATTTTCGTTGCGTTCATAATTGTATTATCCCCTTATACCCTTTTATATTCTGTGAAGTTTTGGTCTTTTTTTATGCAAATCGTGTTCTAGTGGCCATCCATAGGCTATGCCCCCGCCTCGACTACTTGTTTCTTCGCGAAACCAAAGCCCGTCTTGCGCGGACCACTACCCAGTGCTTCTGCCTTGTTGACTTTCACTGTGCTCTGCTCGGCCGTGTGACGTGGTTTGACGTGCAAATAGTAGGTTGTCTTCAGGCCTTTTGCCCACGCCGTCATGTAGATCTTTTCGTACTCGTCGACGTCGCGGGTCTCGAGGTACATATTGCGGCTGATCGCTTGGTCAACCCATTTCTGGGCGCGAGCTGCGACTTCGATAAAGGCATACGGGCTCAACTGGAAGCTCGTCTTGTAGACTGCTTTGAGATTATCCGGAATCGCATCGATCTGCTGCACGTCACCCTGGAAACGCAATACATCTTCTTTGACCTGCTCCCACAAACCGAGCTTTTTCAGGTCGTTAATCAGGTTGACGTTGACTTCAAGGAACTTACCGTTCAATGTGGCGCGGCTAAAAATCTGCGCGAACTGCGGGTCAAGGCCCGGTGTCGTGCCGGCGATGTGCGCGATGTTGGCCGTCGGCGCAATCGCCATCAGCGTCGCGTTACGCATGCCCTTCTTTACCTTGGCACGCAGCTTTTCCCAGTCCAGGCGCATCTTGCGGCTGATGTCGACCTTGATGCCACGATCAAGTTCAAGCTGGTCGAGCGTGTCAATCGGTAGCATGCCTTTACTCCAAGCGCTGCCCTTAAAGTTCGGGTAGCTGCCCAGTTCTTTGGCCATATCAGCGCTGGCGTCGATCGCGTGGTAGCTGATAAATTCGGTCAGCTGATCGATCAAATCGTAGGCTTCTTCCGATTCGTAGCTATAGCCAAGCTTTTCGATCACATCGGTAAAGCCCATCAGGCCCAAACCGAGCGCGCGGTTCTGCTTATTGCTGTTCATCGCCTCTGGAATCGGCGTGTTGGTAATGTCACACAGGTTGTCCAACTGGCGAATTGCGCTGCGCGTGCTCAGCGCCATGCGGTCCCAGTCCCAGCTGTGGTCAGCGTTCAGGTGCGCTGACAAGTTGATGCTTACCAGGTTACAGACCGACGTATTGTCTTTGTCCTGCGGCAGCGTAATCTCCGTACACAGGTTACTGTGGTGAATCGTGCCCGTGTTGTCGTTGAGCGCACGAACGTTGATCGTGTCTTTCCACGTTAGCCATGGATGGCTGGTCGCCTGCAGAATCGTCAAAATGTGATGATACTGCTCGCGAGCCGGAATCTTGGCAAAGTCACGCATCTTGCCTGCTTCGGCCAGCGCCACGTATTCGTTGTAGCGTTTGCTGAATGCTTCGCCGTACAGTTCCACCAAATCAGGCGTCTCGGCCGGGTCAAACATGTACCAATCCTGCTCTTTTTGCACGCGGCGCATGAATTCGTCGCTCATATAGACAGCCGTGTTGGCAATACGCGTACGCAGGTACGGGTCGCCGCTGTTTTGTTTCAGGTCCAAAAACTGTGGGAAGTTCAGGTGCCAGTTTTCCATGTAGATAGCCGCTGCACCTTGCTTTTTGCCCTTGCGGCTGACCGCAAACAGTGCCGTGTCGATCATCTTGATAAACGGAATCGGACCGGTCGATTCAGTATTGGTCGTCTTGACCGGACTGCCAGCTGCGCGCAGCTTGGTCATACCAATGCCGATGCCGCCGGTACCTTTGGCGATCCACATTGTGTCGCGCACGCCCTTGGCAATCGACTCCATATCGTCTTCGACGTTAAATAAGAAACAATTCGAGAGCTGTGGGAACGAGCCGCCAGCATTCACACGGGTCGAACCGCCCGGCACGTAGTCCAGGCTGCTCATGTGCTCGTAGAAATCAAGCGCTGCTGCTGTCGGGTCTTTTTCGTTGAAGCTCAGGCCCATGGCGATACGCATGTGGGTGAACTGTGGAACCTCGATCGGCTCACCGCTCTGCTTACGCAATGCATAGCGGTTTTTGTTGGTAATCACGCCCAGATATTTGCTCAGGTCGTCTTTAGCTGGATCAAGCGCGCCGGCCAGTTTTTTAATGTCAAAGACTTTCTCGTTCATCCGCATGTCGAGCAGACCGTCTTTGATACCTTGCTTCAGGTAAACCGGAAAGTGCTTTTCGTGCAGTTTCTTCAGCTCCTTAGCATCTTTGTAGTGGCCAAGGATGTTCTTGTAAATATTTTTCAGCAGCAGGCGGGCCGCGATCTTGTCGAAGTCCGGATCGTCCTTGACGTTCTGGAGCGCGGTGTTGATCACCGCTTCGTCGAGTTGTTCGGTCGTAATGCCGTCAAATAATGTTAGTTGCAACTCACTGGCGACTTGGACAACTTTTTGAATCTGATCTGGAAGCCCCTCACTGGCTTCGACCAATGCAAGGTTGACCTGGTTAGCGTCAAATGGTGCGCGGGTGCCGTCGCGTTTGACCACGTGAATGCTCATATTTCCCCCTGTTAGGATTTAGTTTTGTTGTTGATCTACCACACTGCCCTCACCGCCCATGTCTCTCATACGAACGTTTGACAATGCAAGAAAACGCCCTATCGAAACGATCTGGCGGCGGTTACCCTCCGTCTTGCAAAATGTGTGTTTTTGTTGAACTACTACATATGTAGTGTCTACCTAGAATGATAGACCCTACATGTATGGTTTTCAAGCGTTTTT